>Ga0265798_10004528_pt1 | contig 19072 bp, 15 predicted proteins | sample P3T30metagenome_FD_192430 | JGI IMG/M metagenome (GOLD analysis project Ga0265798, IMG submission 192430) | Plant litter microbial communities from East Loma Ridge, Irvine, California - P3 T30 | ecosystem: Environmental > Terrestrial > Plant litter > Unclassified | place: USA: California... | reverse complement strand
GACAAGGAACACGGGCATGTCGCGCTGTTCACGCTCGACACCGCCCGCGCGACGCTGACGCCGCTCGGCCGCTCTCCGTCGGGCGCGGGCGAGGCCTATGGCATGTGCCTGTGGCGGCGCGCGCGCGACGGCGCGCTGTTCGGGTTCGTGGTGATGAAGGACGGGCGCGTCGATCAGGTCGCGATCGACCTCGCCGCCGCGACGCCGCGCGTCACCACCGTGCGGTCGATGAAGCTCGCGACCCAGGCCGAGGGCTGCGTCGCCGACGACCGCACGGGGTTGCTGTATGTCGCGGAGGAGGACGTCGGCCTCTGGCGCTTCGCCGCCGACCCCGCCGCGCCGGTCGCCGGCACGAAGGTCGCATCGGTCGACGGCCGGACGCTGGTCGCGGATGCCGAGGGGCTCGCGCTCGCACCGCGTGGACGCAGCGGCGGATTTCTGGTCGTGTCCAGCCAGGGCGACAGCAAATACACGCTCTACCGGCTCCCGGACGTCACCTTCGCGGGGTATTTTCGCATCGGCGGTGGTCCCGTCGACGGCACCAGCGAGACCGACGGCATCGAGCTGGCGCTCGGCGACTTTGGCCCCGACTATCGCGGCGGGCTGTTCGTCGCGCAGGACGGCGACAATGCGCCGGACACACAAAATTTCAAATATGTCAGCTGGAACAAGGTGTTACGTGCGCTGAAGCTGCGATGAAGCGCACTTGACAGGCGACGGGTGAAGGCGGAGCCTCGCGGGCATGACGGGTCCGCTGCTGCTTCTGCTGGCGCAAGTCGCCACTTCCGCCAACCCCTCGACGGACGACGTGATCGTCGTCGGTCACCGCGCCGAAAAGGAGCTGGCGGCGTGCCTCGCGCGCCATTGCCCGCCGGCACAAAATGAGGAAACAAGGGAAGACGAAGCTCGCGAAGTAGGCCATGCTCCGCAAGCTTGCCTACTTCATTTAAGAAGAAAAACACCTTTTACTACGGTCAACCAAAACGGCTAATATTTTTATAGTTGCAACTGGCCGCATTCCAAACACAAGGCTATCTTGACAACGCCATAATCGATCGCCGAAGTCTTCTTTATGGGCGCCGGGCGTCTGCATGAACCTCTAGTTCCCCCTCGTTGTCTCCACATTTTGCTCAATGTAGCTTGTCAGGATGCTATCGGCGCGTTGCGCATCGAAGCGCTCTTCGGCCAATCTACGGCTCTCCGCCCCCATCCGAATGGCCAGTCCCGGTTGCTGCAGGAACGTCAGCATGGCCTGCGCCAAAGCCTCAACATCGCGCGGCGGCACCAAAAATCCGTTGACCCCGTGATCGACCGTGTCCCGACAGCCGACATGATCAGTCGTAATAATGGCACGACCGAGTGCCATGGCTTCCTGGATGCTCCTCGGCACACCCTCCCGGTAATAGGACGGAAGCACAAAGACGTCGCACTTCCGCAACCACTGCTGCACATCCGACACTCGGCCGGGCCAGACGATAAGCTGTTGTTCGACCCATGCGGACAATTCAGCCTCCTGCAGCGAGCCGGGATTGTCATCGACGTCTCCCAAGACATAGAAGATTGCTTCCGGGTACCGCTTCTTGACTTGACGCGCCGCGGCCACGAACTCTGCCACGCCCTTTTCTCTGATCAATCGCGCGGCAAGTGCAAATGATACGCTATGGGTCTGAACCGGCATAACTTTGTAGCGATCGAGTTCGACGCCGATGCCACCCATGTTTCGCGATCGAGCGACAGGCACACCTATATCCCGGATCGCGGCCAGATCGTCCGCGTTCAGGACGATGACATGATCGGCGCCTTGCAAGGACAGCCGCAGGAGCGATCGCATCGCCAGGCCCACGACGCGGTGGCGCCATGACGCACCATGCTCCGGGGCAAAGCCATACCCCAAACCCTCGAGAAGCACGATCCTTCGCGGAACCCGGGCGAAAATAGCGGCAATCGAACCGTAAATTGCCGGCTTAACGAAATAGCAAAGGACAGCATCAGGCCGCTCGTCACGTAGCGAGCGGTAGAGGGCCACCGTCGTGCGCGCTTCTGATATGGGGTTCGTGCCAGCGCGCGAGAGGGGAAATTCTACCGCGCGGGCTCCCAGATACGCGACGTCCGCTACAGTTTCTGGCGTGTAATCAGGGGCATAAGCTAGAACCGTATGCCCTCGCGCAACCAAACTTCTGATCAGTGTTGCCCTAAACAGTAAAAGGGATTGAGCGCCATTACCAATGATTGCAATAATCATGTCCGATTAGATCCACTTGATCCAAATAGCGTTTTCGTACGGAATCCAATATTCGGAAAACGTGGCAAACAGCAGCCAGATAGCTAATTGCGCACCATAAGCCACCATGATGATTGCCGTGAATGGCAGCTCTAGCACCCTCGCCTTTCGGTATAGGAATTCCGCAAGGCCCACATAAGCAACACTTTGAAAAGGCACCACCAAGATACCAACTCTGTCAAGTATTGTCCGTGAGGGAAACACAAAATAAAGTGGCAAAAGCATTATCATCAATACGCACATGTTCCGATACAATGCGAGCCTGTGCTCGAAAATCGATGCACGATCACCGTTCAAGAAGAACGCCACACCGGCGATCGCGCCAACCGCAATTCGCGGCAACGCACCGGATGAATCGATATCTCCTTCAAGGTACAAGGCAAGTGTTTCGCCCAGTCCTCGGGAGACGACCAGAACGACGACGGCTGCGGCAATTGCACCACCTACGACGATGGTTATCCAACGATTGTGCGCCGCAGCCAGAATAAAAGCAGGAAAAACGAGGATCGCTGATTTATGGAAAAGGACGGAAAAGCACAGCCAGGCCACCCACTTCCAGTGGATTGATCCGCGGAATGTGTGACATGCCATCATGATACAGCCGACGGCGACCGACTGGCGGGTGTATCCCATTGCCGTGATAATGATCAGCGTCGGCGTTGCCACCGCCAGTGCAAGGCCTGGCCGATGCAACGATCGACAGAATTGTATCAATCCAAATGAGAATATTCCTGCGCAGATGAGGTTCACGTCCCAGACCTGACCACCCAGACGTCCCACGATCCAGTTGATCAACGAATAGGCACTATCGCCTTGAGCAACTGCCTCAAGAAGTGGGGAGCGCACGTTATCCAAAAAGATAATCTCGTACGTTACCCAGTCAACACCAATTTGGTATCGATATCCCACAAAAAACGATATGAAAACGAACGCAACCACAGGTATAAGGATCTGGTCTTTACGAGACCAGATCTTAAGTATCGCTATCATGGCGAATGAGAGAAATATCGCTATATAAACAAGCAACTCTTATTTCCTTACCGATCTTCTCTCACGAAGAAGCCCGCCAATAAGCCCTGGATCGATGCCGAGTACGCCGAAATACTGCAAAATGCTTACTATAAAGCCACTATTCAATGCGGCCAAATTCGCGCCAGGTTCCCGGCGAGCCCGACTGGATGCAGACCCATCCGACAAAGCCCTTTGCGGTCGGCTCGTCATTGAGCCATAAGGCGCCCTTTGCATAGGCTCCATTGATCGGGGGACGGGACCCGGCACCAACGATGCCGGACCGCCCTGTATCGCCTAGGGCAAAGCCCGCTGGCAGGAAAACGCGATTAGAGTCAACGTTGCCGGTGACCGCCTTGACCGGCAGTCGGAGCACTGGGGTCTCCCCGTTGAGAAGGTCCAGATAATTCGACGAAAGCCGCTTAACGAGGCGTACCTGTTGTCCGTCCGCGTTGCTGAGCTCCACACCCGCCCCTGAGAGTCGCAAGTAATCGCCGGCATTTCCCGTAACAGCGACAGTAGGATCCGGTCCAATTACCAAACCTGCCGGTGAAAATAGCTCACCGGTGGGTAGAGATGCCAGCAATGCCGGACAATAACCGTTCGTATGCCCTAGCGGACCGATCACAATATTTCTCGGATTAAGATCGTACTTCTGACCCGGTTCCGCGTAACAGCCAACATATACACTGTGGTTCGGAAGATCGTGGTTGGAGACAAAGCCGCCCTTACCATTACCATCGACTTCGGCGGCAATATAACTATTACCAAGAAGACTGTTATCGTAAAACCCTACGCCCCGGTTGTTAAAGGCACGCACGCCCATGAACAAACACGCGTTGGCGTTATTGCCATGTGCGGAGAATCCGTTTTGCCCATTCAGGTAAGCCGAGCAATTGAGAAAGCTGCTGCCATTCGCATTGCCTTTGACGTGATTGCTGTCCGCCTCGATACGAAATCCGTCCTGTGGGAACGCGTGCACATCCACCTCCGATAGGTAGACGGGTGAGCTGATGAGCAAGCCATGAAGGCCTGCGTTCCCTTTTCCTGCCCAATGAGCCGAAAATCCGGAGAGTATGCTGCGCTGCGCTCCCTTGTTGCCGTGCAGCTCCGCACTCGAGGTATGCGGTAACAAAATCGCCGCTCGCTGATTGCCGATCGCATCGTAAGCGCCGTTGTCAAAAAGAAGCTTCGTGTCCTCCTTGGTGCCGCCCACCAGCATGACAGGCTTGTCGAAACGCAAGGAGCCCGCCAGCCTGTAAGTACGACCGGGCGCCAGCTGGATCGCCGTTCCTGGGACGACCGTGTCGAGCGCTCTTTGAAAAGCCGCCAGGTCGTCGTCGCTGCCGTTTCCGGTTGCGCCGAACGCCTCGATCGTCACGCGCGCTGACATTGCCGGACCATCAGCGACGGGCGGCGCAGCGGCAGATTTGCCGGCCGCCGCACCGCCCACCGCTACACTCGCCAATGACGCCAAGACACTGCGGCGATCGTCCCGAAACTCGTCCATCCACCACCTCGCACGTGGACACGCACACGCCTTGGCGCTCTGCGGATGGATCAACCTTGACGCAAGGTGGAAATTGTACCGCCTGTCGCCCGCCCAGGTCGCACGGCTGATGATCTCGACCGAGCGAAACGCGGGAAGAAGCGCGGTTGCCGTCCGGCGGTGGTAGAGCTACATTCTTGAAAGTTGCGAGTGCTTACACTTATGCGTTTCGATGCACATGCATGTACCCGAAAGCAGTTTTCGAGACGGAAGACCACAGGTAGCTCATGAAATCGATAGTTTTCCTGTGCGATGATGCGCGAGAGGTCGGCGGTGTTCAGCGTGTTCTCGCTACCCTTGCTCGCGAGTTTTCGCGTCGTGGATATCACGTCGTTATCTTGTCTCTCGCTGAGCGGGCAGCCGGCGGGTTTGATTATGGCAATGCCGAGAGAGGGACTCTCTTCACAGAGAGCCGTCTTCACCGATTCCTGCAACGACCAGCGCTTGGGAACCTGCACTTGCGGGGTCGCAGACTCTTTAGATTGAGACCGATCGCCTACCGGCGAGCACAAACAAAGCTTCGCAATCTGGTCGACCGATTGCGTCCCGACGCGATCATCGTTTTTGACACCTTGATGGCGGAGATTGCCACCGAGGCGCATCTTAAAGACAGCAAAATCATCGTTCAATTTCACAATAGCTTTGCCTCTATTGCCGATGGACACGTTATCTCGGCCCTGCGTCGCGTGAGCGGCAGGGCGTCTGCGTTCCTGGCGTTGACGGAGGAGGATGCTGAGCAGTTCGACCGAGCTGGCGTTGCCCGTGCCACAGCCATGCCCAACCCGGTAAGCTTCTATCCCGCGGCGGTCCCGGACGTGGAGGATCGTCAACGCCGCGTCGTTGCGATCGGTCGGCTTCACCCGCAGAAGGACTTTACGATGCTCGTCGAAGCGTGGGCGACGGCGGAGCGACCAGCGGGATGGCACCTCGACATTTATGGCGAAGGTTTCGAACGGAGCGCGATCCAGGACGCGATCGAACGTCATCAACTGACGAACAGCGTCACCCTTCATTCCCCCAGCCGGGAAGTCGAGGCGCTGCTATCACGTGCCGCCATTTTCGCCCTCTCCTCACGCTACGAAGGATTGTGCATGGTGGCCCTAGAGGCATTGGCATGTGGGTTGCCCATCGTCAGCACCCGATCAGGGCCAGGCACGACCCAATTGGTCAAGAGTTGCGGCCTGCTCTCCGAAATCGGTGACGTACACGGCTTTGCTGCCAATCTGACCAGGTTGATGAACGAGCCAGAGCTGCGACGCATGTTCTCGACAGCAGGCAGGATGAAGGCGCGCCAGTACGATATCGACGAAACAGTGACGCGATGGCAAAGGTTGATAGATGACCTTCCCTACGCCTGCTAATCCGTTCACCGCCGTCGGCGTCTTACTTATTCGTTCTATCCCATTGCGACGGGATTCTCGATCAACCAAGATGGCGACCGCCTATCGTGATCGCGGCTATCATGTCACGCCGGTGACATGGTCGCGCGGCGAGGCCGCCGACGCCGATGAGGGTTACGTCTGCACGGTCCGAGCCGGCTATGGCGACCAGCTGAAGAGCCTTTCCGCGCGCCTGAAATGGATGGCGTTCATCGCGCTTACGATGATCAAGACGCGAAAACGGTATCGGGTTATTCACACCGTCGACCTCGACACGGCGATCGTCTCGGTACCGCTCGCGCTTATCCTTCGTAAGAAGGTGGTATATGATGCCTTCGACAGCATCTCGGCCATCCTGGGTGCTGGCCACCTCTCCACAATCCTGAAGAAAATCGAGCGCTTTCTCATCGCGCGATCTGACGTGGCGATCTTCCCCGATCCGGTTCGGCTGGATCAGTACGGCATTTGCAAGCGCGACAACGTCGCCATCGTCAGCAATATTCCGGACACCGACATCGCTCCGGTCGCGATGGATACCGGACACGCCGCCCGCCCCGATAATCATCGCCTTCGATGCGTTTACGTAGGGACGCTTGAAGCGCATCATCGCGGCTTGGAATATATTGCGGAAATCTGCCGCGCGCTTCCCGACCATATCGAATTTGTGATTGGCGGTACCGGCCAGATCGAGCGTCAGCTCATCAAAGAATCAGAGTGTGTCGAAAACCTCAGCTATTTGGGGCGGATGGATTATGCAGATGCAATTGCACTCATGAAATCTGCTGACCTTTTATTTGCCCCATATCTACTGTCGGCGCCAGCCCACAGGTTTGCTTCGCCAAACAAGGTCTTTGAGCATTATATGCTTGGGAGAGCGCTTTTTACCAACTCGGGCATTCCGCCGGCGACGATGGCGAAACAATCTGCATCGGGCTTCTTCTTTGATGGAACGTTGAAGTCAGCAATTGCCACCTTGTCCGCTATCGACAAGGCCGATTGTAAGGATGCTGGACAGCGAGCCCGCCGCTTTTGGGACAATCACTATTCCAATCTTCGCGCACGCCAGCTTGATGGATTTTTTGCCAAGGCTGCGGGCTTTGAGCCGAACACACCAACATCGATCGCGCATGGGTGACGGTAAGGACGCCGCGCATGCTAACCATACCGTCTATTTCTGCGGTCGCTTAGCGAGAAACACGCTAGCATTGGTCAGCCGCGCCCATGCGGCATGGGCGATCGACTGCAACTCACATCGATCTGCCCGGCCGAGCGAAAATCGCCACAGAAATCCCAATGCGAAGCCGCAGCAAACGGCCGCGGTAACGATGGACGCCGCATAGGGCGAGAAAGCATCGAAACCGACGCATGAGGCAATGACTGCCGGTGCGGTCGCCATAGCGGGAAGCAGAATGCCATACCGAAGATAGCGTCGCCGGGAGACGTTCACTGAGTCAATCAAGCGAACGCTTACCGTAAGGTGAGCGATGACCCCGGCGAGTGCACCGGCCAGGCCAGCAACCGCAACACCCCAGGCGCCATACGACCTCACCAGAACGAGCGACAACACCGCCGTTGTCGTTCCTTCGACCAAAATCGCGGGCACCGTTCGAAGTTGCTCCCCTGTACCGGCAACGGCCACCCGATAGGGATGCATCGTGAGACCGATGAATTGCGCCAAGACGAGCGGGATTGCCAAGGGCAACACTTCCTTCGCCATCGCCGGACCTACCCACAGCCCGAGAAAAGCCGGGGCGATCGCCACCAATCCGCTCGTAATGCAGGCGAGCGAAATACTGGACAGAGATGCCAGCTTCAACAGCAGGCTTTCCATCAAGTACGGGTCATTCACGCGGCTGCGCTCCGACATTCTCGGAAGAACCACCCAAAGTATCGCCGACTGCGGTATCAAAAGCAGATTCGCATAGATCGCCGCCAGCGCGTACCTTGCCACTCCTCCGAAGTCATATGTGGTGATGATTGGTATTGCCACTCCAACGAGTAGAACAGAACAAACCGCTAGAAGAAAGCTTGACCCGGAATATGCGCCAAAGCTTCTGACGATATCGCTGCGCGCAGATCGCAGATCAACGCGCTTTACCTCTCTTAGAGATCGCCAGCTGCGAATATAATAGATCACCGTGACGACTATTCCAGCCACGAAGCAGCCGGAAAGCGAGACGATGCCTCCACCCAACTTTACGGCCACGACCATCAAGCCAACCGACACGATCTTGGCCATGACGGTCGCAATGGTGACGTTACCGGATCGCTCCAAACCCAGAAAAGTACCTAACATCGCCGTAAACGGTAGCGACGCGGCCAGACCAAGTAGCATAACGGTTGCAGAGACACGGGCCTGCCCCGCTAAAGCGTCCGGAATCGCTGGAAACAAAGCGTCGATCGATAAAGTGCCCCACAAAGCCGGGCCGATCAGAAGAGCTGTCAACGCCAACAGGAAGAGCATGACGCTGGCAATTGTGTCGTTCAATTCCGCCCGGTCGCCGCTTGCCGCCGACCTCGCGATAAATCGCGCCGCAGCCGTCTGGATGTGTATATCGATCATCGAGTAGTAAGCCGCGATCTGCAACACAATTGTCCATGTCGCATAGCTTTCCTTGCCAAGATCCCTGATAATCAAGGGGGGAATGGCAAGTAGCGCAAGCCAGTTAACGCCGTAGCGCAGGAGTGTCCAAACCGCGTTCGTTGCGATACGCACATTTCCTGGCGCGTGGCCGGGCCCTTTATCGCTTTCCGCCGACATTCTTCTATCTACTTCCACATGAGCGAGAGGCGCTCGCCGCGGCAATCACGCGCGATTACTTTGCACCATAACCCGAAATCATTGTCATTATCGTTCTCAAAACGATAAGCATGTCGATCCAAGGCGAAAGATGCCTGATATAGTAAAAGTCATAGTGAAGTTTCGTCGTCACATCCTCGACATTCGTGACATGACCCTGATTGATTTGGGCCCACCCGGTCACTCCGGGCATAACGATATGCCGGTAACGATAGAACGGTATCTCCTTCTCGTACCAGGCCGAGAGGACCGCAGCCTCCGGCCTCGGACCAATGAGGCTCATTTCTCCGCGTAGAATGTTGATCAGCTGCGGAAGTTCGTCAATCCGCGTCTTGCGGAGAAAGCGGCCGATCCTGGTGATACGCACGTCATCTGTTTGCGTCATCGCGGCCGATCGACTGTCGGGATCCGACGAAGCGACGTGCATCGTACGAAACTTCTGCACGACAAAAGGCCGCCCGCGGAAGCCGATGCGAGTTTGTCGAAAGATTGCCGGGCCTGGCGAGTCCATCCTGATGATCACAGCGACGGCGATCATGATCGGGAAGGCGATCAGAAGAATGAGACCAGCTATCAACGTGTCGATAATTCGCTTGCACAGAATGTAGAGGTATGGCGGTGCCAAGGTGCCGTAGCTGGTCTCGGCGAGATGCTCGAGCTCCACCATCCCCGTCAGCGATTCTCGCAGATGCTTGATATGATAGACTGGCACTCCGACCAACGCGAGTTCAGTAATCCTGCGCTCCCACGAGTCGGAAAGGTCGGCGCGCAGATCGACAGTGACGGCATCGACGTCGATAATTGGCTCAGCAGGATCCGAAACGGTGATCCAGGCGATATTCGATGCTGCGAAACGTCGCGCCGTTCCCTGCTCAAGAATGGCGATGCGCATCTGGCGCCGCGCTGATCCGGCGACCTGCTCGGTAAACAGCAACGATACGCAAAGAAGGTAGTTTCCGATTAACACCGCACGTACATAGTCGATGCGACCGAACAAAAACGTGGCAGCGATAGCGCCATAGATCAACGAGGTGATTGATAGAATGGAGGATACTGCCTCCGTGCCCGGATATCGTATGAGGTTACGCAGCGAGAAAACACTGGCGAGCCCTCCACATATCGCGGCAACCAACGTGACGTGAAGACCGGTAAAATCCTGCTGCTGCTGATCAATGAACAGCAATCGGACGAGGTACGGCAGGATTGCACTGATCAAAACGGCACATATTTGATTACGCAGCGAATGGCGGATCCGCCGGCTCTGGACAGGTTGGGACGACATCGTGATTTCCTAGGCCCGAAGAGCTTCGCACGGACCGTTGAGCGCATTCATGCTACCGATGCCGCGCTATCATGCGCCATCAGTTCAGCCCGCTGCGGGTCACGCGGCGTCGGCGAGCAGGTCGGCGATCCGCAAAGCGGATTGTCCGTCACCAAACGGATTATGAGCGCGCGCCATCGCGGCATACGCCTCAGCATTGTCCAAAAGCTCGGTCAAGCCGGCCACGATCTGCTCGGTTTTCGCCCCGACCAGCTTTGCCGTACCGGCCGCTACGCCCTCAGGACGCTCCGTGGTCTCACGCATCACCAAGACCGGTTTGCCTAACGCCGGAGCCTCCTCCTGCACGCCGCCCGAGTCCGTGAGCACAATATGCGCCTCGGAAAGTGCGCTGACGAAGCTTGGATAATCCAGCGGCGCGACCCGCAGGACATTTTCGTGATCCCCCAGCATCTGTTCCATGACCGCAGTCACCCCGGGATTGGGGTGGACCGGAAACAGAACAGCGAGATCGTCGCGTCGTGCGATCTGTGCAACAGCTTCAGCAATCTGCCGCATGCCATCGCCGAAATTCTCACGTCGATGCGTCGTCACCAAAACGATCCTGCGTCCAGCCACCCGCTCACGCAGCGTTTCAAAGCCTGCAGCCAACGACGGCTGCGCCGCGATGCGCGCCTTCGTTGCATGCAAGGCATCGATGACCGTGTTGCCCGTCACATGGACACCGTGCGTGATCCCCTCGCGGCGCAGCGCAGCCGCAGCAGTCTCGGTCGGCGCGAAATGAAAATCGGCGATCGGAGCGATCATCCGGCGGTTCACCTCTTCCGGCCAGGGATGGTAGATATCACCCGAGCGCAGCCCCGCCTCGACATGTGCGACGGGAATTTTACGGTAATAAGCGGCCATCGCACCGACCAGTGCCGTCGCGGTATCGCCCTGGACGATCACCCGATCAATCGGCTCCTTATCAAGAACGGCACCGACCCCCGTCAACAACCTGGCGGTCAGTCGCTCAAGGCTCTGGTTCGGCTCCATAATGTCGAGATCGTGATCGGGTTTGATACCCGCCACATCGAGTACCTGATCCAGAAGCCCACGATGCTGGGCGGTAACGCAGGTCCTGACCTCTATCCCGGGTCGGGTTGCGAGCGCACGCACGACCGGAAACAGCTTTATGGCCTCGGGACGAGTTCCGAACACGATCAGAATGCGATGCGATGTCATGATAGCGCCTTAGATGAGGCCGCTGGATGATCGCAACCGCGATTGTGCGCCAGCCGCCGGATCGATGGATTACTCGCAAGCGTTTCGTGATCTTTACGGTTTCGGTCGAATCGCGGTTAACTTAACATTCTTCTTCAGCGCCTGATACGCTGTGAAGATTTTATCTGATCCGCTGCGACTTGTAACGATGAGGTAGAGTTTGAGCTCGGATTATAGAACTTGTCCAAGCGATTACGAAGCCTGCTCTCAATCCGATTGGTTATACGTGTCGATAGGCGGCTTGTCGGATCGAGTTGCGCGGAGGGCGTTATGGATTTCCGCTGCCCCACTTGCCCGTTGGCGGTATCAATGGCGCGTCCCGCAGCTTCGTTCTGCGCAAATGCAGACGTGGCGCCAACCAGACCTGCCGCAACACCGGTGCTGACAACAAATCTGCGCAGGAGGTGCAGTTCGGACCGACGCGCGGGCATTATTTCTCTCCACCATGCTGCTGCGCAGAGACAAGCCGGACCTGAACAATACGACCGGATACGCCACCGATCGCGTCGGAAGGCCGGGTGACGAGCTGTAGAAGCTGTAACGGGCAATTTTGCGGTACGGTGAAGTAGCCTTCGAAATCTTTGGTGCCCTCGGACGGCGTGAGATCAAAACGGCCAAATTCAGCCTTGTTTGCCTGACAGCTCAACGTCCAATAAGGGCGCGAGCCTTCCGCTGCTGTAAGATCCTGGCTGATGCCCTTCAACCTATACCGTCCAGCAGGCAATAACAAGCTCTGCTCCAGAACTGGACCGCCAGCGCCCGACGCGACAGCGAAGTCGAACACACCTTGTTTTCCATTGGGCTGTATGGAACTGTTGATCCCAACATCATTACGCGGGCGCCAATCAAATATAGACCGACTATCGAGTGTAGCGACAAATGTTGGGTCATGTGACTCATTGCGTTTCACATTCGGCCGGATCATGCGATAGTAGGACCATGCCTGGTCAAGCTTGCCTGCTTCCACAAGGCCATCCACAGCTGCCCGCTGCGCATTTGGCGATACCACCACCGATGCACGGGCAAGCGCAATGAACAAGTCGGCGATGGATTGCGGATCAGGACCATGCCCCGCGACATAATCGACGAAGAACCCGTTCCATGCCGGCTTGGCCGCCAGGGTCCGCACCACGGCACTCCTGATCTGCGGATCGGCAATGGCTGCCGCGAGAACAGGGAAAAGCAAATCCGGCGCATAGCGCGAGGTACGTAGCGCTATATCATAGTGACGCAGCGCTCCTGCAACATCGCCACGCGAAACCGAGTCCTCGATCGCCCACAACTGCGACTGCAAGTCGCGACGGCTGAGCACCATGGCATAATTAAATGCGCGGCGGGCCCCCCGCATGTTGCCACGCAACTGCGCCTCGATCCCCAGCGCCGAGGCCGCCGCGACTGCGGTCGGATCCTGCTTCAATGCTGTGGCCGCCAATCGCCTCGCCCGGCGAAGTCCGGCAACATCCGGGTTCGTTGTCGAGGCCAGCGTCGACGCATATTGCCCTGTGATCCGCCCATCGCTCCTCGCAAGCGTATGTGCACGGGCTGGATCCTTACCGCGGATTACGTAACCGAATGACGACGTGATCGAAACGATGCCGGCAACCGCGGCGATCATCGCCAGTGCGACGCGCACCATCCATTCGACGGGGGAGCGCTGAGCACGGCGACGTCTCATTTGGCGTGACCTCGGCCATAGCCATAGCCATATTCATAGCCATAACCATAATGCGCCTTGCGCGCCTCGAACTTGGTCAACACACCACCGATGATCCGGGCATTTGCACTTACCAGGCGAGTCAATGCCGTTTTGACCATGCTTGAGCGGATGCCATGTGACTCCACCGCGTAAATAACGCCTTCGACCCGACTGGCGATAAGCGGAGCGTCGGCCAGCCCCATCACCGGCGGGGAGTCGATCACCACGTGATCGTAGGACTCCAGCAGCCTTTCGATCAGCGTCCGCAGCCGGGTTCCCGTCAATAGTTCGGCAGCGTTCGGCGGGATCGGCCCTGCGGTCATTGCCATAAAGCCCAACTCGGTCATTTCGAACACCAAGTCTTCGATCGTGTCGTGACCGGTCAGGAAGTTGCTGAGACCCCGGTCATGGTTGACCCCGCCGAGATGATGGATCGACGGCGAGCGCATGTCGCCATCCACTAGGATTACCCGACGCTGGCCGCGCGCCAACGTTGTCGCCAGCGCCAGTGCGGTCGTCGACTTTCCTTCGGCCGGCCGGGTCGACGTGACGGAGAAGGATCTCGGCACGCCGTTTTCGGTCGTGAAGGCGAGGTTCGTCTGGACGGCAAGATAGGCATCCACCAGGTCAGACTTCCGGTCCTGCAAAGCATCCTTGGGCGTCCCGGACGTGATTTTCGGTATCGACCCCAAGAACGGCAACCCCAGCCGGCGCTCTACCTCAGCCGGATCAGCGATTGCCTCGTCGATCTGCTCAAGACCCAATGCGACCAGCGCTCCAAGGCTCAGTCCAACGAATATCGCAGCCGCGAGGTTCAGCAGAAGTCGCGGACTGGACGGCCGCTGGGGCACCTCAGCAGCGTCGACAATCGACACATTGTTGACTCCGACGCCGCCAGCGATCCCAATCTCTTTATAGCGCTGCAACAGCCCGTCGTAGAGCGACCGGTTGGTGTCGACTTCCTGCTGATAGATATTGTACTGAATGCTGCGGCGACGAAGATCGAGATAGCTTGTCTTAAGCTGATCGACCTTACCCTTGAGCGCGCGTTCACGCTCAACGGCCTGCCGATACCCAGCCTGCAGCGCTCCGGAAACCCGTTGCTCCTCACGCGTGATCGCACGGTCAATCTGGCCGATCTGTGACTGAATGGCTTGGGCAGCAGGATAGCCGGGTTCGAATTGCAGCATCAGCCGCTGATAATCGGCGGCCAGTTCGGCGCGCCGCTGACGAAGCGCGTTGATGGCCTGATTGCGTAATGCCTCCGGGGACGCCCCAGCCCGTCCCACCTGCTCATATTGCGCCTCCGCCTGAATACGGTCAGCCGTGGCTTGAGACAGCGAGGCATTCAGCGCGGCGAGATCGTCCGCGACGATCGATCGCTCAGACGTACTGCGCCCATCTCCAGACTGCGGCGGAAGATTGATGATGCGCTGCGACAAGGCGTAAGCGACGAGCTGCCTCTGCGATTCATCCAGACGCTCCTTGAGCTGCGACAGCTGCCGCTGGAGAAGATTGCGTCCGTAAGACGTCGCCTGAACCTTGCGCTCCAGGTTGGTTTCGATGAAATTCTCTGCCCAGGCGTTTGCGACCTTCGCCGAAAGGTCCGGTATCGGGCTGGTGAAACGAACAACGACCAGACGTGACAGGCGGGCCGGCGAAATCTTCAAATGATCAAGCAGGATCTCGCCGGCACGGCGCTGCCGTGCACTGCGTCCCGATGCCGGGTACCGGCCGCTTATCGTCTGAAATTCAGGATTGCTGTCAGAAACACCGAACGCTTCGAAAAATTTGGGATCGTCAACCAGCTTCAATTGCGCAGCCACGCGCTCAGACAACGCACGCGATTCCAATAGCCCGTATTGCGTTTGATAGAATTCCTGATCCCCAGCACTAGCGTCGCGGGCGACACCCTGCAGATCGGTAACCTTGTTCGCCTCACGCGCAATTTCGAGAGTAACTTCGGCCGTATATTTTGGCGTCATCAGCAACGTGATTATCAGGCCAAGCAAAATACAAGCAGCGGTAATGCCCAGAATTACGTAACGCCAACGAGCCGCGATTCGCAAGTATTGACGTATGATCGGAAGCCGATCGCCTTCGAAGGTTTGCGGATTAACTGAATTGGGACGGGCCGCGACAATGCTGCCAGGCAGGCGATTGGACGTAAGACTGTTCATAAAGCTGCCTATTGCAAAATCGCGATGAGCGGGGCTGCGATCAGTGGCGTGGCCGAGACAAGGTCTCGGAACAGGCGACGCTGCGGTGAATCGCCGACGATAATCACGTCGTTGGCATAGATGGACGGATCATCGTAGGCGCCCCGCCGGATCGCAGCAACGTTATACAATCCCGCCATTTTCTTCCCGTCGACTGTGCGAAGGATTACCACATCATCTTCACGGGCATATTCAGAGAAGCCCTTTGCGGACGCGATGGCTCGCATAAGGGTCATTTGGTTGGTGACAGGGTAAAGCCCGGGCTCGACCACTTGGCCATCGATCGTGACGACTTGGCTGACCGATGTCTTTATGTTGATCGTCACTTCAGGTTTTCGAACGTACCGCGCACGCAGGGCGGCCTCGATCGTCCCAGCCAATTCTGTCGCGGTTCGGCCACGCGCGTCGATCATGCCGACAAGTGGCATGGTGATACGTCCACTTGAGTCCACCTGGATCTCGCGGCTGAGTTCGGGCACGTTGAACACATCGACCTGGATAGTATCGAGTGGGCCGATCAGTGTAGGCCGGTCCGCCGCCACCAAGTCCGTCCGTACCGGTGCCGGCAGGGCAGTGCTCTCCACTACCGTGAGGCTTGACGTGCTTTGCAGGGGCATCCGACCACCGCAAGCAGAGAGAGAGAGCGCCATCAGGCCGACGATGAAATTCTTACGCATGCGATTATATGATCCAAGCCGACAGCTCGCGGCGGCGCTATAGATGGTGCTCGTCGCCGGGTAAAGCTGAGCCAGGAGCGGAACTGCGGCTCCCGACGCTCAACCAAGTCGCCGCCATGGTCAACAACGCCATGATTATCGGTGTTCTCGCCGGATAATCTAAAAGGCTGGCAACCATGACCAGCAAGACGATGGCGGAACCGACACGAGCCAACTGTGCATCCTCGCTCCTGCCGGCTCTCCAAGCAGCAATCGTTGCCCATCCCCACCAGATCACCGCCGCCAGCAGCAGCAGCAAGCCGAACAATCCACCGTCAAGAACTACCTCCAGCCAGTCATTGTGCGCGTGATTGAAGTAGGTCAATTTCAGCAGGTCAAAGGGTTCGTGGATGCGGAAGATGGGATCAAAGCTGCCGAAGCCGGTCCCGACGGGAAAATAGGTCCGGATCATCTCTAAAATGACCGGCAAGGCCCGATGACGCATGTCCTGACCAATTTCTACCGAAAACACACGATCGATCGCCACGGCTCGATCTGCGTTCACGGTCAGCAATACCGCGACTATAATCATGCCAACAGTGCCGACCGTCAGCGCAGGGAGCACCCATGACGGGCGATGCCTAAGCTCGCGGCGGATACCGTCACGTGCCAGAAACAAGCCCAGCAAGATTGCCACGCCCCCCAGCAGCAGACCCGCACGCGATCCTGTCGCGATGATGGTCAGCACGAAAATCAGTACGAGACCAAGCGCCGCTGGGGCGCGCCAACTCGCACGACGGCGCCCAGAAAATGCCCATGCCGGACAGAGCAGGCATCCCACCGCAAGCATCAGTGCAAAGTGATTGCGGTTCGCCATCGGTCCGCTGACCTGACCGACCGAATCATTGATGAACGGATTATTCAGACCGGCACCGGCAAATTGCAGAAGCCCCAAGAGCATTGAACCCGTGATCAGGCCGACGAGCGTCGGGATCGCCCATCGACGTCCGATTTCACCGGCCTGCAACACCAAAACGAATACGGCGACTGGAACAAGCAGTGAAGCGGCGGCATTGAAAGTGGCGCCCGGAACGATCGCGAGTGGCCGCCATGGCTGTGAACCGCCGGTCACTCGCGCCGCCTCAAGCAAGATACCCCGGCCCGGCAGGCCGCTCCACCATTCTGGCGGTAGTGGCACTAGCTGCAGCAACGGCAGAGCGATCGCGCAGGCCAGCAAAAGCGCCACCGGACGAGCGTTCGCCACTGACAATCTCGGACCGAACAAGGCCGCCGCCACCAACACGCTAGCCGAGACTCCGCGAACGACCACCTGCCCCAAAGCGTCGGCACGCGAGGCCCCGCCTGCCAGCCAAAGGATGCAGAGAAGGCCGAGGAGCCAGATAGGATAAGCGGTAAGAGGAATGAATCTTCGCGAACGTGATGGGGCAGCCATGCGCCGGCACTTACGCGATCTATCGGTTTGGGGGAAGAACACGAAAGAAATCAGAAAAGCGGTCAATGCCGATCGCGGCCGGAGCGAGGCACCGACCCCGGGAGAGTCATCAAGCATTGCTGTTGCAAGCTAAATAGATAGAACGTCGCCATGGTCACTCCCGCTGTACAGCGTGTTCTCGTTACCGGCGGTGCGGGGTTCATCGGTTCAGCGCTGGTGCGACAGCTCATCGCGGCGACCCCGTATGAGGTTCTCGCGCTCGATGCCTTTACCTACGCTGGATCACGCGGCTCGCTCGACGAGGTAAAGCACCATCCGCGGTGTCGTATCGTCATGGCCGATATCCGTGACAGGCAGAAGGTGTCCAAGATGTTGGCGGCCTTTCGCCCCACCTGGGTCTCACACCTTGCGGCGGAAAGCCACGTGGACCGCTCGCTCGACGCGCCCGGCGACTTCATCTCCACTAACATAGTTGGCACGTTCGAGTTGTTGGAGGCGGTCCGCGCATATTGGGCAGCGTTGCCGCGCCAAGACGCTGAGAGGTTCCGCTTTCATCACATCTCCACGGATGAAGTGTTCGGTTCATTGGGCAAGGTGGGCCGTTTTACCGAGACGGCGGCCTACGACCCGCGTTCACCTTACTCAGCGAGTAAAGCCGCATCGGACCATATCGTTGCAGCTTGGGGGCACAGTTACGGCATACCCGTACTGATCACCAACTGCTCCAATAATTACGGGCCGTGGCAATATCCCGAAAAACTCATTCCGCTTACGATTACCAAAGCCTTTCGCGGCGAAACTATACCAGTTTTCGGTCGGGGCGAACAGGTGCGTGACTGGATACATGTGGACGATCATGTTTCGGGCTTGTTGTCGGTCTTGCAAGACGGTATCCCAGGACGACGATATATGATCGGTGGCGATGGTGAGCGACGCAACATCGATCTCGTACTGGATCTCTGCTCGATCCTCGATCGACATATTCCACGCCTGAGGCCCCATGCAGAAGCAGTGGCCTTTGTGGCCGAACGGCCGGGCCATGATTACCGTTACGCGATCGATGCGACCCGAATACGTCATGAGCTCGGTTGGCGGCCACGCCACACGTTAGAGAATGGCTTGGAGGACACCGTGCAGTGGTACCTTCAACATGAATCATGGTGGCAAACCATGACAACGGCCACTATTCGACAAGGCCTGCCAAAAAGACCAACTCGCCATGGCTAAAAGCCCCCCGCATCCGATAAAGGCGCCACGCCGGACCGTCAGTCAGCTACGCATAGAACCGGAGACAGGGGAGACAGAGTCACAGACGCTCAGTCCGCGTGCCCGTCACGCGAGAATAGCTCCCTCCGGAGCCTTTTTTTAGGCCAAAAAACATAAAAATTTAGCATGGCTTGAGCTCAATGGCTCTCGCCTGCTAGTTTGGTCATCATGCGATAAGCTCGCAATGAACAAGAACGTGGTGGACAATGTCGCTTAGTGAAAT
>Ga0265798_10004527_pt1 | contig 19072 bp, 14 predicted proteins | sample P3T30metagenome_FD_192430 | JGI IMG/M metagenome (GOLD analysis project Ga0265798, IMG submission 192430) | Plant litter microbial communities from East Loma Ridge, Irvine, California - P3 T30 | ecosystem: Environmental > Terrestrial > Plant litter > Unclassified | place: USA: California... | reverse complement strand
TTTCGACCAGGCTCTGTCTGGAACAAAAGCAAATGGGGTTTCGGTCCGAGGTGGACTTTGATATGCGGGAGCAGGCGTTTGAATTCATCGTTATCGTGTTTGAAAGCACAAGGCAATGGCAAGAAGGCGCCGGGTGCGAAGTTTTATTGTTCCGTGTCTCGGGCCTAGCAGACGTGGCGTTTGTACATCATTTCGACAGGCTGTAGAGCTTGTCGAGTACCGAAACCTTAGGCATAGACTAGGCAAAGACAAAGATCCCATGTTGAGATCATGCTGCTTTTGCTGTTTGAAGTTCCATGTCTTCGGGCGAGAAGCTTGTTAAGGTTGCAAACTCGACCAAAGCCCGTCCGATTCGAGTCTTCGAGGCATTGCACATGGATTCAAGGGTATAGCGTTGCTCGCCTCAACGATCTCGTCTTTCGACCATCGGAACAGGTTGATCCAGCTGTCGATTCATCACACGTGTGCTCAGTGCAAGCCCATCCTTTGCTCTCTCGCTTTCTTCTGCCTTGCAGCATTGGCTCGCACGCCAGCCGCAGGAGAATCATCATTTTCCAACAAGCTCTCTGTTGTATCTTGGGAGCTGTCGAACTGCTGTCGTGACTTCATGGCATCGCTGGCGGCTTTTCGTTGCTCGAAAGCGGCAATGTCGGCCTGAGTGAGAGTTATCTTTGTCGGCGAGCGGGACAACATAGTCTGAGTATGCTTTCGGGTACTGATACCGAGAATGAGATGTATCGTGTGAATATTACGGTATGCTGGCGTCGAGTGCTGACCTTTAAATTGCATACGAGGTGACGTTGTCTTCTAGTTGCCTAAAGGAGATGCTAGCCGGGACGGGATTCTGGACTCGACTTGACCGGCTGAACCCTGTGAGCTGTCTGTGTGTCACGAACTGCATCTCCACTCTCCACAAGCACTGGCATTTGGGATCACACGGAGCCCTTTGACTTGCGATCCTTCGAGTTACAATTCACCATGAAGGCCCGAGTACTGCGTGCATCGACACTTCTACTAGGAGCGAGGCTGCGGCTTACGGAAGCTGCGCAACGGCTTGTCTTCGGAGGGGATAAGGTGTGTCTTCGGGAATGATATGTCTCCAGGAGCATGGATGACAGGCAATAAAAGTCCGCAGCTCAGGACGACTCCAATGCGTGAACTACCCCAGTAGCCCTACCCCAATAGTCTGTTCATACCCCAGCACTTGATACGCCAAGTGCGCCGCAGCCAGAGATCGTCGAAGAGATACAGCCCAAGGATGAACAGATGCCAGCCACCAGCTACGATCTTCACGTGGGGTGCCCTGGCAGGACGGAGTGGCTATACCATTTGACAAGCCGTTGACATTCCAACATAGTCCTCTATTTTGAATGAGGGTTGACATGCTTTCGTCGCACGTCACACTCACACGTGGAAGATATCTGACAGCATCCATAACAAGCCAGAGGACAGAGGATCCGGCACAATCCGAGAGTTCGCTTCACAAACATACTGTATCATACTTTGTCGGTACCATCGAAAGCTTCCATCCTGGAAGACCGTTTGCTGTAATGCGGGTACCTGAAACGCGTAAGGCAATTTAGTTAGACTCTGCATACGAGTCGTATAGCTTCGACAGGACGGCTACTCAAGCCTACCATCCGAGTCTGAGCTCAGACAAACAACCAAGTGAGCACTAAGACTCGGCATGATTGACTTATCTGTATCAGATCCTGGAGGCGAGCACTATTCAGACGTGTATAGCATACAACAGGCCGACCATCATTTTGCTTCCGTAAATCTTCACACAACCAGAAGATTCTAGAGAGATGAGCCAGGATCTTTGTAATGGATGCCCTCCCGTCCACGCTGGCCATAACATACACTCTAAGATCTAACCACCAAACTCTGGTTAGGTAACGGAGGACTGGGCGGCATTAAAGATCTCACCTCATCTTACAGAGTTGGCAAGGGTCGAACATACGCAGACACTTGGCCCATGGAATAGAGTTGTGAGGTCGACATCAAGGTCGATCTGGGAATCAATATATATCATCTGCCACACGCCTCAACAATCGATCAATCTTCACATCCAACACGCTCTCTTTCCAAAGCCATCCAGTCTTCCATCGTTCTTTCCAACACTCCCTTCATCCAACTAAACACACTCCTTTTCCAAACTTCCAACATCAACACCGTTACTTCGACGACATGACTGCCTACGCATTCCTCTCCGCTGCCATGTTGGCACTCGCCAGCGCCGCCGCTCTGCCGCAGGTCAGCAACAGCACTTGTAAGCCATCTCTGCCGCGCCAGTCTTCTCCCAGAACCCAATGACTAATTCACCTCCAGCAGGCCCACTCCCTTGCGGTGCCAACTCCACCGTGAGCCACACCATCGTGGCCGGCAACACCCTCAGCTCCCTCGCCGAACAGTACAACTCCGGCATCTGCGACATCGCCAGCTTCAACAACATCTCCAACCCCAACCTCGTCGAGCCTGGCCAAGTCCTCCAGATCCCGACCCAATGCACCACCCCGGACAACACCTCCTGCATCCCCGATGCCACGCCCTTGCCCACCGCCACCTGCGCGATCGCGATCAGCAGTGGCTACATCGTGAAGAGCGGTGACACTTTGTCCAACATCGCCACCAACTACAATATCACCCTCGACGCCCTTGTCGCCGCCAACCAGCAAATCGAGAACATCGACCTAATCTTCCCGGGCGAACTCATCAACGTTCCCGTCTGCGCTGGTTCGCAGTGCCTGGTCAAGACTTACAACATCAAGAGCGGCGACACTTTCTTCGATCTGGCTAGCGAGTCTGGCACCACTGTCGGCAACATCGAGGGCGTTAACCCCGCCGTCGACCCGACTAAGCTTGCTGTTGGTCAGCAAATCCTTCTGCCTAACCACTGCAAGGTCAACGGCGGCCAGTAGTCGAGTCGAATCCGAGATCCATCTTGAGAGCCGTCCGGGAGCCGCTTCCTTGCTCTGCCTCGAGCTTTCAAACGCAACATCTGTTCGACGCCGATCTTTGATCGCTGCGAACTGACTACCTTTAATCTTCTGTTAATCCTTTTCTTTCCTTTTGTTTGTTGAGTGGACTGGGCCAAGTTGATTCTGAATGGAGGTGTCAGGCGTCTCTAGCTATGAGTCGCACATACGAATAGACTTGTTACCTCCTCTTAGCATGAGAGTAATTCATACCTTGTACTACACCTCTTACCTCGTTGGTAGTTTGGGTTTCCGAAGAATGAGACTTTAGCGTTGACAACTGCTGAATCAGGCTTCCAATTTTCTTCCACGAGTTGTAGTAACCGCCCGGACAAGCGTTTGTACTACCGAAATTGGGTTCAGAGGGTAACGTTATGCTGATACTACGAGGCAGAGATTGTCGATTGTGAGCCTCGTGTTAAAGTAGCGGTCCACAGAAAGCGGGATATTCGCTTGTGCACAGTGTGTTCTGAGCACTCTTCGGGACTTGGGAACCGCTTCGATTTTGACCTTTAGGCATCGATTCGAACGCGCTGTAGTCCTCATCCACGCCATTAATCGCTTCATCGGCGAACGGAACATCGCGGGAGGCGCCTGAGTTTTTATGGAGACCAGCGTACTGGCTTGCGGTAGCTTAGTGCCCTTTGACGTTGAGCTCTTGAGGTCTTCCAGCAGAAGCCCGCCGATGTTTTCGTCCCAAAAATGCACAAGAAAGTTCGATGTAGTCATTCGCCAGAGGTATAGACAGTTAGGTAGTCTGAGCAGGAAGATATGATTCATGCGTTATCCAATTGCTGGAAAAGCAACCGGATCATGCTGCGCTTCTGTCGTGAGCCTTCGAGCGACACGCTCTAGAGATCGGTACGAGACATTGAAGTTTTTTTTGGCATGGCTGTGTCTGATCGTGCGTGGAGATGATAGTCGTTTGGATTGAAACGGTTGTCACAAGAGGTGATGTCGCTGTCGACGACTCGTCGCAGTTGCCTCAAAGGGGAAGTAGCCGGGTGATTGGCGCGGACGAGCGATTGTCTTGGCCCAGGACTTTGGGAACTCGACATTGAATGTTTCGCGGAGTATAGTCTCGCGAGCAATCAAGACGCCAACATGATTCAACAACGCAGCCTCTCACTACTGAGCTCTGCCGAAAGGCACCTCCTGCGCCAGAACAGACAACAATGCCTCCGCTGCTTTCACAGCTCGAAGCCAACCCTGGCGGAAGAGAGCAAGGGCAACGATAAAGGAACTCCCTACAACGCGCCCAACCGTGGACCCAATCGCCAGGAACGCGCCGCAAAAGCATCCTCAGAAGTCTCCGCCCTCGCCGCCGATCTACCCAAAGCGAACCTCAATGGACGCAACGCCGAAGTTGAAGGAGCACAACCGAAGGGCCCCCAGGATGTCAACCCGCATCTACAGAGCAAGGATCTCGGACCCAGCGGCGGCAGTATGGGAGAGAACGACAGCCCCAGAAAAGAAGGTCCTCTGTCCCAAGGAGCCGGCGGCGTAGCAGTCGGAACAGCAGAAGACGCCGGCAGCCCGAAGCAGGCCTTGAAATCAAATGACACCACCCCTACACCCACCGCGACGGCATCGCCAGCACCCACCGAACCCTCGAAGCAATCCGTCTCTCCCAAATCCAACAACAAGAAGAAGTCCAACAGCCCAACAGCCTCAGACTACCTCTCCCAAGCCCCCGGCACATCCACCCTGCTCGGCTCCCACGGCGCCGCAAACCTGATCCTAGACCGCGGCGCCCTTCTGTCCCCCAACAGCACGCCCCAAACGCCCACAACCTCCGAAATCGCCCACCGCCTGCGCCACCACCCGACACAAATCACAGCCTTCCGCTCCTCCGCCGAGAAAGACGCCTACACCAAGCCTCTGCGCGAGTTGAAAACAAAGGAGGCGAAACTGGCGCAAGAAGCGATGAAAGCGAAGAAAGAGAACGGCTCGGTCCCGGCGCCGCTGAAGAGCGATATTCTGGCAGTCAGGAAGCAGGTGCGCAAGCTGGCGGCATTCAGGCCTTTGCCCGAGACTGTGCAGCAGGGGATTATCAACCGCATGGTGCTGGGCAAGTACGATGAGCAGGGTCTGTTGAGCGGCAAGCAGGTGCACAGGCAGCCGCAACTGAACACTGTGGCGCAGGAGCTGTTGAAGAACTCGACTTATCTTGCGAAAGACTCGGAGAAGTTGATTAGCAAGCTGAGAGGTCTTTTGCCTAGCGCTGCTGCTGCGGCCGCGAAGAAGGCACCTGCGGCGAAGGCGAAGGCTTAGACGTTCCACAGTTGTATGTAAATTTTGTAAAATCAAGAGGTGTAACAACATGCATAATAGTGTGAGAGAAGGAGAAATAAATTCATCAAACGTTCGCGTACTAATCCCCGATCAATGGCCACATGCATCCGGAGCGACAGTCCTAATCCATGGCCTGACACCCGGAGCTGGTGGCTTGGAACGCCCTCTTCCGGATCGTCGCCGCAGTCATGCCACCTTCGATCTTGTGAAACCCACCACGCAAATCAATGTGCAGACTGCCAGCGATGCGTGACTTTCATAAGCATGTTACGGGACGTTCGTTTCTGCTTTCCAACCAGGCAAATTTGAGACTCGGGAGCCTAAATTGTCTAACACATGCCGTTTAATCTGTAGCTCGTGGAGAAGGCGATTATTGGTGCGCATTGGTCGAGTTTTGAAGCTCGGCGAGTTCTGCTTGCCTTACGGGGGCAAAGTAGGGATGTGCCATGGCTTCCTTTGCTGTGAGACGTTCCTGCATACACGTTAGTGAATTGTCATGGTTTTGATTATCGCAGAAGAACTAACTTGGTGGTCATAACGCAGCAGTTTGTCCAGGAAATCAATCGCATCATTACTGACGAAGCGCTGGTTTTCCGCGTTGACGAATGCGTGCCAGCTCTTCTTCGGGAATCGTCCAAGAATATCATCGTACTGTGCGTCGAGCTCGATGTCGTACTTGTCCAGGTAGTCGAACAGGTCCTCCGTACCCAGCACCTTCGCAATCTTCACCAGCTGGTCGGAATTCGAGTTGCCATGGAAGAAGGGCTCTTTCCTGAAGATCATGCTGGCAAACATGGCTCCCAAACTCCACATGTCTAAGCTGTAGTCGTATTCCTGGAAATCAACCAGCAGCTCGGGGCCCTTGAAGTAACGCGAAGCCACGCGCACGTTGTACTCGGTTCCAGCGTGATAGAATTCGGCGAGACCCCAGTCGATCAACCGCAACTTGCGAGCCTCATGATCGATCATAACGTTGTGAGGCTTGACATCGCGGTGCATGATGCCCTTGGAGTGGCAGAAGTCGAGAGCCTTGAGCAGCTCGTGGATGTAGTACCGGACATCGATATCCTGGAATTTGGGGTACAGCGTGCGGAAGTCGGTGTTATTAACGTGCTCGAATATCAGCGAGGGCGTTTTCGATTGTGAGTCGCGCACCACGTCCAGCAGGGCGACGATGTTGGGTCCGCCCGAGAGGTTTTGCAGGATTTTGATCTCGCGCTTGATCTTCTTCTTCTTGACGGGCTTGAGGACCTTGATGACGCATTTCTGGTAATTGACCACGTTGATGCCCTCGAAGACTTCACTGTATTTTCCGCGGCCTGGTGGTAGTATTTTGTTAGCGAGCTTCTTCTTACAGGACGCGCGGTCTGTGATGGTATACCTATTTTGCGCACGACCTCGTAGTTCTCCAACACTCCCCAGCTGATGTTGACGCTGTCATAGTCCCAGTATGCCCTGGGCATCTGCTGGTTGACGTCGGCGTAGACGCGCGCCATGGTGACTATTGTTCGAGCGCGCTGGCTCTGTTCGCTGGCGGGCTATGAGTGGGATGTAGCGGGGATGGAGGGGTTGGGTGGTGAAAGAAACGGGCGGTCAGGCGGCCGGCGGGGCAGTGGCTGGTTGTCGCGGCGGCGGGTTGTGTTGGGAGAGAGAGAGAGGGAGGTGATGAGGGCGGAAATGTGGTGGTAGACGACAGAGCCGGCCAAGCTCGTTGTAGGTGGTTTGTTATGGGCCTATGTGGTGTTTGCGTGTCGCTTTGGTGGGGCCAGAGCAGGTGTTTCGTTGTGGAGAGTGAGAGTCTCTCGAAGTCGCTCTGCTCGGTTGCTTCCGCTTTGGCAAGATCGGCGTCACCTGCAGTCTCCAAACTTGAGAGCTTCCATAACTTTTCCCTTCACTTCACTTTCGCCATTTCCTTCTTGGGCAAGCATGGGCATGGAAGCGGGACGATGAGCCACTGTATTATAGTGCAATTCTTACTGCAGGGAGGAAGAAGGCGGCGACGCGACAGCGCCAACACTGGCCGCCATGTTCTATGATCTTAATGTGCCCTGGACGGCCAACGATGCCGGTCTACCAAGGACTCTGAACTTCCTACACGAGCTGGGATACAATGTTGTCGCTCTCAACCATACAATGACCGGAAAGCTGCCGAACGAGCTTGTGAGTGTCGCTGTCAACCACCCTTGCGACTCAACCTAACCCATCCAGTCCTGCGCAATCCCGAATCCTCTCCCATACAAGGATCTCCCTCCGAAACTCGAAATCCGTCGTCGCATAACACTCACCCTCACGGAATCGCTGCAGAATGCGCGATTGAACGCGCTCGCGGCGCAATACGACATCCTAGCTCTCAGGCCTGTCGACGAAAAGACACTACAAGCAGCATGCGGCAGTCTGGATTGCGACATCATCTCCCTGGATCTCACCCAGCGATTTCAATTCCACTTCAAGTTCAAGATGCTGTCGGAAGCGATCAAGCTAGGAAAGAAGATCGAGATTTGCTACGGGCAGGGAATTCTAGGAGAAACCCAGAGCAGGAGAAATTTGATCAGCAACGTCACACAGCTTATTCGCGCTACGAGGGCGCGAGGCTTGATTATCAGTTCAGAGGCAAGGGCTGCGGTGGCATGCAGAGGACCTTGGGATGCGATCAACCTGGCTGCTGTGTGGGGTCTGGGCCAGGAGAGAGGTTACGAGGCTATGACGAAGGAGGCGAGAAGTGCTGTTGTTGGCGCGCAGTTGAAACGGACGAGCTTCAGGGGAGTTGTTAACGTTGTCTACGGTGGTGAGAAGCCTACGCCGGAAGCGAAGGCTGCTGTTGTGGAGAAAGGCAAGGCGGCGAAACGAAAGGGTCAGGCGACAGACGACAAGGCTGGCAATGGGCAGAAAAGAAAATCGGATGCATTGGGGATTGATCAGAACGACAGCAGTTCTGGTGTACCGCTGAGCAAGACACAGATGAAGAAACGCGCGAAAATGGAGAAGTTGAAGGCAGAGGGCAACACCATGGGCTCGAAATAGTCCAATGTAGGTAGGCTCTGCGTGGCCAATCGATCTCTGTAACAGTCCGCTATCCACTTTTTGAGAACCCAAGAACCGCGCGAGGCGAAGGTTAAAGCAACGCTACCGACTTGAATAGCCCGAGAAGCTCTACAATACTAACCCATACGTTCAGGTGGTGACCCATCGTCAGCTTCTCTGGTTGAAACTCTCGCAGACCGGCCATCGGTTCATATCGTGCCCAGTCCTCTATGCAACCACACTGTCTCCAAGCTCCTCGCGTCTGATCCATGATTTTCTGAACACCTCGATAATTGTGCGCCGGCCACTTAATCTCAAAACACCTCGACAACCGTCCGCTGGCCACGTCTCTGGAACTCCGTTTCCAACCAATCCAAGAACTTACGCAACCCAGCCACCGCTTCCTCGGACCCGTAGGCATTTACGCGGAGTTTCTCCAGGTTCTTCGCCTCGAAGATGCCGTCCAGCTGATAATTCACCCTGATCATGGCAGCTGCCAGCTCGAGCGGATCATCCTGCCCGCGGCAACGACCCTCGATGCTCTCCAGCGATCTCGGAGCGAAGTAAATGTCCATAGTGCGCAGGTTTATGCACGCCATCGCGAGCCCGAGATCGTTGTTGACCGTGATCCCCGGCTGACCGTAGGGGAAGTAGCCGAAGTACGGGAAGGTGAGTGAGGTGATTGCGTCGAATCCGGTCTCGCACCTCGTGCCGACGTCGGTGAAGTCGACCTTGGCCAACCATTCTCGGAGACGTTCGTTGCCTGGGCCACTGTGTACTTCCATGGTGCAGGAGTTCAGGGCGACCAGCAGACACTCGCGACGAAGCTGTCTGTTGCCGGCACGGGCGACGATAGACAGCTGGAGACCGACCCTCTCGCGCCTGAGGAACGCGCGGATGTTTTGCTTGGGGGTCATGTGTTCGAGGACCAGGTACCTCACGTCGTATGGGAGGTCCATGAAGTGGTAGAAGTTGTGGTCGTAGTTTTCCACGCTGCGGAGCTGAAAGGGTCCCGAGTGGTTCCTCGAGGCGATGAAGTCGGCCGTAGCCTTGAGTTGCTGTACGTGGACTCCGCATACGCCGTCTCTGCCGTTGATCGCCACGGCGAGTCCTTTCGTCATCAGGACTCCGTCGTAACAGACGATCTGTTGGCGATTATGTTAGCAGGTCCTCGGGAGGGATCGCGTTGGCAAGTCCTTACCTCTTGGCCATCAGCGGCCGCGCAGGCCTGAGCGTAGCTGAGGGGGGCGGACATGATGGGTGCTGGGGGACTCATGGTTGCAGTGGGTTGTTTTGTTTGAGGTTTGAGGTTTGAGGATTGTGTAAGTTGTTGAGGTACGTATTCGGTGAGGAATCGAGGTCGAGGAGAAGTTGGTGTGTGTCGAAAGAATCAACTGGCGTCTGCTAAAAGTTTTATATAATGAAAGAAGTCGCATTAAGGGCGTAGTACACCTGACGTGGTGGTCCATGCTGAAGTCAGTGAACGAGGTCGTTGCAGTTAGTTAAGGTCCAAATGATCGTTTTCCTCAATCACTGCACAAAACAAAGACTGCACGGACAACATCCTGTAGACTGGCTCCACGCACACCGGTTAGGAAGTTCGTTCACTGACGATGAGTAAGGTTGTAAAAAGGGGGATGAAGCGTAATATAAGTAGATGCATTAACTTTGTTACACAAACGTGGTTTGCTACCAACGAGCCTTGTTTTCAGCAATACAACGAACGCTCTCTGCATCAAGTGATTGCCAAACGATTTTCGGGATCGATGGAATGGATGTATCAATCATCTAGCATTGCGTTGTAGATTGAGGTCACAGTCAGTGAATGAACGATCGATCGGCACTGCATTCAGACATCAGAGCTAGGAATGCGTGTTCGAATCGCCAATGTTCAGGCGAGGTTAAATGGCAATCATCAACACACAACCGTCAATCGGTTTATTAGCAATGGAACTCACCCTTCATTCGATCTTCTCCCATTTCAGAACACCCTTCGCCTTCCTTCCATCCTATCAAACAATTAGTCAGCTTCCCACTTCAACAAGTCCAATCCCAAACCCCAAGAAGAAGAAGAAGAAGAAGCAAGACATACCTCCATAGTCATCTCCCCCGTCGGCCTCAGCACCATCAACCTCCTTTCCCCATCCTCCACAAACTCCACCCTCCTCTCCTCAAACCCCCCAACCCTCCCCGGATCACTCGAGATCTCCACCTTCGTCCTCCAATATAACCCTTCTTCGTCCTCAAACAACTCGAAATACCCGCAATACATACTACAGCCCCTGGCGACGTGTGCGACTTCAGCGTCTTCGCCTTCTTGCCAGGCTTTACCAGACGGAATAGGGCCTTTCATGCGTTCTGGATTCGCTACGTGCGCGGAGAGGTAGCGATTGGGTGAGATTTGCACGCGGCCGAGAGGGTGGTCGCCGTGGGGTTTGGCGATTGGTTTGCCGGTGGGGTCGCTCGTGGAGTAAAATTCGAAGGAGATGCATTTCCAGACACCGGCTAGGGTGGAACGGTGGGCGGTCCAGAGGTCGGAAGATGACATGTCCAGTGGTTGATCTTTTAGGTGATGTTTCTTCAATAGTGATGGATGAAAGTGGAGACTCCGAATTTGATGGTGTTCGTCCTATGTCAATGTTTAGTAGCACCTTCAACTTATCATGTCAGCTGATGGTACAGTACCTATATGTACTAACAAGCCGATATCACCGGATAAGTAGATTACGAGGTGTTTGTTTCCGCGCTGTCCAAATACGTTGACGCCACTGTCGCCGGCTGTCGGCTAAGTCGATCGGAAATAAAGTTGCATTCTGCAGAACTCACGATCAAGCCAGAGGAGTGTCACAAGAACAACTTTAAGATCGTAATATTACACTAGCATCTTTGTGAGATCGAGTATACGTCAGAGTTGTGAGTTGTTCTGAACTCCGCGTGCATGACATCGACAAAGCACGATGCGTGTAGTACAGGAACCGATTCAGCCCCAGATCCTCTGCTGACGGAACCCATCCTCTCAACTCGTCGCCTTGTCAAGCGCCTGACCCTTACACATCTCGAAATACGTCCCTCGCTCAGCAAGCAGTGAAGCATGATCGCCGACCTCGATGATCTTGCCCGCCTGAAACACACAAATCGTGTCAGCGTCCTTGATCGTGCTCAGCCGATGCGCAACAGCGATCGTAGTGCGTCCACCATCCTTGGCCGCTTCCATCAGTGCCGCTTGGACGAGCTTTTCGCTCTCCGTGTCGAGAGCTGACGTTGCTTCGTCCAGCAGAAGGATCCTGGGGTTGCGAATAAGTGCTCGAGCTATAGCTACACGCTGGCGTTGCCCGCCCGAGAGTTGTGTCCCGCGGTTACCCAAGGGGGTGTTCAGACCTTCTGGAAGAGAGTTGACGAAATCAAGAATGTTGGCGCTCCTCAGAGCGTCCTTGATCTGAGATTCGGTGGGCTCGGCAGACTCAATGATGCCCATTGAGACGTTCTCTCGAATGCTGCCTGAGTAGAGCACGGGTTCCTGTTGTACGAGTGCGATTCGGCGCCGATGTTCTCTGGGGCTGACATCAGTGATCGCCTGGTTGTCGATGATGATCGCGCCTGAAGACGGGTCGTAGAACCGTGAAAGCAGCGATATCATGGTGGATTTGCCGCATCCTGATGGTCCCACGAAGGCAACAAACTTCCCGGCAGGAACGTGCACGTTGATGTTTTTGATCACCTGAGCTCGGGGTCTTGATGGGTAGGAGAATTCGAGCGAGTCAACCGTCACCGATACAGGTGATGAGTCTTGCGGGTCTTTCGGCTCGGAGTTGTCATCGTCCGACTTCGGCGTCTGAGTGCGGAGGTAAAAGATGTAGTTGGCAGCGGGGATCGCTTTCGAAATCGAAGTGCTGTACTGGAAGAACGAGGCAACAGACTCTCCGCCAAGGATGATTGCAATGAAGACGACGAAGAAAACTTCTGTGGTATATTCACCAGAGGAAACCAGTTTCCCGCCGTACCAGAATCCCAATGCCATAGCGAGGAAGTTGATGCTTTGTGTCAGCGAGTAGAAGAACATCGTGACTGACAGAGCCTTTGCAGATCTGGCAGCGACTACGGAAAGGCGTCTCTCGTATTCATCCATGATCGTCTTCTCCAAGACAAGCGACGCCACTGTCCGAATCGCTGCGACTGCTTCAGCTGCGATGGCAGCACTGCTGGCAAAACGCTTTGTGGTGTCTTCATCCAGCTTGGTAGAGATACGGATGCCGTAATACCCACCTAGTAATAGCGGTGGTAGAGCAGCAAATGTGCACACGAGTCCAAGCTTCCAACCGTACGCGATACCGAGGATGGAACAGGAAACAGTGGTGACAACATTGGTGATGACAAGTCCGGCGTTGGCGCTTAAGAGCTCTTGCAAGTCCGTAGCGCACCTGGCGAGACGCGAGGTTATAGCACCAGTGGCGTTCTTTTCTTTGTCAAAGAAGGCAAGACTCTGCCTCGCTGTGTTTTGGAAGAGCTCCAGCCTGTATCGACGGGTAACCTTTTGCGAGATGATGTTACAGACACATCCTAAGCTGAAGTAGAGGAACCAGTTGACGATCGCAACGATGAAGAACATGAGTGCCCAAAAGTCGCCCTCTGAGATTGCCTCGCTGCCAGTCATTTGGAAGACGTTGAAAGTGCGAGAGAATAAGATAGCTTGCACGGCAAGTGTACCACCTGTAGCTTTCTGATCAGATACCCGGTTTGAAAGTGTACACAAGATTGAAACTTACCTCCGAGGATCGATACAACCGCAGTGATTGCGTACAGATACCACAACTCCGGCTGTTCCTTGATGAGCAAGACCAGGCATTTGAATAGTCCATAGCCCATAGTTTCGGTTGCATCGGGCTGATCATGCTGCGCGTGAGTGCTTCCCGTGGTGCTCACCGTGCGCTTGAGGGCTAGCTTGCGGAAGTGCTGATCGCTCTCTTCATCCACTTCCTCACCAGAAGTTTCATCAATCTCGCTTGTGGGCTTTTCGGATGATCGTTCGAGATCCTGCGAATGGACAAGCTTCGCGTAGGCGCCACCGCGCGAGAGCAACTCATTGTGAGTACCTTGCTCAATTAGAGCACCCTGCGACATCACAGCGATGTTGTCGGCTTTCTGAATGGTAGACAGCTTGTGAGCGATAGTTACTGTAGTTCGATTGGCGCTGACATTGTCCAAGGCTTGCTGGACGAGCTTCTCGGCCTTTGGGTCTAATGCGCTCGTTGCCTCATCCAATAACAAGATCGGTGGGTTGGATATGATGCTCCTTGCGATGGCGATTCTTTGCTTTTGACCTGTAGTCCGTGATTCAGTAGCTGCATCATGCTTGCAAAAAAGCTTCGATTGAACTTACCTCCCGAAAGCATCCTAGCGCGCTCGCCAATTTGAGTGAAGTATTGCTCGGGAAGCTGTTCAATGAACTCATGCGCAAATGCGTCCTTGCAAGCATCCTGTACCAGCTGGAGCTTTTTCTCAGAGGTCGCATTCTCGTGCTCTGTACCCAATAGACCATAGGCAACATTGTCGAATACCGTGCCGCTGAACAGTACTGGCTCTTGCTGCACAAGACGAATCTTGGTACGAAGATATCGGAGATTGAGGTCTCGGACGCTTCTGCCGTCTAGTGTGATTGTGCCTGACGCTTGATCATACCAGCGCTCCAAGAGCGCGACAATGGTGCTCTTTCCCGAGCCGCTGGCACCCACAAGAGCGGTTGTCTTTCTAGCGGGGATGGAAAGTGAAAGTCCGTTGAGTACTTGTGTATCAGGCCGAGAGGGATATGAGAACGCTACATCTTGTAACTCAATATTGCCGACGCAATCGTCAGGTTGGAGTCCGGATGTCGACATGGGATCAATCGCAGAGGTTCTGTCGATTGTTTCAAAGAGCTCTGACGCGGCCGAGGCAGCCTTAGTAATGTTGAAGATCTGCATGATGACGGTTGTCATTGCTGTTGCTGCAACTATGAGAGCGAAGATGACACTGCTTTCTTGTTAGCTATGGGTATCCGATTGACAAGATGCGAATACTAACGTTACGATTGTACCTGGTTGAGCAATCTCGCCTGAGGCATACATGCGGAGGCCCTGCCAGAAGGCAAGACCGTATCCCGAGTAGACGCAAAAGAAGCTGGTAGAGAACATCACGCCGTAGTTGGGGGACTTCTTCATGCCAAGGCGTTCGGTTTCGGCAAGCAAGCTGTCGTACTTTTTGAACATGAGTGGTTGGAGCCAGAATGCGTGAACAGTGGCGATGCTCGAAAAGACCTCCTCGGCCAGCAATCCAGCTTCAGAGTAGATCTTCATGATCTTGCCCTCCTGCACCATTTCGAGAGAGGCGCTGATGCCCATGACGACTACGATGGTTGGTAAAATGCAAACGCAAATTAAAGCCAGTTTCCATTGCACCGCGACTGCAATGATGAACGCGGCAATCATCGTCGACACAGCTTGGATGAGTAGGAGAAGTTTGTCCGAAATGCCGTTGTTCACGTGGTTGGCACTTGTCGTTACTTTGACCGAAGGGGATCCGCCTTCTTTGGAATCGAAGAAAGTCATATCCTGGCGGAGGAGGCTTTGCAGAAAGTCCAAGCGAAGCGCTTTTGTTGTGCGGATTGCAGCGACAGACGCTCCAAGTGTGTAGATGTAGGTCAAGCTAAACTTTGCAATGAAGAGATACACGAAGTATAGCGTGTACTTCTCGACTTGATTCATGTATGATGAAGGGCTCAATGTGCCAATCGCGAAATCGTTGAAGGCTGAGAATTAGATTGTTGATATGGAAACAAGAGGAGATGATATGTATCAAGCTTACCTGTTACAAATTTACCGAATATAATATCCATGATTGGCAGAGCAGTGCCGGCTGCGATGGCGGCAATAACAGACATTGCGTAAAGGACTCTTGCGAAGTTGTCCGAGTAGCCAAAAACGCGCTGTGGTTCAACTTGTTAGGTGTGCCTACAATCCAACTGGATAATGCTCACCAGATAGCTCTTGAGCCCTGAAGGCTTCGTCTTGTCTTCTTTCGGGCCATCTTTGGTGGTGGTGTCGCCGCTAGGATCGAGTTTCTCGGATGTCGTAGTCATGGTCAAGCACCTGTTGCCTGTGGTTGATGAGTAGTAGAGAAAGGAACCTGGGTATTACTTGATGATAGATATCCTCGTGATATAGATGGAGGCCGCGGGTTCCAGTATCCGTGCTCAATGCATGGCAATCGTAGCTACCTACCTACCTACCTATCGGAAAGGGGGTTCTCTCGAAAGCGATATGTGCGATATGTCCGTGGGAAGTACAGTGGGTTTTCATCAGAGTGCTTGATGGAGCATGGACATGGTCGGACTGCATGCGACGAGAAAGCGATCGGTCTCCAGTCTCAGCGGCGTGGCGTCAAGATAGAAAGCGAGACAAGGTCTAAAGTCCGCCTCATCAAGTGCATAGCGGCGAATCGACAAGGCTGCAAACTTTACCTATGCTTTGTTGGTCCGAATCCGAGAACTCGATTCCATTGGCTACGTCGAATCATGCCAGGCTCCACTGTGGAATGATAAATCGGCCACTGGAAGCTAATTTTTGGCCACCCAGACCTCACAATTACTCAGGCGTGCCTGAATCTACCGCGAAAAACAGGTGGACGGTGGCACCTCAGCAATCCCCTAATCTCTCACCAAGTCTTCGCGTCCTTGGCGTTTTCTGAAATCTATGTAGTCAAAACAGCCTTCTTAACTTCCTCAACTTCGTCGACTTTAGTGCTTCACAGACCTATGTGTGAATAGGAAGAGATCTCAACTTAGGAGCTCAGATCTGAGCACTTCATGACTTTGTAAATACATGAAAAAAGAAGCGATTCCTGCCTTGAGATTGTGGGCCAACCACCAATCGGATTTATTATTCCTTCTATCAACATCATCTATACAATAAGGGCTACAGCCTCATTCAACCAGCTCGTCAAAAGGTTGTGTGGTTGTGAAGTTAATATACTCTGAAGGTTGTGATGCTATTCATGAGATTATCATGCTAAGCCTCCGGTGGCCGAGAATTAGCTTCCATTGGCCGATTTATCATTCCACGGCTCCACTCAACTTGGACTTGGCACGGTGGCCGAGGACACCGAAAACGACGGGATTGTCACCCATCAAGAACGCGATACAGGCAGCCGTCAAGCAACCACTATATCGACTCCAGATCTCGTCGCTACCAGCCGATAATACACACGTTAGGGCAGCTATGTCGACCGAGCCGGGCTCCCTGGCCTCGCAGCGTGCGGTATGTCCTTCGTTGTCCCTCCTCCACATCAGACAGTTGACATCTTCCAGTGCGATGCATGCAAGCATAGAAAAGTCCGATGTGATAAAGGCTCTCCTTGTTCCAATTGCAAGAGTAGTGGCGCAGGTTTGTATCAAGCTTCCAAGTCACGCACCAGAGCACTAAGCGTTATGTACATAGTGTGTCGGACAAGTCGAAACGAAGAGAAAGAACCCCGATCAAGAGTCATCATCACCAAAGAATAGTATGGACATGGTCACTCTCGCCACGAAAACTGCTGCTAACGAAGTTGACAGCGAAAAGAAAATCGACCGCATTGGTGACCGCCTGGCTAACATCGAGGCATATCTCAAACGCATGCCAATGGGCTCGACTCCTTCTGCCCAAGTATACACTTCCAGTCTAGCTCCAACTCCCGGCAATGCATTTGCGTCTCCAGATGTGCACAGCGTCTCAGAGTCATCTGGCATACTGTCCGACCCCGCCGCAACAACTGATGCTGTCGATGCTACTACAAACACCCACTCTGTGCTTGCTAGTAAAGTCATCGAGCAGGCAGTCGGTGAGAGCCCGGTCATGACACAAAACCCGGCTTTAGCAACTGCATTGAACTCTCTGAAAGACATGCTCGGCAAGATCAATGAGACTCCACATACGACAGATCTCAACACCACTCTGTGGAATCGACCAATCGACAAGGCTGCTCCCCCTTCACGTTCCGAGATATACGAGATCTTGCGCAAGTCTGACAGTGAGCACGGTCTGTCGCTCAAGGAGACGTTAGCTAACAATCAACCCAGACAGTCTATTTCTCACATTCTTCCCCGTGGCTACGATAATACCACTGAAACAGAAGTGCGAGGATACATTCAACCACCCGAAGGAGTGTGGCCCGATCAGAAGGGCGTTAGTATTTGGCGCTCTATTCGAGCTTTGCATGGAATATAGCGAGGTGGATGGCAATGTGGCACTTGCCCAACGGTATTCGGTCCTTGCGAGAATATTCCTCGCGAAGCTCGAGAAAGCAATCGCCGAACTGCCCCTTGTGATAAAACCCAGTACCGAAGCTGTCACCGCTTTGATCATAGCCGTGAGTTGAATCTCGTCGCTCTTCATGAAACGGCACTAGGCACTGACGCTCGCAGGCTACTGTTGCTATTGAGCTATGTAAGCCTTTCTTGGCGTTGTCTTTGACATCAACAGCTGCCTCCATGGTCATCTCACTGGGTTACAATCGACTGTCATCGATGCAGTCGGACACAGAGCAAGTCCGACAGCAAAAGATTTACGTCTTCTGGATGGTGTACATATTCGATACTGGCTTCTCGATACGACTTGGACGCTCTCCGGTAATACGCGACCATGATATCACAGTACCCATGATATCTGACAACGGCGTGGTTCCTGCTGCTTTCATCGCAGTGCTTCGCTACTGGATCGAGCTAGGCAGGGTGCAATGCCAGGTAGTGGAGCACCTGTTGTCTCCAGCGGCGCTCCAACAACCACCAGAGGAACGCTCCAAACGTGCCGACAAGCTTGCCGTGCGCCTACAGGAGGTCTGGGATGCTCGAGATGTACTCTCACTTTCGCAGGCGTTGCCGGGCTCGCCCACATCCTATCTCTACCTTCTCCACGAGTCTGATTCGATCATGCACTATAGCACAGTGACTCTTGTGCAGCATGCAACCATGTCCGCCCAGAACGGCGCTTCTCCCGCTTTGGGCGCTGCTCGGCACGCTCTCTGGCTTTCCATCGACATCAAGAAGAGACACAAAGATCTCCCAGAGTCGATGTGGAGCGCTCATTGCCATTGGACACTACTTCACGCCCCATTCACACCGTTCACAGTCACATTCTGCCACATCATTGCGAACCCCACGACCGCCAGCGAAGACCTTCAATTGCTCGGAGACTTCGTAGCGACCCTGAAATCCCTCAGTCACCTGTCCGAGGGTGTCGGCAAGTTGTATCGCCTCTGCGACGTCTTCCAGAAAGTGGCAGATCTGTACGTCAAAGCAAAAACTCAAGAAGCCATGCGCACGACTATGCAGAGCAGCAACAACGCCGTCCCAATTGCGCAGCCGTCTATGCAGCCGGCCATCAACGACATAGACGGGTACCTGTCCGCTATAGGCTTTGCGCCGCCTGCCATGGACAACTTTGCCAACAATCCTACTGGTAGCGACCAATTGGACGCCACATACTTGAACGACTGGTTTCAGGGCAACAGCTCGCTCATTGGGTTGTTGGATCAAGACCTGTCTTACCCTGGATGGTCGGATGTCAGTTTCATGCCCGCTCAGTAGTCTTGACAGCTGTGTTTTTTGAAGAGAATTACATGCTGCACCTCACGGGCGCTATATACGAAGTACTGTTCAACCTTGTCCAGGATCATCGGCTATACATACACACACGGACTGTATCGAGTCCGCAATCTGCAGAAACGGCGCCTCAAGACATGAAATTTACCACCCAGGCCGTCGTCGACAA
>Ga0265798_10004525_pt1 | contig 19076 bp, 16 predicted proteins | sample P3T30metagenome_FD_192430 | JGI IMG/M metagenome (GOLD analysis project Ga0265798, IMG submission 192430) | Plant litter microbial communities from East Loma Ridge, Irvine, California - P3 T30 | ecosystem: Environmental > Terrestrial > Plant litter > Unclassified | place: USA: California... | reverse complement strand
GCTCTGCGCCGCTGCTACAGAAGATCACGCGCACCTTGTAGCAGCGGCGCAAGCCGCGTCCGGGGTTATGCGGTGGCAGCAGGCAGACCGCGCGTGCCGCCGACGCGGCTTGCGGCGCTGCTACGGGGTTGATTGACCTTTATTTTGGTTATTAATAAATAGCTTCTTATTCCTTAACGAATATAACTCCTTTCCTTATACTGGCCTCCAACGCAACGTTTGCAGGAGGCGCATCCCATGCGCAATGAGTCGATCCGCTATCTGATCGTGCCAGGCTGGCAGGGCTCGTCCGACGACCATTGGCAAAGCCATTGGCAACGAACCCTGCCCAACAGCGCGCGGGTCGAGCAGGACGACTGGCTCACGCCACGGCGTGAAGACTGGGTCGCGGCGCTGGACCGCGCGGTGAATGCCAGCGCCGATCCGGTGATTCTCATTGCTCACAGCCTGGGATGCGTGACCGTCGCCCACTGGTCGGTCGCCGCCTCGCTGGTCTCGTTGCGCAAGGTTCGCGGAGCCCTGCTGGTGGCGCCCGCAGACGTAGAGCGCCCGGCCTGCTCGCCGGCCCTGCGCAACTTCGCACCCATCCCCAAACACCTGCTGCCATTCCCCAGCCAAGTGGTGGGCTCGGACAACGATCCTGCGGCCAGTGCTCCGCGAGCCTTGCAACTGGCCCGCGACTGGGGCGCCGAAGCGGGCATTCTGGCCGGTGCCGGGCATATCAACGTCAAGTCCGGGCATCGACGCTGGGAACAGGGGTTTGCCTACCTCTATCGCCTGCAGAGTCGCATGGACCAGCACATCCAGCTGCGCGCCTGAATGCCCGACAACCGAGTACGCCGCCTGCAGCCAGGCCGGTGGGAGCCTTGCCCATGACCGCATACAACGACACCTTCGGCCAGCCGCTGCTGACCTTTCCCGACGCCGACAAGAGCCCGCTGAGCATCCGCGCCAAGGCGCTGGTGTTCGTCGATCCGCGCTCGCGACGCTTGCGCGAGGAGCTCGAGCGGCTCGCGCCCAAGGCACTGCCGGTGCTGATTCAGGGTGAAAGCGGCACCGGCAAGGAACTGCTTGCCCGCCACATTCATCGCGGCAGTGATCGTGGCGGCCTTTTCGTCTCGGTCAATTGCGGCGCGATCAGCCCGACCTACGCCGATGCCGAGCTGTTCGGCTACAGCGCAGGCGCCCACAGCGGCACGGCCAGCAGCCGGGCTGGATGGTTCGGCTCGGCCAACGGCGGCACGCTGTACCTGGACGAGATCGCCGACCTGCCGCTGGCGATCCAGACCAAACTGCTCGCGGCGTTGGAAACCCGTGAAGTGACCCGCGTCGGCGCGGCCCAGCCCAATCCCGTGGACGTGCGCCTGGTGGCGGCGTCGAGCATCGATCTGGGCCAGGCCGTGGCCGCGGGGAAATTCAACGAACGGTTGCACGCCTATCTGGGCGAAGGCCGCCTGACCTTGCCGCCGTTGCGCGAGCGGACCGGCGATATCCTCGCCCTGGCCGAGTATTTCCTGGGCATCTACAGCCACCGTCTGAACCTGGCGGTGCCGCTGATCAGCGCCGATACGCAGCGAGCGCTGGAGCACCACGATTGGCCCGGCAATACCCGCGAGCTGGAAAACGTCATCCATTTTGCCTTGCTGGTCAGCCGCGGCGACGAGATCCTGCCCGAGCATCTCAATCTGCCAGCGGCCGCGAACACGAACCTGCTTGTGCATCTCGAGCAGCTATTGACGCAGGCCACCGAGCACGCCGAGCCGGTTGCTTTGGCAGCGCTGCTGAACCGCAGCGTCGAGCGCTTGAGTAAAAAGGCATAAGCAGCAAACTAAAAGGTATTTGTAGGAATATTAATTCCCGGTATTGTCCGCGCAAGGCTGGCCGATTGCTGCCGCCGCCACCCAATTTCAAGGACTTAGCATGAAAAAGGCTTTGCTGTTCACCGCTCTGGCGGCCTCCCTGTCTTTCGGCCTGGCCAACGCGGCAGAAAAACTCGTGATCGCCGCCACGCCGGTTCCCCACGCCGAGATCCTCGAGCTGATCAAGCCGACCTTGGCCAAGGAAGGCGTCGAGCTGGACATCAAGGTGTTCACCGACTACGTGCAACCCAACGTACAGGTGAACGAAAAGCGTCTGGACGCCAACTACTTCCAGACCCTGCCGTACCTGGAAAGCTTCAACAAGGGCAAGGGCACCAACCTGGTCACCGTGATCGGCGTGCACGTCGAGCCCTTCGGCGGTTACTCGAAGAAGGTCAAGTCGCTGAGCGAGCTCAAGGACGGCGCCACCGTCGCCATCCCCAACGAGGGCAGCAACAGCGGCCGTGCGTTGATCCTGCTGCAGAAAGCCGGCCTGATCACCCTGAAGGACCCGAGCAACGCCCTGGCTACTCCCAAGGACATCGCCAGCAACCCCAAGAACCTCAAGTTCAAGGAGCTGGAATCGGCCATGCTGCCGCGCGTGCTGGACCAGGTCGACCTGGACATGATCAACACCAACTACGCACTTGAAGCCGGCCTGAACCCGGCCAAGGATGCCTTGGTGATCGAAGGATCGGATTCGCCTTACGTGAATTTCCTGGTGGCCCGTCCGGACAACAAGGACAGCCCGGCCATGCAGAAACTGGCCAAGGCGCTGACCAGCCCCGAAGTGAAAGCCTTCATCGAGAAGAAGTACAGCGGCGCGGTATTGCCGGCGTTCTGATTCCCGAGTGTGACAACGGTTCACCTGAGCGCCGACAGCTTGTACAGTGTCGGCGTTTTGCTTTGTCCGGGCAGGGCCATTCCCGGCAAATGAACCTCGCATCACGGCCACAGTCGCATACACACCTGGCATCACAGCGCACGCAAAGGAGCCTGCATGGCTGGTCCTCGTTGGAAGGTTGTAGGGGTTTCCCTTTTGTTGGTTGCGCTGGCGGGGTGTGGTGAAGACAAGCCCATCGAGCCGACGCATCCGCGCGTGCGCGTGGAGAATGTACAGAGCGGCGAGTTCGCCGCTGCGGTCAATCTCACCGGCGATGTGCAGGCGCGCATCCAGACCCAGTTGTCGTTCCGCGTCGGTGGCAAGATCATCCAGCGGTTGGTGGACGTGGGCGATCATGTCAGCGCACGGCAGGTGCTGGCGCGCCTGGACCCCAAGGACCTGCAGACCAACGTCGATTCGGCCAAGGCTGCAGTGGCCGCCGAACAGGCACGTGTGAAACAGACATCGGCGGCCTTCGTGCGCCAGCAGAAGCTGCTGCCCAAGGGCTACACCAGCCAGAGTGAATACGACTCGGCCCAGGCGGCGCTGCGCGGTGCGCAGAGTTCGTTGGCGGCGGCGAGCGCCCAGTTGGCCAATGCCCGTGAACAATTGAGCTACACCGACCTGGTGGCCGACGCCCCAGGCGTGATCACTGCCCGCCAGGCAGAGGTTGGCCAGGTGGTACAGGCCACTGCGCCGATCTTCGGCCTGGCCCGCGATGGCGACCGCGATGCGGTATTCGACGTGTACGAGTCGCTGTTTGCCCAACCGGCCGGCCAGCAGCCGATCACCGTCAGCCTGCTCGACGAGCCGGCGATCAAGACCACCGGCACGGTGCGCGAAGTCACCCCAGCGGTGTCCGCGCAGACCGGTACTGTGCGCGTGAAGATCGCCCTGCAAGGCCTGCCCAAGGGCATGGACCTCGGCTCGGTGGTCAACGCATCGCTCAACGGTCCGGGCAAGACCAGCGTCGAGCTGCCCTGGTCGGCGTTGACCAAGGACATCGCCGAGCCTGCCGTGTGGGTGGTGGGGGAAGGCGACAAGGTCAATCTGCGTAAGGTTGACGTGGGCCGTTACCTGACCGGCAAGGTGGTGATCGCCGATGGCTTGAAGAACGGCGACCGCGTGGTCGTCGCCGGCGGGCAGTTGCTGCACCCGGACATGCAGGTGGAAATTGCCGAGGAGCGCCAGCCATGAAGGCGGTGATCGCGTTGTCTGCGGCCGTGCTGTTGCTGGCAGGCTGTTCGAAGGAAGAGCAAGCTCCCGAGCCGATCCGCCCGGTGCTGTCGGTCGAGGTCAAGGGCCTGGACCAGCAGAGCCTGGGTCGCTTCGCGGGCAATATCCAGGCGCGCTACGAAAGCACGTTGGGCTTTCGCGTATCGGGGCGTATCGCCCGGCGTGCGGTGGATGTCGGCAGCCAGGTGGAGAAAAACCAGCTGCTGGCCACCCTCGATCCGACCGACCAACAGAATCAGTTGCGTTCGAGCCAGGGTGATCTGGCCCGCGTGCAGGCGCAGTTCATCAATGCCCAGGCCAATGCTCGCCGCCAGCAGGAGTTGTTCGACCGTGGCGTCGGTGCGCAGGCTGGCCTGGACATCGCCCAGACCGACTTGAAGACCGCCCAGGCCTCGCTCGACCAGGCCAAGGCCGCCGTCAGCCAAGCCAGGGATCAACTGGGCTATAGCGAGCTGCGCGCCGACCACGCCGCCGTGGTCAATCAATGGAAAGTGGAAGTCGGGCAAGTGGTGAGCGCCGGCGAAGAGGTGGTGGTATTGGCCCGTCCCGATATCAAGGAGGCGGTCATCGATCTGCCCGACGGGCTGGCCGAAACCCTGCCCGAGGGCGTGGAGTTTCGTGTGCAGTCCCAGCTCGACCCGAGCGTTGCCACCACCGGCACCCTGCGTGAGCTGGAGCCGCGGCCCGACAGTGCGACGCGCACCCGTCGCGCACGCCTGACCCTGCGCGAAAGCCCCGCCGGCCTGCGCTTGGGCACGGCGATCAGCGTGACCTTGAGTTCAAGCATCGCGCAGCGCCTGGAATTGCCGGAGACCGCAGTGCAGGAAGTCGATGGCAAGACCCAGGTGTGGCTGGTGGACGTCCAGAACAAGACCGTCAACCCGCGCCCGGTCACCGTGCTCAGCCGCGACCGTGGCGTCGTAGTGCTGGGCAGCGGTGTGCAGGCGGGTGAGCGCGTGGTCAGCGCTGGCGTCAACAGCCTGAAACCCGGGCAGAAAATCAAACTGGACGAGGCGAGCCGGCAATGAAGGGAAGTTTCAACCTGTCCGACTGGGCGCTCAAGCACCAGTCCTTCGTCTGGTACCTGATGTTCGTCGGCCTGCTGATGGGCGTGTTCTCCTATTTCAACCTGGGCCGTGAAGAAGACCCGGCGTTCGCCATCAAGACCATGGTCATCCAGAGCCGCTGGCCGGGCGCGACCCAGGATGAAACGCTCAAGCAGGTCACCGACCGCATCGAAAAGAAGCTCGAAGAGCTGGACTCCCTGGACTACGTGAAAAGCTACACGCGGCCTGGCGAGTCGACGGTGTTCGTGTACCTGCGCGACACCACCAATGCCAAGGCGATTCCAGAGATCTGGTATCAGGTGCGCAAGAAGGTCGACGATATTCGCGGCACCTTCCCCCAGGGCCTGCAGGGGCCTTCGTTCAACGATGAATTCGGTGACGTGTTCGGTTCGATCTACGCCTTCACTGCCGACGGCCTGAGCATGCGGCAGCTGCGCGACTACGTGGAGCAGGTGCGCGCCGAGATCCGTCAGGTCGAGAACCTGGGCAAGGTTCAGTTGGTAGGCCAGCAGGACGAAGTGATCTACCTGAATTTCTCCACGCGCAAACTGGCCGCGCTGGGCCTGGACCAGCAACAGGTGGTCGGCGCGCTGCAGGCACAGAATGCGGTGACGCCGGCGGGCGTGATCGAAGCAGGGCCGGAACGCATTTCGGTGCGCACCTCGGGCCAGTTCAAGTCGGAAAAAGACCTGGAGACGGTCAACCTCAGGCTCAACGACCGCTTCTACCGGCTGACCGATATCGCCGACATCGAACGTGGCTACAAAGACCCGGCCGCGCCGATGTTCCGCTACAACGGCCAGCCCGCCATCGGCCTGGCCATTGCCATGAAAGACGGCGGCAACATTCAGGAATTCGGTACCGCACTGCATGCGCGCATGAACGCGTTGACCGCGCAGTTGCCGGTGGGCGTGGGCGTGCACAAGGTTTCGGACCAGGCCGAGGTGGTCGAGAAGGCCGTCGGTGGGTTCACCAGCGCTTTGTTCGAGGCCGTGGTCATCGTGCTGATCGTCAGCTTCATCAGCCTGGGCGTGCGCGCCGGCCTGGTGGTGGCCTGCTCGATTCCGCTGGTGCTGGCCATGGTCTTCGTGTTCATGGAGTACAGCGGCATTACCATGCAGCGCATTTCCCTGGGGGCGTTGATCATCGCCCTGGGCCTGCTGGTGGACGATGCGATGATCACCGTGGAAATGATGGTCACTCGCCTGGAAGCGGGTGACAGCAAGGAGGAGGCGGCTACCTTCGCTTACACCTCTACCGCATTCCCGATGCTCACCGGCACTTTGGTCACCGTGGCCGGCTTCGTGCCGATTGGCCTGAACGCCAGCTCGGCCGGTGAGTACACCTTCACCCTGTTTGCCGTGATCGCGGTGGCCATGCTGGTGTCCTGGGTGGTGGCGGTGCTGTTCGCACCGGTCATCGGCGTGCACATCCTGAGCAAGAACGTCAAACCCAAGCCGGAGCAGCCGGGGCGTGTCGCGCGCTGGTTCCACAGTGGTCTGCTGGGCTGCATGCGCCACCGCTGGCTGACCATCATCGGCACGTTGCTGCTGTTCGCTGCGGCGCTGTTCTGCATGCGTTTCGTGCAGAACCAGTTCTTTCCCTCGTCCGACCGCCCGGAAATCCTGGTGGACCTCAACCTGCCGCAGAACGCTTCGATCAACGAGACGCGCAAGGCGGTCGACCGCCTCGAAGCCACGCTCAAGGATGATCCGGACATCGCGCGCTGGAGCACTTACATCGGTCAGGGCGCGATCCGTTTCTATCTGCCGCTGGACCAGCAGTTGGAGAACCCTTACTACGCCCAGTTGGTGATCGTCAGCAAAGGCCTGGAGCAGCGTGGTGCGCTGACCGAGCGCTTGAAGAAGCGCCTGCGCGAAGACTTCGTCGGCATCGGCACCTACGTCCAGGCGTTGGAAATGGGGCCGCCGGTAGGCCGGCCGATCCAGTATCGGGTCAGCGGCAAGGACATCGACCAGGTGCGCAAGCACGCCATCGAGCTGGCCACGCTGCTGGACCAGAACGCGCACGTCGGCGAGATGATCTACGACTGGAACGAGCCGGGCAAAGTACTGCGCATCGACATCGCCCAGGACAAGGCGCGGCAGTTGGGCTTGTCGTCCGAAGACGTGGCCAAGCTGATGAACACCATCGTCAGCGGCTCGGCGGTGACCCAGGTCAATGACGATATCTATCTGGTCAACGTGGTCGGCCGTGCCAACGACGCCGAGCGCGGTTCGCCGGAAACCTTGCAGAACCTGCAGATCGTCACGCCCAGCGGCACCTCGATTCCGCTGCTGGCCTTCGCCACCGTGCGCTACGAGCTGGAGCAGCCGCTGGTGTGGCGGCGTGATCGCTTGCCGACCATCACCTTGAAGGCGGCGGTCAGCGACGATATCCAGCCGACCGATCTGGTGGCCCAGCTTAAGCCCGAGATCGAGAAATTCGCCGAAGGCCTGCCGGTGGGTTACAAGGTGGCCACCGGAGGTACGGTCGAGGAAAGCGGCAAGGCGCAGGGACCCATCGCCAAGGTGGTGCCGTTGATGCTGTTCCTCATGGCGACCTTCCTGATGATCCAGCTGCACAGTGTGCAGAAGATGTTTCTGGTGGCCAGTGTAGCGCCGCTGGGCATCATCGGTGTGGTGTTGGCGCTGGTGCCGACCGGAACGCCCATGGGCTTCGTGGCGATTCTCGGAATACTGGCGCTGATCGGCATCATCATCCGCAACTCGGTGATTCTGGTGACCCAGATCGACGCCTATGAACGCGATGGCTACAAGCCTTGGGATGCCGTACTGGAGGCAACCGAGCATCGCCGTCGGCCGATCCTGCTCACGGCGGCAGCCGCCAGTCTGGGCATGATCCCGATCGCCCGCGAGGTGTTCTGGGGCCCGATGGCCTACGCGATGATCGGCGGAATCGTGGTGGCGACCTTGCTCACCCTGTTGTTCCTGCCGGCGCTGTATGTGGCCTGGTACCGGATCAAGGAAGACGAGGGCGAGGGGAAGGAAGCTTGATTCAGGTTGGGCAAAAGAAAGTAGGGTGCTCCGTCTGAGATACCGCAGCGTGGCGTTCGCGGCCACGGACCGCTCCTACGCAGGACATTATCCCCCGTAGGAGCGGTCAGCGGCCGCGAAGGGCGCATCTCGGTTCCGCGACTAGCGCTTGTTGAGCACCCGCGCCAATCGGTCGCCGCCGAACTGGATCAGGGTCACCAGGGCCACCAGCAACACGATGACCGTGAGCATGATCTGGCTGTCGAAACGCTGGTAGCCATAGCGGTAGGCGATGTCGCCCAGCCCGCCGGCACCGATCGCACCAGCCATCGCCGATGAATTGATCATGGTCACCACGGTGATGGTAAAGCCGGCCACGATGCCCGGTCGCGCTTCGGGCAGCAGCACGTGCCAGACGATGTGCCAGCGTCGGCAGCCCATGGCTTGCGCGGCTTCGACCAGGCCATGGTCGACCTCGCGCAGGCTGACCTCGGCAATCCGCGCAAAGAACGGCGTCGCTGCGATGGTCAACGGCACCACGGCCGCCCACACGCCATAGGTGGTACCGACGATCAACCGGGTAAACGGGATCAGCGCCACCATCAGAATGAGAAACGGCACCGACCTGAACAGGTTGACGAACGCGCCCAGCACGCGGTTCAGCGCGGGCGCCTGGTAGATACCGCCACGGTCGCTGGTGACCAGCACCACGGCCATCACCACGCCCACGGGCAGCGCGATCAACGAGGAAACGCCCACCATCAGCAAGGTGTCCAGGGCGCCCTGCAACAGACGATCAAACCACATAGCCCAGCTCCTCTACCCGTTGTGCCCATTGCCCGGCGCGTTGCAGCAGATGCTCGCGGTCGTGGGGCGAATTGCTTACCGCCACGACCAGATTGCCCAGTGCGCGACCTTGAATCCGTTCGATACCGCCCTGCAGCAGGCTGACCTGGCCACCCAGCAGGTTGAACAACGACGACAGGTCCGCCTCGCCGGCCTGTGCCCCGGTCACGCGCAGTCGCAGTACCAGCGCTGCGCCAGGCGTTGCAGGCGTGCTGCGCAGACGGGCGCGCAGTTCCTCGGGCAGGCCGTGTTGCAGCGGGGCCAGCAAGGTCCGACTGACCTCATGCTGGGGGTTGCCGAACACCTGCCACACCGGGCCCTGCTCAACCACCTGGCCGCCTTCGAGCACCACCACGCGGTCGCAGATGGCGCGGATAACGGCCATTTCGTGGGTGATCAGGATGACCGTCAGCCCCAGCCGCTGGTTGATATCGCGCAACAGGGCGAGAATCGACTCGGTAGTCTCCGGGTCCAGCGCCGAGGTGGCTTCGTCGCAGAGCAGAATCTGCGGGTCGTGCACCAGCGCCCGGGCGATGCCGACACGCTGCTTCTGCCCGCCGGACAACTGCGCCGGATAGGCGTCGCGCTTGCCTTGCAGGCCAACCAGCTCAAGCAGTTCACCGACCTTGCGCCAGCGCTCGGCCTGGGGCACACCGGCGACCTTGAGGGGCAACTCGACGTTCTGCCACACGGTTTTCGCCGACATCAGGTTGAAGTGCTGGAAGATCATGCCGATGCGCCGTCGCAGGGCCACCAGGCGGTCCTCGTCGAACTCGCCGATGTCCACCTGATCGATCAGCACGCGCCCGCTGCTGGGCTGCTCAAGCCGGTTGATGGTGCGGATCAGCGACGACTTGCCAGCGCCGCTGCGGCCGATGATGCCGAACACTTCGCCACGCTCGATGTTCAGGTCGATGCCCTGCAGCGCCTGCACGGGGCCCTGGGCGCCCTCATAGGTCTTGCCGACGCCGATGAAACGCACCAGCGCATTGGCCAGCTGTGGATGCAGTTCCAGTGGCTCGGCAGGCCGGGCAATGCCGGCGGTGGCGGCCAGCCTGCGTTGCACATTGGTGGTGGGCATGCTCACTCCTTCCAGCCGACTTGGTAGAGTTTGCCGTTGACCTTGTCGAGCGAGGCGCGTACCACCGGCGAATGCTGGTAGATGTCGATGAACTTGGCCAGGCGCGGATCGTCCTTGCGCTCGGGCTTGATCACGAACTGGATCACGTACTCGGGATGGTCGAGGCCGTCGAACAGCAGCGCCGAGCCTGCGTCGAAGGTCTTGGACAGGCGAATGTAGGCCGGGTAGCCCTGCACCAGGTCGGCGTCATCGTAGGCGCGCACCAACTGCACCGCCTCGACCTGGAGAATCTTCAGGTTTTTGGGGTTGGTGAGAATGTCCTCTTCGGTGGCCTTGTAGCCAACCCCCGGCTTGAGGGTGATCAAGCCAGCCTTGGCCAGCAGCTGCAGGCCTCGACCGCTGTTGATCGGGTCATTGGCAATGGCGACGGTCGCGCCCTTGGGCAGTTCGTCGAAGCTTTTGTAGCGTTTGGCATACAGGCCGACGTTGTTGATGATGCCCGGCGCATACGGCACCAGATCGGTGCCAGCCTGGGTATTGGCGTTTTCCAGGAACGGCATGTGCTGGAAGTAGTTCACGTCGATGTCGCCGGCGGCCAGGCTGACGTTGGGTGCGATCCAGTCGGTGAATTCCACCAGCTTGACGGGCAGGCCCTGTTTCTTGGCTTCCTCCACAGCGCTTTCCAGGGGAATGGCGAAGGCGGCGGTGGTACCGACGATCAGCGGCTTGTCATCGGCGGCATGGGCCAGGCCGGCGAGGAGGGTGAGGGCGAGGAGCAAGGTGGGTTTGAGCATGTTGGGTTTCCAGTGATTTCTTGTGTTGTTTGGGGTGGCCTCTTCGCGGGTAGAACCCGCTCCCACATGAGCGTGCGCTCGTTGATTGTGGAAGCGGGCTGCCCGCGATGAGGCCCGATCAGGCACCGCGCTTGTAACTGAAGCCAGCATGCCCTTCAGGCAGCCCCGGGCCCTGGCCGAAGACCTTTTCGCGCAGCGTGCCCTGGGCATAGGCGGTCTTGTACGCACCGCGTGCCTGCAGCACGGGAATCACCAGGTCGATGAAGTCGGCGTAGCTTTCCGGGGTCACCGTGCGGGTCAGGTTGAAACCGTCCAGGCCGGTCTCGGCGATCCAGGCTTCAAGGTCGTCGGCGACCTGTTCCGGATCACCGACCAAGGTGATGTAGCGCCCGCCCAAGGCGTGCTGGTCGAGCAGCTTGCGCCGGGTCCAGTCGTTGTTCTGCAAGGTCTTGGTGGCCGACTCGATGGCATTGCCCTTGACGTACTCAATGGGCTCGTCGAGCTCATAGCGGGCGAAGTCGATTGCCGTGGAGGCGGCGAAGTGGGCGACACCGGCCTCGGCGCTGGCGTAGCTGCGGTATTCGTCATGCTTGGCCCGGGCCTGCGCCTCGGTGGCGGCGACGATCACCGTCAGGCCCATGAAGACCTTCACCGCCTGCGGGTCGCGACCGGCCGTGCGGGCGGCGTTGCGGACCTTGTCCACCTGCTCGCGGGTGGCCTGCTTGTTCTGCCCGCTGATGAACACGCACTCGGCGTGCTGACCGGCGAACTGCAGGCCGCGTGCCGAACTGCCGGCCTGGAACAATAGCGGCGTGCGCTGCGGTGAGGGTTCGCACAGGTGGTAACCCTGGACGCGGTAGAACTCGCCTTCATGCTCTACCTTGTGGACTTTTTCCGGCTGGGCGTAGATGCGCCGTTCGCGGTCCTCGATCACGGCATCGTCTTCCCAACTGCCTTCCCAGAGTTTGTACAGCACCTGCAGGTATTCGTCGGCCTGATCGTAGCGACGGTCGTGCTCCACCTGGTGGGTCAGGCCCATGGCCTTGGCGGCGCTATCCAGGTACCCGGTGACGATGTTCCAGCCCACCCGGCCACGGGTCAGGTGATCGAGCGTGGACAGGCGCCGGGCGAACAGGTACGGCGCCTCGTAGGTGAGGTTGGCGGTCAGGCCGAAACCCAGGTGGCGGGTAACCGCGGCCATGGCCGAGACCAGCAGCAACGGGTCGTTGACCGGCAGCTGGATCGACTCCTTGAGCGTCACGTCGACCGAGTCCTGATAGATGTCGTAGACCCCGACGATGTCGGCGATGAACAGGCCGTCGAACAGGCCGCGCTCCAGTAGCTGGGCCAGATCGGTCCAGTACTCCAGGGTCTTGTACTGGCTGGAGGTATCGCGCGGATGGGTCCACAGGCCGTGGTTGATGTGGCCCACGCAGTTCATGTTGAAGGCGTTGAGCAGGATCTGTTTCTTGCTCATCAGATCGTCCCCCGGCGTGGTGGCAGCTGGTCGTTGAGGTAGTAGTTGCCGATGGCGTGGTACTTCCAGCGCACCGGGTCGTGAAGGGTGTGTACGCGGGCATTGCGCCAATGCCGGTCGAGGCCGTGCTCGGCCAGGGTGGCCTGGCTGCCCGCCAGCTCGAACAGGGTGCTGCCGGCGGCCAGGGAGATTTCGGTGCTCAGCGCCCGAGCCTCGGCCACGGCAATCGAAGCGGCGCCGACGTTTTCCGCGCTGGGCTCGGCCTGCGCCTTGTCGAGCACCTCGCCGGCACGCTCGAGCAGGGCTTCGGCGGCATGCAGACGGATCGCCAGATGACCGAAGCTCTTGAGTGACAGCGGGTCTTCCACGGCTTTGTCGCTGGTGCCGTCGATCCATGGCCGAGTGCGGGTGCGGACGAACTGCAAGGCGTCCTCGAACGCCCCGCGGGCAATGCCGGTGTCGATCGCGGCATGCAGGATCTGCGCGAACGGGCCGACCGTGGTGGGCCGTTCGAACGCGCTTTGAAACGGCACGATGGCGTCGGCGCTGACCCAGACATTGTCGAACACCACCGAGCCGCTGCCCGTGGTGCGCTGGCCGAAGCCGCTCCAATCGTCGATGACCTGCACACCGGCACTGTCAGCGGGCACGAAAGCCAGTTGTTGCACGCCCTGTTCATCGACCACCGAGGTAGGAATGCACTGGGCATACAGCGCGCCGGTGGCGTAGAACTTGCGACCATTGATGCGCAAACTGTCGCCGTCGCGGGTCAGGCGCGTGGTGCGGTCATGGGCGGTTCGCGTGCCCAGTTCCGCCAGGGCGTTACCCAGCCGCTGGCCTGCCAGCACGTCGGCGTACAGGCGCTTTTGCTGCGCCGCGCTGCCGTTGATGCGCAGCACTTCCAGGGCATAGAAATGATTCTGTGGGATCTGCCCCAGCGAGCCGTCGGCGGCGGCCAGCAAGGCAATGACCTGAGCCAGGGTGACGTTGGACACAGCCGCTCCGCCGAATGCCCTGGGCACGCTGATGCCGCCCAGGCCAGAGCGCGAGAACAGCGCCAGTTCGCCATGGGGCAGCAGCCGTTCGCGGTCGCGCAGGGCGCTGTCGTGCTGCAACCGCGGGGCCAGCTGCCGGGCAACGTCGAGGGCCTGCTGGTCGTTGGCGATACGTGCGACGCCGTCGAGGGGGTGGGGCAATGAGCTCATGCTGATCTCCAGCGGTCTGGTCAAATCCAGGAATGGCGCGCAGGCAGGCTGCCGTTCAGGTGGTAGGCGCCGATAGCGTGGTATTTCCAGCGCACGGGATCGTGCAGGGTGTGCACGCGGGCATTGCGCCAGTGACGGTCGAGGTTGAACTCGGCGAGGCTGGCGCGGCTGCCGGCCAGCTCGAAGAGCTTTTCGCTGGCGTGCAGGGCGATTTCGGTGGTGATCACCTTGGCCTCGGCCACGGCGATCGACGCCTGGCCTGCCAAGGTGGCGTCCACGGGCGCGTGGCGAGTCTGGTCGAGCACGCGCGCGGCCTTGCGCAGCAGTGCCTGGGCCGCGTGCAGCTCCAGCTTCAGGCGACCGATATCGGCGATCACGAAAGGGTCGTCGCTGGCGCGCTCGACCCCGGCGTCGATCCACGGGCGGGATTTCTCGCGGACGAAGGCGATGGTGTCGTCGATGGCCGCAGCGGCAATGCCGGCGTCGATGGCCGCTTGCATCAGTTGCGATACGGCGCCCTGAATGTTCGGTTGTTGCGCCTGGGGCCAGATCTCTACGACGTGGGTGTCGGGTACCTGCACGCGTTCCAGCACCACGGTGCCGCTGGCGGTGGTGCGCTGGCCGAAGCCAGACCAGTCGTCGATGATTTGCAGGCCGGGTGTGCCGCGCCGCACGAAGGCCATGACCAGGCGCTGGTGCTCATCCACGGCCTTGACCGCCACCCAGTGGGCGAACAGCGCGCCGGTGGAGTAGAACTTTTGTCCGCTGATCTGCCAGTCGTCACCGTCGCGGACGATGCGAGTCTTGATCTCCAGGGTGTTGCGGGTGCCGCGTTCGGGGCCGCCATTACCGATGCGCGCGCCTTGCAGCACGGCGCTGAACAGCGTCTGCTGCTGGTGCGCGGTGGCGGTGCCGCGAAGCATCTGCAGGATGCCGAAATGGTTTTGCGGAATCTGCCCCAGGGCCGGATCGGCGGCGCTGATCAGGCGGAACACCTCGGCCAGGGTTTCGAAACTGACGTCCGGGCCGCCGAAGGCGCGTGGCACGGTAATACTGCCCAGGCCGCTCGCGGTGAATTGCTCTATCAGTTGCCAGGGCAGCTCGCGGTGCTGGTCGCGCCGGGCGGCATGGGTACGGGCGCTGGCGGCGAGGGTTTGCGCGGCGTCGAGCGCGTCGAGGTCATTGCGCAGTATCTGCGCGGGCACGAGCGCCGGGCCGTCGTCGGCCGGCAAGGTTTGGGAGTGTTCGCGGGAAATCGAGTGGGTGACCATACCGTCCTCACGTCATGCACGGCGTATGTCGCCTTGCTTGGGTGTACGCAGGTCCGGTGGTCCGGTGTATATACCCTAATCGTTTGTTAAATTTAAATGAACTAACGATTGGGAATATGGATAGATGGGTTTTTTACCCCAGCCATGTCATGTAGGAGCGGCCGATGGCCGCGAAGGGGGCGCAGCAGTGTGTCAGGTACAGCGCAGTGTGTTCTTCGCGGGCAGAGCCCGCTCCCACAAACTACCCTGTGTCAGGGACGCCGCAGTGTGTCCTTCGCCGCCCGCCTCCGCTCCCACAATAGAAGGTCAGGCGGGGCGGGTGAGGGTCTTTACGCCTTCGGCAGTGCCCAGCAGCAGCACATCGGCCGGGCGAGCGGCGAACAGGCCGTTGGTGACCACGCCGACGATGGCATTGATCTGCGTTTCCAGCGCCACCGGATCGGTGATCTGCATGTTGTACACATCAATGATGATGTTGCCGTTGTCGGTTACCACACCCTCGCGATAGACCGGGTCGCCGCCCAGCTTCACCAACTGGCGCGCGACGTGGCTGCGGGCCATGGGAATGACTTCCACCGGCAGTGGAAACTCGCCCAGCACCGGCACCAGCTTGCTGCCATCGGCGATGCAGATGAAGGTGGTGGCCACGGCAGCGACGATCTTCTCGCGGGTCAGCGCAGCGCCGCCGCCCTTGATCAGGTTCAGGTGCTCGTCGCTTTCATCGGCGCCGTCGACATAGAACTCCAGGTCACCGACGCTGTTGAGTTCATACACCGGGATGCCATGGCCCTTGAGCCGCGCAGCGGTTGCCTCGGAGCTGGCCACGGCGCCGTCGAAGGCGCTCTTGTGCTGGGCCAGCGCATCGATGAAGCAATTGGCGGTGGAACCGGTGCCGACACCGACAACGCTCTTTTCGCCCAGCTTGGGCAGAATGAAATCCACGGCAGCCTGGGCGACGGCCTGTTTGAGTTGGTCCTGGGTCATGCAAGCTCCGCAGCGGCAGTTGGGGCTCTAGTGGTTGCGGCCCCGAAGCCACGCATTATAAGGGCAAAACCTTGGTTTTGCGGTGGTCGTTGGCTTAGACTCATCGGCCCCGCCCGTTATCGTCAGTGATGTCTGCCATGCTCGAACAGTACGTAAAGATGATCCTCACCTCGCGCGTCTACGACGTCGCGGTGGAAACCCCTTTGCAGCCCGCCGGGCAGCTGTCCGAGCGTCTGAACAACAAGATTCTGCTCAAGCGCGAAGACCTGCAGCCGGTGTTCTCGTTCAAGATTCGCGGCGCTTACAACAAGCTGTCGCAGCTCACCGCGCAGGAAGCAGCATGCGGCGTGGTCACCGCGTCGGCCGGCAACCATGCCCAGGGCCTGGCGCTGGCGGCGCGCGAGCTGGGCATCAAGGCCACCATCGTGATGCCCAACACCACCCCCGAAATCAAGATCGCGGGTGTGCGCTCGCGCGGCGGCATCGTGGTGCTGCATGGCGATTCGTTTGCCGAAGCCCTGGCCCACTCGCTCAAGCTGGTGGACGAGCAGGGCATGGTCTACATCCATCCCTACGACGACCCCTACACCATTGCCGGGCAGGGCACCGTGGCCATGGAGATTCTGCGCCAGCATCCGGGCGATCTCGATGCGATCTTCGTACCGGTGGGCGGTGGCGGGTTGATCGCCGGCATTGCCGCGTACGTCAAATACCTGCGGCCGGGCATCAAGATCATCGGCGTCGAGCCGGACGATTCCAACTGCCTGCAGCAGGCCATGCGCGCTGGGGAGCGCGTGGTGCTGCCGCAGGTCGGGCTGTTCGCCGATGGCGTGGCGGTGGCGCAGATCGGTCACTACACCTTCGAGATCTGCAAGGACCACGTGGACGAGGTGATCACCGTCAGCACCGACGAGATCTGCGCGGCGATCAAGGACATCTACGACGACACCCGTTCCATCACCGAGCCTGCGGGCGCGCTCGGGGTCGCCGGGATCAAGAAGTACGTCGAGGCCCGAGGCGTGTCGGGGCAGACCCTGGTGGCGATCGATTCGGGTGCCAACGTCAACTTCGATCGGTTGCGCCACGTGGCCGAGCGAGCCGAGCTGGGCGAGGGCCGTGAGGCCATCATCGCGGTGACCATCCCCGAGCGTCCGGGCAGCTTCAAGGCGTTCTGCGAGGCCATCGGCAAACGCCAGATCACCGAGTTCAACTACCGCTACCACACCGGCCATGAAGCGCACATTTTCGTCGGGGTGCAGACCCATCCCGAGCGGGACCCGCGCGCGGTGCTGCTGCAGACCCTCGAGGCGCATGGCTTCCCGGTGCTGGACCTGACCGACAACGAACTGGCCAAGCTGCACATTCGCCATATGGTCGGTGGCCATGCGGTCAGGGTCAGTGACGAGATGGTGCTGCGCTTCGAGTTCCCCGAGCGTCCGGGGGCACTGTTCAACTTTCTCGACAAGCTGGGCGGGCGCTGGAACATCTCGATGTTTCACTACCGCAACCATGGCGCCGCCGATGGGCGTGTGGTGGCTGGGTTGCAGGTGCCCGAGGATGAACGCCATCTGGTAGCCGGCGCGCTGGCCGAGATCGGCTACCCGTTCTGGGATGAAACGGATAATCCGGCGTACCAGTTGTTCCTGGGTTAGTGATGCGGTGCACTGGCTTGAGTCCGGGGTGTGCCATTCGCGGGCAGAGCCTGCTCCCACAAGGGCGATGGGGTGTGCCAGTTGTTACAGGGTTAGTGATGCGGTGCACTGGCTTGAGTCCGCGGTGTGCCATTTGCGGGCAGAGCCCGCTCCCACAGGGGCGATCGGGTGTGCCAGTTGTTACAGGGGCAGGTCTCGCTGCGCTGAACTCGATGGCTGCTACGCTTGTCGATGATGCATCGTAATGGCCCACGGGGATCACGCGTCATGGAAAGCCTGGCGGTTCTGAAAATATTCCACGTCGCTGCCACCGTTGTGCTGTTGGGCAGTGTGGCGGTCGTCATCTACCGAGCCTGGCGCAGCTGGAAGGGCGGCGACCGGCTACCGTTCGCCAGCACCCTGCAACGGCCCTGGGTGTATGCCTGGCTGGTCATGGCCCTGAGCCTGGTGAGCTTTCCCGTCACGGGATGGTGGCTGGTGCACAGGGTCGGTTGGCCTTTGGGGCAAACCTGGATTCTCACCGCTGCGGTGCTGTATGTGATCGGCGGTGGGGTCTGGTTGCTGCTGATCAACCGGGTGAACCGCCTGCGCTTCGCGACTGGGTTGAACGAAGGCGTAATCGCGGCCAAGCGCCGCAATGTGTTGATCATCGCAGCGGTGGCCGTAGTGGTGTTGCTGTCGATCATCGGCTTGATGGTGACCAAGCCTGCCTGAGGCAAACCGAGGCGCATTCTTCGCGGCCGATGACCGGTCCCACGGTTGGTCCCGATCCCTGTGGGAGCGGGCTCTGCCCGCGAAAAGAGCGCCGCGGTGTATCAGATAAACCGCAGCGCATTCTTCGCGGGCAGAGCCCCCTCCCACAGTTAGCAGCTATCAGCGCAGCGAGAGTTCTTTCCAGCCGCGGCGTTTGGCTTCTTCATGCAGGCGTGGGTCCGGGTCCACCACCACCGGGTGGGTGACCTGCTCCAGAAGAGGCAGATCATTCATCGAGTCACTGTAGAAATAACTGTCCTGCAAGTCGTAGCCGTTTTCCTCCATCCAGCGATTCAAACGCGTCACCTTGCCTTCCTTGAAGCAAGGCACGTCGAAGCTGTGCCCGGTGTAGCGGCCGTCAACCATTTCGACTTCGGTTGCCAGCAAGGTCTCCACCCCAAGCCGCGCAGCGATCGGTCCGGTGACGAAGCGGTTGGTAGCAGTGATGATCACCAGCTTGTCACCCGCATCGCGATGCTGTTGCAGCAAGGCCGCGGCCTTGGGCAGCATGATGGGCTCGATGCAATCGCGCATGAATTCGCGATGCCATTCATCCAGTTGCGCCACGTCGGTCGCCGCGAGGATTTCCAGGGTGAAATCCAGGTACGCATTCAGGTCCAGGCGGCCGGCCAGGTAATCCTCGTAGAACTCATCGTTGCGTGCCTTGTACGTGTCGGCATCGAGAATGCCGCGTGTGCACAGATAGTCGCCCCAGGCATGGTCGCTGTCGCCGCCGAGCAGCGTGTTGTCGAGGTCGAAGAGGGCCAGGCGCATGAAATGACTCGCATGAAGTAAGGAAAAGGCCCACAGAATACGGACTTTTCACATGCGTGCACATAAGCTACGCGGCGTCGTTGCTGCCTTCACAGGCTTTGTGGAACAATGCCAGAACATGCGTTTACGAGGTTGTTGCCGTGATCGACCCCGATGGTTTTCGCCCTAACGTTGGCATCATTCTTACCAATGACGCCG
>Ga0265798_10004524_pt1 | contig 19081 bp, 13 predicted proteins | sample P3T30metagenome_FD_192430 | JGI IMG/M metagenome (GOLD analysis project Ga0265798, IMG submission 192430) | Plant litter microbial communities from East Loma Ridge, Irvine, California - P3 T30 | ecosystem: Environmental > Terrestrial > Plant litter > Unclassified | place: USA: California... | reverse complement strand
GCGACGTGCTGAACGTGCAGGCGCGCGACCAGGTCGATATCGTCAGCGCCAATGCGCACATCGACTGGGCTGCGGCCAAGAGCATCAGCCTGTCGACGGCGGGCGGGGCGAACATCACGATCAAGGGCGGCAACATCACGGTGCAGTGTCCCGGCAAGATCACGATTCACGCTGCGAAAAAGAGTTTCACGGGTCCCGAGCAGCTGGATTATCCGTTGCCGGTCATGCCCCGTTCGATTTGCAAGGAATGTTTGTTGAATGCTGCAGCGATGGGTTCGCCGTTTGCAGCCAAGGGAGAATGACATTGGGGGACAAGACCAGTTCTTCCGGCAGAACCGGAAACGCGTTGCTTGATTTGCTCGATCGCCGGCTTCTGGATGATGGCGCATCCCTGTATAGCCTGATCGACGGCGCCAAATTCAGTCGACTGGGCCGAATGGTGTCGGCACAAAACGGGTCGATCGAATTCTTCTCTTTGCTGGGCGAGGCCGCTGCGACCGACGCCGTCTACGCCGGCCCCATTCTTATCCGGCATAAAACGCGTGAGCAGTGCGCCTTGCTATTGAAGCTGATGAGTGAGCAGGACAGCGCCGGTTTCATGTCCCTGATTGTATCCGCCCAACCGTTGACGGATATATTGAAGCGGCTGGTCTGGCTTACCGAGGTCAGGCACGAGGATGGCACCGAGTGGGTAATGCGCTTTTATGATCCGCTCATCCTGCCGCACTGGCTTGCTGTACTCGAGCACAGGCAGCGCCAGCAGGCACTCTCCGGCACGCTGCAGTGGCTGTTCACGGATGTGCGCGGAGATAACCAGTCCGTGGATGTCGGAAGCGTCGATCTTGCGCCGCTGTCGGAAACGCGTCCAATGCTGTTGATGGAGCAGCAATGCGATGATTTGATGAAGGCGACCATGCCGTACATCGTCATGCACCAGTTGTGCGGCGATAATCCACAAGCGCTGGATGCAATCCCCGGCACGCAGCGCTACGATTTTTTTTATCAGCAATTAGAAAGCGCGAAGAAGCTCGACGTTGTCGCTCCAGGTGATGTCAAGATGTTTTGCCTGTTGGCGACCATGTTCGGGCCGGAATTCAGCAAGCACCAACTCGTTTCTACCGCCGTGCAGGGCGCCGACAGGGATAACTCATTCACCGAGCGCGTACTGGCCTGGACACCCGAGCAATGGAATCTGTTTGAAAAAGAGCTGTCTCCGGTTTAATTATCACGATCACCCATGAGAAATTTATTCATCACGCTATGTGGCCTGTGTGTACTGCTGGGATGCGACTCCAAAGAAAACGACGCGCGTCAATTTGAGGAATTGAGGAAGACGACATTCACGACCACTGCCTACAACTACACCAAATTCAACCTGTATAACATCCTGTATCAGGATGCTTCGGTCCGATTCTCTATTGACGATGCTGCGGATGGTGGCTCGGTATTCTTCCGCGGTCTCAATAAGGTCAATTTGGATAACGGTCAGGAAATTCCCAGCAGCGGCGACGCCTGCTGTGTGATCTGGAGCAAGCCCACCGATCAGCCTCTTCAGATCAGGGTTGTCTGGAGCGTGATTTACGATCTCAATGCGTTTGACGGCAAGCTGGACGATCAAAGGGACAAGCGGAGTTTCAAGGGCCGTGGCCGCGGCAGCACCTGGTGTGAAGCCGTCGTGGACGTCGCGCCAGCCAGTGCCAATGTTCAAGCCGACAGGGTGGTATTCCATTTCCTTGCCGACGGCACGGTCCGGGCAAACCTGGAATCATTCGCATCCATGCAGCCGCTTCCCGCCGCCCTGGTCGAGCAACATGCGACTGCGTTCCCCGAAGGACAGTACTGCAAACGCGAAATTGATAATCCGTTTTACGGGATTCCTCGCAAGCCCCATAGGGAATAATCATGAGCAAGCCTACAATTCGTCGATTGACCGACCTGACTAAAAGCGAAGCGGCTTCCAGGAGCGCGAATCGCACCAGATTGGGGTGGGTGGACAAATGCGATGCTCCAAAAACCTGCAAGAAGCCAGTCTGGATCAGTTGCTTCTTCGATGGGACTGGAAATAATTTCCACGATGATGGCAACGGTGAGCTGGACCCCGATATCGAAAAATACAGCAATATTGCAAAACTGGCGAAATTCTGCCACGTCGATACCAACAAGACCGACCGTATTTATGGCTTGTACGTGCCCGGAGTCGGTACCCGGTTTGCCGATATCGGGGATAGCGGCGGTGGTATCGACAAGGCCCTTGGGATGGCGCAGTCGTCCAAAGGACAGGCGCGGATCACCTGGATGTTGGATCAGCTGAAGAAACGCATTGACGCGCACATGCCGCATGTGAATCAGATCAATGTAGCAGTGTTCGGTTTCAGTCGCGGCGCTGCGCAGGCACGTGCGTTCGTCAGGCAGCTTGCAGCGCAATGCCAGCGCAGCGGCGACCATTTAATCTGGACAAAAAGTGGCGGCGCCGTTCCTCCTCGACTGGAATTCTATTTTCTTGGGATATTTGATACGGTCGCGTCAGTTGGATACGGCGGCAGCCGCTTCGAATCGGTGTTGCCATTATTTATCGGTGGACTGGCGCTTTATTCGGCCGATGACGGCGGGCACGCCGCCTGGGCGTCGGACCTGCGTATTCCGTGGTACGTTCGTCAATGCGAGCATTACGTTGCCGCGCATGAAGTGAGGGAAAAATTCCCGTCCGATTCGGTGCGCGAAGCCCAGACCATACCGGCAAATTGTCGCGAGATATTCTACCCCGGCGCCCACTCCGACGTTGGCGGTGGGTACGATGATTTGAACCAGGAGGGACGCTCGCACCATTTATCCAGAATTCCCTTGTGTAATATGTATTTGACTGCGTATGCCGCCGGGGTGCCGTTTGCACCTCCAGCGCAGATATTGGCGGAATCCAGATCCTTGTTCACTATTTCGGCTGAATTGCAATCGAGTTTTCAGGCATACATGAAACACGTCGAGGCAAGCAATGTCCTTGAAAAGCAGGTCATCAGCCATATGGGCTGCTTTTACCACTGGCGGTGGGGCCGTACCGAACGACAGAGAGCCGCGCTCAAAGAGCGGCAGGCCATGATCGCAAAAGGTCAGACGGTCATGTATGCCACCCCCGACGTCTACATGACGACGACGGACCGCGAATGGGAAGCTGATGTCCAGGATATCGCCGAGAAAAAAACCGGGTTTTTCCGCAGTTCGACAGAACCCCTAGAGGACGTCATCTTCGATGCCTGGAAAGGTACGCTACGTAAATCCATGCCAGCGGCCGAGCGCGCCCTGTTTGACAAGTTCTTTGATCGTTACGTGCACGATTCGGTGGCGGGATTCAAAAACCAGATGAGCGATTCGGGCATTGGGATTATCGAATTCAGCCGCTGGAGCCGAAACCGGCAGTACTTCGTGGGCAAGCGCGGAAAAAAATTCCTCTATTGGCGGTACGAGGGGCTGAAGCCGCATTCCGGCGGGCTGAAAGAGGCAATGTTGTTGCCGAAAGATCAATCAGGTGATGGTCAGACTGCGATTGCTTGAAGCTGTTCGGATCCGGCGCCAGGTTGTTCGCCACACTCTGGTGCGCGCCGGCCAAGGGGCTGAAAGAACGCCGATGAGCGGGCAGGATACGCAGTTCGTCACCGGCGGGCAGATGCGCATCCACAGCGGCCAGGCGATCGGGATGCTGGGCGGGGCGGTCAAGGCGGGCGAGGACAACATTGGCCTGCAGCTGATCGCGGCGCAGGGCGACGTCCTGAACGATCTTGATTCATCCAATAAAGAGTTTGATCAGGAATTGAGTGATTTTGAGAAATGGCTTGCAGCGCGTGGCGATCGACGACCAGCGAGGCAAGAACCTGGTTTTAAGGAATCGAACGAACTTGAGTGGGAAGAATTAGCGGTATATTGGCCGCTGCAAATTCCATCTGCCTCGGTCCTGAACTTTTTTGACGAGTACGTCCACGACTCGCGCGCTGCCTTTAAACTGAGTGGGCAGGATAACGAGGAGGACGCGCTTAAGCTAGTAAAGAAGTGGTCAAGACAACTTAAATTTGCCAAACAGCGTTACGCTAGCAATACCATGACTGGAAATAGAACTTTCGACGGCCCTCCCGATTATGGCTTACCGACCAATGCGCGGATGGCGGCCGAAGACTACGACCGACTTCAAACGCTCCCTCGGTACGTGGTCGAGGGGCGGGAGCCCTACAGTAAAGCGCGTGCCGGATATTTCCGCTTTCGACGAATTTATGGTGGCAGTGACAACCAATTGTTATCGAACTGGCGTCCTGCCGACAGTGAGCACCAAATGCATGCGTGTACTGAGGCCGCCCCTGGCAGCAATGCTAAGTTGTCACCTCGGGCGGCGTGAGAACCAACACATATCCGCTTTCTAAAGCAATGTTGCCATCAGTGTGCTGTTAGTCTGACCGTGACATTGAGATCAGCTCTGCGGACAGTAGCCGCGCTAGTTTCGCGGGTGTGATCAACGAAACGATACTGCTCAGCAGTAAACGCTGCTTCGCCCGTTACTGGGTCGATATCAGGCATTGGATCCAGCGCATGGGCCTCGTGCATAACAGCCGAGTGTGGCAAGACAAGACCGTGATCGAGATCGTCGACGCCGTGTTCGGCGCCCACGTGCCGCTGGCGCAGTGGCGCTGGAGCGAAGAAGTCGCGGCCATCATGGCACATGCCGGCGCGCGCAGCTATTGCTGTCAGTACCGCGAGTCCGATCTCGATTTTGTCACCCGCCTGCTGACCGAGGAAGGCCTGGCCTGGCGCGTCGAAGAGGGTGAGGACGGCGACGGGGGACATCGCGTGGTGCTGTTCGCCGACAGCACCGATACCCGCGCCACGCCGCCAGACCCGAGCAGCGCGGCCGGCGGCGGCATCCGCTACCACGGCGCGCGCGCCGGCGAAGCGCACGACACTATCCAGGCCCTGCGCGCGCGGCGCAGCCTGCGCATCGGCATGTCCACGGTGCTGAGCTACGACTACAAGGCGAAAAAGGCGGTCGCGGCCAGCGTGCCGACCGCCGGCGCCGTGGGCGGCCCCAACGCGCCGGCGCTGGAAAGCTACGACACGCCGGGCCAGTATTTCTTCGCCGACGGCGACGCCGCGCGCCGCTACGCCTTGCTGCAGATGCAGGCCAACGAAGCGGGGCGACAACTGTGGCAGGCGTGCTCGACCGTGCGCACGCTGCGCGTCGGCACGCGCTTCCATCTAACCCAGGGGCCGCTGCAGGCCGGCAGCGAAGTCGAGCCGGAATACGTGGTGCTGCGCGTGGTGAGCGTGGGCGTGAACAACCTGCCGGCGCGCGCGCGCCAGGGGCTGGAAGAACTGTTCGGGCCGATTCCCGAGCTGCTGCAGGACGTGCTGCAGGAAGCGCACCAGCCGCAGGATGACCTGCTGGCGGCGACCATCGCCCAGGCCGCAACAATCGGCTATGCCAATCACTTCGAGGCGATCGCGGCCGACACGCCGTGGCGTCCGGTGGTGGGCGAAAACGGCCTGCGCCACCATCCGAAACCGACCGCCCACGGCAGCCAGAGCGCGATCGTGGTCGGTACTGACGGCGGATCGAGCGCGCATGGCGCTGACGAGATTTACTGCGACCGCCTGGGGCGGGTGCGCATCCGCTTCCACTGGCAGCAGGACGCCGCCGCCACCTGCTGGGTGCGGGTCGCGCAGCGCTCGGCGGGCGGCGGCATGGGCAGCCAGTTCCTGCCGCGCATCGGCCAGGAAGTGATGGTGCAGTTCATCGAAAACGACATCGACCGGCCGCTGGTGGTGGGCGCGCTGTACAACGGCCAGGGCGAGGGCGGGGATCCGCCGACGCCGGGCGGCAAGCGCGAGCGCGATAGCGACACCGGGGTGTTCACTGCGGCGCACGACCACGCCGTCTCGGCCCAGGGCAACCTGGCCGGCGGCAACAGCCCGGTATGGCATGGCGCCGCCGCCGGCGGCAGCGGCCACCGCAACGCCGCGGCCCAGTGGGGCATCCGCAGCAAGGAGTTCGGCGGCAGCGGCTACAACCAGCTGCTGTTCGACGACACCGACAACCAGGGCCGCATCCAGCTCAAAAGCAGCTATGCCGCCAGCGAACTCAATCTTGGACACCTGATCCACGCTGCCGATAACTACCGCGGCAGCCTGCGCGGGCTGGGCGCCGAGCTGCGCACCGACGGCTATGGCGCGGTGCGCGCCGGCACCGGGCTGCTGGTGTCGAGCTACAAGATCACGCATGGGGCCAATGCGCGCGATCCGGCCGGCGACAATGTGGCGGGTATCGCGCTGCTCAAGCAGGCGATCCAGCTGGGCAAGGCGTTCAGCGACGCCGCCACCACGCACCAGACGGTGGCGTTCGCGTCGCACATGGGCGCGGCGAAACCGAATGCGAGCAAGCTGGACGACAAGGAGGCCCCGTTGCAGGCGCTGCTGACGACGACCTCGGGCATGCTGAGCGGCGAAAGCGTCGATGCGGCGGGCGCCGGGATGCCCGATAAACCGGTGGCGCCGGAGGATGGCGGCACGGCCTGGATAAAGCGTACCGCAAAAGATATTGGCGGCTTGTTTTAAGCTTGAGGTCGGTTAATAGGCTGAAGTGTCGAAGTTGCTTAATTTACGCAACCTTCTCGCGATTGCCTTGTCTATACATAATTGCTTTAAGCAGAAGAATTCGGCTTAGTACAATATCGCAGGACGCAGCCATGGCTGCGTCTTTCAATCATTTGCTGATATTTCAGTCTTTCAGCCCAGATCCCGGCTTGGCTTCCTTCGCATGCAAATCCGCCTTCACCGTATCCGGCGCCAGGTTATTCACCACGTTCCCAATGATCTTGCTGCTCACCATCCCAGCCACCACCCGGTCTTCCCCCTTCTTGAAAGCCGCATAACCTTCCTCCGCCACCTTCACCGGCGACGCTTTCTCGCCCACCGCCAGCTTGTTATCCACCATCCCCGAACGTGGCCAGAAATTGGTATCGACCTGGCCCGGCAGCAGCAGGGTAATCTCGACGCCACTGTCCTTGACCTCTGACTTGACCGCTTCCGCAAACGAAATCAGGAACGCCTTGGTCGCGCCATACACCGCCTCGTACGGCGTCGGCATGGTGCCCGAAATCGACGCCGTGTACAGCAGCTTGCCCGCGCGTCGCGCCACCATGTCCGGCACGATCAGTTTGGTCAGGTGCACCTGCGACACCGCATTCAACTGAATCATCTTGAGTTCATCGGCCAGCGCAGTGCCGCCGACAAAGTATCCGCCCAGGCCGACACCGGCATTGAGCACCGCCGCCGCCAGCGGCCGCCCGGTCGCGCGCACTGCCGCATACAGGCGTTCGACACCATCGTATTCGGTCAGGTCGGCCGTAAAGATCTCAACCCGCGCGCCGCTGGCGCTGACTTCACTGGCAGTGCGTTCCAGCCCCGCCTGCTGAGTCGCGGTCAGAAACAGGTCATAGCCGTCGGCAGCGAACTGGCGCGCCAGTTCGTAGCCGATGCCGCTGGAGGCGCCGGTGATCAGCGCCAGTGGTCGATCGGTCGTCATTGTCATTACGTTCTCCTAAGCTTGAATGCAGGTCGGACCAGCTTAGCATGTTGGTTATTTCGACAACGTTCGCTTACCTTCCAGCGGAAGATGTAAGGACGCAGTCATTGTGAAATGGCCGTTGACATCCCATCAATGGTGGTATTCGGATAGAATGTCCCACCCCTGCGCACGCCAAAGTCGCTGCGCGGCCACTACCAACAAGCACCGGCACAGCGCAGCAGCGCCGCCGGTGCGGCGGCACCAGATTTCGCATCACAAGCTATAGGAAAACACATGAGTACCGACAGCACGCTCAACGAAACCCAGAACACCCAGCTGCGCCTCGACGCGCTCGAATACCACCGCAGCCCGACGCGCGGCAAGATCGAAGTGGTGGCCACCAAGCCGCTGTCGAACCAGCGCGACCTGTCGCTCGCGTACTCGCCGGGCGTGGCCTATGCCTGCGAGGAAATCGCCGCCGACCCGGCAATGGCCGCCGAATACACGTCGCGCGGCAACCTGGTGGCCGTGATCACCAACGGCACCGCGGTGCTGGGCCTGGGGAATATCGGTCCCTTGGCGTCGAAACCGGTCATGGAAGGCAAGGGCTGCCTGTTCAAGAAGTTCGCCGGCGTCGACGTGTTCGACCTCGAGCTGGACGAACTCGATCCGGATAAACTGGTCGACGCCATCGCGATGCTGGAACCGACCGTCGGCGGCATCAACCTCGAAGACATCAAGGCGCCGGAATGCTTCTACATCGAGAAGAAGCTGCGCGAGCGCATGAACATCCCGGTCTTCCACGATGACCAGCACGGCACCGCGATCATCTCGACCGCCGCGCTGCTCAACGCGCTGAAAGTGGTCAAGAAGGACATCGGTGCGATCAAGCTGGTCGCCTCGGGCGCCGGCGCCGCCGCCATTGCCTGCCTCGACATGATGGTGCTGCTGGGCGTCAAGCAAGAGAACATCTGGGTCACCGACTCGCGCGGCGTGATCTATCAAGGCCGCGAAGCGAACATGGAAGTCAACAAGGCACGCTATGCGCAGGCGACCGATGCGCGCACGCTGGCCGACATCGTCGATGGCGCCGACGTGTTCCTGGGCTGCTCGACCGCGGGCGTGCTTACCGGCGAGATGGTCAAGACCATGGCGTCGCAGCCGGTGATTCTGGCGCTGGCCAATCCAGAGCCGGAAATCCGTCCCGAAGTGGCCAAGGCCGCGCGTCCGGACGTCATCATCGCCACCGGCCGCTCGGACTATCCGAACCAGGTCAACAATGTGCTGTGCTTCCCGTACATCTTCCGCGGCGCGCTCGATTGTGGCGCCACCCGCATCACCGACGAAATGAAGCTGGCCTGCGTGACCGCGATCGCGGAACTGGCCGAAGCCGAAGCGAGCGACGTGGTGGCGCTGGCTTACGAAGGCCAGGACCTGACCTTCGGCCCCGAGTACATCATCCCGAAGCCGTTCGATCCGCGCCTGCTGGCTGCGATCGCGCCGCGCGTGGCGCAAGCCGCCGCGGATTCTGGCGTGGCTGCGCGTCCGATCGAAGACATGGACGCCTACCGCGACAAGCTGGGTCAGATGATCTATCACACCGGTTTCTTCATGAAGCCCGTGTTCACCAAGGCCAAGGCCAACTTGCGCAAGGTGGCGTACGCCGAAGCGCTTGATAAGCGCGTGCTGCGCGCGGTGCAGACCGTGGTCGACGAGCAGCTGGCGCACCCGGTGCTGATCGGCGAGGCCGATGCAGTCGAACGCGCGATCAAGGAAAGCGGCTTGCGCCTGCAGCGCGGCAGCGATTACACCCTGGTCGAGCTTGACGGCGACACCACCCTGCAAGGCACGCGCCTGTTGAAAGACGGCGAGGTCGATGGTCTGATCTGCGGCATGACCGGCAGCTATGACAGTCATCTGGAACACGTCAAAAACGAGATCGGCGTGGCGCCGGGCGCCGAAGTGCTGGCCGCGATGAATGCGCTGGTGCTGGACAAGCACACGCTATTCATCACCGACACCTACGTCAACGAAACCCCGAGTGCGCAGGAGCTGGCGGCGATCACGCGCCTGGGCGCGTCGATGCTGCAGCACTTCGGCGTCGAGCCGAAGGCGGCGTTGTTGTCCCATTCGTCGCAGGGTTCGTCCGAGCGTCCGTCGGCGCGCCGCATGCGCGAAGCGCGCGCGCTGCTGGCCGAGCAATCGCCCGAGCTGGCGGTGATCGGCGAAGTGCACGGCGACGCCGCGCTGTCGGAAGAGATCCGTGACATCTACAGCATCGACGGCGCCTTCGCGGGCAGCGCCAACCTCTTGGTGATGCCGTCGCTGGACGCGGCCAACATCCTGTTCAACGTGCTCAAAGTCACGGCGGGCAAGGGCGTCACGGTCGGCCCGATCCTGATGGGCGCGGCCAAGCCGGTGCACATCCTGAGCCCGAGCGCCACCGTGCGTCGTATCGTCAACATGACGGCGCTGGCGGCGGCCGAGGCCAAGTAAGGTCGTGGCGCAGGGGGCGGCGCGCGCTGCCCCATCAATAGAAACGGCCCCTCAACAAGGGTCGTTTCCATTGCAGGCCGGGGCGTTCAAGCGGGCGCCGCACGCTTGAGGTTGCCCACCCAGGCCGCCTCCTTCCCGAACCACTCACCCAGAAAATCGATAAACGCGGTCACCTTGGCCGGCACCGTCGCGCGCTCCAGATACACCGCATACACATCCGCGCTCGGCAACTCCCAATCCTCCAGCACCGGCACCAGCTGCCCGCCGGCGAGGTGCGCGTGGATATCCCAGATTGAGCGCATCATGATCCCGAACCCGTCCAGCGCCCACAGCACCCCGGCGTCGCCGTCGTTCGAGCTCAAGATCCCGCGCACCTTGACCGTCTCATGCCGGCTGCCTTTGGTGAAATGCCAGGTGCCGAACGCGCCGTCGTTCTGGCGCAGCACGATGCACTGGTGCGCCTGCAGTTCGCGCGGCGTGACTGGTGTGCCATGTGCGGCCAGGTACGACGGCGCCGCGCACAGCAGGCGCCGGTTTCCCACCACGCGCCGCGCCACCATGCGCGAATCGGGTACGTCACCGAAACGGATGCCGACGTCGAAGGCGCGGTCGGCCAGGTTCAGCGAGCGGTCGGTCAGTTCCAGTTGCACCTCGACCTGCGGATAGCGGCGTGCAAAGGCGGCGATCGCCGGCGCGATGTGCTGGCGCCCGAAGCCGAAACTGGCGTTGACACGCAGGCGCCCCTTCGGCACCGCGCGGCTGTTCGACACCAGCTGCTCCAGGTCTTCCAGTTCGCCCAGCAGGCGCGCGCCAGTGGCCAGATACAGCTCGCCCTCGTGGGTGACGCCCATGCGGCGCGTGGTGCGATTCAATAACCGCACGCCTAGCCGCGCTTCCAGCTGCGCCAGGCGCGCGCTGACCGCTGGCGGCGTGACGCCCAGTTCGCGCGCCAGCGCCGCCAGGGAGCCATGCTTGAGCAGGTCGACAAAGAATTCGAGGTCGGCGATGCGGCTCATGGGGCAACCTATTATTCAGATGATGTTACTAATAGATGAGGTATGGCTGCATTATAAGACCACAACCCGCGGGTACACTACGCTCGTTTCCAGTTGATCACCGCCTTGACATGACGCTCTCCCTGCTCGCCTTCGCAACCAATGCCGGTCTCGGCGCCATGCTCGGCGTGGCCGGCGGCATGCTCGGCATCGGGGGCGGCCTGATCGCCATCCCGGTGCTGGGGCTGCTGTACGGCATGGACCAGCACCTGGCGCAGGGCACGGCGCTGGTGATGATCGCGCCCAACGTTTTGCTCGGGCTGCTGCGCTACCACCAGAAGAGTCCGGTTGATTTCCGTTCGGTCGCCATGATCAGCGTGTTCTCGATGGTCACCACGTATTTGGCGGCGCGCTTCGCGGTCGGGATCGATGCCGATGTGTTGCATGTGGCGTTTGCGCTGTTCCTGATCGCGCTGGCCTTGTACTTCGGCTGGCCGAAGGGCAGGGCGCCTTTGCATGAAGAGCACGCCCGCCCGATTCCGCGCCGGTGGCTGCCCGTGATCGGCGTGGCCAGCGGCGCCATGTCAGGCTTTTTCACCATCGGCGGCGGCTTGGTGGTGGTGCCGGCGCTGGTGAGCCTGTTTCGCATGCCGCAGACGCGTGCCCAGGCGACCGCGCTGGCGCTGGTGGTGCCGGGCGCCTTTATCGCGCTGGCTGCTTACGGACAGGCCGGGCAGGTCGAGTGGGAGACCGGATTGCCGATGGCGCTGGGCGGCGTGCTGAGCGTGTCGTGGGGCGTGCGCCTGGCGCACCGCTTGCCGGCCTTGCTGCTGCGGCGGCTGTTCTGTGGGGTGTTGCTCGGTACCGCTGCCGTGATGCTGGCGACCTGATTTTCGATCGCAGCGATGCCATGTCGCTTGCACTATCGGTGCGCGGTGTTGCTCAGCTTCAATCGGGTGCAGTGCTGCACTGGCATGGTGCGATGCCGCACACTCGTGTGGAATTTCCTGCTTGTGCGCCACACTTCTGGGGTCCAATCGTGTTGTGTATCGACATTGCGCCGCAACATAAGCGATAATGGCGGCGCTTTCGCGCAAGATGGCGTCCAGACCCCAACCGGGACTGGCGCGGCGAGCCAGGCTTCCGGCACCACCCGGGCCAGCCCGGACTGTCGTCTGCCGTCGCGTTCCACACTTTGACCCCTGTAGAACATGAATCTGAATCGCCCTCTTGCCATGCTTTTCCGGCGCACGTCGTTCGACGCCGCCACTTGCCACTGCGCCATGTGCGCATCGGTGCAGGAGTCGGCACGATGACGCGCCAGGCTGCCTTTCCGGGGCCTGCGCCTTCCTCGGCCCGCCCCATGCCCGTGAAACCCCATTCCCTGCTCGACGACGTCTACGGCATCGCCGTCGGCGTGCTGTTTGTCGCCACCGGCATCGTGCTGCTGCAAGCTGCCGGCCTGATCACCGGCGGCGTGGCCGGGATCGCGCTGCTGTCGTCGTACTTCACCGGCATCTCGGTCGGCATGCTGTTCATGCTGATCAACGTGCCGTTCTTCCTGTTCGGTTACCTGTTCATGGGACCACTGTTCACGATCAAGTCGCTGGCCGGCAGCGTGGCCATCATGCTGCTCCTGAAAGCCGTGCCGCATGTGCTGGTGATCGGCCACGTGCATGTGGCGGTGGCGGCGCTGGCCGGTGGCACCTTCTGCGGCATGGGCATCCTGGCGCTGGCGCGCCACGGCGCCGGCGTGGGCGGCACCGGCATCGTCACCCTGTGGCTGCAAAAGAAATACGGCATCAATGCCGGCCGCAGCCAGGTGATGATCGATGCCGTGATCCTGCTGGTGGCCCTGGCGCTGGTGGCGCCGCAGCTGGTGGCGTGGTCAGCGCTGTCCGCAGTGGCGATGAGCAGCATGGTCATGGCCTGGCATCGGGCCGGGCGCTATTTCGGTAGTTGATCAGGATGCCTGGCGGCCTCGGCCGCCGGCAGCACCTTCACGGGATCGCTGCGCTGCAGCGAAAGCCCACGTCCCGGCATGAAGTCCGCCAGCCTTCTCTACAGCTATTTCAGAACAATTAGGGTCAGAGTCAAATTATTGGCCAATTGACTTGCAGAACTCGACAAACGATTCGCGCCCAAACTTGTACTCTCTAGCGCGCAACCTGAATAAGCAGGGTCAGAGTCAAATTATTGGCCAATTGATTTACTGAAATTGGCAAACAATTTGACTCTGACCCTAATTGATTTCCAGTGCGGGGCGAATTCTTCACGCTGAACAATGGCAAAGCAATTTCTACTCGAGGGTTGTCGACCCACTTGGAAAGCATACTGTTGCGTCAGTGAGCACTTCGGCCTAGCGGTTGAGAACTAGCCAAGACATTTCAAACTAATTAGGGTCAGAGTTGAATTATTAATCAATTGATTGACTGAAGTTGTCAAACAATTCGACTCTGACCCTGATTGCTTCTTTGCACCCAACCAAACAATTAGGGTCAGAGTCAAATTATTGGCCAATTGATTTACCGAAGTTGTCAAACAATTCGACTCTGACCCTAATTGTGGTGCCCTAACAGTGGGTGGGGGTGGTGAGGTGGAGGGTGGCGCGCAGGCCGGGGTGGTTGTCGGAGAGATGCAGGGCGCCGCCGTGGAGGCGGGCGACGGCGGAGACGACGCTCAGCCCGAGGCCGACGCCCGGGGTGCCGCGGCTGGCGTCGACGCGGTAGAAGCGCTCGATCACGCGCGTGCGCTCGTGGGCGGGGATGCCGGGGCCGTTGTCGGCGACGGTGATTTCTACCGAGGCGGCATCGAGGCGGCGCGCGCTGATGGCGATGGCGCCGCGCTCGGGGGCGTATTTCAGGGCGTTGTCGACCATGTTGCCGAGGGCTTGGGCCAGCAGGACCGGGTCGCCGGTTACGCGCAGGTTGGCGGGGGCCTCGAAACCGAGCGCGATGTCTTTCAGTTCGGCCACGGGACTGTAGAACTCGGTCACTTCGGCGCCCAGCGCGGCCAGGTCGACTTCGACGAAGCCGCTCCGGCGGCTGCCGCTGTCAATCTCGCTCAAACGCAGCAGGGCGTTGAAGATGCCCATCACGCGGTCGACGTCGTCGATCGCGGCGTCGATTTCGGCAAAGGTTTCTGCGCCGGGCGGACGCGCCACCGACAGTTCTTCCAGCCGCGCGCGCAGTTCGGACAAGGGCGTGCGCAGGTCGTGCGCGATCGCGTTCGACACGTCTTGCACGCCGGTCACCAGGTGCTCGATCTGGTCCAGCATGCGGTTCACCGTGCGCGTCAGTTGCTGCAATTCGTCGCCGTCGTGCGGCTCGACCAGGCGGTGCGAGAGTTTGCCTTCGATGATCGAGGCGGTGGTCTGGCTGATGCCCTGCACCCGCCGCAAAAGCGCGCGCCGGATCATCACGCCGCCCAGCGCCGCGCCCAGCAGCACGGCCACGGCGCAGCCGAGCAAACCGTAGGCGAACAGGCGTTCGAGTCGCTGGAAGCGGTCGAGATTGCTGGCCACCAGCAGCAGGTAGCCGTCTTCCAGCGTGATGCGCATCAGTTCGACATTGCGCTCGACGCCGTCGACCTGGATCGTCACCTGGCACAGGCCGTCGCGGTCGGGCACGCCCTCGGGCCACGCGGGCAGGTTGCCGGCCAGACGGGTGCCGTCGGGCGCCATGAACAGCATGATCTTGCGCACGCCGTCATTGACGCCATGCACCTGGCTGTCGATCGCGGCCGCCAGCGCCGGTGGGCCCTGGCGCGCGAACAGGTTCGACAAATGCTGCGCGTCCGCGCGGATCAGTTCGGTTCGTACTTGCTGGATGTTCGTGTGCCAGGCGTACCACAGCGGTGCCGCAAACATCGCCAGCCCCAGCAGCGTCACCACCGCATAGCCGATCGCGACCGTGCGCGCCGAGAAACCCGGCAGGCGCAACAGGGAAGGGCGCGCCGGCTTTTCTTTCACATTCACCGGCGCACTCATGGCTGGTCGGTCAGCATATAGCCGGCATTGCGCACCGTGCGCAGCAAGGGCGCGGCGAAGCCGGCGTCGATCTTCTGGCGCAGCTTGCTGATATGGACGTCGATGACATTGGTCTGCGGATCGAAGTGATAGTCCCAGACATTTTCCAGCAGCATGGTGCGCGTCACCACCTGGTTGGCGTGCCGCAGCAGGTACACCAGCAGCTTGAATTCGCGCGGCTGCAGCGCAATTGTGCGGCCAGCCCGCATGACGCGGTGCGCCAGCATGTCGACCGATAAATCGCCCAGCACCATCACCGTCTCCACGCTCTGCGCCTGCGAACGGCGCAGCAGCGCGTCCAGCCGCGCCAGCAGTTCGCCGAACGCAAACGGCTTGGTGAGATAGTCGTCGCCGCCGGCGCGCAGGCCGCGGATGCGGTCGTCCACGCCGTCGAGCGCCGACAGGATCAGGATCGGCACCCGGTTGCCGCCCCCGCGCAGCGCTTCCACGATCGACAGGCCGTCGATGCCGCCAGGCAGCATGCGGTCCATGACGATCGCATCGTACGATTCGCTGACCGCGTGGTACATGCCGTCGCGGCCATTGTCGACGTGCTCGACCGTATGGCCCGCTTCGCTCAACCCTTTCACCACGAAGCGCGCCACCCGCTCGTTGTCTTCGACCAGTAGCAGTTTCACGGCGTCACCGGCATCCGGTCTTCGGCCGCCGGCGTGCCCGGCGCTGCGTCAGCGTCCTCCCTGGCATGCGGATCCACCGGCGGCTTGCTGCGCCCCGCGATCAAGACATAGAACAGCGGAATCAGGAAGGTGGCCAGGAAGGTCGCCGTCAACATGCCGCCGATCACGCCGATGCCGAGCGCATTCTGGCTGCCCGAGCCGGCGCCACTGGACAGCGCCAGCGGCGTCACGCCCAGCACGAACGCCATCGAGGTCATGATGATCGGGCGCAATCGCACCTTGGCCGCTTCGATTGCCGCCTCAACCACGCCCATGCCCTGCATTTGCAGTTCGCGCGCAAACTCGACGATCAGGATCGCGTTCTTGGCCGACAGGCCAATGGTGGTAAGCAAACCCACCTGGAAGAACACGTCGTTCTCCATGCCGAAGGCGGTGGCCGCGCCCAGCGCGCCGAGGATGCCGATCGGCACCACCATGATCACCGAGATCGGGATCGCCCAGCTTTCGTACAGTGCCGCCAGGCACAGGAACACGACCAGGATCGACAGCGCGTACAGCAGCGGCGCCTGGGCACCGGCTTGCGATTCTTGCAGCGAGATGCCGCTCCACTCGTAGCCGATACCTTGCGGCAGCTCGCCGACCAGGCGTTCCATGATCTTCATCGCTTCGCCGGTGCTGTAGCCGGGCGCCGGCTGGCCCTGAATTTCGGCCGACTCAATGCCGTTGTAGCGCGCCATTGCCGGCGAACCCCAGGCCCAGCGCGCCGAGGCGAAGCTGGAGAACGGCACCATTTGCCCGTCGCCATTGCGCGCATACAGGTGGCGGATGTCGTCCGGGTTCATGCGGTACTGGGCGTCGGCCTGCACATAGACGCGCTTGATACGATTGTCCAGATCGAGGAAGTTGTTGATGTAGCGCGAGCCCCAGGCAATCGAGAAGGTCTGGTCGACCTCGGTCAAACTGACGCCGAGCGCGGCCGCCTTTTCGCGGTCGATCTCGATTTTATACGTGGCATTGTCGGACTGGCCGCTAAAGCGCACGCGCTGCAGCGCCGGTTCGCCGCGCGCCAGTTCCAGCAATCGCTCGCGCGCCTCGGCCAGCGCCGTGTGGCCCAGGCCGCCGCGATCCTGCAGTTGCAGGTTAAAGCCCGTGGCCGAGCCCAGGCCGCGGATCGCCGGCGGCTCGACCGTATTGATCACCGCGCCCTGGTAGTCGGCGTAGCGCGCCGAGACGCGCGCCGCCAGCGCCGAGACACTGAGCTTGTCGTCCTTGCGCTCGTCCCAGGTTTTCAGGCGCACGAACAGGCGGCCCTGGTTCTGGCCGCGCTGCGGCTGCGACGCGCCGTTGGTCATGAAGGTGGCGTCGACCATCGCCTTTTCTTCGGTCAACAGGTAGTGGCTGATTTCTTCGAGCACACGGCCGGTGACCTCTTGCGTGCTGCCGGCCGGGGTCTGCACCTGGACGAACATATAGCCCTGGTCTTCTTTCGGCAAAAAGCCGCTCGGCAGACGCAGGAACAGCGCCACCACCAGCCCGACCATCGCCAGGTAGACCAGCATCCACAGCCCGCGCCGCCCGAGGATGCGGGTGACGCCGCCCAGGTAGCGGTCGCGCGTCTTGTCGAAGCCGCGGTTGAACCAGCCGAAGAACCCTTTCTTTTCGTGATGGTCGGGGTCGACGGGTTTGAGCATGGTGGCGCACAGCGCCGGCGTCAGGGTCAAGGCGATGAAGGCCGACAGCAGCATCGAGGCCACCACGGTGAGCGAGAATTCACGGTAGATCGCGCCCACGGTGCCGCTGGAAAACGCCACCGGCACGAACACGGCGGACAGCACCAGCGCCACGCCGATCAGGGCGCTGGTGATCTGGCCCATGGCCTTGATCGTCGCTTCCTTGGGGCCGAGGCCGTCTTCGTGCATCACGCGCTCGACGTTCTCGACCACCACGATGGCATCGTCGACCAAGAGGCCGATCGACAGCACCAGCCCGAACATCGACAGCGTATTGACCGTAAAGCCGAGCGCCGACATGATGCCGAAGGTGCCGAGCAGCACCACCGGCACCGTGATCGACGGGATCAGGGTGGCGCGGAAATTTTGCAGGAACAAATACATGACCAGGAACACCAGCACGATGCCCTCGATCAGGGTATGCGCCACGCCCTCGATCGAGACTTCAATGAACGGCGTCACGTCGTTCGGATACACGGTGCGCAGGCCCGGCGGGAAGAATTCGCCCAGCTCGGCCAGGCGCGCGCGCACCCGCTCGGCGGTGTCGAGCGCATTCGCGCCCGGCGCCAGCTGGATGCCCAGGCCCGAGGCCGACTTGCCGTTGTAGCGCACGTCGACGTTGTAGTTCTCGGGGCCGAGGGCGACGCGCGCCACGTCGCCGATGCGTACCGAGGAACCGTCCGGCTGCACTTTCAGCAAGATGCGGTTGAACTCTTCAGGCGTACGCAGCATCGTGGCCTGGTTGATGGTGGCGCTCAGGGCCTGGCCCTGCACCGCCGGCGTGCCGCCTAATTGACCGCCAGAAATCTGCACGTTCTGGGCGCGGATTGCGTCGCCCACGTCAATCGGGGTCAACTGGTACTTGGTGAGCTTGACCGGGTCGAGCCAGATGCGCATCGCATATTGCGTGCCGAACAGGTTCATGCTGCCCACGCCGGGAATGCGGCTCAAGGGGTCCTGGATGTTCGAGGCCACGTAGTTGGCGATGTCGAACTTGGTCATGCTGTCGTCGTCCGACACGAACGCCGCCACCATCAGGAAGTCGCTGGTCGACTTGGTCACGCGCAAACCCGATTGCTGGACTTCGCTCGGCAGGCGCGGCACGGCCGACTGCAGCTTGTTTTGCACCTGCACCTGCGCAATGTCGGGATCGGTACCGGCGGCGAAGGTCAGCGACGTGGTCGACTGGCCGGTGTCGTCGCTGGTCGACTGCATGTACAGCAAATTGTCGATCGCCGTCATCTGCTGCTCGATCACCTGGATCACGGTGTTCTGCATGGTCTCGGCCGAGGCGCCGGGGAAGGTGGCCTGGATCTGGACCGATGGCGGCGATACCGGTGGATACTGTTCGACCGGCATCTTCCACAAGGCGATGCCGCCGATCAGCATGATGAGGAGCGAAATCACGATCGCGAAGATCGGACGCTGGATGAAAAACTTTGGCATGGCTTATCCCTGCCGGGCGCCGCGTTGGGCACCGTTCGCTGCGGCCGTGCCCGCGCTCGTACCCGCATTATCGGCCGCGGCAGGCGGCGCCGGATTGGCGCTCGCCTCGGGGCGCACTTTGACCACCGAACCCGCCTTGAGTTTCTGCACGCCGCTGACGATCACGCGCTCGCCATCCTTGATGCCGTCGCTGACCAGCCAGTGGCCGT
>Ga0265798_10004523_pt1 | contig 19083 bp, 16 predicted proteins | sample P3T30metagenome_FD_192430 | JGI IMG/M metagenome (GOLD analysis project Ga0265798, IMG submission 192430) | Plant litter microbial communities from East Loma Ridge, Irvine, California - P3 T30 | ecosystem: Environmental > Terrestrial > Plant litter > Unclassified | place: USA: California... | reverse complement strand
GCGCCGCCGCGCTGCGCTTCTGGCTGTCCCGCCTGTACGACCTGTACCGGCCGCGCGAGGCGGAGATACTGACACCGCACGACCCGACCCACTTCGAACGCATCCTGCGCGAACGCATCGCCACGCCGGCGCCAAGGCTGGCTGCATGAACAAGATCGCCGCAAGTGCCGGATGGAGCTGGGTCAAGCAGGGTTTCGCGCTGTTCCGCAAGCAGCCCGGCGGGATGTCAACGCTGTTCCTGGCCTATATGATCGTCACGGCGCTGCTGAACCTCGTCCCCCTGCTGGGACAAGTGGCCCAGGGCGTCCTGCTCCCCGTGTTTTCCATCGGCTTCATGCGCGCCGCCCAGCAGATCCAGCTGGAGCGTCCCGTCGTACCGGCCCTGCTGGGCACGGGCTTCCACAAGCCGCTGCTGGGCCGCCTGTGCATTCTCGGCGTGCTGCACATCGTCGCGGCCATCGTTGCTGCCGGCGTGCTGCTGCTGATCGCCGATACGGAAACGCTGACGCAGATGGCCACCGGCCGCACGCAGCCCGACCCGGAACTGCTGCGCGGTTCGGGACTGTTCCCCGGCATGCTGATGGCGTTGCTGATCTACCTGCCCGCCATCACGGTGATCTGCTTTGCCGTGCCCCTCGTGTTCTGGAGCGCCATGGGCCCGGGCAAGGCGCTGTTCTACGCCTTCTTTGCCGCCAAGCGCGCGTTCACGGCGTTTGTCGTGTTCGGATTCAGCCTGTTTGCCATCGCCCTGATCAGCTCCCAGGTGGTCCTGCTGCTGCTCGGTTTCGGACCGTTTTCGCTGGCGCTGCTGCGCGTGCTGTTCGTGCTGCTGTTCGGCGTGGCGCACTGCGCGCTGTACGCGGCGTATTGCGACATCTTCGGCACCCCGGCCGCGGACGACAAGGCGCCCCTGCCGCCGGCCTGATTGCATGATGCGGATCGACCCGCGACCCGCATGGCTGCGGCGGTCGCGGGCCCCGACCGGTATAATGAGGGGATGCAAAATCTCCTTCAGAATCTCAATCCCGAACAACTTGCCGCCGTTACCCTGCCGTCGCAGAACGCCCTGATCCTGGCGGGCGCCGGCTCGGGTAAAACACGCGTGCTGACCACGCGCATCGCGTGGCTGATCCAGACCGGCCAGGTATCGCCGGCCGGCATCCTGGCTGTCACGTTCACCAACAAGGCGGCAAAGGAGATGCTGACGCGCCTGTCGGCGATGTTGCCAATCAATACACGCGGCATGTGGATCGGTACGTTCCACGGCCTGTGCAACCGCCTGCTGCGCACCCATTACCGCGACGCGGCCCTGCCCCAGTCGTTCCAGATCCTGGACTCGCAGGACCAGCTGTCGATGATCAAGCGCCTGCTGAAGGCGCAAAACGTGGACGATGAAAAGTACCCGCCGAAAACGGTCATGTACTTCATTAACAACCACAAGGACCAGGGCCTGCGCGCCGGCCAGATCGACGCCTACGACGCGATCGAGCGCAAGCTGGTGGAGCTGTACGCGCTGTACGACGACCAGTGCCAGCGCGAAGGCGTCGTCGATTTCGCCGAACTGCTGCTGCGCACGTACGAACTGCTGACGCGCAACCAGCCGCTGCGCGAGCATTACCAGCAGCGCTTCCGCCATATTCTGGTCGACGAGTTCCAGGATACGAACAACCTGCAGTACAACTGGCTGAAACTCCTTGCCGGCCACGGCACGGGCGGCGGCGGCGCGCTGTTCGCCGTCGGCGACGACGACCAGAGCATCTACGCGTTCCGCGGCGCGAACGTGGGCAATATGTCCGCGTTCGAGGCCGAATTCAACGTACAGAACCTGATCAAGCTGGAACAGAACTACCGCTCGCACGGCCACATCCTCGATGCGGCCAATATGCTGATCGCCAATAACAGCAAGCGCCTGGGCAAGAACCTGCGCACCGATGCCGGCCATGGCGAACAGGTGCGCGTGTACGAGGCCAGCTCGGACCTGCAGGAAGCGCAGTGGATCATCGAGGAAGCGAAGAACCTGATCGCCGAAGGCGCGTCGCGCAGCGAGATCGCGGTGCTGTACCGTTCCAATGCGCAGTCGCGCGTTATCGAGCATGCGCTGTTCTCGGCCGGCCTGCCGTACCACGTGTACGGCGGCCTGCGCTACTTCCAGCGCGCCGAGGTGAAGCACGCCATCGCCTACCTGCAGTTGATGGACAACCCGCACAACGATTCGGCCTTCCTGCGCGTCGTGAACTTCCCCGCGCGCGGCATCGGTGCGCGCACGCTGGAACAACTCCAGAACGCCGCCGAATCGTATGGCATCTCGCTGTATGCGGCCGTGCCGTACATGGTTGGCAAGGCGGGAACGTCGCTGGGCGGCTTCGTCAAGCTGATCGAGGGTGTGCGGTTCGAGACGCAGCAGATGGCGCTGCCGGAACTGGTGCGCATCACGCTGGAATCATCCGGCCTGCTGGCGCATTATGCGACGGAGAAGGAAGGCGCCGATCGTATCGAAAACCTGGAGCAGATGGTTAACGCGGCCACGCAATTCGTGTCGGAAGAAGGCTACGGACAAGGCGCGCCGGCGCACCTGGGACCGCAGGCCGACGCGCAGGCCGGTGCCGCCATCGTCAATGCCGACGGTGTCGAGATCCTCGATGCGGATGCGCCGCTGGCAACCGTGATGTCGCCGCTGTCCGCGTTCCTGTCGCACGCGTCGCTGGAAGCGGGCGACAACCAGGCGCAGGCCGGCCAGGAAGCGCTGCAGCTGATGACGGTGCACTCGGCCAAGGGCCTGGAATTCGACAACGTCTTCATCACGGGCCTGGAAGAAGGCCTGTTCCCGCACGAGAGCAGCTCGAAGGAAGATGGCGGCGTGGAGGAAGAACGCCGGCTGATGTATGTGGCGATCACGCGGGCGAGAAAGCGCCTGTACATGTGCTTCTCGCAGACGCGCATGCTGCACGGCCAGACGCGCTACAACATGAAGTCGCGCTTCTTCGACGAACTGCCGGAGGAAGCGTTGAAGTGGCTGTCGCCGCGCGTGCAGAGCCATTGGTTCGCCAACAAGAAGGCGACGTGGGAAGATGCCAAACTCAGTGGCCAACTCTCCGGCGGGTCGGACAACGCGATCGCCCAGCGCATCGCGCAGCAGAAGACGGGCGGCACCGGCTGGCGCATCGGCGAGTCCGTCATGCACGGCAAGTTCGGCGAGGGCGTCATCGTCAATATCGAAGGCAGCGGCAGCAACTGCCGGGCGCAGATCAACTTCGGCAGTGCCGGGATGAAGGTGCTCGATCTTTCGGTGGCGAAGCTGGAGCGGCTGGGGCGCTGAGGGTCTGCGGCGGCAGCTACGTCGGGGACAGGCACCTGTTCGGGTCGGAGACCCGAACAGGTGCCTGTCCCCATTTTATTTCCAGACCTGGCGGGCAATGCGCAGCAGGTTCGCGCCCAGTACCGCCCGCAGGTCGGCTTCGCCGTAACCGCGCGCCGTCAGCGCCGTCACCACGTCGGCCAATCCCTCCGGCGGCAGCATGCGGAACGACTCCTGGTAGCTGCGCTCGGCCGGATACGCCTGGCGCATCTTCACCAGATAATCGTCCACCTCCTGCTGGTCGTACGCGTAATCGAGTCCCAGCGCCACGTGTTCGATGCCGACGAGTTGTGCCACGTGATCGATGTGGCGTGCCACCGAGTCGGCCAGGTTGTCGCCCCCGCCGAGAAACGGCCCGAGGCCGTTGATGCCGATGACGCCGCCGCGTGCGGCGCAGGCGCGGATCGTGTCGTCCGTGATATTGCGCGGATGGTCGTGCAGCGCCCGCGCATTCGAATGCGAGAAGATGACGGGATTGGGCGACGCATCGATGATCGCGTGCGCCGTGCGCGGTCCTGCATGCGACGCGCACGTCACCATGCCGACCCGTGCCATCTCTCCGACCAGATCGACGCCTTGTGCGGTCAGGCCGCCATCGTCATCGAGGCAACCGCCCGCGTAGGCGTTGTTGCGGTTGTAGGCCAGCAGCATCCAGCGCACGCCCAGGTCGTAGTACAGGCGGACCAGCCCGGGCTGGGGCGGCAGCGCGCCCACGCCTTCCAGGTCGAAGCACACGCCCAGCTTGTCCTCGTGCCTGGCGCGGACGACATCGGCCGCCGTGTGCACCAGCATGTACTTCCCGGGCTGGGTCTTGACCCAGTTGCGCAGCTGCGCCAGCATCAGGAAGTGCTGTTCGACGGGCGTGTCGCCATACCCGATATTGATGCAGACGACGGTGAAACCGCTGGCACGGGCCCGTTCCAGTTGCGGCAGGAAGCTGGCATCCTCGGGCCGGACCGGCAGGCAGGTGTGGTTATCCCAGACGATGCTCGTCCGCAGGACGTCGTTCGCTCCCATCATCGCTCTCCGCGCAAAATGACAGGATAAGAGGCTTCGCCGCGCCCGGCAACCGCTTTCAGCCCGCCCCGGCCGGTGTTGCGCGCCCGTTGCGCAGCGCTTCATCGAGCAGCGCGCGCGTGCCGCGGTCGGCCGCCTGGCTGGCGAGGCTCTGGTCGCGGCTCAGTTCTCCGATTTCCTTGCCCAGCTTGCCCATCGGCACATCCAGCGCCTTCATCCGCGCCCGCAGCGCGCGGATGCTGTCCTGGTCGGGATGCCGCGCCTGCTGCAGCGATGCCATGCTGGCCGCCATGCCATCCATTTCCGCCTGCAGCGGCACCATCCTGCGCTGCAACGCCTGCATCCGCGCGACGACCGCATCGCGGCCCGCCACCGTGGCCTCCCCTGCCAGCTTGCGGCCCAGCGCTTCCAGTTCACGCCCCAGCGGCTGCAGTTCGCGGCCCTTGCGTTCGTACGCCTCGCGCAACGACCGCATCGACGATTCCTGTCCCGCTGCCGCCATCTGCTGCCCCAACTGGCCGGCCAGCTCGCCCATCTGCCGCCCCAGGTCTTCCATGACGCGGCTGCGCGCCTGGATCTTTTCGTTCAGCTGCTCCATCGGCGCCCAGGTGGCGCGGGCCCTGGCGACGAGGGACGGGTCCGTGACGACATAGCTCGTGCCGTCCTTGCGGAACCAGACGAAATCGCCCCTGGTCGACTGCTTGATGCGTTCCAGCTGATCACGGTCGGCACTGCGCATCGAAGCCACGCGGCCGCTGCCCCTGGACGATGGCATAGCCGTCGGTGCGGTCGTCGAGCGCGAGGTGGATGCCGTCGTCGGTACGGGCGCCCATCGGCGGCGCCGGCGGTGCAGGCGGTGCGAGGATCGCAGCCGGGGCTGCGGGCGCGGGTGGTGCTGGTGGTGCCGATGGTGCCGATGGTGCGGGAGGTGCGGCCGGTGCCGCAGGTGCAGCCGGTGCAGCCGGTGCCGCCATCTCGGCAGCCTCCGCGGCGCTCGCGGCTGCCGCAGCCTGCGCCGCGCCTGTCGCAGCTTCGGCAGCCGCCTCCTCGGCGGCCTTGGCCGCCCTGCCCGCTTCGCCCGCCCCCACTTCCGCAGCGCGAGCAGCGCGGCTTGCGGTAGCCGGCGCGGCCTGCGCTACGGGTGCCTGGTCGGCAGGCCGGGCCTGGGCGTACAACACGATGCACGCGGCGCACAGCCCCAGCAGCGGTGCGGCCATCTTCCACGACAGCGGTTGGGTATCGGGCCGGATCAGGCGCTGGATGCGTGACATGAGATCTCCTCCGTGTGCCGCGGGGGCAAAGTGGTTGGTCGAGAACTGAAACTTGTCCAGCTCGGACAGGGCCAGCGCCAGCCGGCGCGGTTCGCCCAGTGCCTGCGCGGCCAAGTCGTCGGCAATCTGTTCGCGCTCGATGCGGATGCGCTTCGACAACGCCCAGACGGCCGGGTGGTAGAACAGCAGGATTTCGATGACGCTCTGCACCAGGTTGACGAGGTAATCGTGGCGGCGGATATGCGCCAGCTCATGGGCCAGCAGCGCTTCCAGCAGATGCGGCGGCATGCCGACGATCAGCGCCGCCGGCACCAGCACGATGGGGCGCCAGCAACCGGCCGTCATCGGTCCTTCCCGGTCCGCGCCGGAAATGCCCAGCCGGATCGGGCGGCGCAGGCCAAGGCGTTGCGCCAGCTCGTCGAGCCGGCGCTGCCACGTCGCGTCCACCGCGTAGCTGCCCGGGAGTGTACGCTGGCGAACCCATTGCAGACCCAGCGACAGGCGCAGCGTCATCAGCGCGGCACCGCCCGCCCATAGCAGCACGAGCCACGGCAGCTGGCGGCGCAGCAGATACTCGAACGACGTCATACCGTCCACGTCGAGCAGCACGGGGCTATGCGTGCCGACGGCGGCGACAGCCACCAGCAGCGGATCGGCCGGTACCGCGGAACCGGCCGCGTAAGCATCCAGTACGCGCCACACCGTACCGGCCAGCGGGAGTGCGGCACACGACAGCAACGCGCCGCAAGCGACGGCATACCGCGCCTGTGCCGAGCGGTTGCGCAAGGCATGCAGCGCCAGCGCCGCCGCCCAGCCGATCAGCAGTCCCTGCCAGACAAAGTGCAGCAGCGACCAGCCGATGGCGGGAATCAGAGTCTGGAGGAATGCGGTCATGGGACGGCCTGCGAAAGTTGGTAAAACCAGAATAAGCCATCTAGAAAAGCTTGTCTAGAACTTTTTGTCTACTTCAAGCTGGATGGCATAACTGAGATGTATCGGTATCTCTGGCATGTGCGAATGGGTGTGCGACTGCACGCCCCCTGCCAGGAACGGCATGACGGCGTGCATCGCCTATCGCAGACGGTTGGGAACCGCCTGGATGGGCTCGACTAAGGCGTAAGGTCGCGCTCGACCAGTTTTACATATTGCACGTTAAGGGTCACGGTTTCCGCGTACCGCAAGACAAACGAGTCCCCTTCAATTTCGTAAAAGCGATCCCCTTCATCTTCCACCTCAGGGCCGCCGCGAAGCTTGTCACTGGCGATCGGCCGACGGGAAACGCCCTGCAGGACGAGGCGGTCAAGGTTCCCTTCCGCGTCCACGAAGAACTCATCCAGCACACCGACATACAGTATGGCTTCTTTCGCCACCTCGACTATCGCGGAAATGACGATCAGGTCTGGCGCATCGTCCCGGGAAAAATCGGCACCTGTCAGAAGGTAATACCAGGGCGCCTCGTGAAAGCGAAATATCCCGCTCAGTGGGAAGGACTGGCGGTCCAGTCTGAATTTCGATATTGCCGCCCGAATGAGCTTGGGAATAGCATAGGTCCCAACGATCAGGCTGACGAAATATGCCGCGATCCAGTTGAAGGCGTTGCCTACCGCAATCGCCGCTTCCGCCTGACTTGTCGGATTCGAGGACAGCAGCTTCATCAGCACCACGGGCTCGAAGCGATGCTGGAAGAGTCCATACGCAAGCAAAAGCCACAGCAGGTGTGCCACCAACGCCCACAGTACTGCCTCGGCAGCCACTTGGCCAAAAGGTGAAAAATCCAGAGACGTTCGCTCTACCCTTTTGAGGCCTGTACGGAAGATGAACCCTGGAAGAAGTACCAGAAAGGTAATGAGCGCCGGTAGAGCGACGTTCATCCGGCCAACGAATCAGGCAGCTTTTGCCTTCGGTACAACCGTTGCCCTGACAGCCTCGCCACTGGAACGCCGTATTTCGAACTGGGCCTGCTCGGTGACAGGCGTGTTGGCGCGTGAGCGATTCTGCGTAATGAGAAAGCGACGCAGCTGATCGCGCGCCGACGGGTCAGCGAGCAATTCGGAAGCGAGCGTACTTTTGAGAGCTTTCATATGTTCTACTATGCCACAGTCGGACCGCGTTTGCATCCGGGTCCGGCAGCAGGCGGGCGCAGTTACGCGCCCGCCTCGCGGTGCATCAATACATCACGACAGAGCGGATCGACTCGCCGGACTTCATCAGGTCGAAGCCTTCGTTGATCTGGTCGAGCGACAGTTTATGGGTGATCAGGTCGTCGATATTGAGCTTGCCGTCCATATACCAGTCGACGATCTTCGGCACGTCCGTGCGGCCGCGCGCGCCGCCGAACGCGGAGCCCTTCCATTCGCGGCCCGTCACCAGCTGGAACGGCCGCGTGGAGATTTCCTGTCCGGCCGCCGCCACGCCGATGATGATCGACTTGCCCCAGCCCTTGTGGCAGCATTCGAGCGCCTGGCGCATCAGCGTCGTGTTGCCGACGCATTCGAAGCTGTAGTCGGCGCCACCGTCCGTCAGCTGGATGATCGAATCGACGACGTTCTCGACGTCGTTCGGATTGATGAAGTGCGTCATGCCGAACTTGCGGGCCATCGCTTCGCGGCCAGGGTTGATGTCGACACCGATGATCTTGTCGGCGCCCACCATCTTCGCTGCCTGGATGACGTTCAGGCCGATACCGCCCAGGCCAAACACGACCACGTTCGCGCCGGCCTCCACCTTGGCCGTGAACAGCACGGCGCCGACACCCGTCGTCACGCCGCAGCCGATGTAGCAGACCTTGTCGAACGGCGCATCTTCGCGGATCTTCGCCAGCGCGATTTCCGGCACGACGATGAAGTTGGAGAACGTGGACGTGCCCATGTAGTGGTAAATGGGCTTGCCGTCGATGGAGAAGCGGCTGGTCGCATCGGGCATCAGGCCGCGGCCCTGCGTCGAGCGGATCGCCTGGCACAGGTTGGTCTTCTGCGACAGGCAGAATTTGCACTGGCGGCATTCCGGCGTGTACAGCGGGATGACGTGGTCGTCCTTTTTCAAACTCTTGACGCCCGGGCCCACGTCCACGACGACGCCGGCGCCTTCATGGCCGAGAATCGCGGGGAAAATGCCTTCCGGGTCGGCGCCGGACAGGGTGTAATAATCGGTGTGGCAGATGCCGGTGGCCTTGATCTCGACAAGGACCTCACCCTCGCGCGGCCCGCCCAGCTCCACTTCCTCGATCGTCAGCGGGGCGCCCGCCTTCCATGCTACTGCTGCCTTGGTCTTCATCGCAAAATCCAGTGATGTGATAAAGGCGCATCATAGCAAAGACGGCCGGCGTCCGAGTCACGCCATCGCCACCATATCCACCTCGAGCAACCGGCACGTCGCCTGCCACAGCTGCCGCGGCGAGGTCCACGGCTTCGGCAGGAACGCGTGCGCCTGGTGATGCAGGCTGGGGTGGCGCGCCGAATACAGCAGGACCGGCGTGTGGGCGCCGCGTTCGCGCAGCGCGTGGATGACGTGCTGCCCGTCGCCGTCCGGCAGGTCCGGATCGAGCACGATCAGCGCGAACGTCTGTTCGCGCAGCAGGGCCTCGGCCGCGGCGGCCGTGGCGACGCGGGTGACACGGATCTCGGGCACCATCAGGGTGGCCAGGATCAGCGCCGTCGTGTCTTCGGCATCGATGTGCAGCAGGTGGGGTGCGGGCGGCAGCGGTTTGCTGGCCTGCAGGACGTCGTTCATGTTCATGGTCGTACTCCGCGTATCAGTGTGCAGGAGCCTGGAAGCCGGGTGCCGCATGCGCGGGATCGCTGGCGTTTCAGGGTGCGGGTCGGCGGAGCTGGGCCGAGGGGCTGGACGCGGCCGCAGGGGGCGGGCGGCTGCTGAAATGGCGCACGGCGTACTGGCCGTGGCTACATGAACAGTGTAGCGCAGTTTTAATGCGCTACGGAAACTTTATTTTTTGAAGCGTGCGTAAAAAGCCGCATGCAGGCTGTTCAACGTTTCCTCGGCGGTCAGCAGCTGGTCGGCCACCTCGTTGACCTTGCGGCGGCTGGAGCGGGCATGGTCGCGCAGCACTTCGAACGCCGTATTGCGGTCCGTCTGGAACTTGCACATCAATAGTCCCACGGCCAGGCTGGTTTCCCGGCCCGCCGCCAGCGCGGCGTTCAGGTTCAGTTCCGTGCGGCGCAGCTGGCGGATTTCGTCCGCCCGCGCCAGGCCCGCTTCGAATGCGGGCATCAGATGCTTTTCATCCACGGGTTTCACGACGAAACCCACGGCGCCATACGCGGCGGCCTGCTTGCCGGCATCGGCGTCGCCACGGCCGGACAGGAACATGAACGGCACCGACGTCTCGCGGTTCAGCTGCTTGGCCAGTTCCAGGCCCGACATGCCGGGCATATGGATGTCCAGCAGCGCCATGTCCGGCTCGCGCTCGGCGACCAGGCGCAACGCGTGGTCGGCCGAATGCGCCTGCATCGTTTCGTATCCCGCGTTCTGCAGAATTACACTGAGAAATTCCGCCAGTAATTGATCGTCATCGACAATCAGTATCAGGCGTTTCGCGGTCGCAGGTGGAGTCATGGCTGAGCAGATCGGCAGGTTGTGATGGCCGATTATAAAGCGGATCGTCCGCCCCATGAGTCCTTTTAACGACGGGAAAACAACGCTGTAAATGCCTGTACAGCAGAGCTGACGCCTGCCGGTTCCATGCCGTACACGCTGCTGATGGCGGCTACCATGTCGGCACCCGCCGTTACCAGCACCACCGCGTTGGCGGGTGTCATGCCGCCGATGACGACCGCCGGCACCGTCACACCGGCGGCACGCGCCTGCGCCACGATGTCCGGCTGCGTCGTCACCGCGTATTTTTTGACGCGCGACGGATAAAAGCCGCCGAATGCCACGTAGCTCGCGCCGGCGGCCTGCGCGTCGATGGCTCGAGCCACGTCGCCATAGCACGAGGCGCCGACGATTTTATCCCGCCCCAGCGCGGCGCGCGCGGCGGCCACGCCGGCATCGAGTCCGCCGACGTGGACGCCGTCCGCATCCAGCGCCAGGCACAGGTCGACGTGATCGTTGACGATGAACGGCACGCCATGGCGGCGGCACAACGCCAGCAGCGCGCCGGCCTGTTCGCGCCGCAGCGCCGGCGACGCTTCCTTGTGGCGGTACTGCAGCAGTGCGGCGCCGGCCGCGAGAGCCGCGTCGCTGGCCGCCAGCAGGCGGTCCGTGTCGTCCCAGTCGGGTGTCACGAGATACAGTCCGCGAAAATCGGTATGCATAATCCTGGTCTCCATCGATATGTCAGCGCAGCGGGATTTGCTGGCCGGGGCCGATCGTGTAGGCCGCAGTGAGCGTGGCATGGGTGTACGCCTGCGCGCGTTCCAGCGCCTCGCTCATCGGCCAGCCTTGCGCCAGCAGCCCGGCCAGCGCGGCGGCCAGCGTGCAGCCACTGCCGTGAAAGCCGCCCGGCAGCCGGGGCCACGTCCAGCTGCACGCGCGCCAGCGGTTGACGACTTCGTCGCCGTCGTCATGGCCGCCCGTGACCAATGCGCGCTCGCTTTCCAGCAGGCCCAATGCGGCGGCCTCGGGGCCGTTCGGCGTGACGACGCTTGCCAGCGCCAGCAGCGGCGCCAGCGCCGCCACCGCATCGCCCCGCCCCAGGCGGTCGCCATGACCGCTGGCCAGCACGGGGTCGAGCACGACGGGCAGTTCGCTGTTGTCAAGCCGCAGTTCCGCGATCACCTGCACGATGGTCTGCGCATTCTCCGCGCTGCCGGGAATGCCGATCTTGACGGCGGCGATGCGGCAGGCGGCCACCAGCGCGCGCGCCTGGCGCAGCACCAGCTCCGGCGCGACGGGGATCACCTCGTAGACGCGGTTGTGGTCCTGCACCGTCAGCGCAGTCACGACAGCCAGCGGATGCGCGCCGACCGCCGTGATGGCCTGCACGTCGGCGGCAATGCCGGCGCCGGCCGACGGGTCGGAACCGGCAAATACCAGCACACAGGGCCGCCCCGTCATGCGACGCGGCCGGCCATCGGCGACGACGGCGACGCGGCAAACCGGCGCGGCATGCGCCCGGCCAGATACGCCTCGCGGCCCGCCAGCACGGCAAGACGCATGGCACCGGCCATGCGCACCGGGTCCTGCGCCGCCGCGATGGCGGTGTTCATCAACACACCGTCACAGCCCAGCTCCATCGCGATGGCAGCGTCGGACGCCGTACCGACACCCGCATCGACCAGTACCGGCACGTTCGCCTGCTCGATGATCAGCGACAGGTTCCACGGATTCAGGATGCCCATGCCCGAGCCGATCAGGGAAGCCAGCGGCATCACGGCCACGCAGCCGATATCCTCCAGCATCCGCGCCTGGATCGGATCGTCGCTGCAGTAGACCATCACGTCGAAGCCGTCCTTCACCAGCTCTTTTGCCGCCACCAGCGTTTCCGGCATGTTCGGGAACAGCGTCTTCTCGTCGCCCAGCACTTCCAGCTTGACGAGCTTGTGGCCGTTCAGCAGTTCACGCGCCAGCTGCAGCGTGTAGACGGCATCCTTCGCGTTGTAGCAGCCCGCCGTATTCGGCAGGATCGTGTACTCGGATGGCGGCAGCACGTCCAGCAGGCTCGGTGCGTTCGGGTCCTGGCCGATATTGACGCGGCGGATCGCCACCGTGATGATCTCGGCGCCCGCCGCATCGGTGGCGGCGCGCGTCTGCTGCAGGTCCTTGTACTTGCCGCTGCCGACCAGCAGGCGCGAGTTATACGTCTTGCCTGCGATGGTCAGCAGGTTGTTTTTTTTCGTGTTCATTTCCAATCTCCTTGTTCAGCCGCCGCCGATGGCGCGCACGATGTCCACCCGGTCCTGGCCCTGCAGCGCCACCTCGCGCCAGCGCTGGCGCGGCACGACGGCGCGATTGACGGCCAGCGCCAGCGCCTGCCCTTCCAGCTCCAGCGCGACGATCAGGTCGTGCAGCGTCTGCCCCGGCTCGACCTGGCGTGCTTCGCCATTCAGTTCGATGTCGATCCTCATGCCTTGCTGTACAGCTGCGCGCCGCGTTTGACGAATTCCACCGCCTTCTCCTGCATGCCCTGCGCCGCGTAGTCGCGCACTTCCTGCGTGATCTTCATCGAGCAGAAATGCGGGCCGCACATCGAGCAGAAATGCGCCACCTTGGCGGAGTCCTTCGGCAGCGTCTCGTCATGGAACTCGCGCGCGCGGTCCGGATCGAGGCCGATATTGAACTGGTCTTCCCAGCGGAATTCGAAGCGCGCCTTCGACAGCGCGTTGTCGCGGATCTGCGCGCCCGGATGGCCCTTCGCCAGGTCGGCCGCGTGGGCGGCGATCTTGTAGGTGATCATCCCTTCCTTGACGTCGGCCTTGTTCGGCAGGCCCAGGTGCTCCTTCGGCGTCACGTAGCACAGCATCGCCGTGCCGTACCAGCCGATCTGCGCGGCGCCGATGCCGGACGTGATGTGGTCGTAGCCCGGCGCGATATCGGTCGTCAACGGTCCCAGCGTGTAGAACGGCGCCTCGGCGCACTGCTCCAGTTGCAGGTCCATGTTCTCTTTGATGAGCTGCATCGGCACGTGGCCCGGGCCTTCGATCATCACCTGCACATCGTGCTTCCACGCGACCTGCGTCAGCTCGCCCAGCGTCTTCAGTTCGCCCAGCTGCGCTTCGTCGTTCGCGTCGTAAATCGAGCCGGGACGCAGGCCGTCGCCCAGGCTGAACGACACGTCGTACGCCTGCATGATTTTGCAGATATCCTCGAAATGCGTGTAGAGGAAGTTCTCTTTGTGGTGCGCCAGGCACCATTTCGCCATGATGGAGCCGCCGCGCGAGACGATGCCCGTCAGCCGTTTTGCCGTCAGCGGCACGTAGCGCAGCAGCACGCCGGCGTGGATCGTGAAGTAGTCGACGCCCTGCTCCGCCTGTTCGATCAAGGTGTCGCGGAAGATTTCCCACGTCAGGTCTTCCGCCTTGCCGTTCACTTTTTCCAGGGCCTGGTAGATCGGCACGGTGCCAATCGGGACGGGGCTGTTGCGCACGATCCATTCGCGCGTTTCGTGGATATGCTTGCCCGTCGACAGGTCCATCACGGTGTCGCCGCCCCAGCGGATCGCCCACGTCATCTTCTCCACTTCCTCGCCGATCGACGACGTGACGGCGGAGTTGCCGATGTTGGCGTTGACCTTGACGAGGAAATTGCGGCCGATGATCATCGGCTCCAGTTCCGGGTGGTTGATGTTGGCAGGGATGATGGCGCGGCCCCGCGCGATCTCGTCGCGCACGAATTCCGGCGTGATCTCCGCCGGGATCGATGCGCCGAATGACTGGCCCGGATGCTGGCGGCCCATCAGGTCAGCCATCCGCTCGCCCATTGGCCCGGCAGCACGCAGGCTGTCCAGGTATTCGCGGCGGCGCAGGTTCTCGCGGATGGCGACGAACTCCATCTCCGGCGTAACGATGCCGCGGCGGGCGTAATGCATCTGCGTGACGCAGGCGCCTTCGACAGCGCGGCGCGGCTTGCGGTGCAGGTTGAAGCGCAGCTGCGTCAGCGCCGGGTCGGCCAGGCGGGCCTGGCCGAATTCGGACGTGGGTCCCGCCAGTTCCTCGGTGTCGCCGCGCTCCGCGATCCAGCCGGCGCGCATTGGCGCCAGGCCCTCGCGGATGTCGATGTTTGCTGCCGGATCGGTGTACGGGCCGGACGTGTCGTAGACGGAGATCGGTGGATTCGGTTCGTGGCCGAACGACGCGGACGTATCGGCCTGCGAAATCTCGCGCATGGGCACCCGGATGTCCGGGCGGCTGCCGGTAACGTGGATCTTGCGGGAATTCGGCAGCGGTGCGACGGCTGCGCTGTCCACCTCGGCGGTACGAGCGAGGAAGGGCTGGTGGTGGGCGTTCATTTGGCTCCTTTGAGGCTACAGGAGCCAGCAAAGGAGTCAGGGTGCGCGAGCGCCGGCGCAGTCCTGCGCGGCATCGCGTATCCAAAAGCTTCCCTTCGCTGGCATTATCCAGATCAGGTTCGGAGGGTATTTCTCACCCGCGCATGTCGCCATGCGCAGGACCCCTAGCGTGTGCCGCCCGCGGATGGTCCGCCGGCAGCGCCGCCATTATGCGCGATGTCGCACGATATGAAAAGCTCATCAGCGCCTATAATTTCGGCGGCGGCGCCGGGACCGCGACAGGATGGGAACAGACGATGCAAAAGATGATGTGGATGGCGGCAGCGGTGACGATCAACGCGGCGGCGGCGCCGGCGCCTGTCGCGACGGACAAGGAACAGGCATCGTTCTTCGAGTATTACAGTGCGCAGCACGCGACAGGCGGCCTGCTGCGGCCCCAGTTCGCCGTCACGACCGTCAAGAGCAAACGCCACGTCACGGCCACCGTCGACGGCGCCGCCCAGCGCGCGACCCTGCCGCTGTGCCGCCAGCCACGCACGGTATTCGATTACGACCCGAAGGCGCCGAAGGACAAGCGCTGGAGCGAACGCGCACCGCAGCAGCTGGTGTGGGTACACCACCAGCCGCAATGCGGCGCCCAGCCCGAAACGCCGATCCGTCTTCTGGCGCCGCTGCCGGAAATGGAGATCCTGATGCTGATCCAGCAGCACCCCACGCTGCTGAACAACGCGCGACTGCTGATGGCGGGGAACACCAGCTGCGCCCCGTCGCGCTCGCGCGGCTACCGGCTGACGGGGCTCGATCGTGCGAAGGATGGGTTGCCCGTGCTGGTCTTCGAGAACGCCATCCGGGAAGAGGCGCGCATTGCCGTGCGGCGCTCGCGCAATGAGCTGGTGGCGTGGAGCGCCGAATGTGCGAGCGCAGAGGAGATCCGCCAGAAAAACCGGTGACAATCCTGGCACCGCTTTTTCAGAACGGATTGGGATCGTACGCCACGCCGGTTACAAACACTTCGTTGACCTGCGCCTGGTTTTCGAGGCTTTCGCTGAACTGCTGCAGCACCGTGGCGCGCGTGACGCCGTGCGCCATGCCGTCCAGCCAGAAGGCGTAGCCGCCATCGTCCGGCGCGCGGTGCAGCACGTTTTGATACAGGCTCGCAAGGAACGCTTTGTCGCTTGGCGCGCTACCGTACAGCTGAGTGAATTCGTCGCTGCGAATAAAATCCGCCGCCGCCTGGTTCAGCGCGACGCCAATGTCCAGGCTCTTGATCCAGAAACTGAGCCCGCCCTGGTCCGGCTCACGGTCGAAGGCGGCGCGATACAGGCGGTAGGCCTGGCCAGCGGCGCCGTCCACGTCGAAGGCACGAGTAATCCCATCGATGTCGACACGCTCGATATTGCGCAAGTGCTGCACGTAGTCGGGTTCGAGCGGGGAATACACTGCGAGCCCCTCCGAAGTGGCTTCGATCACAGTGGCTAGAATCATGTGGGTCGGGCGACTGCTGCGGAAAACGAATGTGTCGGTACCCTCGCCGCCGTCGATGACACGACTGTCACTGAGATACATACTAGCGAGACTGATTAGGTCGTTGCCTTGGCCTGCATTCACACTTACCATGTCACCGCCAAGCAACGAAAAGCGGTCATTGCCTGCACCCATGTTGAAATGCAATGGCTCATACAGAGTCTCACCCAGCGTGATACTGAATTCGTCATCGCCCGCAAAGTGGCTGGCGTCCGCCAGGAATGACCGGTTCGGCGGGTGTCCGCGGTCGAATGACAGCGCCACTCCCTCAAAGATTTCGGTCGCGCCATAATTCGTATAGCTTTCATCAAAGCTGTAGGAAGTGACTACGCCGCTGAGCGACGTGTGCCACATGGCGTCCTGACCGAACACCATATTGACACCTACTGCACCGGTGAATTGCGGTCCGCTGGACGATCCGCTAGCAAAGCCGGTAAGTTCGCCATGCACCGTGCCGTTCGCTTCATACACCAGATTCCCTGTGAAGCTACCGCCCACATTGCCGAACGTCTGCAGATACCCGGATGTCGCTACTCCGTGAACATTTGTCACCGCAAGGACGCCGTGCACAATAGCGTAGTCCGCCGAGAATGCACCAAACAACTTGCGCTCAGCCCCCCCCGCCGGCTGCTCGACCAGCTTGCCGAACGTAATAGAACCCGAGGAAGCCTCCCAATCAGTTATTTCGATAGAATCGACAATGATCCAGCTCCCATCAGGTGACCCAAGGTACAGCATATCAGGTGCCATCGTTACCCAGCTTACCGGTTTGCTGAACGGTATAAATGGCTCGACAACCTCCGCGATTTGCTCCGTGAGGCTTGGATAGGTGAGATCCTGGATCAGTCCAGTCAGGTTGCGCTCATGGGCGGCGTCAAGCGCTGCTTGAAGAATTTTGATGGTTATTTTGGCCATGGCGAAATAAAAATGGGCGAAATACTACCACGGTCGCGTCAAATACGGCCGTTGTGTCGGCCACCAGCGGCGACCGGCCGCGCTGTCCACTATAATGGTCCTTTTCGCCAAAATAACTTTCCCCCATCATGGAATTAGCCAAGTCTTTCGAGCCTGCCGACATTGAACAGTTCTGGCGCAGCGAGTGGGAGAAGCGCGGGTACTTCGCCGCTTCGATGGACCTCTCCAAGCCCGCCTTCAGCATCCAGCTGCCGCCGCCGAACGTGACCGGCACGCTGCACATGGGCCACGCGTTCAACCAGACCATCATGGATGGCCTGACGCGCTACCACCGCATGCTGGGCCATAACACCGCATGGATTCCCGGCACCGACCACGCCGGCATCGCCACGCAGATCGTCGTCGAGCGCCAGCTCGATGCGCAGAAGGTGTCGCGCCATGACCTGGGCCGCGAGAAGTTCGTCGAGAAGGTCTGGGAGTGGAAAGAGAAATCCGGCTCCACGATCACCGGCCAGATGCGCCGCCTGGGCGCGTCGGCCGACTGGGACCGCGAATACTTCACGATGGACGCGCCCCGTTCGAAGACGGTGGCCGAAGTCTTCGTGCGCCTGTTCGAACAGGGCCTGATCTACCGCGGCAAGCGCCTGGTCAACTGGGACCCCGTGCTGGGCACGGCCGTCTCGGACCTGGAAGTGGTATCGGAAGAGGAAGACGGCTCGATGTGGTACATCAAGTACCCGCTGGCCGACGGCAGCGGCTCGCTGACGGTCGCCACGACCCGTCCCGAGACGATGCTGGGCGACGTGGCCGTGGCCGTCGACCCGACCGACGAGCGCTATCAGGCGCTGGTCGGCAAGATGCTGACGTTGCCGCTGGTGGGCCGCGAGATCCCGATCATCGCCGACTCGTACGTCGACAAGGCGTTCGGCACCGGCTGCGTGAAGATCACGCCGGCGCACGACTTCAACGACTACGCCGTGGGCCAGCGCCACAAGCTGGCCATGCCGTCGATCCTGACGCTGGACGCGAAGATCACCGACGACGCGCCGGAAGCGTATCGCGGCATGGACCGTTTCGTCGCGCGCAAGCAGATCGTGGCGGACCTGGAAGCGCAAGGCCTGCTCGAACAGGTCAAACCGCACAAGCTGATGGTGCCGCGCGGCGACCGTACCGGTGTCGTCATCGAACCGATGCTGACGGACCAGTGGTTCGTCGCCATGAGCAAGCCCGCGCCGGAAGGCACGTTCAATCCGGGCAAGTCGATCGCCGAGGTGGCGCTCGAAAAAGTGTCGTCGGGCGAGATCAAGTTCGTCCCGGAGAACTGGACCACTACCTACAACCAGTGGCTCAACAACATCCAGGACTGGTGCATCTCGCGCCAGCTGTGGTGGGGCCACCAGATCCCGGCCTGGTACGACGAGCAGGGTAACATCTTCGTCGCCCGCAGCGAGGAAGACGCGCTGGCGCAGCAGCAGGCGGCCGGCAGCACCGGTCCCCTGACGCGCGATGCCGACGTGCTGGACACGTGGTTCTCGTCCGCGCTCGTGCCGTTCTCCACGCTGGGCTGGCCGGAAGAGACGCCGGACCTGAAGGCGTTCCTGCCGTCGTCCGTGCTGGTGACGGGCTTCGACATCATCTTTTTCTGGGTCGCCCGGATGGTCATGATGACGGCGCACTTCACGGGCAAGGTGCCGTTCGAGACCGTGTACGTGCACGGCCTGGTGCGCGACTCGCAGGGCCAGAAGATGTCCAAGTCGAAGGGCAACACGCTCGATCCGATCGACCTGATCGACGGCATCGGCATCGACGCGCTGGTGGAGAAGCGCACCACGGGCCTGATGAACCCACGCGCCGCCGAAAAGATCGAAAAGGCCACGCGCAAGGAATTCCCGGAAGGGATCGCGGCCTACGGCACGGACGCCGTGCGCTTCACGATGGCCAGCTACGCCTCGCTGGGCCGCAACATCAACTTCGACCTGGGCCGCGCCGAAGGCTACCGTAACTTCTGCAACAAGCTGTGGAACGCTACCCGCTTCGTGCTGATGAACACCGAAGGCAAGGACTGCAGCGCCAGCGACGCCGACCTGTCGCCGGCC
>Ga0265798_10004522_pt1 | contig 19083 bp, 14 predicted proteins | sample P3T30metagenome_FD_192430 | JGI IMG/M metagenome (GOLD analysis project Ga0265798, IMG submission 192430) | Plant litter microbial communities from East Loma Ridge, Irvine, California - P3 T30 | ecosystem: Environmental > Terrestrial > Plant litter > Unclassified | place: USA: California... | reverse complement strand
TCGGCACCACCAAGGGCAAGGGCAATACCGAGAGCGGGGCGCTGAGCAACCCGATTCCCTTCGGCCCGATCAGCTACACCCTGAACGGCAGCGACAAGCCGATCACCTACGTCACCGCCGGCAGCGCCAATCACGCCATCGGCGGCGGCTACGGCGGCGTGCCGGCCACCTTCGGCTCGCATGTGACCTCGAAGGACGAAGAGACCTACGCCCAGCTCGACCTCGAGCGCAGTCTGGAGCACCCGTTCTTCCGCGCCGTGAAGTTCGGCGCGCGCGGCGCCAAGCACGAGCGCAGCCTGTCGGTGATCGACAACGGCCCGCTGGCGGGCCTGGACAATCCGGCCAACCTGCCGCTGTCCGGCCTGACCACCTTCCCGGATCACCTGAAGGACGTGGCCGGGATCGGGTCGAACTACTGGACCTTCAGCCAGGAGAGCGTGAACGCCTGGGTCGGCAAGTACACCGCCTTCCTGGTGCGCCGCAGCCAGGCCGAATTCGACATCGACGAGCCGACCGCCTCGGCCTATGTGCAGGCCGACTTCGGCAACGACGCCGGCCTGTCCGGTAACTTCGGCGTGCGCTACGCGCGCACCAAGGAGGACGTGCTGAAGTACGAGATGGGCCCGTCCGGCACCTTCGAGCCGCGCAAGTACGAGAACACCTACAAGGACTGGCTGCCGAGCGTGAACCTGCGCTACGAGCTGGCGTCCGACATGGTGCTGCGCTCCGGCCTGTCGCGCACCCTGGCGCGGCCGGAACTGGGCGCGATGGCCGGCATCGACCTGCGCGACCAGCAGCGCACCGGCACCACCGGCAACCCGAACCTGGCGCCGATCACCTCGGACAACTTCGATGTCGGCGTCGACTGGTACTTCGCTCCGCGCTCGCTGCTGGCCGCCAACGTGTTCTATGCCGACATCGACGGCTACGTGTCGTATGGCGCCAGCTCGGGCGTTTACTACAACCAGCAGGCGCAGGCGAATACCGAGTACCAGACCAGCTCCCCGATCAACTCGACGGCCAAGGTCAAGGGCGTGGAACTGAACTGGATCCAGACCCTCCCGATGGGCTTCGGCTTCAACGCCAACTACACCTACACTGATGCGGAGGAGACCGGACGCAAGCCGGGGTCGGCCTGCGGTGCGCTGCAGTATGCGGACTGCACGATGATCGGGGCTTCCCGGAACGCGGCCAACGTTGGCGCCTATTTCGAGAACGACCAGTTCAGCGCGCGCGTCAACTACAGCTGGCGCTCGGGCTTTCTGAATGGCTTCAGCCGCAATACGGCCCAGTACCAGGACGACGTCGGCACCGTGTCGGCGACCTTCTCGTACCGGATCAACGAGAAACTGAGCCTGTCGCTGGATGGCAAGGACCTGAACAATCCGACGCACCGGTCGATCGTCAAGAACCCGGGGGCGGCGGATCTGCCGGGATCGATCTATCGCAACGGACGGCAGTGGTTCCTGACCCTCAACGGCACGCTGTGATGTCGCCGGGTGGGCCTAGGCGGCCCCGCGGTCATTCGCCCACCCGATGTAACCATCTTTTGGGAGTGCCATGAAACGCGCTTCGGAAATCAAACAGATCGTCATCGTCGGCGGCGGAACCGCAGGCTGGATGAGCGCCCTGATCCTGGCTGACACCCTGGCGCAGTCCGACGCCATGCGGGGAGCGAACATCACCCTGTTGGAGTCGCCGGTGGTCGGCACCATCGGCGTGGGCGAGGGCTCGACCCACGCATTGAAGCGCTTCTTCGACACGCTAAACATCGACGAAGCCGAATGGATGCCGGCCTGCCACGCGACCTACAAATGCGGCATTACCTTCGATGGCTGGTCGACGCGCCCCGGCTTCACCAGCTACTTCCACCAGTTCTCGACCATGGTCGACAACCTCACCCAGCCGGTATTGACCGCGAACGTGGCGGCGCGGCTGCGCGGCACGGATGCGCCGGCCTGGCCGAACGATTATTTCCTGTCCGCGTACCTCGTGAAGAACCGGCTGGCGCCGGTGAATCCCGAGCATTTCCCGTTCACGGCGAACTATGGCTTCCATTTCGACGCGACCCTGCTGGCTACCTTCCTGCGCAAGAAGTCGCTGGAACGGGGCGTGCGCCACCGGCAGTGCCACATCGTCGCATCGCAACTCGATGCGGCCGGCGATATCGCCAGCGTACGTTCCTCGGATGGGGACGAATTCGCGGCTGACCTGTTCATCGACTGCTCGGGCTTCGCCGGTCTGCTGATCGACCAGGCCCTGAAAACGCCGTTCCACAGCTACGCCAAGGACCTCGCCAACGACGCGGCGGTGGCGATGCCGACCCCGCACGACGGCGACATCGCGCCGCACACGGTGTCCACCGCCCTCAAGCACGGCTGGGTGTGGCGGATCCCGCTCACCAGCCGTTATGGCAACGGCTACGTCTACAGCTCCGCCTACTGCAGCGCCGACCAGGCCGAGCACGAGCTGCGTGCGCGTCTCGGCCTGCTGGATGCCGACGTGCCGGCGCGCCACATCCCGATGAAGGTCGGGCGGGTCGAGCAGTCTTGGCGCCGCAACTGCGTCGCGATCGGCCTGGCGCAGGGCTTCCTCGAGCCGCTGGAGGCGACCGCGCTGTTCCTGACCCAGACCGCCGCCGCCATCTTCGCGGCCTACCTGACGGCGGGCGACTACGGCGAGCGCGCACGCCAGGCCTACAACCGCGACGTGAACGGCTACTTCGACGGCCACCGCGACTACATCGTCGCCCACTACAAGACCAACAGCCGCCCCGACACCGCCTACTGGCGCGACCGCGCCAGCAATCCGGGCGCGGTGTCGGATTCGCTGCGCCAGGTGTTCGACGCCTGGCTCGGGGGCCGCGAGCTGGGCGCCGAGATCACACGCCAGGGCATCGACAAGTACTACCCGATCGGCTCCTGGTATGCGCTGCTGGCCGGCATGGGGATTTTTCCGCCGTCGACGAAAGCCGGGCCCGATCCGGCCCATGCGCGGCAACTGCGCGAGATGCAGGAATTCCTGCGCCGCTGCGCGCTGAATTTCCGCGATCATGGCGAGGTGCTGCGCGGGTATGAAGAAGGTGTCGCGGGCGTATCGAGAGCCGCTTGACCGCGCCGGGTTCAGCGCTGCGACTCGGTCACGTAGCCATAGTAGTCGCTGCGAAAATACGAGTGCGTCAGTTCGACCGCGGCGCCGGAGCCGAGGTAGCTGACGCGGGTGATGTGCAGCATGGCGGCGTTCGGCGCCAGGTCGGTCAGGCGCGCCTGGGCGGCGGTGGCGTTCACCGCGCGGATGTGCTGCAGGGCGCGCACTGGCTGGATGCCGCGCGCGTCCAGGTAGTCGTAGAGCGAATCGCCGACTGCGCGCGGATCCGGCAGGTAGACGGCTGGGATGGTCGAGGTCTCGATCGCCATCACGATGTCGTCGGCGGTGCGCAGGCGCTTGAGCCGGACCACCGGCATGTTCGGCGACAGGCCAAGCGACAGCATCTCGTGCGGTGTGGCGCAGCCATGTTCGCGCGCCAGCCAGATCGAGCCGGCCTTCGCGCCGCGCTGGCTCAGTTCCTCGGAAAAGCTGGACAGGCGCGACAGGGGTTGTTCGAGCTTGGGGGTGATGTAGGTGCCGGAACCGCGCACCCGGGTCAGGACGCCGCGCTCGCACAGCAGGTCGATCGCCTTGCGCGCCGTGACGCGCGAAATGCCCAGCATGGTCGCCAGCGTGCGCTCTGAGGGCAGGGCTTCGTTGGCGCGCCAGCGGCCCGTGCCGATCGCGTTCGACAGCTTGTTCGCCAGCTGGATGTACAGCGGCGTCAGGTCGGCGGGGTCGGGGCGGACCGCCTGCAAGGTCTCGTCGATCGCGGGCCAGGTGGCGCCGGAAACGCAAGCGGCAAGATGCTCGGTCATCGTGGCCTTTCTTGCAATGGAGTCATGTAAATATAGGGCGGGCAGAAGTCTCAGTCAATCGGTATTTGAGTGGTATTGGGCGTTGAAGAGAGAGGCGCAGCAGACCAGTGGTTTATCAATTATCGTTCTGGTACCATCGATTGTCGGTTTTCCATCCAGGCGCCGACGTACATTCACTTTTTTTCCTGGGGCATCCATGCAGCGACTCGAAACAGGTTCGGCCAGCGGTTCAACAAGGGAAGTCGTCGTCGCCATGCTGTTCGTCGGCATGCTGTTCTTCATCCTCGGTTTCGTCACCTGGCTCAACGGCTCGCTGATTCCCTACCTGAAGCTGGTCTGTGACCTCAGTAACTTCCAGGCGCTGTTCGTCACCTTCGCCTTCTACATCGCCTACACGGTGATGGCGCTGCCGTCGGCCGCGGTGCTGGACCGGGTCGGCTACAAGCACGGCATGACGATCGGCCTGGGCGTGATGGCCGCCGGCGCCTTGCTGTTCATTCCCGCCGCCCGCAGCGCCGCCTATCCCTTGTTCCTGCTGGCCCTGTTCACGCTGGCGACCGGCGCCACCCTGATGCAGACCGCCGTGAACCCGTACCTGGTCTGCATCGGCTCGCGCGAGAGCGCCGCCATGCGCATCAGCGTCATGGGCCTGTTCAACAAGGGCGCCGGCATCGTGGTGCCGATCGTGTTCGCCTCGCTGATGCTGTCCGGCGCGGGCGACGTCTCGGACCAGGCGATTGCGGCGATGAGCGACGTGCAGAGGGAGGCACTGCGCGCCCAGCTCGCCGAGCGCCTGGTGTTCCCGTATATGGTGATGGCGGGCGGCCTGCTGCTTGTCATGGTGATCGTGCACTTCTCAAAGCTGCGCGAGATCGCGCCGGAAAAGGATGCGGACGATGTCACCGTGCGCCGCTTCGGCGTGCTGCAGTTCCCGCAACTGGTGCTGGGCGCCCTGGCGCTGTTCGCCTACGTCGGCGTGGAGGTGATCGCCGGCGACACAATCGGCCTGTACGGGCAGCACCTGAACGTCAGGCAATTCGGCGTGCTGACCTCCTACACCATGGGCTTCATGGCGCTCGGCTACCTGATCGGTGTGATCGCGATTCCGCGCCTGCTGGCGCAAAAGACCGCCCTGATGCTGTCGGCCCTGCTCGGCATCCTGTTCACTTGCGGCGTGCTGTATGGCTCCGGCGTCGAGACCGGCCTGTCGCAGGCGCTGCTGGGATGGGCGGGCGTGCCGGCGGTGCCGGATTCGGTTATGTACCTGGCTCTGCTGGGCCTGGCCAATGCGCTGGTGTGGCCGGCGATCTGGCCGCTGGCGCTGGAAGGGCTGGGCAAGTACACGGCCGCCGGATCGGCCCTGCTGGTGATGGGCGTGGCGGGCGGCGCGGTGCTGCCGATGATCTACGGCCATTTCTCGGATGCGGCGCATCCACAGACAGCTTATGCGGTGATGCTGCCGTGCTATGCACTGATCCTGTTTTATGCGCTGAAAGGGCATGGCTTGCGGCGTTGGGGCAGGGCGCAGCCGAGTGCTATGCCGCCGCCAGGTTCGCCTGCCGGGCGCGAGCTGAATGCGCCAGTGGAAAAGCAGGCCAGCAACTAAGCGCGTCTTTGATACTGTCAGGTCAGGTTCGTAGGATAGGCGGGTCTCTGGCCCACGCGTTCAACTCACGGATGCATTGTGGCGACGCGTTCTTTCGTTGAACGCGTGGGCAAAGGATTTGTATGCCACATGGACTGGACTTCCACCAGTTCGGTATGCGATCAGGGCGAAGAACGCGCAGTTCCTTGGCGAGCCAGACAGCTCGGCTGTAAGAAAGCATTCGTAGTTAAAAGGTATGTTATTACGTTTACGAAGAGCAGTCTGATTAGTATTTTGTCAAAAGCAACATTGGGAAAACAGTGGGAAGAGTAAAACTGGTGTAATCGAACAATAAAGTCTGCCACAAGTTCCTCTATGAGGACGGGCGATTTCGGCAGGTGTCCGCGCAATAATGTTTGCCACAACTGCGCGAAGAATCGTTCCAGATCGGCGGCTTGCAATAATAAAGTTTCCCACAATTTGCCAGCGATGCGCGTTGCCCGACCGTCTGCTTTCGACCCAGAGCAGACGTTAAGCACTTCTCTCTCTCAACAATGAAGAGGCTACCGGTAGTAACGAAAAAGTGTTGAGCCCGGGAAATCTTCGTATGATTTTGGTAAATATCCCCATATCCTGAGAACGTCCGCACGCACCTCAAACTCGAAGCCAATGTTTTTAACAACTCTCGATATCTCGACCGTGCTGTCTACAGGGGGAAGGAGCCGTCCTCCACCATTGGTTTTCAAGCCAATGTCGAACCATTCGACTGACGAAAATGGGAATGGAAGATGATAGAACCATTCTCTGTCCCAACCGGAGATGCGACTGTCGTCAAGAGTCTTAAACCGGTAAAACGGTCGCCATTCCTGGCTATACCGGAAGTGATTGATCAGTTCGTCCCAACGAGTATTGTTTGACGCACGGGACAGATTTCTCGTAGCGACAGCCGCATTGATTTTCTTCCTCATTGCTTCATCGTAGCCCGCGCTTGCAGTTGGTAGTTGGTCCATGGTTTGGCTAAATAGCGGTTCGTTATCGGACGTCTACTCCTGGCCGACAGCGGACTTGTTGTAGCGTCCGCTGACGACCCAAACCGGACGGCGCATTCGACTAGGTAGGGGGTAGGCTGTCAACGCCAAGCAGGAATGCTTCGCCTTGATTTTTCGTTCGTACGATAGCCATTATTCCAGCAACGAACCGATCTATGGCATTCGGTTCGGTAAGTATTTCGACTTCAAGCTTGTTCTTGCTTTCCCATGTGTGGACCGAGTTCGACTCAAACGCCACACGACATTGACAGTGCCCTACCGAGTCAAGAACAGAAATTGTGACCCCAAGGTACGCATAGGTATTCTGCTCTCCTGCTTGGAAGCCGACAGATTGCCCTGCAATGAGTGGAAGACCGGCAAGCTCTTTAGCCCATTTCTCCAACGCTTCATAGGTCGTATAGACCTGAGTTTTCCCGACGAAACCCCAACTTGCCGCATGACTATCGATAGTCAACAAGCCATCGTCTTCCCAAAGGGCTTGAATCGTAAGTTGAGATTCCATCAGTTCTCCTTAGAAGTGAACGTCTGCTCCTGGCCGAATCCGGCCGGTCGAGCCAGCATAGCAGGTTGCCAGGCTGAAAATCCAGCAGGGGCCGCGACAGGCCGGTACCGACCCAAAGCGGTCATTGGAATACTACAAAAATCGGATGAAAGGTTCAGTAGTTGCAATGACGCTAAGACATCCGTTGCTACTTACAACAAGCCATTCTCGGCAAGAGCCAATCGCAGCAGTGACATTTAGCATACCGTTCTGCTCCTCTTGTTCAGTCCAACCGCCGCACTTCACTTCATGGACAAGATGGCTCGAGTTGTCAAACGCATTACTGCGCCAGTAGGGAAGCAAGTCACCTTCATCGAGATATCGGAACCCTCTAGGGCCTTTAAACACGATTTCAAGAAATCGGTCCTCGTCATCGTCGTTTTTACTTAACTGGATCAACGCACGCAAGACGAGGGAACTGAACGTGACCTCACAAAGGTCAGAATTCTGCAAGTTTGGAATGGGCGGCCCAAATGTCTCGGCAATGTACGCCTGATTCATACTCAACTTCCTTGCATTTCAAGTTCGATTTCGGCTAACACGAATGTCTGCTCCTGGCCGATCTCGGCCGTCGAGCTCAGCATAACAGGTCGCTAGGGCAGAAAAATCGCGGACTGTCACGAAGGTCAGCAACCGACCCGAAGCAGACATATTCGCTGCTAAGTTTGGCTCGCGATCAAGTTCCGGCAGGCGTGAACGATGTCGTCGATGCAGTTCTCTGCAGTGATCCCGAACGCATCATGCCCTTTCTGATCGTGGGCGATGGCAACAAACGGTTCAAGCGCAGAAGGGTAGCTTAGTTTTGCGGCTATTTCCGCGATCAGCGCACACCCGGCATTCGGGGCTATCGAGCGAGCCAAAACCTCCTCGGCTACCGAGAGCGCATCCTCAAAAGTTTCATGATTTTTCATCGTTTCGCCTAGTCAGCAATGTCCGCTTCTGGCCCAAGCTGTGTAAAAACGTAGAAACTCGAAATATTCATTGGTAGGGTGACCCTTCCCGACCTCGAGAAAATCGCATAGCGGCCGTTTTGAGAGGTCGATTTTTTTGTTCGACGATTTTTTTCGCGTTTTTACACAGCCTGGGCCCAGAGCAGACATTGGCATCACCTGACTAGTCGCGTCCCCGCATATTTTTCACTTCGATTATCTCCGTTACCTCCAGCATGCGTCTACAGCGTCCTAACCCTCCAAAACTTCCTTCGGGTCCAAGCTTGCCGCGAACGACAACATATGAAGTGCCCCACTGTTCTCTGCGGCTGTTAGCGGGAAGCATCGCTTTCGACATGTCACTATTGATACACCAAGCTTCGTCTTTCCCGTCGGGAGTGAGATAAGAGTTTTCAAAGTTATAGAAATACTCACCTCTGAAGATAGGGTCCTTCCATGCTGAGCTTGTCCAACTGGGAGCAGAAATAAACGCTAGGCCGAACGCGAGGCAGGTAGTTATTTTTCTCAATCTTCCCTCCAAATCGTTGGTATTGACCATTCTGCGCAATGTCTGCTTCTGGCCGAACCCGGCCGTTAAGCTCAGCATAGCAGGTCGACAGGGCTGAAAAATCGCAGTCTGTCACAAAGGACCGAATCCGCCCCGAAGCGGACCTTTACATTACGTTGCTTGCCTTTTTTGCGCTTCAAGCGCCCGTTCGACTACTGCAGCGTCCTGTTCTCGACCAAGCAGACGCAAGGCAATGGCTTTGTAATGGGTTGGAACACTCCCAACTCTAGGAATGTATCCGCTAAGTTCAGAAACGCCTTGAAGAGTAATGGCCCTTTCAAGATAGGGGATGGCATACTTCTCGACAGCCGAGCAAACTTCATCAGCCCTTTGTGCGACTTCAGACGAATCACCAATCTGCCACCAATGATCTTCTTGCTTCGGAAGCAAGTGACCGATCCGAGTCCCACAGTGCCCGAACCTCTGTCTCGCAGGCTCGACAATAAGGATTTCGCCGTTTGCAATTGCAAGCGCGGGCAGATAGGTCCATAGGTTCAGTGTAAATCTACTTTGGTCCGGCGAATTCCACTGACTTGATTGAAAGCTGACGTGGCAAGTTGCATCCCCTGACGTACGGAAGAAATGATGTCCTTTTTTATGAAAGCCCAAGGATTTTAACAAAGGAGCAGGCCCGAGCTTGATAACTTCTCCGATGAGCTGGCTTGAACGGGTTGGTAAGAGTGACATTTTCGACCTCTATTTTGGCGAAGCAAGTGTCTGTTTTTGGCCGAACCCGGCCGTTCGAGGCAACTTACAGGTTGCCGGGCTGGAAAAGTCAATGACTGTATTTACAGGGGGGCGACTCATAGCGGACATCCTGCGAAATATTTCAATGCCTTTATTGGGTTAGCCATAGGCCAAGTCCAATCGCGACGCCAAGGTACGAAAGCGCAACAGCAATCTGCCTAAATCGCCACCCTCTGGGCGTGAACTCGAACTTTTTACGCCAGAAAAGAATCCCGAAGGTGTTTTTTCTCTCAGGTATGAGGTGTAGATTTGCTGCGTTTGCAAACATGATCCCGGCAATGCAGCACACCCAAAACGTATAGTTTAAGAATCGATCCCATTCCATAAAAACTCCTGATGAAGGATTAGGATAGCAAGCTATATCGGCAAGAGATGTTCAGGTTTCTCGCCGGCAGAGGTCCGCTTCTGGCCGAACTCGGCCAATTGCACACTCAAGGTGGACGCAAATATAGAACGTACTGTGAGATCGTTAGAACAAATTTATTCCAGCGTCCAGACGTATTGAAGCAAGACCCATTCTTTCTTGAGCTGGCCATCCGCCGGCGCGACAGTAAGCTTGCAACGAGCAGTTGCCTCTAAGGCAGCTTTATCTTGCATTTTGTGCCCGCTCGATTTGACGATCTCTTTTTCAAGCACAGTTCCATCAGTGTCAACGAGAAACTTCATTGTCACCGTTCCAGTCATCTGTCTCTCAATCGCTTCGCGGGACCATGCCGGTCTTTTACAGGGCATGACTGGCATTGCTGAGCGAAGCTTGGGGGGCGCATCAGCCTGCTCTGAGCCGCTGCTGCTGGGTAACGTGTTGGTTTGCGCTTTACAGGGGAGCGCAATGATTGCTGCAGTGACTACGAAGCAAGATAAGCCTCGGTATAGGATGGTTTGCATACAATTTGAAAAGTTAAAGACAGGGTACGCTAGCCGGCGTTATACGTACACCATCGGTGGGGGCGCTGAGCCGAGCATAGCAGGTTCTCATCGCTTAATAATCGCGGACTGTCACAGTTCCGCAACCGACCCAAAGCGGACGAAACAGAGAGGCTATGGAACCTTCTTCAAAGTGAAATAGCCGAGCTTTTCACCTGCACCGATACTCACCGCGTCATAGGTTCCGTGGATAGCTGCTTTTTCGGACTTGCCAGACATAAACAAATACCCGTCACATACTGTCGTTCGACCGAGTGTGAGTACGCCATTTTCTATTTGATACGCTAATGGCTCAGCCCATGGGAAGAACTTCTCATCGTGAGCAGTTTTCGCCTCAACAACTGCACGCTTCCACGTGCCGCCCATGCAAGACCCGGTAGCAGCTTCTCCTAGGAATCGAATCGTCGCCTCAACCTTGACTGCATGCTTCAAATCCACCACGCGCAGTCGCCAGCGAGAACCTACCTCCTGCGCTTGACCTATAGCCGTCAGGCTGGACATAAGAATAACGGCGACAAGTTTGAAAGAGGAATTTGGCATTAAAACCCACAGGAAGAGTTACGCAGAAAGGGAATGTCCGCTTCTGGCCGAACCCGGCCGTTCAGCTCAGCATAACAGGTCGCCAAACGTTTAAAAGTCGCGGACTGTCACGAAGGACCGGATCCGACCCGAAGCGGACGCAACTACGTACAGCCTAAACACCTACCAGTCAGTTAGGCGGGCATGCGTTTCATCGCAAGTGTCCGCCGGCTTGTCGCGACATACTCGGCCAAACGCTCCGCAAGGAATGCCGGGAGCAATTCTGGTGGCGTTACGATAAAACCGACCTGACCGTAGAAATCTGTAAGGTGCTCGTACGGCACGCAATACGCTGGGCCTCTGTTAAGAAAAGGCACGCAATGATCGAGCAGAGCGCGTCCTATGCCCTGTCTTTGAAAGGCAGAGGCAACTTGCATTCCTCGGAGGACGATAATGCCGTTTTCCACGCATAACCGCACAGCTCCGACTAGGCTGCCGTCCAACCTGGCGGCAAGCGTAAAGTCGCTTTGGGACACGCCCCCGCCATACCCGACTGTCTTATTATAAAACTCTTCAATTTCAGCGAGGTCAGCGGCTCCAACTGAATTTACGGCAATCGTATTCATCAGTCCGATCTCGTTATTTTCTCGTTCCAGCAACGTCCGCTCCTGGCCGGTTGCGGTCCTTTGCCAGCGTCCGCGTCCAAACCCAGTCGCCCGTCGAGGCTGGCAATTCTCGATCCATTGCAGGCGCTTTGCCAATGACATGGATTGCCAGAGCATATCGGCTCGAGTGAAGGGCTAGGCGTCATCTAACGGCACGGCGCCTTCCCAGCGAGCATGCCAGGCCTTGAAATCGAAATCGTCTCTATACCCGACTACGGCCGCGGCGGTCTCGACGATCAAGCGGTCTAAGTCCTGCATGACATCTCCGCCCGTAAGCACACCGACTATTGTTCCACCAGTACCCGGGCTTCCAGGCTCGTGCTTCGCCCAGTGGAACTTGTACCTGTCGCGTATATAGCTCATGATGTGAGCAGCAGCTCCATCTTTGCCGAAGTGTTTAACAGGGTAAAACTCTGCTAGTTTGAGCCAGATGATCTCGTAAAAGTCCACGACGTCGTATGTCGCCTTGCGCATCTCGACGGTGACGCCAGTGTCCCATCCCGGTTGGGCTGTTCGGCGGGCAATTGCCTTGAGTTCCGGGAGCGACTCAAAGAGGCGCAGATCAGTTGGTTCGTCCAGCGAACGTCGAATATAGTCGCCAGGGAGTTCGTCCTTGAACTCCATTGGAAGCGACTGTTCGGCGAGTTGGTCCTTCCGCCTGTGGAGGGCAATTGCTGCGAGGGCGAAGGCGAACGCCAGGGCGCCGGAGCCGACTACATACGAGTAATCCTTGATGGACAGGAAATACCAGAGAGCCCCGGTTGCGAATATACCGGAAGTCCACCAGCAGGTTTGGATCACCCAATCAGGTACGGTGCGGCTCATGGACGCCTAATGCGTTCGCAAATTGCGACATAAATGGGTGTCTTCGATAAAAGATCCAAGTCAAGAGACCTTATCACCCCAGCAATCGGTGCGTTTCTGCTGGATTCAAATGTATTCATATGCAGGCATAACAAAATCGAAAAACCACGAAAAACCTTGCGCTCTAAGATTGCCATATTGGCAAATTCTACACGAGGCAATTTTGCGTTAGGAATGTCCGCTTCTGGCCGAAGGCGGCAGTTGAACTCAGCGTAGCAGGTTGTTTGGTGCGAAAAGTCGCAGACTGTCACGAAGGACCGGATCCGACCCGAAGCAGACGTTGCCCGTTCCGAACGTCCTACATTTGTTCCAATATTCTCGACGAGATCCTGGGCTCATTCGCCACAATTGCATCTACTAAATCAAACAGATTCGGTACCAAATCGTCCTCCACAAGCTGCTTGCGAGTTAGAACCTTCCCCAAGGCTTCACTATCCCCCCAAGGTGCCTGCTCGGGCTCCAGAACGGTGTAAATCAGTTTTTCCCCATCACTTCGACCAGACACCACTGCAAGGCCTGCAACATTCGCACCCTGCTGATCTAGCGCACAAATTCCAAGGGTAAAGCGAGATTCGTGTCCCTCTGCCCAACGGTATCCGTAGTGCGCAAGTTCGAGGGTTTCAGATTCCAGTACTCCTTCGCCTTCGTATACCGCCCGCCCGCAGCAGTGGCATGAACTCGCTTCTTCCTCTGTAATCACAGCAGTCGAAATTGACATGTCTTCCATACGCAATCCATTGTTTCGTTATGTCTGCTCTTGGCCGATCTCGGCCCTTCGATCGAGCATAGCAGGCTGCCAAGGCGAAAAACTATCGAAGTGTCACGACCGGCCGCTTCCGACCCATTGCAGACGTTCTCATTATCCCGCGGCTGATCGTATTTCGGCCATGGGCTGCGTGACTGCCTCGCCCTTGGCCACCGGTGTGAGCTCATAGTCCAACTGCTCCCGCTACAATGAATGCCGGATTGCTGAATTCACCAATCAAGCCGCTCAGCATAGCCTTTGCAGGGAATAAAGGTCCGCTATGACGAGAAATATGATTGCGCGAGATTACACACGGAACGAAGCATTACAACGCCGACCGTTGCCCTATTTGATCTTTAAATCTTTCTCAGACCACTGACGAAATGAGCGGTGAATGTGGCCGTCGTCTTGGTATATCCTTTCGCGCGCGGGATTTGGAATCAGGTCGTACCCGTCCATTTTTTTCATCCAATCGCGCTCTCCCCAGTTGCACCATACCAAGACTTGCCGCGTGTCTCGTAGATACCGCCGGAGCAGGTCAGCACGAACATAAAGAAGTTTGTGCTGGTTTCCTCCCCAGCCGCTCCCAGCTTCCCGATACAAAGTGGCTGCCTCTTCCGAAGAATCGTAAAAATCTATCTCTCGGTTTTTGCTATTCAGGCCTAGACGCTGGATCAGGCTGGGCGCGGGGAGGTCGAAGCCCGAGAACTCATTATGGACCGAATGATAAGATTCCCAGGCAAAATTGACGTGGGGGAGCTCGACCCGGACTCCCGGAACGTGACGCATTTTCGGGAACCGACCCAGCAGTTCGATAGAAACCGTGAAGACTCCTTCCTTTTCCTCAAAAACAGGCTTTTCCAATTCGCCGTTCACCACGCTCGCTTCGTCCGTTGTTTCCGGCACGTATTCGTCGAAAGTCTCCACGACTTGCCTCCGGTATCGGCCGTTACGTTGGAGCAGGCTACGCGCGTAGTTCTGCCGCCTTCCTGCTTCACCAGCATATAGATAGTGTTCCGCAAGGCCCGCTGGAATCTTGTCGTTCCCGGGATACTCGGCAGATAGGAACTTAGCCTCCAAACGGTTTACCTCCTTCTTCGCAACGAACATCCCGCGAAGGAAGGCGAAAATCTCGCGATCCCGGCTCTCGTCGACACCGCTGATATATCCTTGGACGAGTACCCATGGACCCGCATGCCCGTTGATCTCTGGCACGACGAGCAACTGGTCCCATTTCGGCGTAAACCCTCCCTGCACCCAAGCTTCGGTCCCAATTTCCAGATTTCCAAATAGGTCTGGAATTGGCGGCGTCCAGTCGGGCGGGCGCTTCGGGAAGCTTGGATCGACGCCGCAATCCGAAGTTCGTTCGCCGAGGCGCCAAGCGGGCAGCTTCTTAGTCGCCTCCCGTTCGCCAAACATTTCGAAGTAGGCGATCCATGAATACTTCTTCCCGTATCGGTCAACCTTTTCTTGGTCGCTGGCGTTCCACGACGTTCTACCGATTTCGCGGTCAGCCGCTTCAAAGCTCTTGGCCCTGTAGCCGAGGTCGAACATCCTGCGTTCGATCTTGGCACGGATCTGGACATAGCCGGGGCTGCTATCGTCGTAATTTGCGCGATTTGGGATCAGTCGCCCCATCGTGTAGTTGCCGAAGTCCATTTGGATGGCATGGCCCAAAGCAGCCTTGACAGCCTCATCAGGCGTACCGTCGCTAGCGAACGTCGACCTGGTATTGGGAAACGGTGCGGAAAGGCTCTCACTTGCGTCCCCGGGAAGCGTTACGCAATTCGCCTTCCGGGCAAGCTGAATGATGCCTAGGGCATAGTCGCGCATCAGGGTGTGATGAGTCGCATGGGGCGAACCGGGGGCGAACATCTTCGAATACAGAGTTTCGGCAAGGTCGCCTAGAACGGGCAAGAACTGCGGCGCGGTCTCGGAATCAACCAGGGACAACGTCGTCCCGTACGCGGCGGCGAGCATGCGTTCGGGCACGTAAGGATCGTTGAACTCAAGGCTCGTCACGACATGGCCGAACAGCACGCTCGGAAACTTCTCTCCGATCAGAACCAGCGCCTTCGTCGCGGTGTCGCGATCCTTTCGTACGACGGTCGTGAGGACCATAGAGAGCAACACCACGAGTTCTGTGGCGGAGTCCTGCTTCATATTGGCAGCGTTGAATTTCCCAGCCCAAGTAAGCAGCCTATGGATCGTGGGCGACGCATACTTTCGCCGCACGTATTCCGACCATTTGAGATCGCGATCCGGCATCCTGAGCCTGGACAGGAAGTCGTACAGGCGACGCGCGTGATACGGGTGCTTTGGCTTGGTCGAGACCGCTGCAAGCGCGTCGACAGTTTCCTCCCACGCCCGTGTTCCGAGGTTCAGAAATTTGTTGATGATCGCGTTAGTTCCATCGGAAAACGCAGATGGTGCTCGCCAGAACACCCCTTCTATGAACGGTCCAATATAGGCGTTGAGAACCTGGGCTCGCCGAGGCAGAACGAAAATGAGTTCTCGTTCATCGGGCGGCAGCCGCTTCGCCCGCTCCGGAAACTCCGTAATTAGTGCTTGCGCCCAGCCCGGTTCTGCATACTCTCGCTGGTAGCGATTCGAAATGCGAAAGATACGGCCGAGAGGTGCATTGGCGACGAAACTCTCCCTGATCGTTTCGGCGCTCGTAGTATCGAGATACGCGCTGAGCAGGTGCCGTGCAATCAGGTGGTCGCTGAATCGCTGGTACGGAAGCCGGAAGACGATCCGAGATTTGACCCCGGATTTCGTCGAGTGCCAAACGACGTCTTCTTCTATGAGGCCGCTAGTCCGCAGCGCCTCTAAAAGCTTTCTGCGTTGAACTGGCGCTAGCGCGGGAAAATTGGCTGAAACGATGCGGTCAGCTTCAGTCGGGAATACATGACCCCGCATATTTGCGGCCATGCACGGAGCAAAGCCTGCCTGACGGGCGTTGGCAATCCCATCATTGCCCTTTAACATTACCCAGCAGGCCTTGCCAGGCAAACCGTACTCGGCCTCAATCGGTTCGCCAACCCGTTTAGCAAACGCCTCGAGTACGAACGTCATACCTCTCTGCCCCGACGCGATGCCTTCAAACCCCTTGGCAAACTTGCTGCTCGAAAGGTCTCTTAGCGACTGGCAAATCAACTTCAAAGTCAGCGGCCGCGAAAATTCCCTGTCGAGTAGCGGCACTTCCGGCAACGGGAGCTTGTAGTATTGAAAGAAGGCCTCTTGGGCGTCAAACTCCTGATCGTCGAAACCCCGATGAACGATTCGGTTGAACTTTTGCAGGTTCTCGGCATCGATGGCGATAGGCTCGAAGGGCGTACGGCAGGTCACAATCAATGCGATGTGCGAGCGACGTTCAATCAACGACTGGATTGCAGCGATGGCCTGTCGCCAGTCCTTGCGGCCGCCCTCGTTCACGCCGTCGATCAAGACAACGGCCCGCTCCCCGCTTTGCTTAGAAAGTTCATCGAGCCGGTCGAATACTGCGTCCCCAGCAAGCCCTGCCTCGATCCGTGCGCACATATCATCGACAACGCGCCCCTGGAAGTTCTTTGCAAGCGCCAGTAAGGTAATCTGGCCGCGATCAATTCTGCCCTGAGTGATGTCACACAGCAAATGGGTTTTACCTGTACCCCACTCGCCGCTTACCAGAAGCTGTGGGTCAAATAGGGCCTTGAAGGCGGGTTCGCGCGTGTACTCGAGTTCGTCGCGCAGAGCGGAAAGGCACCGGCCGATGGCGTTCATTGTGCCTTGCACGGTATTGTGCGCGGAAGAATAGCTTCCGTCGCTGCCCTCAGGCCTGAGCTTAGCCTCCTCTGCGCGCCAATGCTCCATATCCGCGGACAACTCAGAATCGATTGTCGACAGGCGGCCAGACCATTCTTCTCCAGCGCTTGCATCGCCGGCGCGCAGACGCTCCATCATCGGCAATAAGAACGCCGCGGCGGCGTCGATTTGACTTTGGATTTCTCCGGCTCGTTGGCTAGAATGCTTTGCGCGGTCCCACGCATCGGATAGCGAGCTTAGAAACGACCTAAACCTTGCAAGAGCGCCCGCACCACACGCGGCGTTTTCGATCGCGGTAACAAGGGACTCGATCCTGAGGTTCGGCGCCTCGGGATCCATCCCTGGCGTGTATCTTTGCCCGGCTTGCCGGATCTGCTCTTTGCTGAAAGCGGCCAACCGGGTCAAGAAGGTTTCGTCAGTTGATAACGGCGTCATATCTCTGGATATTCTTAATTCTAGTTAAGTAGTCTCGCAGTTGTCCTTACACCTCGGACTCCAGGCGCAAATTCGGCGTGGTGTGACACGTGATCCGAGGCGTTCAGATTGACCTTGGCTAGCAGGAGTGTGAACGAGCACAAAATGCCAGTAGTCATATATTGCGAGAAGTACCGACGAGCTGCTCATCCGAGATTAGGACTATGAGTCCGTGCGCAAAGCGCTGCTGACCAGGGTCAGCGGAAGTGGAACGTTGCGACGGGTTCGTACTACCAGCGCCGGACGATTGCCGATCAAATGTCGCGCCTTGCCCGTTCGCGATGAGCGTCCAGCTCCCGGTCGGACTTGCTGCGGTCCGCATCCACACGCGCACGTTCTAGCCCGGTTTCTTCGAGCTTCACCTCCGTCCTGTCGAAGGCCATGCGCAGCCCCTCATGGCCGTATACGTCGCTTTGTCGGTCGAAGCGGACGCGCCGGATGGTCAGCAGCTGCGTGGCCGAACGAAGCGTGCAGCGTGTTTCCGTCACCGGGATGTCTCCTACCGTTGCCAGGCGCAGCAGCTGGGCGCGGCAGTCGAACGCGACCTTCCTTCCATGTTCCGCGCTCAGCTTTTGCTCCAGCTCGCGCTGGAGTACTTGGCCATCCAGGTCGCTGCCTAAGCCAAAGCTGATCGAGGTGACTAGGCCCGCATCGTTGGTAACGTGTTGAACTACGCGCTTTTCGCCAAAGTAGGTCCATTCGGCACGATAGCCCGCGTGCAAAGCTGCGCTCGGCTTCTCGCCAGTAGTGACATCCTTTAGCACGATCTTGCCGGGGACGACTGCATCAAGATTGGGCGCGGGTTCTTGCTTGGCCTTGCAGCCGGCCAGCAGGCCGGCTGCCACTAGGAACATGAATGTCTTCATTCGGAGCACGAAGTCAGGAAGCGTGGACGGTTGCACGCGCGGTACCGGCGGCACTGCGGTGGAATCCCTGCAGTGTAGAGCACCGTTGTCTAGATGAAAAAAATTGTGTCACGCTCAAACACAGTTGCGGGACAAAATCTGGCTGCTGGGCGATGGCCCCTGGCGGAGCCTTGCGTAACGTCTTGAACATTTCGCACCACGACAATGGCCCCAGCTCCTGACCATGAGCTAAGCATATGGCTCCTGAAGGTCACTAGCATCGCACTGGCAACAAACTCCCACGACCACGCACCTTGTCGCGACAAACGTCTGCTCTTGGCCGAAAGCGGCCTGTCAGGTATGGCTCAGTCTACAAGCTTGTTGCTTCCACGACAAGCCACGTGACGTCGGCCGCCCTTGGGTTGTGGCAGATTCTATTGTTCCGTGGCAGACTTTATCAGTCCGTGTTGAACTTTATTTGTGGGCTACAACTGGAGGATGCCAAGAAAACTGACACGTTCCAGCCTTGGAACGTCAATTTGCGCGACGTCCGCGAATGGTCAGCATGGGGCAAAGGCCCGCAGATACGCAGAGCTTGAAAAATTCAAGGATGAATACAACATGCAGTTTTAACCACATCCACGATGAGGAGCACCCCCATGAGCCCATCCGATACCCAAAAACTGCAGGACTTCCTCGGCCAGCTGGTCCAGGCCCGCGGCATCCAGAAAGATCCAGAAGCCGACGCCCTGATCCAGCGCGCCGTTACCCAGCAACCCGACGCCGCCTACCTGCTGGTGCAGCGCGCCCTCCTGATGGAACAGGCGCTGGACGCCGCCAAATCCCGCATCGCCATGCTGGAAAGCCAGCTGGACAGCCAACAAGGCAACAGCAGCGGTGGAGGCTTCCTCGACCC
>Ga0265798_10004520_pt1 | contig 19097 bp, 24 predicted proteins | sample P3T30metagenome_FD_192430 | JGI IMG/M metagenome (GOLD analysis project Ga0265798, IMG submission 192430) | Plant litter microbial communities from East Loma Ridge, Irvine, California - P3 T30 | ecosystem: Environmental > Terrestrial > Plant litter > Unclassified | place: USA: California... | reverse complement strand
AGAGATTCTAGTGTTTGTCTCGCGGCGTTGTTCGGTCTGCTACCGCCATCGCGCCAATAGCTAGTTCGAGCAACCACTTCAGCTGCGGGTCGTTGCACGAACGCCATGTTTCGAAGATTCTGCGTCATCTGTACAATGCGACTCAGGCTGCGTGGCGCTTTATCGTCGCCGACCTTAGGACTTGCAATGACTGTTTACGGACACCGCAATGTTTGATGATCATACACTTCAAGCCAACGTCGGTCTAGAAGCGCTCAATACACACATGGAGTGTGTGATGTGCAACCCACATGCTCACAAGCTACAGAAGGCCGACCCTGCGGATCTAATGCCGCTACCTTGTCAAGGTAAGGTGACAATACGATACGATAAGAAGGCCGGCCGAACAATGTACCTATAAAGCTACATTCCCTGTCCTTTCACCGACATAACGTTCTGCTCACTACGCTTCGAAGCTTTCCGCTGCTTTCGTCCAAGTTTTTACTGACCGTGTTTACAAAAAGCCAGATAACACTCAAGCCAGCATGCGCCTTTCAATCTCCATCATCGCCCTTTGTTTGACAGTCTGCCGTATCAATGCAGCATCAATCAGGAGGAGGACAGGTACTATTCTAGTCCCGGAGACTGCGAGCGTAAGAATCGATTCTTTGAACTGCTCGAGTCTCGAATTGACACTAATCCGAGTCCAATTTGACAACTTGCCGAACAGCAACTCTGCTACCGCGATCGTGGTATCAAACCTTTACAAACAGTATGATCTCTCCGACACCACTAATGAGCCTAGCTACTAAGACTGTCCACAGCCTGAATTTCTCTTCTTTTGTGTACGGAATGCCCTTGGCGGATTCTATACGGCCATCATCGGGGAGGAGCTTAGCCATCGCACCATACATCTTGTCGGGCTCGCCGACCGAGCCGCCGGAGATCACGATCTCGTACCCGGGAAGTGATGTCACTTCGTTCGACATGCAGTCAATTACTCATGCCTGTGCTTTGGCAACCCAGCAAGGCATTGTTATGCCGGCCACCAAATGCACGATCCTCTACACAGGCACCAAGGTCTCTGGCGACAAAGTTACCCTCGAGGCCACTTTCGAGCCCGATGGCTTTGTGGACGTCGGCTCCATCTCGCTATTCGAAGTGAAGATGAAGAAAGTATCTTTCCTCCATGCGCATTTCGATGGATTGACCCGCCTGACGTTCAAGGTTACGAAACCAGAGGCGGGCGGCTTGGTGTAAGTTGCGTTCGACGACGTCAAGTACACGGCTCATGTCAAAGATCATTGAGGCTTCGAAGAGACTTGGTGAATCTTGTTACTTTTGCAAACGTTGCTTGCGAGTTGTTTGTCCGCATAGTCGTTACCTTGCGTCTTTCCAGGTGTAGAACTTATCGAGTATCGAGCTTCAGAGATTGGTCTTTTGACGACGCCGTCGCTCACTCCCCTACAAAAAGCCTCGAGGTGGATGTTGCTATCAGCATGGGAGTTGTCTCTCAATAGCAGATAGCGAGACATCAGTGGAAATTGATAAGTTATGGCCCGGAAGACTCGCTTGGCTTCATCCGCTCCCGCGACTCCTAGAGAGATATCCATGTGGGTCTACTGGCTCAGTGTCTTATCTATGTTCTTATGTTATAGAGTAGCTCGAACTCGACGACGAAGATGTTGACTCATCTCATGAGGCTGATATTGATCGGAGCACGCGGACCCAGTAGTGCTAGAGACTACAGGTCCCAGGAAATCCATGCAGGTCGAAAACCGCAACGGTCAGTCCAAACCACGAATTGCACAGCTTACGCGGAAGTTCAAGGTGGCATCCTGTCGTTGCATCCTAAAGATGTGAAGCGCGGCTGTCACGCACTACGCACTGCGCAGTACGATCCTCGTCATCGAGGTTAGTTAAACTGCAATTGAATCTACGGTTCTGCAACCCATCGCCTACCGCCTTTCCCAGAGCTTTCGCGACGTAAGCATACACTGGTAACACTGCCGCTGGCGTTGTTCCGTCTTCGAACGACGCCAACGCTGCCGTATGAGTGGTAGAACTAAGCAACCGGTTTGAATTCATTGCGTGGATGATTGCTATGCGTTGGGTACTCCGCATCACTTGCACGACAGGACCACAGCTGTGTGGCATTCGGAAAGCGTCGATGCCAGATCTTCCATTGGATTGCGACACGGTAATTAGCCTCCGATTACACGGTCGAAGCCAACTTCGTCACGTGGCGCATTGTATGTATCACGTCTCGGGCACCAGACCGTTCGATGAATGTCGATCGACTGGAATTGCACAAGCCGTGTGAGGCGCAAGAATCCAAACCAGTGCATTTAGCGATGTTCGTCATCTGAGCTTACGCAATCGGCACAGGATCGATCAAGTAGTACATCCATGAAGCTGGTTGAGCTGTCAATGAGCCCCCTCGATGCCTCGCTGATCGAGTTCATCCCTACATCTTTTCCGGTGAACTTTCAGAGAACAAGACACCCTTCCCTCCCAAAGCCCAAAGACAGGATGCATCTTTTGCTGTTCATCACAAGCTTCTGCTCAATCATTGAGCATCTTCATGCGGCTTCCGTACTACACTCGAGGGATACGACATCGGTTCCGCAGGTCGCAAACGTAAGTAGCTGTCGATCGCTTCTACAACCAAAACGCATTGCTAACACGTACCTAGTTTGATGACATAGAGACCACAAATCCCATTCTCGGAGTCGGGGTACCGCTGACAATTCACAAGATGTAGGAATCATCTGATGTTGGAAGACAAACTCGATCGCTGACCAGATTGTAGGTTGGCTTACACCTCTTTTTATGTCGACGCGCCGGTTCCAAAACGAATAACTATACAGCCCTTGTCGGAGCCCAACGTGGCCCTCGCCCCATCCACTCTACTCGGCAATCCGAAAATCTCAAGCGGATACACCGGGAGCAAGGTCGCCTCTTTCGACATCAAGTCCATTGCCCATGGCTGCTTCGTGCAAGCACGACAAGGCGTGGTGGTCTCGCCGGCTTTCGCCTGCACCATCCGCTACAAAGGCACTGACGCTGGATCTGGTGAAGCGAAGATCTTCGATGCTCCTTTCAAGGTCGTGAAGCGCAACATGTTCGGTTTTGCTGCGGGTCCTGAGAAGGTGCAAGTCGTTGAGTTCCCCGAGTCTTTCGGCACTGGTCTTACGAGCTTAGAGCCTAGCAAATTGCGTCCTGCTGCCCTGCGTGTGGCAGGGGGCGCTGCGGTGCGGATGGCTTTGATGAGGTTACTTATACGCTGAATGTCAGGCCGGACGCTTGAGCGATCTGGCTCAGCTCAGCTCTGGTCTTCTCTTTTTATTTCCCTTTTCCTTGCTTCTCTGTTGCTTCAATCTTAGGTGGGGATCGGGGGATCTATCGTTTGGGGATGAGATGTTCGCAACATCGTTCTAAGTCGCATTGGTACGATCAATGAAGTCGCCACAAAGAAATCACATTTCCTACTTCTGACTCTCTACGTGAAGCTCTATGTGTTAGTCATCTAAAGTTTCTATAGCATCAAGGTAGCTTTGATTCTCCGCTCTGATCAGGTCTTCCTAGCCGTAGTTACATCTTAACTCCTTGATCACTTCGTCCGGGCTGCTAAGCTTCAAGCCATAGGTAGTGAATCATGCGTCAACAGGTATACGCTTGCTGGATACAGATATCCTCGACGAGGTAGGACGATGAGTGCACATTCTGGACATCCCATGCTCGAATATTGTCAATCGGGGAGATAGACCTCGTCGGTAGGTTGTCGTGTCTTGATGCTAGCTACTGATGCGAAGATCCGGCTGCGGATTAGTGCGGAGTAAAGTGAAAGCATAGTAGTGTTGCATTATGCAAGCCTTCTCACCAGTCGTTACGTCTCTCGGTCTCCAAATTGTCCTCGCTAGCTCCTGACTTCTGACTGTCAACGTCCACTTTCACGGTCTTCCATATCCCCGAGGGAGGGTCGTCTAGGTCATTGGTGAGAATTGCTTCTGAGTCCGAATCTCTCCTGGTGGTTGGAAGTTTTGTGGTGTCGCGCAGCTCGAACGTTTGACTGGCTTGCGGTTGACCGGTGGCGCTTGTGTAGCCTTCCGATGATGATTTGCGACGCATGAAAAGTGTCTTCAGAGCAGGCAAGCACGTGAGCGCAGTCTGTCCTAGTCAGCCGAGTCTTTGTCGCAAGGATAGCTGGACTCGTGATAAGGAGAAGAGACTCACGCCGATATTCATCTCCACTGATCCCCACAGGAGCAGCATAGAGTTGTTTCCATCGTGTTGGACCTGTTTGATCTGCAGCATCCGGATGATTGAACAAGCTACTGTGAAGTTTCCAGCTGCAAACAGGATGATCAAGGCGATCTTGTGGCGAGTATCCATCTGCAATCGGATGAACAGTGGTATTGGAATGAGGAAAGTGATAATGTCGCACGCGATTGTGATGGACGCTGTAGCCTGGAAACTATCAGCACTGGGAAGCCAAGTGAAAATGACGCACCACTTACATTCCAAGTCGGATAATTTGCCAAACATCTGCCGTCGATCCATGGCTTCCAGCTCTTCTCGACGGGACGGCACTGGAAGGTAATGACCAGAGTCGTGGCGAAGTGACTGATAACTATGACGAAGATGAAGTAATTGACAAAGGTCGCAATCCAACCTATGTACTTAACGCCATTCGTACGCTCGAACAGTCGCCGATATCCAAGACATGCGCAGACCTTGTAATTGCAGACTGCTAGCTGGTACAGTGGCCTTCCCACGAAGTTGAGCTTCGATGGGTGCGTGTCAGTTCAGCCCCTTCCTGTTCTGTAGGATATGATCATACGTACAATCGAATAGCTCGCAACCTCGGCGGCCGGCCGCAAGTGGACTGGCAATCCCAGACCCTTTCGAGTCTGCAGTGCGCCGATTATGGTATAGACGATAACGACAACCTGAGGGTGTCAGCCGATGTAAGTATGACGATTCTCAGGATCTGCTTACTGCGCCGCCCAACACAAGTGTGTCGTCCATTCCGAAATTTTTGACCCGAGCGATCCTTACGTAGGTTCGCAACGCAACGACAAGCAGCATTAAAAATGTGAGCGAGCCGCAAACCCAAAGGATAGTCGGGTATTGTGAGGCCGCCTCAACTTCTAGTGTGACATGCTGAACCCAGGGCATTTTCTGTTGGTGATTGTGGATGAAGGAGATTCGGTGCAAGCTGCAAGCATGAGTGCACGCCACATGCATGGGAAGAGGCGTGAGTCCGTTGACAATCAAGCAGTTCACGAAGACATCAGATGAGATAAAATGTCTGACTTGAGATTAGGAGATGCGAGAGAAGTTCAGGCAGTCCCGGACGACACCTAGGTTTTGTGTGTGAGTTGGCGACATTACGCGAGGCCTTTGGGAATCCGATATCAAAGCCTTCCCAGGTGCGTGCTCATCAGCGTGCTGGACGCGAGATGAATTTCGCCTCGAGAGGAATTCCCATGTTGATGTAGTACCAGCTGGCCGCTCGACGATCGCCTGGTACGAAAGGGAACGTCTTCACGCTCATGGTCCATACGCAGGATGTGTCGAGCGTGGAGTCGTTTCAAGCGGCGTTATTGGAACCTTGCCTCTGCAGTTCTGTAGTGTCACGATGAGTAACGCCGCAATATGCGAAGCGACCCGACGTCACTCAGTGCAGGGGGACAACAATGGTTGGGGTGGCACTGCCTTGGGAAGGCTCTTCTGGGGAACACGCAGACTCCATGGGCCTTGGAGAATATGTCCGAGCAGACATCAGATTTTTTCCCACTGTTCTAGTCATTAATGTTGTTGCCATCATCGGAGTCCAGATTGTATGGTCGCGTTTGTTGTTGGGGACGACAAGGGCAGAAAGGCTTGGCACGGCATAGCACGAAGGATTGGATCGGAGTGGGTCAACAACTTTGCGCTCCTTCCTTCCTCCCGCATCCCACTTTTGCTTATGTAGACGCTGATTGTCACTACACCGAAGCTCCCGCCGCGACCCTTCGGCATCCACCAGCACAGCCGACTTGCAGAGGACGTCGGTGAATATACCAAGGTCGTCCGTAAGCGAGATGTCGTTCTTTCGGCTACAGTGCACACGCGGCCTGCAAAAGGGCCATGTGGATACACTACATTGCCAATCAATGCAGGTTTTCGGCTACTGCAGAAGCCCCCTGTGAACCTGACATTCACGCGAATGTTTCTCGTCTCTTCGCTGCTTGAAATGTTGAGGTCCCATGTGGTGATCTCGGCCGGTGGAACAGCAATCATCGCTTACCTAGCTGCGTCCGAACTGCATGGAGCTCGTCTCGCTTCCACCTCGTTTACGGATAAAGATAAGTGGCGACGGCGATGCGACGATCCATAGTTGTTCCCATTCCGTGAGCATCGTGTCTGCTTCGAAGTCGTATGCCCAACCTCTTCAGCTCCGTCTTCTCGTCACGATTCCGAAACTCAATCTTCCACGAAGCGCAAGAAATGCATGACAACGCGACTTCTAATGGAGCGCATGCAACTCAGCTATACTCACAGCCATGCGTCGGTCCTCTGGACGTCAAGCTAGTGACAGACGTCGCCTGCAATAGCGAAGATGTCTCTCTTCGCGGGTTGCGGCGCAAAGCCGACTGGCGCATCAGCCCGCTTACCTTTCTTTGTTACCTCATGAATCTCATTGACAAAGTGGCCTACAACTACGCCGGTGCGATGGGCATGAAGGAAGATCTGCAATTGAGGGGAAACGAGTTCTCCAACGTTGCCACGGCATTTTTTGTCGCTTACTTGGTCGCTGAGCTGCCAATGGGTGAGTGCCGTGAGGAATTCCTTCTCGCTTCTCAAGCTAACCTTTTGTGCGCCCAGGTCACATCCTAACAAGATTTCCGGCGAGCAAAGTCCTTGGAGTGAATGTTGTCCTCTGGGGCATTGCAACTGCGTCGACTGCGGCAGCCAAGGACTACCATAGTCTGCTGACGTCTCGTATCTTTCTTGGGATCTTCGAAGCTTGTGTTGTTCCCACTCTCGTGCTCATCAGCAGTCGATGGTACACCAAGTCCGAACAAGCTCCTCGTTTTGCCTTCTGGTATTGCGGCCTGGGCGCTGGTCAAATTATCGGTGGAATCTTGTCCTTCGGCTTCCAGCATGTCATAGCATCCAGATTTGAAAGCTGGCGTATCATGTTTGTGGTTCTGGGTGGAGTCACGGTGCTCCTCGGGGTAGCGACATTCTTCTGGCTGCCAGATGACCCGTCAACAGCAAGATTCCTCTCTGGCACGGAGAAGGAGGCCATCTTGCAACACGTGTCTCCATGTGCGACGGAGACCTCCAACATCAAGCTCGACTACAGGCAACTGTGGATTGCTGTCAAGGACCCACAGCTTCCGCTATTAGCTTTGATGACCATTTTGGTACGTGTATGCGCATCCGCCGTGTCTGCGATCGTACTGACTTTTCTCTCAGCCGAGCATCTCTTCCGGCGTCGTAACCTCTTACTCAGCTACACTGATCAGGAACTTTGGATACTCGCCGAAAGCCACCGCACTACTCAACACACCTTCTGGTGTGGTGTCAATCGCAAGTACCCTCATCGTGGGTTTCGGTGTCCGCCGTACCTCACACCGCTGGTTGTGGTTCATCGTATCATGCATTCCGGGGATGATCGGAGGTGCACTGATGAGCTTTTTGCCAGCGACGGACCAAGCTGGACTGCTCACCGGCGTCTACCTGGTGAATTTCATCGTGCCGACCGTCATGCTGACGTATCAATTGGTGGCTGTGAACACGTCGAACCACACCGCGCGCGCATTCGGCGCCACCGTCATGGCCTTCTCGTTCGGTGTGGGCAACATCATCGGGCCTCAGACTTTTCGAGCAGAGGATGCGCCGATGTATCTGCCAGCGAAGATCATCGTCATGGCGACTCAATTTGCGTCCATTGTCTTAGCTGCGATACTCTACGGCTACTACCGATGGTCGAACAAACGCCATGCAAGTGGGTACGAATATTAGATAATCCTGACATTGACGGAACATATGCCAATCTTACACATTACCGCACCATATTGACCTTCCTCATCACACCGCCACGTAGTGAGCTGCTTGAGCTTCGCATTTCATCCAAATATGTACAGGATGCACGCTACTTGATCCTCGGCCGCCACACCCTCGCGGATACACAAAAGCTCCCGAACCTCTGCCTCAACAGAGTCGCTTGCGAATCCCGGTCTTGCGCTACTGCAGGTCGCTTGACAGACGCTTTATCAACGGGACCCACCCCTCATCCTCCGCTCGGCGTTCCTGCACCTCGCTTGTCACCATTATCGATCTCTCGGCCTATACATGCACAGTGAAGACGCCGCCGGCCCAGTCACCACTCAACTTACACATCAATCCAAACCGATACAATGGCACCGCACCCTCATGTCCTCATCATCGGCGCAGGCATGACCGGCCTGCTCCTCGCGCAAGCATTGCAGGCCCGCAACATTTCCTTCAGCATATACGAGCGAGACCCAAATGCCCACTTCCGTGGCCCGGGATGGGGCCTTGCAATCCACTGGGCCAAAGACACTTTGCTGTCTTTGCTACCTGAAAGCCTCCAAGCCCGGCTGTTGGAGGCCAATGTGGACCCTGAAGGCGCTATGAGGGGAGAGTGTGGTAGGTTCCCGTTGTTCAATCTTGCCAGTGGCGAGAGATTATTCGAGAACCTGTCCGAGAACAGGATCAGAGTGTCGCGGGAACGACTGAGGTCTCTCCTCATGACAGATTTGCACATCAGTGTGAGTGAGCTTGTACAAGCTGTGGCAAGGAAGTTTTGCTGATCACGATGTCTCGTAGTGGGAGAAGAGACTCGACCAAATTGTCCAAAAGTCCGACCATTCAATCGCCGCAACATTCAGCGACGGCTCTACTGTCGAGGGCACACATATCGTGGGATGCGACGGATCGCGATCAAGAGTCAGGGAGATTCTTTGTAATTTGGCTGGGAACAACTCGCACAACGATCAGTTGGATGTTCGCTTTCTGGGCTGCAGCGCCGAGTTGCCATCAGACGTGGTCCTGCGCATGCGACAGCTGGATCCGCTCTTCCTCCAAGGTCACCATCCAAACGGAAGCTTCTTCTTCTTCGGCATACAGGAGACGCCGGCCATCAACCAACGAGGGAACTTCAGGTGCCAAGTCAATGTCAGCTGGCAGTATCGCAAAGGGTTTCTGGGACGTGACCATCCCGTCCAAGTCCCCGACAGTCAAGAGGCCACATTGGCTTTACTCCGGGAGATTGCTAGCCATTGGACATCACCGTTCCAGGACGTAGTACGGAGCGTACCGCTTGACACTCCGCTGCAAGAGATCAAACTCGAGGACTGGTCGCAATGCGACAGTGGCGCATGGGACAACTTGCATGGCAGGGCGACCTTGATCGGGGATGCCGCGCATGCGATGACAATGTACCGCGGTGAGGCTGTCAATCACGGCATCACAGACGTGTACGACCTGGTGGAGTGCTGTTCGCAAACACTGAGTGACACGGAAAGAATGCAGGACTCTCAGGCGGCTTGTGACACCTTTGAGAAGAAGATGATCGACCGCATAAAGATCGCAATCAAAGCAAGCCGGCAGGCATGTTTAGATGCCCATTATGCAGAGAAGATCGATAAGATATCGCCTCTTGTTTCAAAGAGAGCTATCATAGTATAGAAGAAGTATTACTAAAACTAATTAGATGATCTATCTGATCTATCTAATCTATCTAATCTATCTAATCTAAGTTATTAGAAACAACGTCGATAATCCCGAAGTCAGCGGTCTTACCCGATGACATGCTAATATAGTGCATATAGATTCCAATAATAGAATGACGCCCCGTCACTTTTCTGGCCGACGTTCGTTCATGTGCGAGTGAATACAGATATCACACTCTCTATGAACCAGGATGATAAGTTGCTATATAGCTGTAGATCTCGATACCCCACGCTCCGGCACGCTTAGTCCTGATATCGAAAGGGGTCGCTTACTGTGGCCTTTGGACTATTTGGTCAAAGCAGTCATGAAACTGTTATGACAACAATAATTGCTAGCCAGAGTGAGTCCAGTCTCTGCAGAGCTAGCTTTCGATGCAGCTCTCCATGCAAATTTCTTGCTGCAGCTTGCAACCTCATCTTGGAACTCCGTCACGCCAAGTAAGACGTTGTGCGCTGCTTTTCTTTACAAGTAAATACACTAACGGCAGTTCTGACATGATTACTGCCATGTATTCTCTATCAAGCGACACAGGCGATGGAGGCCATCGAAAGCGGCTAAAATGGTGCCACGATCATCGTTTGACATAGTATCGCAACTCAATCCTAATCCCCAAATCATTGTGATACGACCCCGATATATGAATTTCCTGCAACAGTATGATACCTCAAGATCGCGCAAAACTGTTGATTAGATCTTCAGTCCTGCCGCTCATACCATTCTTTCCCTTCTGGGATCCGAGTCTGCCATTGCTCATAGCCTGTTGTGCAAACATTTCCATCGAGTCTATCATCTCCGCCGATCTACTCCTCGGTAGCTGCTTGTCACCGTCTTGGATTTCCTGTTGCTCGATGAAACCTCTCTGTCTCGAGTCGTAGTTTTCATAGGCGGGCGGTGCTGATGGAGCTCTCGCATCATAACGATAACGCTGTGGATCTTCAAAGTAGGCCGTACGGGGTTGATTTGCAAGGTTCCCATCAACATAGCGACGTGGCGGAGGCGGGTTGTAGTGGCCTGCATAGGTGTCCCGGCCCGGTGCCCCCCAGGGATCCTGGCTCGCGTAGTTCTGACGGTCAAATGATCGATCGCCATAGATCTGGCGGTAGGGAGGATCATGATAGCCTTCCGCCTGGTAGTCAAATGGGTCGGAACAGCGACGATTGTCTGAGCGACGTGGTGGCGGTGGCGGAGGAGCCGCATAGTCGGTGCTGGACTGATGAGCTTGTGCAGTTTTGGCAAGCTTGTTGACTCCATACATGGCCGCGCCAGACATCATGGCGGTCTTGAGCAAGCCCATGTTGAAGGTTGGGATGGTTTTCGATAATGGACTGTAGGGAACGCCGAACGTGTGAAGGTTGTATGTGTTGACCAGGGAAGAGGGACTACATCAAGCAAAGCGAACGGAAGGTACTTATACTGTATGAACGACGGGCTAGTAAGGCTCATGAGTATACGTCGTGCTGATCGCTCTCGGCCGGTAGTACACTTCTACAGACGCGTGGCTACGTTCGTGTTCGTCTTGCTTGTACGGTGAATTAGGAGAGCAGATTTCCATGCAGCAGTTGCGCTATGCAGGAGATGGGCGGGTCTGTTTTGCAGCGCCAAGTTTGCCCCTTTCGGCATCCAGTGCGTGTCGCTGCACTTTGCAACACCCGGTCTTGCGAGTGTGACATTGAGTGAAAGTTATGTTTGGGTGTGGGAGTAAAAGTGGGTTCTTAGAACATGGGAAGCCGCGAAGAAGACGACGGAAAGTGCTTATCATCGCGCTAGGCCTAGGAAGGTATGCAGCTCGCTCTCGACAGCAAGCTAGATGCTCCACCGTGAATATACGCGCCGCGCTCTAAAGCCTCTCACCCACAGTTTCATCCCTCTGAAGGCGAGACAGCGTTGCAAACCGTACACAGTACCGCCTTGTGCCATATCATGGCCGCTAGTCCTCAAATGGTCTGCAGCTCGTAGCTGACCATCAAGCATTCCCAATTCTTTCCGACGACCCACGTACGAAGCTTATGCATGTTTCCCGAGCTTGTAACGACTACACTTTCTCTTACTACCCTGCAATGTTGCGGTGCCGCTAGTCCTTGACTGTTGTGCAGCTCGTAGCTGACCATCAAGCATTCCCACGTACGAAGCTTATGTATGTTTCCTAAGATTGCAACGGTCACACTCTCTCTTACCACCCCGCAACGTTGCGGTGATGTCCGACCGCAATACCCGGCCTCATTCCTGGACTGGCACTACACATGTATTGGCCGTGATATGTCTGCCTTGGACGAACATCCCCATCATATAAGTCGTGTCTCAACACAGCACATTTATCGTTTTTTCCAATCCATCACCAGCTCTCTCATCTCTATTTCACCTCTTCAGCATATACACTATCTCTAGCCAGAGTCTTCCCGTTGCCGTTCCTCGCCTTACTCAGACAACTACGTTACACGATGGAAAAAATCACCTACTCTGATGGAGTTGCTATATACGAGTTGGTCTATTACAGCCCATGTCTGGCTACGAGCCTAAGTGTCGTACTCAGGCATGGCCCAACGAAGGAATACGGATGGATCTTCCTGACTACCTTCTGTCTGGTCCGCATCATTGGTGCCGCTGCAAGAATAGCAACCATCGTCCACCCCGAAATCAAAACGGCTTATACGATTGCCGTGGTGACATCTTTGTTGGGTCTCTCGCCTCTGCTTATGGCCTCTCTTGGATTGGTATCTCGATCGTCAGTGATATCCCTATTGCTAAATGATATTACCACTGCTAACGGCAAACAAGGTTTTACTCGCTTCCTAAAAAGCCTTGGTCTACAACCATCTCGACTCTGATGGTCAGGGTCGTTCATGCACTAGCAGTAATAGCTCTCATACTTTGCATCGTTGGAGCTACGGATGCAGCAGTGCCAAAAGATATCGACACGCAGACCGAAGTACATGCTGGTGTTATTCTCTACGCCGTCGTTTATGTCATGCTATCAGCATTGACCGCGTGGGTATGGCTTCGGAACAAGCGCTTAGATGAAGGAGGATGTCGCGAGACACGAGCTGTGCTTATCGCACTGCCATTCCTTCTCATCCGACTGATCTACTCGCTACTCTCGTCTTTCGCCAATCCGTCTGTTTTCGGTACTGCCGCCGGCTCTACCACAGCGGCGCTCTTCATGTCAACCTTTGAAGAGATGATTGTGGTAGTGATTTATCTCGCCACAGGCTTGAAGCTTGCGACAGTACCGAAGGACCATACAGTGCCTCGCGTCGAGACTTCGGCGCATCTCACAGAGAGAGGCGATTTCCAGTTTGGCCGAATGGGATTATTGTCAACAGGTGTTGCCGCCATCTTGACACTCAAGCACAACATTGACACAAACCGAAGACACCCAGACAACTAGGTGATCCGAGGCACTGAGACATGGGATCTGACAGTCGCCTTGACAGTGTATTGCGCACCAGAAGCGATTCTCCCAAGGATAACATTGGAACTGGGAGAAGTCGCTATAAGTTCGAGAGACCGACGGGTAATAAATGGGTAGCGGTCATTTTCGGACTTCCTGCTTAGAATCCTGCACAAAGGCATTTTGTCAATGAAATGATGTTGATCAAGTGATTCCATGTATCCATCCTACTTATGGGGCTAATCTCACTGCGACTAAGACATATGATCTTCATACTGTCACTCTCACCTTGTACCGTGTGAGTTGCTTTTTCCGAGACAAGCTACCACTATCCCTTCTGCCTAATGAAAAGTTACTGGCTTTCCAAGACAGAGCCACAACTTTTGCGACCAATTGGCGAGAATTGGCTCGATCACTTCAGGAACCGTAATCCTGGGATCGCAGGTGTCTGGACCCGGCAGATGGATACTGCACGATTCGTAGCGACAAATCGCGACGGAGTGACACGGTGGTTCGACGCGGTGACCGAGCTTTGGGCCCAGCAGTAATATGCTCCCGACCAAGTCTACAACATGGATGAATCTGGATTTGCTGTCGGAGCTAGTCAGTCGTCAAGAGCTTTGGTCGACATTCGTGAGGCGAGTAGCTGGAAACAGATTGGTAGTAGACAAGAGTGGATAACCGCGATTGAGTGCGTGAGCGCTGCCGGCACGGCCTTTCCGCCTCTGCTAATTTTCAAGGTAAAGCACACCAACGATGCCTGGATACCTGCGCAAACACCCCGAGATTGGCATTTTTCGACGAGCAGCAGCGGCTGGACGTCCGATAGTTACGGCTACGAGTGGCTGACCCGGGTTTTTAAGCCTTTAACAAGGCCAGAAGTCCCTGCCAGGCGTAGGCTCCTCGTCATGGACGGCCACAGCAGCCACCTTACTGCCAATGTCATTGCAATCTGTACTGAAAACGCCATCCACTTACTGATGCTAACCCCTCACACCTCTCACATTCTTCAGCCCCTAGACGTTGGTGTGTTTGCGCTGCTCAAGCGCGCCCTAGCCGCCGAGACGGACGCTGCACTTCGACTCGATGCCGGGCGCATTCTACGAGTACAGTGGGTGGAAATGTATATTCGTGCAAGAGAAAGAGCCTTCATCAAGCATAACATATTGAGTGGATGGCGGAGTGCAGGCTTGTCGCCCTTGAGCCCAATCACTGTGCTTGCAAAGCTTCCAACTAGCCTGACACTGGCGGCTTTTCCGCCGCACACACCAGCCCAGCAAATCAACCTAGATCTGTCACTGCTGGACAACTCACCACCTGACGGTACCGAGCTCCGACAAGCCAGCGCGCTTCTGGATACTGCGATCCAGGCTTGTCGCAACCTTTCATCTCCCGCGAAGCGCTTTAGGGAGCGAATGACTCGCGCTCTCGAGGTCGCGAATAGCGAGAAAGTCACTCTGAGAAAACGGATGAAAGAGCAGACGGAACTTCTCCATACCCGAAAGGCTCGTAAATAAGGTAAAAGAGTTGCATTGAAGGGGCGGTTCGTGTTCAGCACCAAAGAGGTCCTAGAGATTGCCAGGTCAGCGAAGCTGGAAACGTCAGGGTAAAAGACAACTGCGAAGCCAAAGAAGCACAGATTGAAGAAAACCTTGGAGGCGAAAGTAGATCAAGGCTGACAGATTGTAGCGGATGACTCAGGTTCAGATTGTATTGCAGTTTCGATGCGTGAGTGATAAGTTGAGGTCGCAAATCGCCAAGTTGCTGGTTCTTTACCCCGCCCGGTTCGCTTCCCCGTGATCTACTTTAAGCTGCCGAACAAGCCCTCTGTTATGAAATATAAAACTTCTAACTCCAGCTTGGTGCCCGCGCCGACGGCCAGACATAGATCCACGCACACTTCGATGGTACGTGAGCATCTTGATCAAGTCATTTTGCTGACGATCGCCCTGCTCAACTTGATACCCCATATCTTGTCATAAGCCAAGATTACTAAAAGATCTCCCGCGAGAGCGAAATTCTGTAGAGTCGGACTCGCAAGTAGAGCAAGCTCACCTTGCAGCACAGCTAAGGAGCTCACCATTCCCAAAACTTTTCCTGAAGGATTTCTGACGACAATGCCATCGGCCTCCGCGGACCATACTCTCCCAACGTCGTCCAAATGCAGTCCATCCGCGATGCCTCGCTCCGGGATACCAAAAAGTCTCTTGTTGGATGGAAACCCCTCTTCATCTAAATCGAAAACGTAGATCGCTGAACTGGCGGTTCCGACAAACTGGATCTGACCGGAAGAGGCTTGATGCATTCCTGTACCATATACCAAAGGATCTGATGGTGTGTCGGTAACGTATAGCTTGGTCCCGTCCTTATTCGCCCTGATACCATTTGGGACCAAGACGTCCGTCCTGTCTATCACTGGCAGGAGCGTCCTTTCAACGGGGTCCAGCCGCCACGTAGCGTCGGGTAGGGATGGCGCTTCACCACCGTTATACACCGAGCTCAGAGGATCATCTGTGAAGAACAGCCAGCTCTTATTGCCACGGGCAGCCCATGTCAAATCGTTGGGACCATTTAGGCGTAGGCCGAAGTAGCTGTCTACGACGATCTCCACTGCAAGTGTTGTCGGGTCAATAGCGTAAATGCATGGTGACACGGTCGCGTTGCCATCGCCAGCAACAAACACTTTCCCGTCGTGATAGCCACCTCCATTCGGATTCAGTACATCGATTCCGTTGGAGGAAACCAAGCGCCCGACTGTTCCACTTGAAAGATCTAGAATGCTAACGTAGCTCGTGCCATTGACAGAGGATGAAGCAGTCCAGACTTGGTGATGGTCCCAGACCCAGATGCCCATTTCGTCGGCGATTGGTCTTGCTTGAGGGTCCTCGTAGATAAGAAGCAGTGATGCGTTTGATGCGAACAAGGACGAAAATTCGGGATCATAGCTGATCAGTAAACTGTCGGTGTTGTTGCAAAGCGGTGGAGATTGCGTTGTATGTAGGAATGATTGCGACAAGTTTTCTCTGAAATTGGATCCAAGAAGGTAGGTGGTCTCTGGTCTCAGGTTGCATACTTTGCCCTGTAGCCAGGTGTCCTTCAGATCGCTAAGAACCGCTCCAGTTGTCAGGCAAAGGCCTATGAAAAGATGCACGAGTACGGTGTCGTACTTCATCTTAATGCTGGAAGCGAATACTTTGCGGGATCCGCCAGCGAATGCAAATCAAATGGAATGGAAGCTTTGCGCCGAGAGGGTGGTTCCGTACAGACTAAAATGATAGTGACAATTGTGTCAGGCGAACGTTCGATACTCAGAATTGCAATTGGACTACGTGAGACACAGTATTTAAGTATAGCCGTAGGACAACCCTCGACGGATAATCTCTTACATCGGCTACCAGCCCGCTCATCATCGCAGTTCAATCCCAACGAGGTATACTCGAAGTTGAGTACTGTAAGCGTTCCGGATTCACCTTGCCCCACAATGAAACCAGCCTAGCAAGGTCAGCTGCATACCCAATTGAGCCTAGTCTGTTCTTATGTGACGAAGTACACGTCAGACGCAATCATTCAGCTCGCACGTATAAGCTTTGGCAGCTACATGGGAGAACTAGAACGCCCATTCGCAGAGTCTTATCGAGCAGACTACATCGCATAAAAAGAGGTGGTCGAGGTAGTGCAGCATATCCAAGCCGGCAGCGGCACTGCTCGCTATCTTACACGCGACTACACTACCAGCCCGGAAAACTTTGCGCAGAAAGCGTAACATCTGGTGGTATGAAGGCTGTTAACCTAGTCGCCATAGCTCTTCTCTCATCCACATGTTTATCGAAGGGACGGCGATGACGGCCTGTCATACAAAGAATGCCTAGAACACGTGGCAGACATGCATCCTACTCTCTGTCATCAGCAGCTTTCGTTAAGGATGCAGACACTGTATTATCACCTACTAATCTTCAGACATATTACCGTCTGTCAACAAACTCGCAGCTCTTTGGGCTTGTGGTAGCTTCAAGATCTCGTGAATTGCTTCCAATCGACCAATTACGTAAGCTCTATCTGCATTTGGCAAGAACGGGTTTGAGCCTGCCGCGAATAGCGGCCATATCAAGAAGTACCCTTCTGCAAAGCCGCATGACTTTTGGGGGATTGGGCAGGCGACATCCAGAGGGCTCAATGGAAAGTACGGTGGCACACTTGCGCAGATCGCAAGAGCAGCTGCTATCGCTTCATCCCGGGAACGTTGCTTGAGTGTAGTGAGATGGTTCGACAAGCTTGAAGAAGCTAGAGCCAGATCACCCTGTCGTGTAGTTGCTTCGTAGATGATACCGTTGAGTGCCATCCTGGTCATCCATATGGTGTTCCAGAGCTTCGTTACGCTGTTGTCCTTGTACAGAATGCAGTGATTCATGAAAGGCTCGGACCGAATTCCAGATTCTGGAAGTCTGGCTGTGCTACCCTTATCGCTAAGTGGCAGCTGGAGCGTAAACTCTTCCAGGTCCTCCAGAACCTTTTCAGCTCTGGTCACGATCTCCGCTTGGTCAAGCATTTTTCCTTCGGCGATGCCAGCTCTCAGGTCTGCGAAAGCCTCTATAATGCCCCCAAACCTTGGCCGTTTCGTTTCCCCCATGTGTGCCAAGTGCAGCGTGAGCTTGCGAAGTCGATCTGGTATTCTGAGGCGGCGCTGCACACAGAACACAGTTACGCTGGATGCAACCTGTTGAAAAATCTCACGGCCGATCCGGGATCCCAATTGCGCAGTGTCTCGCAGCAACACCAAACTTAGTGCTCCCCGTACATGGGTACTCCAGGCCTCTGCTTTGCTGTCCATGCGCGAGTGAATCGTCTCGAAGAGTGAAAGCAGCATTACTGAAGTGAGCGTGCAATCGTTCATGTATGTCTCTTGAGACTGCAAGCAGCGGTTGGTCTGACCGATGGCGCTAACGTATCGCTTACGAGATTCGACCTGTAGTTCTTGTCGGCCAATCTGTAGTGAGAAGCTAGCAAGGCCCACTACCTCCAGGACAGAGCAGAGAAGAGGGTCCGTGGCATGCATCGTGTACAACGAAGGAACATAGTCGAAATGACTACCAGGAAGGTAGTTTTTCAACAGATAAGTGATGGCAATCTCGGCCAAGGGCCAAGCAATCGTTGATGGCAATGTACTGGGCCATACCACTGGAGAATCTGACAAGTTGGGTACGCGATCATCCTGGGTGCTATCGTTGCGCAAATTTCCTGATTGCAGATTCTCAGGTAGTCGTGGGTTGCTTGGTTTCTTCTGACAAACCGGATTCCCATGCCTCCCTATGATCCGAGATGTCTCGTTGTGGAAGATAAGGTCCAGATGATCTCGATAGCCACAAATGCGCCGCGCGTTACAACATTGTGAGCACTGAGGTTTTTGCTTACCGCACTAGAAGCTGTCAGCTCTTATCACAGCTCTCGTTACACAAAGCAAGGGGGGCTTACCTTCAACCGTCTGTGTCTGCAGCTCTCACATGATGTTGATGGTTTACCACGATACACCATCTTAACTCACTGATCTCAATAGCATAGATGCTTGTGCAGAACAGGATATGTTCTTAAGTTCTCTCAATCTCTCGCTTACTCGAGTATGTTTGTTGTCAGCAACCAGTAAGCTGGAGACTAAAGACAAGAAGGAGAGGACTCTCTTAGTAAGCGAGAATGCGAGTTGCAACAGGATAGGATAGTAAGACTTCATTCGCCTCTCGTAGGCGGCAGCATTGCGATCACCAACAGTCTCGGGGGTGTGTCCAAAGAGGTACAGACAGCTTTAGCGCTTTCGGCCGCGCGTCCTGTACCTGGCTCGACCCGTAATTCTCCACGCATCATAGCACCGTATTCATCATTCTGCACGCTCTCGCCAATCTCCTCCTTCGCCCGCAGTCCACGGCTTGCCAGCTGCAAGCGGTGCAGCACCTCTGCTGCACCTCTGCTTCGATGCATTCCCTAGCAG
>Ga0265798_10004518_pt1 | contig 19109 bp, 17 predicted proteins | sample P3T30metagenome_FD_192430 | JGI IMG/M metagenome (GOLD analysis project Ga0265798, IMG submission 192430) | Plant litter microbial communities from East Loma Ridge, Irvine, California - P3 T30 | ecosystem: Environmental > Terrestrial > Plant litter > Unclassified | place: USA: California... | reverse complement strand
CTGTCACGTCAGCTCCGGGTCGAACTGCGGAGCGGTGTGCACGGGCGCTTCGTCGTCTGGGGCGTCCCGGGGCTCATCGCGGCGATCGAAGAAGCCCGCGCCGCGCTCTGAGCCGAAGTCGCGGCCGGGGCGCCTCAGGCTTCCAGGCGCACGAACCTCGGTCCGTCGTACCCGTCACGCGACACGTGCGCGGTGAAGTCCGCGAGGCCTCGTACCCAGTGCCCGTGCTCGCCGTACAGCGCCTGGTACACGACGACCGGCTCTTCGGTCTCGACGTCCTGCGCCAGGAGCACCACCTGGTACTCCCCGCCCTTGAAGTGCTGGTACCGCCCAGGGGTCACGTCGTCGCTCATCCTCCCGATGGTACGGAGACGACAGCCGACCGGTCGCCGCGGTTCCCGGTACGGTGTCCGTCGAAGGGGGAACAATGAGCGACAGCATCAACCAGTGGGGCGGAAGCGCGACCAAGGCGGAGGTGGCGCCGCAGATCGTCGTGCGCCGGCCGCTGTTCCCCGGGGTGATCTTCTTGGCCCTCGGGGTGTTCGGCCTGGTCATCGGGATTCCGGGGATCGTCTTCCAGCTCATCGCGGGCACCGACGACAGCCCGGCGTTCGGAATCTTCCTCGGCCTCGGAGCCGTCTTCCTGCTGTTCGGCCTGGCCCTCGCCGCCGGCCGGATCAACGTGTACGACCGGCACTACGACGTGAAGTCGGGGTTCGGCAAGTTCCGTCGGCGCGAGGTCGACGACATCCACACCCTTCGCTTCGGCAAGCAGTCGAACGGTGGTGGACCGACCTTCATCAGCCTCACCGCCTGGAACGAGCAGCGGAAGAAGCAGTTCATGGTCTTCACGAACTACCGCGGCTACCGCGAGTTCACCGCGTGGCTCGACAAGCGGCGCCCCGAGCAGTGGGCCGAGTGCGAGCGGCTGGGCGTTCCCGACTGACCGTCGTCGGGTGGTGACGACTCCGGTCTTCGTGCGGAGTTCACGGAGAGCTCGGCGTCATGTCAGGGTCGCATCGGCATGAGACAGCCCCGTCGAGTCCCTCTCGGTAGATCTCGCCGAGGAGTCAGCACGGCCTGAGCCACGGCTCGACGCGAATCAACTCATCCCAGCCCTCGCCGAGGACGTCGCGGAGCTCCTGCGGAGGCACCGGGAGCAGCGTGCCGACGAACGCGTCCCATCGCCGCCCCGGCCGCTCGCTCAGCCGCACCTCGTACAGCAGCCACGACTCCGGGACCCGGTCCAGGCAGTCGGACACGGCGTCCAGGTCCGAGGGCAGCTCCCGCTGATCGGCGTACGACGTTCCGGCAAGGCCGTGAACCCGCATCACCTTCCCGATACTTCCGTGGTTCGGATAGGCGTTCACTGCGTCGATCTGCACGAGATGGCGTTGGTCCGCGTCCGTGACTTCGAGATCAGGACTTGTTTCGGCCCACCAGCACGGCGGATCCGCACACGGTTCGTACCGTTCAGCTCCGCCGGTTGGCTCAGCGAACGATTTGCCACGTCGGCGCACGAAGAACACCTCGGCAAGCATGAGCACCACGCGGTCACACCCACTGTTGCCGGTACGTGTACAACCACCACCGGCCGCACGGCCGCCGGCAGGAGTAGTCCTTCACGTCCCGGTAGTGCTGTTTGACGGCGCGTCCTCGCGCCCGGCAGGCGGCCTGCGACGAATAGGTGGTGCCGTCCCAGCGCTGCCAGACGTAGGACCAGCGGTCCAGCGTGATCTCGCGTTCCGCCGATCCGGAAGACGCTGGGGCCGCTTGGGCTGCATCGACCGGCCCGAGGGCAACGACGCCGGTTGCGGTCGTGACCACGGCGAGTGTGAGCAAGGACCGGAACCAGACACTGCGCTTTCTCGTGTTGTTCTTCATGCGTCCAAGCTGCCGATCACCCGACAGTGGTGTATCAACATCACGTAACAGTCTCGTTGCGGACAGTTCATAACGGCTGCCACGGAAGGAAAGCCAAGATTGACCGAACTCGACGGCCGCGTCACAGGGCTCAACACCCTCGCGGTCATCCCTCACGGGACATAGGGTCCTCGCATGACTGTCGCCCTCTCGCTCGCGATCGTCGCCGGCGTCCTCGCCGTCGCGACGGCCCTCGGCCTGCTGCTCCGCAGCCGCACCGGCCGAGCGCGCGTGGTCACGTCTCAACGCAGCGATGCGACGACAGTTGCCGACCTCGCCGACCGGGAGGCGTTCGGCACCGCCGCCACGCTCCTCCAGTTCTCGACGCCCACGTGCGCACGCTGCCCCGCCACAGCGCGGCAACTCGACGCGGTCGCCGCATCGAAGTCGACGACAACGACGCACGGTCCTGCCCGCGTCCGCCGGCTCGAGATCGACCTCGCCGAACGCCCGGAGCTCGCCCGGCGCTTCGACGTGATGCAGACCCCGACCGTGCTCCTCGTGGACGGCACGCACACCGTCCGAGCCCGCTTCGGTGGACCGCCCCGCCAGCCCGAACTCATCGCCGCGCTCGACGCCGTCCTCACCGAGGAGCATCCATGACCACCAGCCCTGCACCCTCCCGAGGGATCGATCCGCGCTCGCCCCGCTTCGGTGCCGCGATCACGACGGTCCTGCTCGGGCTCGACATCGTCCTCACCCTCAACGGCGGCACGCGGACGATCGGTATCGTCCTGCTCGCCGTCATCGCCGCGGTCTTCGCCTGGGGAGGCTTGGCCGGCATCGTCCGCCACCCGTACGGCGCTCTGTTCCGCCGCCTGGTCCGCCCCCGGATCGGCCCGCCCACCGAACTCGAGGCGCCCGAGCCCCCGACCTTCGCCCAGCGCGTCGGCCTCGTCGTCACCGGTGTCGCACTCGTCCTGGCGCTGATCGGCGTCCCGTACGCCGCACCGGTCGGCGCTGCCGTCGCCCTGGTCGCCGCGTTCCTCAACGCAGCGTTCGACGTCTGCATCGGGTGCCTGATGTACGTCTGGCTCGTGCGCGTCGGCGTCTTCCGCGGTCGCAGCAGCGTCGCGTAGCACCGGGTCCGGCGTCGGAAACTCCCCCCACGGCAGCTTCCGACGCCGACTCCGGCGCCTCAGGTCAGTGCCCGCCGACCGCCTGCTCCGACATCGCCACGAGGTCGTCCGCCCGCAGCCCCGGCCACCCGTGCAGCACGGCTCGCCACTCCTCCGGCAGCGCCGCCGCCCCGTACAGCGCACCGGCCAGGCCACCCGCGATCGCGGCGACCGTGTCCGTGTCGTTGCCCGACCGGACCGCGCGGACCAGGGCGTGCTCGAGCGAGGTCGACGACCGCACCGCCGCGTAGGCCGCCTGCAGCGCCGACACGACCCACCCGTTGGTCGCGGTGAAGGCCACCGGCTCCGCGTGTTCCGCGGCGACGAGTCGCTCGGTCCACGTCCGTCGAGCCGCCGGCGCGAGCAGGTCCAGCCCCCGCAGGACATCGAGCTCGCCGTGCAGCACCGCGTGCCGGATCGCGACACACCACAGCACGCACGCGTCCCCCGCGTCCGCTTCGTGGTGCGTCAGGTCGCTGACGGCGCGGGCCGCCGAGGCGAGCCGCTCCTCCTCACCGTCGTCGCCGCGCAGGTACGCGAGGACGAGCGGCACGGTCCGCATCAGCGACCCGTTGCCGGCCGACCGGCCGGTCGACTCGTGCACCCGCCGGGCAGCGAGCCGGCTGGCGGCGGCGGTCCATGCCTCCAGTCCGGACAGGACCTCTCGGGTCTGGATGCCGACGTCGGGTGCGTCCAGCGCCCACTGCGCCCAGGCCCCGACCAAGCCGTCGAGGGTGGCTTCCGCCGCCGGGTCGTCACCTCGGGCGACGGCCTGGAGGATCGGCACGGCCATGCTCGTGTCGTCCGTCCACTCCCCTGGTCGCCACCCGAACGAGCCGCCACCCTGCATCAGGATCGGCGTCGGTTCCGGGACGGGCGGGCCGAACTCGTAGCCGGCGCCGAGTGCGTCGCCGGCGGCGGAGCCGAGGACGGCGCCGACGGCGCGGTCGAGGATCGTGGTGTGCTCGGTCATGGCGAGACCTCCGGATCGGGTTAGCGCATTTCCGCGCTAACCCGATCCTGCACCCGTCTGGCGATTAGCGCAAGTGCGCGTAAACTCCTGTCCGTGGCTGACACCGAGTACCGCGACCCGAGCGGCAAGCGTCTGGCGGACTACCCCCACCCCTCCGTGGCGGTCGACACCGCGGTCATGACAGTCATCGACGGGGAGCTGTCGGTGCTGCAGGTCCGTGACGCGGTCGACGGTGACTGGCGGCTGCCGGGGACGTTCGTCCACGAGGGTGAACGGCTCGCCGACTCGGTGCTGCGGTCCCTGCGGGAGAAGGCCGGTGTCGAGGGACTCGCACCACGGCAGTTGCACGTGTTCGACGACCCGGCGCGGGACTCGCGGGGGTGGGTGCTGTCGGTGGCGCACCTCGACGTCGTGCCCGCGGCTGCACTGACGATCGACTCAGGGCGGGCGCGCCTGGTGCCCGTCGTGGCAGCGGGGGCGATGGTGCACGCGCACGACGACATCCTCGAGTACGCGGTGGCGCAGCTGCGAGAGGACCACCGGGAGCGGCCGGACCCGCACGGGCTGCTCGCGGAGCCGTTCACGATGACCGAACTGCGGCGGTTGCACGAAGTGGTGCTCGGGGTGGAGTTGCAGCCGGACACGTTCCGGAGGGCGATGGTGGGGCGGCTCGTGGTGGCCGAGGGGAAGCGAGCGGACGGGCCGGGGAAGCCTGCGGGGTTGTACTACCGGCGGGGGTGAACGGCAGCGCCTCGAGGGCCTCTCTCACGGCGGGGCGCCAGTGCCCAGCTATCAGCCACGCTCTCGCTCCGGCCTCGTCGGTCACCGTCGCGTGCAACCCCGACTCGGCCGCGGGGCGCGTCTTGTCCGCCATCGCGGCCAGCTCGAACCTGCAGATCGCGGTCGGCCCGGGTCTCGTCGACCGCGTGGCCGACGGCCTGGAGGCCCTGCGCGCGGCCACTCCGTCGACTGCGACTGGTGGGTCCTCACCGTTAGAACTCGCGGCTCGCGGAGCCGACATCAAGGCAACTGCGCGGGCTCGCTTCGACGGTCACACCATGCGCACGATCTGGAAGGTCTCCGCGATCGTCATCCCGCTCATCCCCGCGCTGATCACCTGCGGGCTGATCGCCGGAATCAATGGAATCCTGACGAACCGGGGGCGGGTGCCTGCGCTGACGCCGTTCCTCGGCGTGCTCTCGTCCGGCTGCCTGGCCCTGCTCGCCGTGTTCGTCATGATGAACGGCGCGGAGGAGTTCGGCGGCACGCCCATCCTCGGCGGCGCGATCGGCGGCATCATCGTCGCGGCTGGCGTCACGGACGTCACGGTGTTCGGCGAGACGCTGGCTCCCGGGCAGGGTGGTGTGCTCAGGGCGCTGGCCTGTGGCGTCCTCGCCGCCTACGTCGAACGGTTCATGCGGCGCGTGACTCCGGCCGTCATCGCGCTCATCGACGGGCCGACCATCACCGTGCTCGTTGCCGGTTCGGTGACGCTGGCGATCGTGATGTCCGTCGCCAGCGTCGTCTCGGGTCGGTACCGCTGCGATCGGGCTGCTCGCGATCGGTGGGAGCCTTCGCCGGCTTCGTGCTCGCAGGTCTCTTCCTGCCGCTCGTCATGACCCGCATGCACCGGGGATTCATCCCGATCCACACCACCCTGATCGACCAGACCAGGTGGACCGTGCTGCTGCCCGTGCTGGCGATGGGTGGCGCCGGGCAGATCGGTGCCTGCATCGCGCTGTTGGTGCGGCTCCGGTCGAGCACGTCCCTTAATGCGGACCATCCGCGGCGCGCTGTTGGCCGGGTTCCTCGATGTCTGTGGGCCCCTGATCTACGAAGTGACGCTCCCCCCTCGGGCGGACGTTCATCACCGCCTGCATCGGTGGGGCATTCGGTTGTGGTGTCGTCGGGCTGTTAGACCAGCTGGGGCATTCCGCCGGGGCCATCGGGGCCTCGGACCTGTCGCTCATCCCGCTGGTGAACGGGTCGTCCGGCTCCGGGTGGGCGTTGCTCGGGTACGGGTCGGGGCTCGTGGTGGCGTACGTCGTGGGGTTTGTGACGACATTATTGTTCGGGGTGTCGGCGGCCGTTCGTACGGACTCGAAGACGCAGTGGAGGAAGGGGCCAGCATCGACGCGCCCAGCCCAAACTTGCGGAACGACGCCGCCCCGGCAAATGCGATTGCCCGCTCTGGCTAACTTGCCAGACGGGCAGTATCACCCTCCTTCAAGTCAAAGACTTCACTGTCTAGCCACGTAAGAAGATGCGCGGCAATCGCTCGAGCGAGCCCGACCGGAACCGCGTTCCCAATCTGTTTCGCAATCTCCGTCTTACTCCCGTACCAACGAAAATCATCGGGGAAACCTTGTATACGAGCCGCCTCGAGGTGCGTGATCGGCCGGTGCTCCGTGGGATGAAGATAGCGCCCCTTCTCCGGCTTAAAGAATTCGGTGCGGATAGTCACGGATGGCCGGTCCAGCCAAAGCCTCCCCATGACATCGCCAGCCCCTGTCCTGTGCTTACGCCAACCGGGCGTAGAAAGCTCGTCAGGCAGGTCTTTTCGGTTACCGCCTGGCGGGATCGCCTCATAACGACGCATAGAGACATCAGTAGGGTTTCTCGTCAGATGCAGCTCGTCCGTTCGATACGGGCCCCTACTCAGGGCCCTGTCAGCCGGCAAGTCCGTGTCCACCACCTTCCGGGAAAGTCCTCGGAACGCGTCTTCGACCGTAGTCCGCTCTACCGTAGCGCGGGGCTGACCGAGGGCGGGCAAACCTCGCTTACGCCCGATCACAATGACTCGCCGACGGGCCTGGGGCACCCCGTAGTCAGCGGCATTCAGAACGAACGGCTCGATCTCGTAGTCCGCGAGACCACCCCCTGGGCGCACTTCGTGAAGCAAGTCCGCAAACTGCGGAGATCGCAAGAATTGGGGCACATTCTCAATCACGAACGCTTTCGGCCGAAGTAGCTCGAGAGCATGCACATATTCGCGCCAGAGAACATTCCGAGGATCGAGGGGATTCTGCTTACCGAGTGCAGAAAACCCCTGGCACGGCGGACCGCCGATCACTACGTCGGCACTCTCGGGCAGCGACCCCTTGAGCCAATCTCGAATGTCGCCGCCGAAGACGTGATCGCCGAAGTTAGCAGCGTACGTCTTCGCGGCCATGGGGTCGATCTCGACAGCCGCTATAGGTGAGTAGCGGCCGGTCTCGACGAACCCTCTAGTCATCCCACCGCACCCCGCGAACAGGTCGACGAGCTCAAGCTTTGGCACGTGTTGATACTACGTCGCACTGCCGACAACGCCGAGGCCGGCGCGCCGCGCAACGCTCTCGAACTGGGTCCCTGTCAACTTCGTTCGGCCTCAGTCCACCGTCCTACTCGAATGCGCGCTCTAGCATCGGACGCCCGCGACGAGGCGACGAGGCGGTCAGCTGCCTATTGGCCAGCCGCGATCTCATGGCCTGGCGCACTCTGGACCGCACGAACCGATCCCGACCGTCATACAAAGAGCACATCCTCCCACCGGACGCCACAACGTGAGCGAGCAGGTCTCGCTCGGACGCTAGCCGTTCCAGGTGAACGCCGCACCTCGGCCGCCAGATCCGTTGACCCCCCAAGCGCCAGCGACCAATCTGCCCCGGGGGCGACGCGTGCCCACCGAACGCGGGACTGCGAGCCCGAGCGAATCTCAAGTAGGTTGACGCCCATGACCATGCCCCCTGACGAGCTGACTGAGTTCTACCCCGTCTTCGCCGACTGGGCGAAGCGGTTCGACATCGATGCCGCCCGCAAACGATTCAAACTCCTCGGCGAAGATTCCGTCGAAGCCCTCACCCTTCGCTACGAGGCCGATGTGGCCAAGGTTGCTGCAGGCGGGCCCGCGATCATCGCAGCTGGCATGGTGCCCTGGTACCCCGGGCCATCCGACAGCGCTGTCTACTGGCCTCCTGTTCGCGCCGACTTCCTCGCCGACGGCTGGGACAAGGGTCGCATCCAGTCGGTCGAGAACGCATCAAACATAGTGGTGGCCCACACACCGCGCCCAACCGACCCATCCTTCAAGTCTCGAGGGCTCGTGGTCGGCTACGTACAATCCGGAAAAACTACGAACTTCATCTCCGTCATAGCAAAAATGGCCGACGAACAATATCGGCTCATTATAGTACTTTCTGGCATTCACAATGGACTCCGCAAGCAAACACAGATGCGCGTCGATGAAAAACTTGAAGCACTGCTGCCCGATAAGTGGCTCATGCTGACGGATGAAATTCGCGATTTCCACCCGCCTGCTGGCGGGCCACTAGCGATCTTCTCTCCCGACACCACTGTGGTGGCCGTCGTCAAAAAGAACGCCGCAGTCCTCCGCCGACTTAAGAAATGGCTCACGTCGAAACCGGCGCAACAGGCGCTCGCAGACAAGGCAATTCTCATCATTGACGATGAAGCTGATCAGGCGTCGGTTGCGACAAAGACCATTAATCCTCTAATCAACGACTTGCTGAAGATCGGTCCGAAGGTCTCCTACATTGGCTACACTGCCACGCCCTTCGCGAACGTCTTTATCGACCCCGCCTCCGAGGACCTATACCCACGCGACTTCATTCTTAACCTCCCTCGTCCCGAAGGATATTTTGGCCCGGAGCGAATATTCGGCCGAGACGCGGTGGAAGGGGAGGATCACGAGGCTGGAGTCGACGGGTACGACATGGTTCGAGTGGTGCAAGACGCTGACGTAGACCTTCTACGGCCAACTGGGGGCTCCGCCGCAGGATTTGTCCCAGTTCTCACGGATGATCTCCAAGACGCGCTCATTTGGTTTTGGCTGGCGACGGCGATTCGCAGACTCCGGGGCGACCATGGGCACAGCACTATGCTGGTCCATACCTCATTGAAGATAGACGTCCAAGAGGCTTATCGTGAACCGCTCGAGGCATTTGCGGGGGAAGTTGCAAAAGCGATATCCGAAGAGGGTTCCGAAATCCGCCTACGAGCCTCGAAAGTCTGGGATCGGGAGATCGGTGCTGTCCCACTCGCAGATGGTGCCGAGCGACCCGTCTTCGACGATGTTCTGAAGCAAATCCCCCAGGTGATTGCTGCAAACCGCGTCATTCTCGACAATTACCGCAGCCCTGAGCGCCTCGTATACGGCGATGATCCGGTTGTAGCTATTGCCGTTGGGGGGAATACACTTTCTCGTGGACTCACCCTCGAGGGACTCGTCGTGAGCTTCTTCGTTCGGTCAGCATCCGCCTACGACACGCTCCTTCAGATGGGGCGATGGTTCGGGTATCGGTCCGGGTACGAAGATCTGCCGCGTATCTGGATGACCGAGCCCCTACGCCTCGCATTCAGACATTTGGCGGCCGTCGAAGCCGACATGCGGGCCGATATAGACGGTTACCAAAAACTCGGCCTCACGCCCACCGATCTTGCCGTTCGCATTCGAACACACCCCGCGCTTCGAATAACCGCGAAGATGGGGGCCGCGCAACCACACTTCATTTCGTACGCAGGCCGCAGGTTACAGACGCGTTTCTTCGACGTGGAAGATGATGCGGGCCTGGAAGCGAACGAGATTGCGACACGTCAACTTCTAAGCGCGGCCTTGGAGTTTGGCACATCGGATGCCGACGGTCGACGGGTGTTGATACGAGACGTGCCGGCCAGACTGGTACTAAAGTTCCTGGAACAGTACCGCGTTCACGCTGACTCTCCGGACCTTGACCCAATCCTCATCAGTAAATACATACGACACCAGAACCTCACGGACAGCCGAGCGCTAAGCACATGGTCGGTCGCCATCGTACAGGGCGACGGCGTTGAAGAAGAATTGAGCGGCCTCCACATAACCACAGTTGTCCGTTCCCGACTGCGCGACGCCCGGACGAGCCGGGCCGACATCAAGACTCTGATGAGCAAGCAAGATCGGGCGCTCGATCTCGACATCAGTACAAAAGAGGCCCAGGCGCTGTCCGAACCTGAGCTGATGAAGAAACGCAACGACGACCCCGTCAATCGGGAGCGCGGTTTGCTCGTGCTCTACATTATCGACAAAGTCAGCCCGCCGTTGAACCCGAAGGACCGCGAACCGCTTAATGCACCGCGAAACGTCATCGGGCTAGGGCTTGTATTCCCCGGCGAGGCGCTGGCCAAAACTCGGATCCAAGCTCCCTACGTCGCGGTTGACCTTTCAGCCTTGGAGCCGACTTCCGACGAGGCCTACGAGGACGACACGGAGGAAGAATCAGATGCCCCTTCAGCTAGTTGACCTACGCGCTATCTGGAGTGTGCTCTCGAAACCATCCCACTTAATGTTCAACTCCTACCCCTTGGACGGCGCATTCGACGGAACGCGACTCGCAGTCGACGCCAGCGGATACCGACATCTGCTCGTTGAACAGGAGACCAACGCGCCGGTTAATATTGTTGACGGCCTACTGTCTGAACACTCACGGAACCTTTCCTTCAACGGCCAAACAAGTACGTACCTTGACATTTCAATGACAGACCCATCTCTGTCGGACGAGTTTGACGCGTTGATTTGTGCGGTGCTGAAGGAAGAAGAGAGTCAACGGACTCGCGCTCATTCAGTGCATGCAGCCCTCGTCAATTGGCGTTCGCTCCTTAAAATGGCACTGTCTCGGCACCTGACCGCTGAACGCCGGATAGGTCTCTTTGGCGAACTTTTTGTCCTTGACAACCTGTTACAAGGAGTTGGAAGCGGGACTCATTTCAGTATCTGGACCGGTCCTCTGGGTCAGCCACACGACTTCGAACTTCCTACGCGTTGCATAGAGGTCAAAACGAAGGGCCTAACTGGATCGCATATTCGAATACATGGACTGAAGCAACTTGAGATTGACCGTAACAGCCTCGACTTGATCGTGTTGACAGTCACGGAGAGCCCTAGCGGTGAAACCCTTGCCACAATTGGCAACCGTCTACGAGATTCGTGCGTTGACCAACGGTTCGATGCGCTGCTTGCGCGAGCAGGGTGGTCTTCGGGTATGGACCCAGGACCCAAGTACAGCGTGGAGTCCAGTCTGCTTGTCCCTGTCGTTGCCGAAACGACTCGATTGACCACGGCGGAGGTTTCTCCGGGGATACATGGCGTTGACTATGATGTCGACATACAAATGCTCGGGTCACCGTCAACTTCGCTCAGTCGCCCCGCTCTGGAGCAATATCTGCGGAACGCCACATGAGCCCTAGGTGGTGGTCGCAGCCCTTCGCCCCGGAGGGATCAGCAACAGCCGGTGGGATCCTCAATCAGTTAGGCCGTCCAGGACTTGACGAGCTGACTATTCTGGTACGAGAGGCAGCCCAGAATAGCTGGGATGCTCGCGCCGGCGAAAAGGTGAGCTTTGAGATCCACATCAGTCAGCTCGGAGACCTCTCTCCCGCTTGGCAATCCGTAGGCTTTCCTCCGGGAAGCACAAGCGGTCTAGAGTTCAAGAGTGACGATTGGGTGATGCGAATTTCGGACCGAGGTACATACGGTTTACGAGGCCCAGTCCGTGCGAGCGAACGGCCAGAAGACGGCGACGGCAATGATTTTGTTCAATTCTTGCGCAACGTTGGCGAGCCCCGGGACTCTCAATTCGGTGGCGGAACATACGGGTTTGGGAAGGGCATTTTTTACCGGGTAAGTCAGGCGTCGACAATCATCGTCGACTCTCGAGTACGCACTTCAGATGGCTTTGCGAGACGAATGATGGGGGCCGCGCTCGGCCCGGCCTACTACTCGGGGTCGCTCCGGTTCACTGGCCGCCATTGGTACGGTGCTATATCCGAAGACGGCATCCCAGACCCAGTTTTAGATTACGACGCAGAATCCATCGCCGGTCGACTAGGCTTTCCCGGCTTTCTCGAGGAAGAGACCGGAACGGACGTGGTCGTCGTCCTCCCCGATTTCGGCACGGTGACCGTTGAGGGCGAGACGCGAGAACGCAGCTCGGAGGAGGCTGCCGATCATCTTATTTCAGCTATGCTCTGGAACCTCTGGCCAAAGATGGTTGGGCCAGATCCCGCAATGAGCTTTAACGTTCATCTCAGCGGCCGACGCCTTAGCATTCCGAGCCCCGATGATATCCCCCATTTGAGGGTTTTCGCCTCGGCCTTGCAGTCCATTGCGGGCGGAGGAGGTGAGGCCTATAAACGAGGTTCTCTTTTGACCGGTCACTTCGCGTCCGCTCTTGCACCTTCGACTCCTGATGGCGGATCAGTGTCCGACATCGCTAAGCCGTTTCTCGGCGCGCCGCACCATGTGGCGCGTATGCGCGCAACTGAACTCGTAGTGGACTACTTAGAGAGTTCGGTGGAGATAGATCCAGGGTTTTGCTTTGGGGCAGTGTTTCGGGCAACTCGCGAGGCCGACCAGCACTTCGCCAACGCGGAGCCGCCAACGCACGATTCATGGGTTGAGCAGGGGCTCGCTAGGAATGACTTACTTGTCGTTCGCGGCGCAAGACACTGGGTCTCAGCGCGTTTGCGCGCGCTCTACGAGGAAACTCCGATTGTAAGCGATTCGATCCAAGGGCTTGGTGCGCTTGCCGCGCGTCTGGCGTCACTTGTTCCAACGGTGGCATCCATTGGAGCTAGCCCTACCCCGGTAACGCCGAGAAGTGGCAACCCTGCTCGTGGCGGCGATTCGGCGAGTGGCGGCGCTTATCGCTCATCTCAGTTAGTGGGCAACCCATCAGTTCTTTTCAAGGACGCCCGGCCGGCGATTTACGGAGTAGTTGAAGTTGCACACCGGGAAGGGGGCTACACGCTGCGCGGCGAATCTCGTGTGGTTTTGGAAGGCGGAATGCGCGAGTCGGAACCCCCTGTTGGCGAGGATGTTCCTATTATTCTGGGTTGGGAGACGCTCGATGGAAGACAATTGAGCTCGTCCAGTGAACTTAGGATTGAAGAATCCACTCCGGAGACCGTGTTTCTCGTCGGGTCTTTTGTCCCCGATGCCGTTGTGCGACTGATCCTTAGCGAGGTGAACACAGATGGCTGACGCGAGACCGTATGCGGTTCCGACAGCGCCTCGGATCACTTTCAGGGGTTGGCTGTCCGAGGACAAAGTTCCGTTAGAGGATTGGGTTGAGGGCTGGGATCCCCAGTCCGACATTCTTCTCCTGCAAGCAATCGATCTCGATGTTCAAGGAATGCTTGCCGACTCTGGTCTCTCCAATGACGTGAAGTTAAAGCTCACGGTCTCATGCACGTCGACGGATACGGGCATGACCGAAGTTCTCCAAACCTGCTTGGCGAGTGCTCACCAAACTATGCAAGTGACTCTCCCTGGAGGGCGGATTGGAGGGACCCTGAAGATCCGTACAACCGTTTCTCTCGCGGTGAGGAACAACGATCCTCGTCCAGGGATCGTTGTCAAAGCTGGCTCGATACTCGCCGAGCATGTTCATGTGCTCCGCCTCGCCGGTGATGCATCGATGTTCCCAACCAGCGTCGTTGACTTTGCCGGCACGTCGATCGGTCCCTTTGCTAGCTGGCATTTGCAAACTTCCGACGAATTAGACTTGCCCTTCCTCGGAACCTTCCTCCTCTTAATCAATGAGCGCGATAAAGAACTAATGAAGGCTATTGCAGCCAAGAAGCCTACGGGCGCTCAGCATGCTCTCATTGCAAGCGTGGAGTTCGAAGTTGCTGAAGCAATGCTGGAGTTGGCGCTTAATGCGGCCCTAGATAATGAGCTATCCAGCTTTGCACCCGACTCGATCGGGAATGTCTACTATCGTTATGTGCAGATGGCGTCATCCCACAGCGTTCTACCTTCGTCCCTCGACGAAGACTTGACCCATCGTCGTTCTCGCCTATCCAGCCTTGCTCGCGCGAATGGCTTTGGAAGGAGATTTCTATGACTCTTCTCCTTCCTCGGCTTCCAGATCCGGTCGCGATCGAGATGCTAACTTCCCCGCTTCCTATAAGCCCCGCCCTGAGCCATCGTAAACAGCTATTCGCTCCCGTCGGTGGACGCCGGGCAACCGAACAAGATATGGAAGCGCTTCGAGAAGGGGTACTCTCGATCGCGAGAGACTTCGGTTTCCCAGATCAAGCAGATGTTTCTTCTCGTATCTCTTTTGACCGGCAAGCGGCCGATGCGTTGAAGGAGGGCCTAAATCTCACTTGGGTCGAGGCGGGTTCTCGCGGTGGATGGACGTGGCTAGCTTGCGTGCTGTTGCCGGACGCGACGCTTTGGCGGTTCGGCAGGCAGAACCGCGAGCGTTGGATAGCGAGTGACCTCACCCGGCACACGTGGAGCCGCTTGTGGTGGCAGGCCGTCGTCTTTGGTACGGGAAGTGAGTTGTTACGGGAGCTCTCTGAAAGTGACCTAAATCAACTCCTCGAGCGGCGAACCATCGGAGGAGACCCGCGACTAGTACGAGCACTCGCGGCGTCCGTCGTCGAGCATTCGTCATTCGAGACGGTTGCACGTCGCTCCCTGATTCGCGATGCGACAGCGAGGCTAAGGCGTCGCTTGGCTTTCATTGATGCACGTTCTCTCGATGTAGGCGACCTCAATTCATTCTGTGAAGAGATCGTCGCGGACAGCCTTCGTGCCCTCCGAGCCTGAAACGGTGGTGCGCCCCGCCATCGGCCTGCGGCTCCGGTACTTCGTCAATGGCGAGGGCATCAGTACCTCCCGGGGGTCCCGACGTCGGCTAACTGCTTCCTCATGGTCTAATCGCACGTTGGCTTCACGTAACCTGACGCGACCCGGTACCAAACGGCTCAGTAGCCGATCAGCAGGACCGCGGCGAATGGAAGGCGCAGGCGGCGGGAGGCGTAGATCGCCGACAACTGATCTCTGATCTTCGCAAATGCCTCAGTCATCAGGACACGACCGCTTGACTGATACCTGTACTCGATCGGCATCATCAAAACGAAGTAGTCCGCGTCGAGCAGCAGAGAGGTCCTGATGATGTCGCGATAAGCGGCGTTGCTCATAGCCCCTCGCCCCGCCTCGACTTCAACCGCGATACCAAGTTCATCGTGAAACGCGTCGATTTCGTATGTCACCTCGGGTCGACCGTTGTCTCCGTAGAGCACAGGTCGCTCGATCCGTTGTCCTCGCGACTTCCCTGACTCGACCTTGAAGCCGAGATCCTCCATCGCAGGCCGCAAGACCTCGAGAACGGCGTCACTCGTCAACTTGGTGACGTTCCCGCTTGACACTTCGGTCGTATCGAGCGCCGAGCGGCTTCGCTCTACGCTCGCGACGAGTCCAAGCGCCCATGCTTCGGGTCTGGCGTTCCGGGGGAAGTAGCTCCACATGGGGTACGGCACACGACGATTATGCATCCGACTGCGATGCGGTCGGAGGAACGGAGTCCCCGGCATCTGTTGTGTCCTGCAGCGCAGTTTGCAGCCGTCACTGTCGAGGGCTCGACCAATCTCGATGCCGCTGCGGACACAGACGGCAGGGTCAAGACGAGATACTCAGTTCCCGCTATCTTCCGATCGGAGGCCCCCGTTCCCACCCGCTCCCCTGATCCCCCGGTACCGCCCGCCAGCCGGGCTGGAGGCATGCCCGACACCCCCCGTCATCGAGGTCCAGCACCTCACCAAGCGCTACACCGCCGTGTCCGACCTCACCTTCACGATCTCCCACAGCGAGACCGGCGCCTGCTCGCTCCGGACGGCGCCGGCAAGTCGACGGCGGTGTAGGTCGTCGAGGGCTTCCGCTCCCGCACCTCCGGCGACGTCCGTACCCTCGGCACCGACCCTGGACGCGTCACAAGGGCACGCAATGCGCAACCACCGAGCTACTGGTGAAGCGCACCACCCGCATTGGCCGCTTGTTCGAGTCATGCAGCCGTCACAGCCGTTGCTGTTAGTGCTCTAACGCCGACCTAACGATCTGATTACTCGTTCTCGGAAGCTCCAGGCTGCTCGATGGCTTCCATGCTTCCCCGGTCGCGGAACGCCCGCTCCGCGACACCCGCGGCCACCCTTCCGGTGGCAAGCCGAGCACGCTCAATCGCTGACGAGCCGAGCGCCTTCGCAGCATCGAGACCCTCAGATCCCTCTTCGAGAGCTTTGTCGCGGAACTCGCCGACGGCCGCGGTCCACCGCTTCGCCTCAGTCCCTGCGTGGCCGCTCTCGACTCCGACGCGCTGATGGAATTGACCGACGGCAGCCCCCACTCCGTTGCTCGCTCGCACCACCGCACGAGCCGGGATCGGCTGCAGAAGCATCTTGCCGTTGGCCCGCGTCACCGCGGTGTCCATGCGCTCGATGAGCTTCCCGGTGCTGCCGGCGATCCGTTCGATGCGGTTCTCGCGGATGGCACGGAGTGCTAGGCGCTTCTGGTTTGCGTCCTCTGGGGCCGCATCGAGAACACGATCGAGTTCGAGGACATCGAGGGTGTCCTGCAGCTGAAGGCAATGCGCGATGACTGCGAGCCACTCGCGCACCTTCGGCTCGATGGCCTGCGTTGCGTCGGCGAGCTCACCGAGCTTCATCTTCTTCTCGAGCTTCTGCGCCAGTCCATCCAACTGACGAAGGGCGTACCCCTGCGTCCGGGCGAGGGTTGCTGATGTGCCCTGCACCTTCGACCACGTCGCTTCGTCCACCCGTCCGGACGACGCACGACCGGTAATCGCGTCCTCGATGACGAAGTCGACACCGATCATGTCCGCCAGGACAGCGTCCTGCTGGTTGCGGAGGACGTCCTCGACCTTTTCGTCGATTTCGGCCAGGTACTCCCCGAGCTGGTCGATCGACTTCTGCAACGCCATCTGGTTCATGATCGTGCCGATGCTCGCGATGGTCGTCGGGTTGAGCATCGAGCCCACCGAGGCAAACCGCAGCAGGTGGCCGGTCTGTCCGCCGGCCGTTCGCGCGACCCCCATGCTCAGTCCGGTGACGCTGTCTTTCATGAGCGGGTACTTCCGTGCGATCGCAGCCGACTCCTTGGTCAACTTGACCCATCGGCCAGAACTCTCCATGCCGGCGCCCGCCAGCTGGCCGAGTACGCTGAGCGCAGCAAGCGACACGTCTGCTGCCTGAGCGGGTGGCTCTCCTGCCAGACCTTCACTGTGCAGGAAGCGCTCGATGGCGTTCGGGTCGCCGATGACGACGAAACCGTCCTCATCGCTGATGATCTCGATGCTGTCATCCATGGACTTCTCCTGGCTGTTCTCGCAGGGCGGTGATGCACCCGGTTACGGTTCGTTCAAGCGTGGGACGCGGCGCCTACTGTGTACGAGCCTGATCGATGGCCAACGACCTCTAGACCGCTGTCGGTCGTAGTACGACGGAGGGCCGCTCGCAGTCATATCGGGTCGCGCACGTCCATGTACGGCCTTTCATCGTCGTCGCGAGTCTAAGCAGCCAGACGCGGCCACCGCAGGCCGAAATTGATGCTGGCTCGAGTCCTGCGCCGAGTTTGCGGGAAAACGCAGCCGCCTCGCCCCTCGAACTGGTGCCGTGCCAGCGGACAGCCCTGTCCACCGTCACCCACCCCCATGCCACGATGAACCCAACGACCCAGGGAGGGGCACCAATGGTCGACAGAGCACTCCGTGACCGCCTACAGACGCTGTCCGAGGCGGCCACCGAGGTCCGCCACCACCGCGCCTCCGTCCAGGACGCAGCCGCATCAGCGAAGGACGACCTCCTCGCCCGCCGCCTGACGATCACCGGCCCGGCCCTCTCCTGCTCTGTCCTCCCCCTCCGCACCACCGACACGACACTCGCCGCCGCGATGCAGCACGCCGCCACGCTCCCGCAGGTGGACCGCCCCGCCGAGGACGTCCTCACCGTCCTGACGAAGGACGTCCCCGCAGCCCTCGCCGACGAGGACGCCGCCTCCGGCATCGCCGGCATCTTCGCCGGCCGAGAGCGCCGCGAGGCAGCAGCCCGCGCCGAGCAGTACCTGACGAACACCCTCGCGTGGCTCGACAACGGCGCCCTCACCGCGCTGAAGACGATCGACACGCGCCGCGTCCCCCGCCCCGACGCCACACTCGACGCGCTCCTCGACACCGAGGGCCCGCTCCTCACCGCGACCGCACACCTCGGCCCGGTCGCCCTGATCGACCTCGCCCCGATGGCGCACCTCCCCACGACGATCGCGACGCTCCGGTCGGTGGTCGAGACCGAACAGGAGGCCCGTGCGCGCGTCCTCGACGCCGGTCACCGTGTGCGGGACGTCGCGGCCCGGCGTGAGTTGAACACGATGGACATCGACCGCCTCCGCGAGGTCACGCGCGACCAGCTCCGCCTCGGCGCGGTCCGGGACGCGGGCATCCAGACCGTGGGTGAGCTCCTGCGCGCACCGATCGTCGCCGGTCATCTGCCCGGCATCGGCGAGACGACGGCCGCGCGGATCAATGCCGCCGCCCGGTCGATGCAGGACGCTGCTCGTGAGGACGCTGCCATCCAGATCGACGCCCGTCGGCAAGACACGGCGAGCGTGGCCCTGGTCTCGGCGCTCCGCCAGTGGGAGGCCGCCAAGAACGGCGGCGGCCCCCGCGCGGCCGTCCTCGTCGACGAACTCGCTCCCCTGGCGGACGCGGTCGCGCAGCGAGCGGTCCTGGGCATCGTGCACCAGCCGGGCGCACGGGCCTCCGGGTCGTTCAACCCGGCCGAGGGCGCGGTCGAGCGCATCGAGGCGGACGTCGACGACGCCCGCCAGCGTGCGGTCCGCGCAGCGGGCGACCGCGACCGGATCGCGACGACGGACGACTGGAGCGACTTCCTCGAGCGTCCGGCCAGCTACTTCGCCCTCCTGGACGAGGTCGGGCTCACCGACTCGACGACGGCCGGCCGCGGGTCGCTGCCCGAGGGCCTGATCGAGCAGATCGAGCAGTTCCACCTGGACACGTCCCTCCTGTCCGCGTCGCTCCGCGGGTACCAGCGATTCGGGGCGGCGTTCGCGCTCGTGCAGGAGCGGGTCGTCATCGGCGACGAGATGGGCCTCGGCAAGACGGTGGAGGCACTCGCCGCGATCGCGCACGTGGCCGCCACGGCAACGGACGGCATGCCCCGCTTCGTGGTCGTGTGCCCGGCCGCGGTGGTGGCGAACTGGCTGCGCGAGACCGAGAAGCACACGTCGGTTCCGGCGTTCC
>Ga0265798_10004516_pt1 | contig 19114 bp, 29 predicted proteins | sample P3T30metagenome_FD_192430 | JGI IMG/M metagenome (GOLD analysis project Ga0265798, IMG submission 192430) | Plant litter microbial communities from East Loma Ridge, Irvine, California - P3 T30 | ecosystem: Environmental > Terrestrial > Plant litter > Unclassified | place: USA: California... | reverse complement strand
CCATCGCCTGCAGGGCGTTCATGAGGAGATTGATCAGCACCTGCTGCAGCTCGATGCGGTCGCCTTCCACCAGCGGCAGGCCGGGATCAAGTTCGACGCGCAGCTCGGTGCTGCGCCGCGCCAGCTCGCGCTGCAGTATTTCAAGCGTGTCCTCGACCAGGGCGTTCAGATCCAGCGCGACGTATTCCGGCTCGGCGCGGCGCGCCATCGCGCGGATCCGGGCAATCACCTGGCTGGCGCGCTCGCTGGCCTGCACGATGCCGTCGAACGCCGCCCGCGCTTCAGCGATATCGGGTTCGCCGCGCGCCAGCCAGCGCCGCCCCGCCTGCGCATTGGCGGCAATGGCGGTCAGGGGCTGATTGACTTCATGCGCCACCGAAGCGGCCAGTTCGCCAAGCATGCTGACCCGGCTGGCATGCGCGAGCTGAACCTGAGAATCATGCAGCCGCTGCTCGGCCTCGAAGCGCTCCGTGAGATCGGTGACGGCGCCCAGGTACTCGCAATTGCCCTGGTCGTCAAAGGACGGCTCGGCCAGCACATGGACATGGCGCAGCGCGCCGCCTGGCAACTGCACGCGGTGCACCAGGTCGAGCGGCCCGCCGCAGGCCAGTGCCAGCGCGAAGGCCTCGCGCACGAGCGGGCGGTCTTCGGGCAGGGTGCGCTCCAGTATCATCGCCCGGGTCGGCGCGGCTTCATCCGGGTAGCCGAAGATCCGCGCCGCTTCGGTCGACCAGACCATCACGCCATCGTGCGGCCGGATGCCGAAGCTGCCGGTGTGGGTGAGGTGCTGTGCGCCCGCCAGGAAAGCCTGGCTGCGGCGCAGCGCCTGCTGCCGCTGGCGCAGGCGGTCGACCGCGGCCTGCCGCTGCAGCGCCAGGGCTGTGACGATAAGCTGGGCGGCCACGCTGACCATGGCCCGCCCCAGCGAGGCAGGCAGGAGCTCCGTGCCATGCTCCAACAGGTAGGCCGCCAGGGTCAGGCCAATTGAAACGCCGCACAGCGCCACCATGCGCGCGCGCGGCCACAGCGAGGAAGCCTGCAGCAGGACGACGACATACATTACGGCGATTGCGCTGTCGAGATGGGTGAAGCTGTCCACCACGAAGATCGCAGCGGTCAGCAGGATCAATGCAGCGGAATGCAGGCGATGGCCGCGCTGGCCAGGAAGACGGAACATTGTCAGAGGCTCCAGTTTTGAGCCAGTTTATACCGGTCGGGGCGGGAAGGTGCTGGACGGGCTGCTGCCGGGCTGTTCCGGCATATTTTCGCCCCTGAAATGCCAGAATTGCTTGCGGGCGCAGCGGCCGGCCGCCGCTTCGACGATGAAGCGGGCACGATTGCTCAAGTTGTTGGCGGCGTGAAACACAAACGCATTGGCAGCGCAAACCTTTGCCTAGGCTAAAAATTTTCCTTGACAATGCTTGCCTAGGCAATAGAATGAACGCATCAAACCGGAGGCATCATGAATTCGAAACAGCAATTTGAATGGAGCAACATGGCAGGGGGCCTGCTCGGCTTCATGCTCAATGAAACGCGCAACGCCAATTTTGCCCAGATTGAAAAGGAATTGGCGCCCTTGAATATCACCTCCGCGCAATTCAAAATCATCATCGGCATCGCCCATGAGCGTGCCAGCACCCTCAGCGAGTTCGCCCGCTTCTTCGACTACGATCCGGGCGCCATGAAGCGCCTGATCGACCGGGTCGAGGAAAAGGGCCTGATCCGCCGTGCGCCTTCGCTGGTCGACCGCCGCCTGATCCACCTCGAACTGACGGACGCGGGCAAGGCCATGTATCCCCTGATCATGCAGGCGGTCATCAAGGTCAACAAGAAAATGCTGGAAGGCTTTTCCGACGTCGAGACGGCCCAGTTCCAGTTCTTCCTGCAGCGCGTGATCTCGAATTCCCGCCCCTGAGTTTTTTTAGCTTGATACTTGCCTAGGCAAATAAAGGAGATTTCGTGAAACCATCCCTCACCACCCTGTCCGCGGCACTGGCGCTGGCCCTGCTGGCCGGTTGCGCCAGCGACGGCGGCCTCAAGCCCCAGGCCAGGATCAACAGCGCCAGCACCCTGCGGGCCGACAAGGGCGTCGCCGGCGTGGCCGTCTCGCCCGCCGCCTGGCCCGCCAACGACTGGTATGCCCGCTACGGCGACGCCCAGCTCGACACCCTGATCAAGGAAGCCATGGCCGGCAACCCCAGCCTGAAAATTGCCGACGCCAGGGTGCGGCAGGCAGCCGGCTTCGAGGCCATGGCCAACGCCAACCTGTCGCCCCAGCTGACGGGCGGCGCCAGGACCAACCGCCAGTTATTCAGCGCCAACAGCAACGTGCCCAAGCCGCTCGCCGGCAGCTGGGCCTGGAGCAATGATGCCAGCCTGAACCTGTCGTACGAACTCGATTTCTGGGGCAAGAACCAGGCCGGCCTGGATGCCGCCATCGGCCGCCAGCACGCCGTCGAGGTGGAAGCCCAGGCTGCGCGGCTGATGCTGGCCGTCGCCATCACCCAGACCTATCTGCGCCTGTCGCAGACTTATGCCCAGCTCGACCTGCTTGAAGCCATCGTCAGCCAGCGCGAACACGTGCTGCAGCTGACCACCCAGCGGGTACAGGCCCATATCGATTCCACCGCCGACCTGAAGCAGGCGGAAACGGCCGTGCCGCTGGCGAAAGGGGAGGTGGCCGCCACCCGCGAAGCTATATCTCTGCTGCGCTACCAGCTGGCGGCCCTGCTCGGCGCCGGTCCCGACCGGGGCGAACAGTTTCAGCGTCCCACCATGCAGAAAGTGGCCGTGCCCGCCATTCCGTCCATGCTGCCCAGCGAACTGATCGCGCGCCGTCCCGACGTGGTGGCGCAGCGCTGGCGGGTGGAAGCGGCATCCCAGGACATCAAGGTCGCCAAGACCCAGTTCCTGCCCTCGTTTAATCTGGGCGCGCTGATCGGCCTGCAAAGCCTGGGCTTTGACCGCCTGCTCTCCGCCGGCAGCCGCGTCACCAGCGCCAGCGGTGCGCTGAGCCTGCCGATTTTTGACGGCGGCCGTCTGCGCGGCAACCTGGCCGTGCGCGACGCCGAGTACGACCTCGCCGTCGAGCAATACAACATGACCCTGGTCGATGCGGTGCGCGACGTGGTCAGCCAGCTGGCCTCGATCAAGGTCCTGGCCGAGCGGTCCGCCCTGCAAGCGCAGGCCCTGCAGTCGGCGCAGCAGGCCTACGATATGTCGCTGCAACGCTACAAGGCCGGCGTCGGCAACTACCTGCAAGTGCTCAGCACCCAGGTACAGGTATTGACCCTGTCGCGCGCCAGCATCGACCTCGACGCCCGCGCTTTCGAACTCGACATCGGCCTGGTGCGCGCCCTCGGCGGCGGCTACCAGGCTGGCAGCGACCTTTCTTCCACAACTACCATTTCTGCAAGGTGATCATCATGACGACGACCAACCCTCCCCAGGCCGTTCCATCCCGCACCCATGGCAAGGCCATCAAAGTGGCGGTGGCCCTGTTGCTGGCCGGCGTGGCCGCCGCAGCAGTGGCGATGCACTATGCCGACGACAACGATGAAAGCACCGAAGACGCATATGTTGACGGCAACGTCGTGCAGGTCACGCCCCAGCTGGGCGGCAGCGTCACGGCCATCAATGCCGACAACACCGATTACGTCGCCGCCGGCCAGGTGCTGGTGCAGTTCAATGACGTCGACACCCGCCTGGCGCTGGCCCGCGCCCAGTCCAGTCTGGCCCACGCGGTGCGGCTGGTGCGCGCCCAGTTCTCGAACGCCACGCAGGCCGGCGCCAACGTCAACCTGCGCGAATCGGACCTGGCCCGTGTCGAGGCCGATCTGGCGCGCCGCCGCCAGCTGGTGGGCAGCGGCGCCGTCTCGGGCGAGGATGTCACTCACGCCGAAGATGCGGTCAAGGCCGCCCGGGCTGCCCTGGTGGTGGCGCGTGAACAGCAAAGCAGCGCCCGCTCACTGGTGGACCGCACCAGTATCGCGACCCATCCGGACGTGCAGGCAGCCGTCTCGCAGTTGCGCGACGCCTATCTTGCCAACGCCCGTACGGTGGTGCGCGCGCCGGTGGCCGGCATCGTCAGCAAGAAAAACGTCCAGCTGGGTCAGCGCGTCAGTCCGGGCGCACCCTTGATGTCCATCGTGCCGGCCGAGCAGATGTGGGTCAATGCCAACTTCAAGGAGTCGCAACTGCGCCACGTGCGCATCGGCCAGGCCGTCACGCTCAAGGCCGACCTGTACGGCAACAGCGTGCGCTACCACGGCACGGTGGTGGGCCAGGACGCCGGCACCGGCGCGGCCTTTTCGCTGCTGCCGGCTCAGAACGCCAGCGGGAACTGGATCAAGGTGGTGCAGCGGGTGCCGGTACGGATCGCGATCGCGCCTGCCGAGCTGGCTGCACACCCTTTGAAGCTGGGCCTGTCGATGCAGGTCAGCGTGGATACCACCAAACGTGACGGCCCCACCGCGCTGACCCAGCCCAACAAGGGCACCCGCTACAGCACTGACGTGTTTGGCGCCGAACTGGCCCAGGCCGATGAGATGGTGAAAAAAGTCATCGCGGAAAACAGCATCCAGCTCGCCCAGGAGAAATGAGATGAACGGCGCCCAGTCACCCGTAGCTGCCCCCAGGCTTGGCGGCCTGCTGGCCATCGTGTTCCTGCTCAACGGGACCGAGTTTCTTCAGTCCGGCATGATTGCCTTCGGCGCCGGCGCGATCATGGGGCAGATCAACGCCTCGCCCGACGACTTCGTCATTGCCGTGATCGCCTACGCGGCGGTGGCCATCACCGCGCTCTCGGTGCAGTACTGGCTGGTCGAACGGCTGGGCTGGCGCGCGTATGTGCAGTGGTCGGTCGCGCTGTTTGTCGCCGGCGGCGTCATCTGCGCCACCAGCGACAGCTTTGGCCAGTTCCTGCTGGGCCGCTGCGTCATGGCGCTGGGCGGCGCCGGCTTCATGACGGCGGCGCGCCTGTTGATCAACCTGATTCCCCCCAGCCCCGCGCGCATGAAGGGCATCGCCGCTTTCGCCAGCGCGCTGGCGGTCGGCAACGCGCTGGCGCCCTGGGTGGCCGCCAGCGGGGTCGATGCGGACCACTGGGAAGTGATTTTCATCGTACCCGCCGGGCTCGCCATCCTGGCCGCAGTGATTGCCACGCGCATCTTGCCGCAGACCCTGGCGCCGGATGAAAACCGCAGCCAGGCTAGCCCATTGCTGATGGTCGCCATCCTGTTGGCCAGCATGCTCGCCCTGTACGGCCTGCAGCGCGCCGCCTTCGATTTCTATGACGATGCCGTGCCGCTGTTGCTGTGCCTGGCTGCTGGCATGGCCATCGGCGCCGCTGTGCTGGTGCACCAGCGCAGCCACGCCAGGCCGCTGCTGGCCGTCCGCAGGCTGGGGCAGCCGCGCTACCTGGCCGGCCTGGGCCTGTTTGCGTTCTGCTATGTGATCCTCGGCGCCAACAACACCATGTTGCCTGCGCTGTTGCAGCGCGCCCTGGGCGCCCCCTTCACTGCCATCGGGGAAGTACAGAGCCTCGGTTTGCTGTCGGCCCTGCTCGCTTTTTTCGCAATGATTACCGTCATGAAGAAATCACCGTCGCCGCGCAAATTCTATGTGGTCGGCTTCGGCTCCCTGTTGTATTTCGCCTGGCAGCTGTCGCGCCTCAACACCGGCGCCGACCTGGTGCGTGACGTGCTGCCTGCCATTGCCGGCTTCGGCGTTTTCCTGATCCTGGTGCAGGCCACCACCGCCATCCATTCTTTTACCGGTCTGCAGACGGACGCGGTCGGCTTCAGTCACGGCCAGATGATCAAGAACATGATGTCGCAAGTGGGCATTGCGATCGGCATCGCCGGCGCGACCCTGGGCTTGCAATGGCGCACTGCCGAGCACAGCACCGTGCTGGCCCAGCGCTTCGTCAATGGCGACCCCGTCTTCACGGCCCTGCGCGACCAGCTCGCTGTACCAGGCGGGGTGCAGCTGGCAACGGCCCAGCTGGGCCAGATGCTCAACCAGCAGGCGGCGCTGCTGGCGGGAATCGATTATTTTTCGCTGTTGATGGTGGTGGCGGCAGTGTCGGCAGTGGTGATGATGACTCAGCGTATTTTTCGCTAAGCATTGTCAGTGCAGCTTGCTAAGCGAGCACTGATATGCCTACGTGAACGACAGTCAGTATAAGCAGGTCGATCCGGACGGAAGAAATGCTAAAGCCGCGCCACCTCGTGTAGGATCAGGCGCTCGGACAGGGCGGGCTCATTGGATCACTCCCTGCGCGCGCAGGCGGGCAATCTCGGCGGCCTCGAAACCCAGTTCGGCCAGCACGCCGGCGGTGTGTTCGCCCAGGGTCGGCCCCTGCCAGCGCACCTTGCCGGGCGTATCGGACAGCTTGGGGACGATGCCCGGCATCTTGATCGCGGTGCCATCGGGCAGGGTGCTCGGCAGGATCATGTCGCGCGCCTGGTAGTGGGGATCGGCGACGATGTCGCTGACAGAATAGATGCGCCCGGCCGGCACCGCGGCAGCCTCCAGTGCGGCCAGCACGGCGTCGATCGGCAGGGTGGAAGTCCAGCCGGCAATGGCGCCGTCGAGCAGCGCGGCGCGTGCAGCGCGGCCATCGTTGTGGACCAGCGCGGGATCATCGGCCAGGTCGGGCCGGCCGATCGCCTGCATCAGGCGCCGGTAGATCGGATCGCTGTTGCCGGCGATGACCACGTAGGCGCCATCGCGCGTGGCATAGGTGTTCGATGGCGCAATGCCGGGCAGGGCGCCGCCGCTGCGTTCGCGCACGTGGCCCAGCAGATCGTATTCCGGCACCAGGCTTTCCATCAGGTTGAACACGCTTTCGACCAGCGAGACGTCGACAACTTGCCCGTCGCCCTGGTCCGTCTTGACCCTGAGCACGGACATCAGGGCGCCGATCACGGCGTGCAAGGAGGCCAGCGAATCGCCCAGGCTGACCCCGGCCCGCGCCGGCACGCCGCCAGGTTCGCCCGTGGTGTAGCGGATCCCGCCCATGGCTTCGCCGATGGCGCCAAAGCCGGGACGGTCGCGGTAGGGCCCGGTTTGGCCGTAGCCGGAAATGCGCACCAGGGTCAGCCTGGGATTGAGCGCATGCAGGGTGTCCCAGTCCAGCCCCATGCTCTCCAGCGCGCCGGGTTTCATGTTTTCAATGAGAACGTCGGCGCCCGCCGCCAGGCGCTTGACCAGGTCGGTGCCCTCGGCCGCCTTGAGATTGATGGAAATGGATTTTTTATTGCGCGACTGCAGATACCACCAGAGCGAGGTGCCCTCGTGCAGCTTTCGCCATTTGCGAATGGGATCGCCCTGGCCCGGTGCTTCGATCTTGATCACGTCGGCGCCGAACTCGGCCATCATCCGGGCGGCGAAGGGCGCTGCGATCAGGGTCCCGATCTCGACCACGCGCAGGCCCGCCAGTGGTCCGTCCATGTCTGTCTCCTTGATAGTGTGCGATCAACGACAAGGATAGCGAACGGCGCGGCCTTTCGTCCAACGATCCCAAAACGGGAAAGAGAAATGTGCAAGTCTGGCCCCGAGCGAGGGGACAGTCGTATGGCCAAATATACGGCAAGGCTGGGAAAGATGCAGGCGGACGTACAACAAACCTCAACACCGCATTTTACATAATATAAATAGTGCCGACCGTAGGCTAAAATTATTACGCTGTTATCGCGAGAAGAGCAGGGCGCGGCGTGCTGCGGCGGTCCTGACCATCCCATTTAGCCTGCGATAACAGGGAACGAAAACCCTCCATAAGCCCGATCCAGCGGGCGCGCAGTTCTGGCGTTTTTGCTCGCTCGGCGTTCGCCTGGGCAATCACAAAAATTGGCTGTAGATCGAGAATCGACGCCACACTCAAGCACACATCGTCGTTAATGATGCTGTTTCCAGAGCGATAGCTCGAGACGGCCTGTTGCGTCACGCCAAGCACTTTTGCCAAGGCGTAGTCGGATGTTATGCCGCGCTTAGCCTTGACGGCTTCCAATAATTCTAGGGTGTTCATAGCTCTCCTCAGGGCTTCCGTTGTTGTCAACAGTGAACGGAGACTACACCAAGGCCTTGTTGCATACAACAGACAAAACCCTTTGTTACACATAGGACTTGGACTACACCAAGGACTTGGTGTACATTCGCCATTGTCGAGCGGAAAGCAACGTTATCACTCCCTCCTCAGGCTAGAAGCGTGATGTTTTCCCGCTCGACCCCCTCGCCTGTGGAGACAAAGAAAACGCCTGAGGAGGCCACATGACTGTTACACAAGTTTACAAAAATGATTGCTGCACTGGCAATTGCAAGCAGGGCCGCGCTTGCCCACTGAGCTCGCCGCGCAAACAACTCTCGCATGGTGACTTGGCGGTTGCCGTGTGCGCCTTCATCCTCGGCTGTGCCGTGATCGGCTGGCAAGTGGTACTGAAAGCGGAAAACCTGTTCGCCGCGCTGGCCGGCACTGCGTGCATCGCCGCCCCCTTCGTCATCTGGTTTATGCGAGTTCCGGCATGAACGCCGATCGACGCGTGGACGGCGGTTTTCAGGGCGGCGCACCCAAGCCATGCCGCATGGATCAGCTTTTCGCCGCATCGACCAACGTTATCAACGCGGCCCGCCGCGCCGCGCTGCCGTTTGAAACTGACATCTATCGTAGTCATGCGCTGGCCGAACTACAGCGCGCCGTCGAAGTGTTCGACCGCCTGAACGGGGGCATCTGATGATCGCCGCCAACGATAAAAAAACGCTCGATATCTGCGAAATGGACTTAGCCGGGCCAGTACCGGCGAAGCCCACGGCCCGCGAACTGGCGAAGGCCAGGGCAGAGCGATACAAGGCCCGCCACGGCGTCGCCGCCATGACGGTGAACATTGACGCCGAAGTGCTGGCCGCGTTTGAAGCCTACTGCGCCGCGAAGGATCGCAAGAAAAGCGCGGAAATCGAACGTCTCCTGAAAACTCAACTCCTGCGGAAACGCTAACCATGAAAACTGAGCGCGTCGAACTGGCGGCACTGGCGCGGGCCGCTGGCCCGCAATTGAACAATCAGGAGGCGGAAACGTACGCTTATCTGGCGACGTTCGCGGAAGCCTGCCGCCAAGTGGCGGAGACGCCTCAGGATGTGCGCATGGAGCGCGTACAGGCCGTCCGTGACCTGATCGTGAAGCCTGCCGACGCTGAGGCCATGCGCGCCGCCTTCTGGCTGCGTGCGCCGCTGTCGGCGCGCATGGTGGCCGTAATGTCGGCGCGCCTGCCGCGTGAACGCGCCAACGATGCGTTGAATACCTTCGACGCCATGGAGCGGGGCCTGATGTGGTGCGCACTCGATAAGCTGATGGGCGAATTGTCGCTTATACAGCGCTGCATGAACGGTGGCCGGATGCCTGAGGGCGTGCATTGATGTTTGCGCAGCATTGGGGCATCCCCCGCCGCATGGCCCGCGCAGTCGAAGGCGTTTTTAAACGCGAGGGCAAAGCGGCGCACGCGCCAAAGGTGGCCGTCATTGACGCCCTGATGCGTGACGATGAACGAATCCCCCTTGCCAACATGGACGGCGGGATTACAGGTGAACCGGCCATCTGGCAGGCCAGCGACGCCGCCGTGCGCGAGTGCTACGCTATCATGCAAACCCTGATGACGGAAGATGCAATTACGGCCGCAATCGAGGCCGTATGCGCACGCCGGGGCATCGCCGCGCCGAAGGCCGACACGTTCGCGGAATACCTCAAGCGGGCGGGGGACAAGGCATGGTGGCGCAAGCATCTGCGCACGGAATGGAAGCGCCGTTTTGAGCACACGGCGATACAGCTTGGCCTGACCTACGTGCGCACCGATCCGTATGTGTCGCGTGAGTCGGCCATGATGCAGGCCGCGCAAAACGCCGCCAATCAGAAGCTGTTGGAACAGCGCACGGCGACCAATGAACACGGCCAGTCCTACACGGTGGCCGAACTGGCGGCGCTCGGCATGGGCAATAAGACCTTGCGCCGGGGCGAACTGATGACGCGCATTCGCGGCTTTGAGGAAGTCGCCGCCGTGTTGGGCGATGTCGGCGTTTTTGCAACGATCACATGCCCATCGAAATTTCATTCGGTCGGCGGCACCAATCCGAATTACTGCGGCGCGACGCCGCGAGACGCACAGCGCTACCTCGTCGGCGTGTGGGCCAGCATCCGCGCCGCCCTGCACCGCCAGGGCATCACGCCGTACGGCTTTCGGATCGCGGAACCGCACAGCGACGGTTGCCCACATTGGCATCTGCTGCTGTTCGTCGCCAAAGAGCATCTGGCCCGCCTTGAGGCCGTGCTGACGGCCTACGCGATGAAAGAGGACGGCGACGAAAAGGGCGCGGCAAAGAACCGCGTGAAGCTGGTGCGCATCGAAGCGGGCAAGGGGACGGCGGCGGGCTACATCGCCAAGTACGTGAGCAAAAACATCGACGGCGCTGGCGTCGGAGACCACAAAACTTTTGAGGATGGGCGAACCTATGTTGTTGCACCGGATATCTTTGGGAATGTCGAAATTACGCCTTCTCAGCGTGTTACTTACTGGTCCCAAGTGTGGGGTATCCGCCAGTTCCAGCAGATCGGAGGCGCGCCCGTTGGAGTATGGCGTGAGCTCAGGCGGATCAAGCTTGAAACGATACAGGGAGCGCCGGAAGCGCTTAAGGCGGCTCACGCGGCGTGCCAGAAAATTGAATCGACGGAAGCGGCGGTAGCCAAACAGGCCGACTACGCGGCCTACATGATGGCCCAAGGTGGGCCGACAGTGGGCCGTCGCGCCGCCATCAAGATCGCCGCAAGGGAAGTGACCATTCATGGCCGCTATGCGACCTACGAGGCCGCAAAGCCGGTTGGCGTGTATGCCGCGTCACAGCCGGAGGCCGTCTACGAGTCGGTGCGCTATCGCTGGACGATAGACGGGGCCGGGGCCGGGGTGGCCTTTGACCTTCCTCGGACTGGTGTAAATAACTGTACGGCCCCCGGTGGCCCGGCATGGACGAACCCGGCGAACCATCCCCGGAAATTCAAAAAAAATTTCGACCGTGAACAGTGGTCACGGTCAGAAAACGAAGGGGGCGCGCCATGGGGTGGCCCTTGGAGCAAAGCGGCGGACGCCGATCAGGTCGACCGATATAAAAAACGCTCGACGCGCTATGCGGAGTCCCATCTATCGCAGTTGAAACGCAAGTACAAGGAATCGGAATGAGTGATCTTGAAGCGGAGGGCGTCGCCCTCGTGAAGCAATATGGGTTCGTGCTGCGCATGAATAAGCCGGTAGCGGCGTTCCTGCGCAAGCTGGCGGAAAGCCTCGGCTGGAATGAGTTTTTGAAGGTGCTGTAACGGGCGCGGACGATCCGCGAAATTCAATCAAGGGGTAGGGCATGGATAAGCAAGAGTTTGAAAATTTGGTGTGGAACGATCAACGTGGCGCGCTGCATGAACTGGCCGCGCAAAACGCCGCGCTGGCCGCGAAAGTCGAGGCGCTGGAGGCGACTGTCGCGGAACTGATCGAAGCACGCATCGCCGCGGCTTAAACAATGAGGCGGGCGCAATGACGCCCGCCCGTTCAAAACAGGGATAAGAGCATGGAAAAAACGATCCTCGGGCATATCGACTGCCCCCATTGCGGCACTGAGCGCGCCATGGAAATAAAGCACGATAAAAACCTTGAACCGTTCGGCTACTGCGAGGAATGCGCGGGGCAGTTGCGGGTGGGCGGTAAGCCGGGGCGCGTGCGCAAGTTCGTCAAGCTGTATCCGTGGGCGGGCAATCCGCCGGTAGGCGTCGGGCCATCCCCCGCGCCGGTATCCGTTACCGTTACAGGGGCCGAACCCGCGCCGGAGCCCGAAAAAGCGCCGGTAACCGTTCCGGCACCGGCCCCGGTGAAGAAGGCCCGCGCCACGTTCGCGGACGCCCTGACGTGCTTGGGCGTGGTCAATAAGGCGGTGTCCGCATGATGGCCGCTGATACCGGCGTCGATGACGCCCCAGTCATCGAAGCGGACGAGGCGAACGATTTCGCCGCCCTGACCCGCATGGCGGGCGACGATCCAAACGCACAGCCAGGCGAAGGGCAGGGCGAGGCCGCGCCGTCGCTCGGTCTGGATAAGGAAATCGCCGGGGCGCTGCAAATGCTGGTTGGCGTGGTCGGCCCGCTGTTCCCATCGCTGAAAGCGATCTACACGGAGGAGACTTGCGGGGCCGTGGGCGCTGCCGTCGCGCCGGTCTGCGAAAAGCATGGCTGGCTGTCGGGCGGGATCGGCGGCGAGTATGGCGAAGAACTGATGTGCCTGATTGTGGTCGGCCCCTTGGGATATGCGACCTACACGGCGGTGCAGAACGATATTGAGGAGCGCCGCCAGAAAAGCAAAGCGCAGGACGGCAAGGCACCAAACATCGCCAGCAAGGCACCTGCTGGGGCGCTGGCGACGCCCGGAAGTGATACCGTGACATTCGGAGCCCCGATTCAATGAAAACCGTTGATGGGCGCTTATACGTCATTTCAGGGGCAAGCCGGTGCGGCAAGTCCACCAAAACCGCGAAGATGCTCAAGACCAGCCGTCGCGCCATCGCTTGGGATCCGGAAGCGCAGTGGTGCGAGTTACCCGGCTGGCGCAAGGTGACGACGCGAAAACAGCTTCTGGACGCGATCCAGACGCCTGGACACATGCGCATCGCCTACGTGGCCGGGGGCGACCTCAAGCCGGAGTTTGATTTCTGCTGCGGCTGCGCGTTTTGGGCGGGCCGTTACCGGGGCGCGCTCGACTTCGTGGCCGAAGAACTGGCGGACGTGACGACGCCAAGCAAGGCCCCCGGGCATTGGGGCATTCTGGTGCGGCGTGGGCTCAAGCGCGGGATCAACATTTACGCGATCTCGCAACGGTGGGCGGAAGCGGATAAAACCGCCATGGGTAATGCCTCGATCTACATCGTTTTCGCCAGCCGGGGAGAGGACGTGAACTACATCGCCCGCAAAACCATGCTGCCGCTGGACGAACTGGCGTCGCTTGTGGCGTTTGAATACATCACTTTTGACCCTGTTACAAAAGAAAAGCGACGCGAAAAGCTACGTTTTCGCCAGTAACCGGCGTTATAAAAACGCCGTTTTCCTGTAACGGTAAGAGTAAGGGTAACCGGCTTTGCGCCGGTTTTTTTTCGTCCATACAGTCGAGCTTGTTTCAAGACACGAAGGGGCCGCGATGTGCGCCTGTTCCAATAACCAATCAGGAAAAACCATGAACCAAGCTGACATGATGAAATACGGCATCGCCGCTGGCGCGCTGTTCGCCGCCTACAAGTTCGGCCCCGCTGCCGTCAAAGGTGCTGCCGTGGCAATCGCCGCTGTCGCTGTCGCCAAAAAGCTGCCTTACGTCAAAGAGGTGCTGTAATGGCTGTCGGCAAACTCACCCGTTACGGCATCCCGTATTCGAACGTGGTGGCCGCTGGCACCGCGACGAACCAATACACCCCAGGTCGCACGCTGGAAAACTTCCAGTTGAAACTCGGCGGCACCGCGCTGACCAAGGCGATGATTACCCTGTTCCGCATGAAGGCGAACGGCAAAACCATCTGCGAAGGCACCGGCACCGAAATCGACAAGGTCAACGCCTATCGCGGCACCGGCACCACCAATGCCGGTTTCCTCGATATTTTCTTCACCGATTATTCGCTGAATAACGAACTGGATCGCCAAGTCGGCGCGTTCGATACTTCGGTCGGCATCGCCAACGTGACCACCGAAGTCACCATCGCGGGCGCCACGGCTCCGGTGATTACCCCGATTCTGATCGAGTCGGCTGCGCAGAAATCTCGCGCTGGCGAAATGCTGCCGTTCGCGCCGCTGATCTCCAAGGTGCTGCGCTATCCGTACAACATCGCCAACGGCGGCAAGCTGCCCGTTACCGTGCCTTTCGGCCCGCAAAACGGCGCGATCATCAAGCGCCTGCACGTGGTGTCGAATAACGGCCTGATGACTGGCGCAACGGTCAAGCTCGATTCGCTGGTCGTGCATGAAAGCGTCGCGGCGGAAAACCAATTCCTCCAAACCCGCCATGGCCGCGTGCCTCAAGCGAACATGTACACCATCGACTTCGTGCTGGATGGTGACATCAAAAAAGCCCTGGACACCCGCGACGCCCGTTCGCTGGAATGGCTGTTCGACTTCTCCGGCGCTGACTCCGGCAACGTGATCGTTGAATACCTCGACCCGCTCGGCAACCTGTAAGCGGTAGGGCAGGGGCCGCGCCTGCGGCCCCTTGATCAACACACGAAGGAGAAAGCCATGGAATGGCAAGATTTTGTGATGGGCTCGGCGGACAAGTTCCTCGACGCGACCATCGAACGCGATTACAAAGGCCCGCTTGAACTGCAAAAGCTCGCCCTGCAAGCATACGGCCCTTACGGTCAACCGTATTTGGAAGGCCGCGCAAACCCCGTTCAAGGCACCGTGGGCGTGCAAGGTTCGATCCCTACTTCGTGGCTGCTGGTGGGCGGCGTCATCGCGCTGATCGCGCTGGCTGACTGATATGGCGGGCGCACCTGTATCCGACCCATGGAGCGCCGCGTTTGGCGCGGTGGCATCGGTGGCGAAGCCTGCGCCAGCGGGGCCAAGCAACGCCATTTCGACCGGCTCAACGAACGCGGGAACCATCGACAACTCCGGTTGGAATGTGACCTTTGGCGCGGGCTCCAGCATCACATCGGATCGTGACCAAACCGCCCCCGCGAACATCGGGCAGGCCGTGGGCCAGTTGACACAGTACGCGCCGTATCTGGCTGTGGGCGCTGTCGTGCTGTTCATCCTGAAACGGCGGCGCAAATGATTGTCCGCCCCGCTGCCTGGACTCCAGCGCATGAAGCGTTAATCGCTTTGGCGCTGGCGACGGCAGACATTGGCGACATTCGTTTTCAGACGGATCACGGCGCGGTGCTATTCGAAGTGCTTGACGACGGCGGCGATCTGGCGGCGGCGTATGTGCTGCGCGTGGATCGGCAAGTCGGGCGCACGGTGGGCGTCGTCGTCGCGGCTGGCGGAAGCCTGCCGGGTGTCGATCTGACGGAATCCATCATGCCGCACATCGAAACGCAGTTCTACGGGTGCGACGCGATCCGGCTACATACGGAGCGCGTCGGGCTGGTAAAAAAACTCGGCCGCCAAGGTTTCAAAACGGCGGAAATCATCTTAGAAAAGGAACTGTGATGGGCAAATCTAGCTCAAGCTCGCAGGCAAATCAGGCTTCGACCACCACCAATAACGATGGCCGGATCATCAACGGCGAAGGTGGCATCGTCGCGCAGGATTCGTCCTTGTCGCTCGATAGCTCGACGTCAAATAACTGGCTGACGAACTACAACACATCATCGAATTTCGATGCACGTGTCGATGACTCGTCAACCAAGACCACCATCACGAACACCACCACCGCCGATCCTGAAATAGCAAAGGCGGCGTTTGACTTCGCCAGCGGGGCCAATGCGACGAACGGGCAGGGCTTCGACAAGCTGCTGTCGGTGGCGGCGGAATTGACAAAAAACACGCAAGACAATGCGACCTCGCTGGCGAACCGTTTTTCAGACGGACTGGCGCAGGCGTTCGACTCCGGCAAGAACACGACGCCGGGTGGCATCGACACAAAACCATGATCGTGCTTGGCGTGGCCGGCGCGGTGGCTGTTGCTGTCGCTTTCAACGGGAAAAAATAATGCAAGTATTCGATCTCAAAATCGCCCCCGGCGCTGTGCGTTTTATCGACGTGCGCGCCGCGTACATCTATTTTCTGAACGGCTCGGCGGGCGGCGGGGATACCACCATCGCATTTCAGCCGGAATCCGGCTCGGAGACGGTCTATCTCAAGCCAGGGCAAGCGTACAAAATTCCAACCGGTGACCGAATCGGCACGCGCTGGACGATGACGAACGTGAAGGGCGAAGGCACCATCATCGGGCAAGTCTTGATGGGTGAGGGTGAATTCACCGATAACCGCGTTTCGGGCTCGGTGGAAGTGATCGACGGCGGCAAGGCGCGCACGCTGGCCGGCGTGGCTTTCTCGGCATGGGTGTCCGCGCCGGGTGTTGCCGGGGTTCGGAGTGTCGTCCAACTGCAAAACCCGGCAGCGAGCGGAAAAAATGTGGTCGTTGAGCGGATCGCTGTCGCGTCGCAGGTTTCAACAGGTTTTGAAGTGCGACCCGGTCTAGCTGACGTGGGCGGCGGTTTTGGCACTGCCGCCTCGAAGCTCGTGACCAATGGCGCTCTCGTGGTCTCAAGTGCCATTTTCAAGGTGGGCACGCGGGCAGTCGATACCACATCAACCCTGTATCTGCTCAACGCGGCAATTGGCACGCAAGCGGCGTGGCGTCCTCTTGAGCCAATCGTGATCGCACCGGGCGGAATCCTGAGCATTGTCGGCCAATCGCTGAATGCGGACGTGGCGGCAAGCATGGAATGGTACGAGGACAAAATCTGATGCGCGCGGCCTACATCGCGGCGGCTGCGGTGGCGGCGGCGGCACTCTGGTACGCCATGGAAGCGCCGCAAGACGACAACGAACAAACAGACGATGTGCCAGCCGACGACGATCTGCTGGAAAGCGCCGCGCAAGCGGTGGATGAATTTACAGGGGGTGTGATGAAGATTTCTTCAATGGGGCGCGTGACTGCGAACGATGTGGCAAACACGAACGTCCAGGCGTTCTTGCGCGTGATCCGGCGCGGCGAAGGAACCTCCGATCAAGCCGGATATTCGCGCCTGTTTGGCGGCAAACAGTTTGAGGGTTTTGCGGGCCATCCTCGCATTAAGGTGACGGCAGGCGGGTACACGTCGACTGCGGCGGGGGCATATCAAATTCTGGCCGGGACGTGGGACGAGACGCGCCGGGTGATGGGCCTGACAAGCTTCGATCCGCCGTCGCAAGACTTCGCCGCGGTGGGCCTGATCGCCAAGCGCGGCGCGCTCGATGACATTAAAGCGGGCCGCTTCGAAATGGCCGTGCGCAAGTGCGCGCCGGAGTGGGCGTCGCTTCCTTACTCGCCATATGGCCAGCCAGTTATTTCGATGGGCGTCGCTTATTCGACCTATGCCGCCAACGGCGGAAGCTTGGAGCCAGCATGAAAAACGATCAGTTGATCCTCGTGGGCGCCCTGGCGTTTGCCGGGTTCCTCGTGGCGAAAAAATCAGGCGTCATCAAGGCCCCTGCGGCTGCGCCAGTTCGCCAAGCGCCGTATAGCGGCTGGACGAACTACGGGAGCCCTTCGACGCCGCGTGGATACGATGTGGCCGACCCCGGTGCATACGTGACCACGGACGGCCTGATCGCGGACGCCGCGAACGGCGTGGACTACACCTATGTGCCGACCTTCGATCAACAAATTGACTCGGTACTTGGCATCCCGGCTGTGAACGGCCCCAAGGTGTGGACGCCATGGTAAAGCTCAACACGACGACGCTGATCGCGGGCGGCGTGGTGCTGGCCGGGGTGGCGTTCTACCTGAAAGGGAAATTCGCGGGCGGCACTGGCGGATTTTTCCAGACGGTAGGCGAGGGCGTAGGCGGCGCTGCCGTCGATTTGGCGGGCGGCGTGCTGGCGGGCGTCTCATACGGTGTCGGCGATGCGGTGGGCCTGCCTCGCACGAACCTGACGCAATGCCAGCAAGACCTTGCGGCGGGCAACAAGTGGGACGCCTCGTTTAGCTGTTCTGCAGGCGACTTTATTAAATCATTCTGGTGAAAAAAAATGGCTGTTCCTGACCTCCTCAAAAAAGTAGTACCGACGCCAACGGCGGTGATCCGTGAAGGGCTCATTGTCTTGGGCGGCGTGCTGATCGCGGCGTATGTGATCAGCAAATTTCCGAAGCTGCAAACGTTCGTGCAGGACTCGTCCATTACCGTGAAAGACGGTAAAGGCTCGATCCTCTTCTAAACCAAAACTAGGGAAACAATATGAATCGTTTTTTTGAACCTTCCACTTGGGCGGGCTTCGGTGTGCTGGCGCAGACCGCGAAAGCCTTCGTGCCACAGCACGCAATTTATCTGGACTGCCTGAGTACCATCGCTGGCGCGCTGGCGGCGTGTCTCGCTGAAAAGGCGCGGGTGAAGTAATGGGCAGTCTGTCGGCGCTGGAGGCCATTCAATTGCTCTTGAGTTCGGGCGTGCTGGCCGGTGGCGTCGGCGTTTTCAAATGGGCGCTTGGGACGGAACGCCGCCTCATGCGCATTGAAGTCAAACTAAAATTGGGGGAAACGTCATGACCAAAAAACGCACGCCGCCGCGCAAGGCGAACGGGCAATTTCGCAAGCGCAAAAAGAAGTAACAAAGCAGAGCCCGCCGCGCGCGGGCTTTTTTACGTATACTGCCGGGGCCAATCAATCGCCAGGGGAACACGTGGGAAAAGAATCGAAAATTGCCATCATCGTGTGCGCGCTCTTTGTCGCCTTCGTAGTGGCTTGCGCCATGCCGGTGAAGCCTCAGCCGGTGTATCGCTGCCTCAAATATGGAACGCTGGAAGGCCCAGCGCCGGGCCAGCAAACCGGAGTTTGCCTGTTGCGGGATAAGTGATCGCTACAGGATGCGGTGAAGGTCGAACCGGAAGTGAAACGGCGGCGGCGTGCGGGCGGTGAGTGCGTCAAACGTCCCCGCCAGCTTCGCTTTGGCGACCTTACCGGCGACATCGTAGCGCGCCACGTAGAGAGCGAACCCGCGCTCATGCAAATGGACTGGGGAGACTGATGCAACCCAGTTCCATAGGTCGTCTTCGGTGATCGCTACAGATCCGAACAAATCTACCGGTGGTTGCTTAAGCAGGTAGGACATACGGTATGTTAGTTGACATTCCTGCAAACCCGAAATACATTACCGCAAAGAAAAGGGGACCGAAGTCCCCTGCGATTTATTGCCTACGGTCATTTTACATAATATAAATTATGCGACAAACTGTACTGCCAGCCTTGATTGCAGATTACCGATAATCACGCATCTGCACATACCCATCTGTTCCTCCAATTGCACCCCAAAGGGCCGGGATAACTTATCCGGCCCTTTTTCATTTCAGGATGATCATGCGATTCCCAAACCTGCGCTACGGTAACCCCACAGAATTCGCCTATTACGC
>Ga0265798_10004514_pt1 | contig 19119 bp, 22 predicted proteins | sample P3T30metagenome_FD_192430 | JGI IMG/M metagenome (GOLD analysis project Ga0265798, IMG submission 192430) | Plant litter microbial communities from East Loma Ridge, Irvine, California - P3 T30 | ecosystem: Environmental > Terrestrial > Plant litter > Unclassified | place: USA: California... | reverse complement strand
AGCGTTCTTCTCGGGGTTTCATCGTTCCATCGCGACATTCGCGGCAGCCGGGCTCGACCTGGTGGTTGAGCACGTCATCGAGCAGGCATCTTGGGCCGAGCAGTTGAGAGACGCCTTGCGACCCTTCGACGTGTTCTGGGTGGGAGTCCGAGTTTCGTTGAACGTACTTGAAGACCGAGAGCGCGTGCGAGGCGATCGCTCGCTTGGTGAGGCGAGTGGGCATTTCGGCACACACGATCATTGTGTGTACGACATGGAAATTGAAAATGTCGGATCGCCCATCGCCGTCGCGGAGCAGGTGGTTCGCTTCTGGAAACTTCGGCTTTCAAGCGATTTTTGAGCGTAGGAACGACTTGAGCTGGTGGACAGCGGACATTGCATCGGCAGGAGCGGCAGGGCAGCATCGGCACATGAAAAAATACGTTGTTGCGGTTGGAATAATTGGCAGCGGGCTTCTATTCGCGACCTCCGTTGGGAGCCGTTCATACAAGCCGCCGCTGGTTGTGAGCGTCAGCCTAGATGGTGCCGCCTGTCGGGTTGTGGTTTCTGGAGAGCGGGTTACGAGCGAACGCCTGAATGAGTTGGGCCGACCCGCGAGTAAGCGACGCGCCATAGTGATCTATGACAAAGAGACACCGTTCAAATGCGTCGGCAGCGCGATCTACGCGCTTCAGCGTGCAGGACTGACCCGAATTGATGCTGTGATCTGGGATACTTCCGGCGACCGCTAGTGGGCGATGTTTGCCGATCGGCTTTTCTCCCCGGCAGCGGGCGGATCGGTTCCGAGCGATCCGAAGCGGAGAACGTGTTCGCTACGCCTTGGTCTGGTGGATGGCGGCGCGGCTTTAGGGCCAGCGAGAGACACAGACCTAGTCGCCGGTAGAAGCTGATCCGTCCCTTGACGGGGCTTGCCCGAATTTGATGTCTCCTAGCTGGTGCTTCCATAGACGATTGGCAAAGGGCGTGGCTTGTGCCTCTGTCATTCCCTCCGGCGTGCGGAAAGTGATAAATCCTGTTCCGTCATCGGCCTTCGCGATCGGGCCTACGATCCAGCCTGCTTTGCCTACCTCGATGGCTAAATTGGTAAGCACACCGATCGACCCGGAAGCCACGTAGGACCAGCTCGGAACGAGTGCTCGGTTCGGGTCCGCTTCATTGCCGATAAAACCGAGCTTTATGCCCTTCTCCTTGCGGAGTTGTGAGAGGATGCAATCGACTTTAGCATAGTCCGCCTCGGGCGAAGGGCGCAGACGCACTTCATCCTCGGTCGCGACCGTCACCCATTCACGAGGTGTTCCGCAACGCTTTGCGATCTGCTGCGGGAGGTGCCGCAAGTCTTTTGCAATCACCGGCGTTGGAAGTGCGAACGCGCAAACTATCGTCAATGTGAGAAATGAACGTTCCATTCAACGTTTGTGGCATTTACGCTGAATGGCCGCAATCGAGCATCTTCTCGTCAACCGCGGATGACCGACTATGGGCGAATGCGGACGGGCCGTTTTGAGCGAAAAGCCGCCGGCTCACCCCAAAGCTCCAGTTCATCGTCACGCCGTCCCTTGGATCTGCCCGGCCGACAGCAGAATTCGCTCTAGCCGCTCCACGTCCGCGGCCGGCAGTTCCGGCATGCTCTTCACGTTCCGAAAGCTCTCCGAAAAGTCGAGATCCTCGTCGGTCAGGTTCGTGAAATCCCAGCGGCGTCCTTGCCGAACCAGCCGACCCTCCAGCGCGGCAAGGCGGCGCTCAACATCACGCATGTGCTTGCTCCGGGAATGCGGCCGGGACGATCTGGATCACGAAGTCGGCGTCCGCTGGCGCATCCGCGTCGGGTCCGATGATCGCAACACGTTGCGGTCGGGGTGGCTGGCGCTGCTCCAGCGCCGTCAGGCGGCGGTTCACTTCACGCATGTCGGTTCCTTTCAGGTCGGGGTGACACGAGCCGGTAGATGGGGCCGACGACGTCCGGTCGCGGCTCGCCTTCTCGGATGACGCTGTAGATCGCCTCGCGGCTCGTGGTGCGGCGCGACTGGCGGCGTTCCAGCTCGCCCAGGCGACGGTCGAGTTCGCGGCTCACAGGTACAAATCCCATGGGTCCATCCCCGCATAGACGCGCTGCTGCCAGCCAGGGCCGGGCATGTCGACGAGGTCGTTCCATGATCCCTTCGCTTCCTCGTCCGTCACGTTGCAGGGCCGATCGCCTACGTTGAGCCGCTGCTCATACCGTCTTGCAGCGATCTCGATCTCGTCCGCAGTCATTCGTGGGTCGACGTTCCCGCGCTGTTCCAAGCGGGTGATCCGTTCAGCGATTCGCATCGGTGTTTCCTTCCAGCGCCTTCAGGCGTGCGTCGATGTCAGCTGTCTCCACCGACCGACGGTGCTGTTCCATCACGGCGGCGAACGCCTGTGCCTCGCTCGGGGTGAGGTCGCCTGATGCTACCGCGTTCAGCACGGCCGAGATCGCGGCGGGGTGGTCCTGCACGCCGGTGACAGGAGGCAGGTCGAAGACAATCGGGCGGTCCTTCCGCGCCGGCACCAGCCGTTCAAGGCACAAGCGCATCGCCACCGTGTCGCCAGCCAACGCCATATCGATCGCCTTGCGGGTCAGGCCCTCGGCTTCGCCGTCGAGCAGCGCCTCCGCTGCGATCGTTGCGCGTGAACGGGCGCCACGAGGCTTGCCGGGGTTGCCGGGTACGAAGGGCTTGCCTCGCGTATATTCGCGGGGATTACGCGGCTCTGTCATTGGTACGTCGTCCAAGGTGTGCGGCTTCCGTTTACGGTTGTGGCTTCGGCGCAGTCTGCTCGGCGATCAGCGAAGCGGCAGTTGTCACCATTTGTCCCTCGCGCGGGCGAGGTAAAAACGCGAAAAGGTATAGAAAGGGGAGAAAAAGCTATTTCTATCTCACGCGCGCAAGGGACAAGTGGTGACAAGTCACACCTCCTCAGCAGTTAAAGTGGACGAGATCGCCGACCGAGCCTTGTCCCGACGCTCTTTCTCGACGCGGCCCCGATCGGCAAAGAGATCGTGTGCGCTCGGGTTCACCCGCCACCGCGGCGTCTTACTGTTCTTCGGCGGGTCGATCGGCTCAAGCCATGCGAACGACTCCAGCTTCTCGAACAGCCGGCGCGTCTGCTCAGCCGTCAACGCCCGCAGGCTGGTCGATGCGCGCTGGCAGTCGCGGTGCTGGACCGTCTCCAGCCGGTGCGAGAGAATGTAACTCGCCAACTCGATCAGCGTGTCGTGGTCATCCGACAGGCCCAGTGTGCCCGAGTAGAACGCGATCGCGCTCGGCACGATGAAGCGGTGCAGGAACGCCTCAACGCGGCCTGCGGTGGCGCCGCTGACGACGGCAGGCATGGGGCGGGCATCGATATGTTCAATGCAGTGCCACAATACGCATAGCCGGGCGAAAATGCCGTCGTACTTGCCGAAGTGAGCGCCCATCTTCGGCGAGATCACCTCGGTGCCGACCATTTCGAGGTGCCGGGCTTCCAGCCGCCGCCGCACCACCTGGGCCTCCTCGGAGAACTGAAGAAGCGGCTCGCCTCCGAAAGCCGAGGCCCCCAACCGCCACAGGCGCAGAACGAGATCCTCATATCGGCGCACGCTATCGCCCTGCGGCTCGTCCGTGCCGAGAACGGCGGGCTTGAGCAGCACCGGCAACAGCCGCTGGATCAGACCGTCGTCGACCGACTCTCCGACGATGCGGCGCAGAGGGTCCGGCTGGATGCCGCCCAGGATGCTGATCGACAGGTTTGGGATCAGCGATGCACCACGGGCGACGCGGTTCAGCGCATAGGAACCGCCGTTGAACGCTTGCAGCCAGAAGCCGCGATCCGCCATCGCGCCCTTGCCGGCGGCGTACTTGTCCATGGCGCCGAACCAGCCGGAGAGCTCGTCCTGTTGCGAGAGAACGCCGTCAGGGGAATCCTTCAGCACATCTTGGGCGGCTTCGATCGTCGCGTCGGAGATGCGCGCGCGCCGCTGGATAGGCCGCGGCGCGTGCTTGCGCTCCTTCATCTCCAAAGTGTCGTACGCGTCCTTCTTGATCATGTATTCGCGAAACAGGTCGGCATCGATCTTGTTGAGCGGCCGCAGTGCCGCATTCATGATCGGCGTCTTCTTGGTGCTGGGCGACCCGATGAGCGCCGTCCACAGGCGCGCAGACTCCGTCCAGGACGCGTCGAAGCGCTTCACCTGAAGTCGGACACTATCGGGGATGGCGGCGGCACAGGTCGTGAGCGCTGCCATCGCCAGGCCGGCCGCATCAGCCCCCATAGTCTTGCTGTGCGTCACGGCGAACTGGGCGATCACCTCGGGGAGAACATCAGCGGGCAGTTCTGGTGCTTCATAGCGCGCCCACAGGTCCACCGGTGCGCAATCGAAGGGCCCATAGAACTCCAGTTCCCCACTCGCCGGCGGCCGGGCGAATTCCACCACCGTCGAGGGTGAAGAATGGCGGGCCGTGTCGGCCCACTCCGGCATCTCCTGATAGCCCGGGTCGCCATCCTCAGTGGGCGGCGGTTCGGACGAGAAACGGGCTCGGACGACGTTCGGGCCAGTTCGTTCGGAATGAAGCTGGCGGAACGCGGCCTTGTGGTTGCCGCCGTGCTTGAAGTGCACGTACAGGTCGTAGGCGTCGCCGTAGCAGCCGGCATCACACGTCTCGCCGACGCCAGCGGCCGCGTCAGAGGCGGACAGGCTGACCCACTTCCCCTTGATGATCTTGGTCGCGAAGGTCTCGCCGGTCTGAAGCGGAGAGCGCCAATCGTCAGCCGATCGGGGGCTTTGCTCGTAGCCGCATAGTGCGAGCATGGTGGCGACGGTGGTAGTGGCGTTGAAGTCGTCGATGATGTTGCCGCTGTCGACGCGGGGACGATCCGCGCGCCGCTGCTCTGCCTCGCGCCGGATGTTCTCGCGCGCACGATCATCGTCAGTTCGACGCCGGCGGATCAGCCGAATGCCATTCGCAAGCGCGCCGGTGGTGATCTTGATGCCAGGCGCCGTCATGTCGGTCGACGCTGACTGGTAGTAGATCGGCGCGCCGTTGGCGTCGCGCAGTGGAGTGCCGGACTTCGCGTGAACGGCGGGGACGTTCGGCAGATAGACCGGCTGTGCCGCCCGGGACATCGCGCGATCCATTGCGATGCCCGCCGCCTCCATGACGTCGAAGAAGGCGCACTGTGCGTCGTGCCAGTCGGCGAACGACAGCGTTTCTTCGAGCGGCAGGATGATGCGCCAGCGCATATCGCCATCCCGTGCGTGTGCGCTGGAATAGATCAGCCAAGCTGAGCCGTTGGCGAACGCCTCGACCACCTGCCGTATCGTGCCCAGCGGATGGTCGCCGGTATCGACGTCGCCGCACAATGCCACGAACCGCCCCACGCTGCGCTGCCGGGCATGTTCGCGCGCGTCGAAGTCAGCATAGCTGCTCGGGATAATGGCGGGGCTGGATTGCTTGTCGCGCGACGACGGCGCCATGCCGAAGATGTCCGCGAGCGATAGGGTCCGGTAGTCCTCGCCGGTCTTGATCTTGGTGTCGTGCTGCCCGTTGAACAGCACCACCCGGCGATCGAGCCAGCAATCTTGCGCCGATCGTGCGGGGGAGCGGAGCGAACTCATGCGTGCCCCCCTTTGACCGTTGCGAGCAGGATCGGCCGACCAGGGGCGAGCTTCTGCACCAGCGCGACCCACTGAAACTCTTGCTCAAGCCGGGTCTCGATGATCAACCCGCTCTTGCGCGTCTTGGCCGTGGTTGCGGCGATCGTCCCGTAGATGTCGGACGTGGGCATCGACGAGACGATGGCGAAGAAGGCGCACGAACGGATGATCCGCCGGATGGACGGGCCGTGGAAGCCTGCCGCGCCTTGAGCGGAGTCGAAGTCGTCGCCAACGACTACGATGGTGGGGCGGTCTGCGCGCTTCGGGATGCGGAAGCTATCGAAGCCTTGCGGCACGAACAGGAAGCCGACGCGCTGGTCGCGAACAGCGGTGAGGATCGGGCGCAGATGGGGCGGGGCGTCACCGATGATGCGCGTCAGGGCGGCTGTGCACATGGCACCGTCGTAGATCGAGCTCATTTGCCGTCTCCGCGCCAGGGTTCACCGTCGTGTTCAAGCTCTTCTAGGCGGAACAGCACCAGGTGCACTGCGGCGGCAGAAACAGTGGCACTGCCCTCAACGTTTCCGCTTACCTGCGCCTTCAGGTGCGAGACTGCGGTCGCCAGCCACTCGCGCGGTGAGCCGGCATCCGCCGCCAGATTGTCCAGATCAATCCGGTCGGCATGGATCGCTTGCAGCCGCGCGCTTTCCTGTTCCGCGCGATCAGGGAAGGGTACGACGCTCATACAACGTCCCCCCATGCCAAGCCCGCAATGAGTTCGGCACGGCGGCCCGAGATGCCGACGGACGACGCGAGCCGTTGCAGTCGAAGGGTAGTGGTGCTATTCACAAGATTGTCGCCGCCAAGCAGACATTTGGAAAGCCGTTCGGTAGCCGCCGGGCGGCTTTCTCGCTTTTTAGGCCGCGAAGTGGCCTTTGCAGATGCCATCTTGGATCAAGCCGCCTCAACCAACTTGCGCAGGCTATCGACCTTGATCAGGCGACGTGCGCCGAGCTTGGCGAACTCAAGACGGCCCTCGCGCATGTGTTTGTAGATAGTGTTGGGACACACGCCGATCGCCTCGGCCGCGTCTTTCACGCTGCAAGCAATTCTGTTTTCCACAGGTCATCTCCGTTCGTTGCACGGATATGAATGGCAGTGCGCAGCGGTGCGTTTACGGTGGTTCGAAGAATCTACTCGCGTGTGATCCGCATCAGCTTGTCGTTTTCTCTCTAAGTCGCATGTCGTGAACCCAAGAGTCTGCGCTCACCCGTTTGGCGTGCTCGATCGCGCTCGCGCGAACATGATCGCCCGCGATTGTCGATGTTGCCAGCTCGACATCGAGTTTCCAAGGTCCGCCCGGAGCGACCATTTTGCTCCAATAATTGCCAGGGGCGGATAGGGCGCTCCTGTATGAGCGCTCTTGCTCTTCGGAGGAAAGGGTTGTGTCGGCCGCGCGATAAAAGTTGTCCGCTTCAGCCTTCATTCGAGCCATCGCGTACGAGTCAAGATTGTCGCGCCAGCAGATAATCAACGCGCCGCCCCGTACTCGCGACCGAAGGATCATGAGGCGAGGGTTTCGCTTAGCGACAGTTCCCATCGACCTTATAACTGACACGCGATGCTTCTTCTCCACGCGGTTTAAACCCGGAAAGCAGCGCTCGCACAGATCTTCGACCGAGAGTGCATTGCCATCCTGCGCAGAAAGCGCATCGAGAATGGCACGTTCCAGGCTTCCCGGCCCGCGGCTCACTGGGTGTACCTAAGTGTTTCCAAAAGGCTGATGGCGTTCAAAGGAAACACTTAGGACAGCGCCGCGTGAGAATTGTGACGCACGCCGGCGCAGAGGAATTCAGCCCAGTGGCCCATCAGCAAGCGCCGTCTTTCAAAAAAGTCCGTCCGCCGATATGCGGCCTCGACTCGATCCGGCAGCTTGTGGGCAAGCGCCTTGTCTACCACCTCTTTCGGTGTCGAGGTTGCCTCCGCCGCCCAATCTGTGAAGCTGCTCCGGAACCCATGCACAGTGATCTTCTCGATCTCGTCGTCGCGCAGCACCTTCGTCATGGTCATATCAGAAATCGGCTTGTCCTCGGCAGCTTTGCCGGGCGGTGGCTTTGTTCGAGATGCCGAGAAGACGAGGCCCGCATCGCTCGTCCTCGCTTCCCACCGGCGGCGCAGGATCTCGACAGCGGCTGATGTCAGCGGGACGACGTGGATCTGCTTCATCTTCATCCGACTGGCCGGGATCGTCCATGTTCCCTTTTCTAGGTCGAACTCAGGCCACGTTGCGAATCGCGTCTCATTCGATCGGACTGCGTTGAGGATGGTGAAGCGCAGGGCATCGCGACCGATAGTCGGTTCAGCGGCTGCCAGCTTCGCCATGTAGTCTGGCACGTCCAGGTAGGCCATCGCAGCGAAATGGTTGTCGGTCTGCGGCTGCCGCGGAAGCCCCTTCCGCACCGACTTGAGGCTCGTCTCGTCGGGACGCCAACCGTTGATATGGGCGAAGTCCAAGACGGTGCCGATCCGCTGAAGTGCGCGCCTGGCGGTTTCCGGGATTGTCAGCCAGATCGGGGCGAGCGCATCGCGGACCATGATGCTTGTGATCGCGTCGACCTGCTTGTCGCCGATGGCGGGCAGGATGTGCGAAACAAGGCAAGACAGCCACACCTCGCCATGCTTCTTGTTGCCCCAGCCTTTCCGCAACTCCTCATGGCAGGCTCGTGCCGCTGCTTCAAAGGTCGGGATCGCAGCGGGTGCTTTCTTGCGTTCCTCGACGGGGTCGATCCCGGACTTCACCATTCTGCGGAAGGCGTCGGCTTTATCGCGGGCTTCCGCCAAAGTGAGCGAGCGGCGGTTCAGCAGGTCGATCTTCTCAGCCGCTGCCTGCTGCGCCTTGCTGCGCGGCTGTGTCTCGGCGGTGCCAAGGCCAAGGTCGCGCCTACTCTTTCCAGCCTGAATCCGGAGGACGAACTGCCTGGAGCCCGTGTCCCGTACGAAAAGGTAAAGCCCATCACCATCGGCATGTCGCCCAGGCGCTGCGCTCCTTACCTTCAGAACAGTCAACCCGCCCATCACCGTCCCTCACCGTGTACCACACTCTAGCGTGCTTGTGGTTGAGCGGCAATGCGCAGCGGTGAACATCAGGGTTTAATAACCGGCTGATTTCCTGGCGAGTCGTGAGCGTTGGTGCGCGGCGGTGCGCAGAGGTTAGATAGTCTCCGGGACCACCATTCTTCGACGTGCAGCGCTCCCCGAAGCGAACGGGTGCCGGATCGCTCCGGCGCTCCGCCCGTCAGTTTTGCGAGGTGGTGACGCTCGTGGTCGTTTTCTCCACGGTGTGGGATTTTGGCGGGGCCGACTTGCGCACGACCCGGCGGCGTACCGTCGGCGTGGAGGAGGACGCCTGCTGCTTTACCGTCTCGGTGGTGACGGTGGTGGTCGGCGTCGGTGCGGCGATCACCACCGGCGGTGCCGCGCGGGCAGCGGCGGCATCGGCCGCGGCGGATGCGGCCGCCTGCTGCGCGGCATCAGCGCGCTCGTTAGCGGCCTGCGCCTGCTGCTGCGCCTCTGCGGTTGCGGCCTGAGCTTCGGCCTGCTGTGCGTTCGCCTGCATGTTGCGGTTACGCTGCGCCTCACCCAGCGCCGTGTCCGCCAGTTGCGAGGCACGATGTGCGTCGGTGATCGCGGCTTCCTTCTGCCCACGCGCGAGTTCTTCCTCGGCAGTGCGCAGCGCCGCCTGTGCCTCCGCCTGCATGCGCGGCGCTTCGCCGGCAACGCCGACCTTGTTCGCGGCATCGATCTTGCCATGCGCTTCGGCGATGGCGGATCGCGCACGATCGGCCTTGCCCTGCGCCAGTACAGGCGATGCGGTGAGGATAAGCGCGGTCGCGCCAAGGCTGGCGGCGATCAGTCTGGTCCGTGTCATAGCGGCCTCTCCATAGTGAATACGGGGCCGAAACGAACGCAGATTGATCAAGGTTCCGGAACGGCCGGATTAACCTGGGGCAATCAATGTGCGGGCACCGACGGATCGCCGGCGCCCGCAAGCCCGTTCAGGCCTTCATGTGGCCGGCGAGGTGCTTGTTCATCTCGAACATGGTCACCCGATCCTTGCCGAAGATCTTCTTGAGGTTCTCGTCCGCGACGATCTCGCGCTTGTTCTCAGGGTTCTGGAGTTCGTGCTTTTTGATATATTCCCAGACCTTGCTGATCACTTCGCTGCGCGGAAGCCGATCGCTGCCGACGATCTTCGCCAGATCCTCCGAAGGCTGGATCGGTGCGTGGATGCCGCCGGTCTTCGGCGCTGCTGCGGTTTCGGTTTTTGCCATGATAGGTCCTTCCTGCTGTGTCGTTCTTCGCGACATCGGTTGCGCGCTGGCGCGCAGCGCGGGTGCGTTTGTGCGCCGCCTTTTGCCCGATGTCACTCGTCCTGACCGCTAAGGCCCGTTTTCGTTACGGAAGCGGGCCGGGGCGCGCTCGATAGAGAGAGACGACGGGCGATGCAAATTCTCATCGTTGCGCGCGGTTTAACCGTGTCCGCTTCATGCCGCCGCGATGGTCACGGGTCCGCCGCCATTGCGGAGCCGGCAAGCAGCCCGTATCCCAAGTTACGGTGGCGGCTGTTTCCGCCCGAGGTTTGGGCGCACATCGCACCGGCGGTGTCGATCGCACCGTGAAATATTCACTGAGGATGTGGAATGAACGAACGATCCGTCGCTGCGAATTCCGGGGATCTGATCGGCGACGAAGGGAAGATCGCCGTCCCCGACGACGTTGCCGAGGCGGTTCGAACGCTGATCCGCTGGGCGGGCGACGACCCTGCGCGCGAGGGGCTTCTCGATACGCCCAAGCGCGTTGCCCGCGCCTGGAAGGAATATTGCGCCGGGTACGATGACGATCCTGCCTACCACCTCTCCCGCATCTTCGAGGAGGTTGGCGGCTACGACGAAATCGTGCTGCTGAAGGACATTCCCTTCCAGTCGCACTGTGAGCATCACATGGCGCCAATCATCGGCAAGGCGCACATCGCCTATCTGCCGAAGAACCACGTCGTCGGTATCTCGAAACTGGCGCGCGTGCTGCACGCCTTTGCGCGGCGCTTGCAGGTTCAGGAGCGGCTGACCGCGGAGGTCGCGGACTGTATCTGGGACAATCTCAAGCCGGTCGGCGTGGCAGTCGTCATCGAGGCGAGCCATGCCTGCATGACAGCACGCGGCGTGCGCACCCCCGGCGTGTCGATGACGACGAGCCGGATGATGGGCGTGTTCCGCGAGGACGACCGCAGCCGCAAGGAAGTGCTCGCGCTGATGGGGCTTTGATCCGCGTGCGACGTACCGTTCTCGTCACCGGCGCGGCACGGCGGATCGGCGCGGCGATCGCCAAGACCTTGGCGGGAGCGGGCCACCGGGTCGTCGTCCACCATTTCCACTCGGCTGAGGATGCCGAAGCACTGGTGGCGGATTTGCGCGCCGGCGGCGGGGACGCGTGGTTGATCCACGGCGACATTGCGGCCGACGCCGACCGGGTGTTCGCGGACGCGCGCGCGGCGGCGGGCGGGGTTGTCGATGGGCTGGTGAACTGCGCATCGCTGTTCGACTTCGACCGGCCGCCACATGAGAACCCGGATCTGTTCGCGTCGATGATCCAGACCAACCTTGCCGGGCCGGTCGCGCTGGCGACGGCGCTGGCGCGGCAGGACGGAGTATCGGACGGGGCGATCGTCAACGTGCTCGACCAGAAGATCGCGAACCTCAACCCGGACTTCTTCTCCTACTCGCTCAGCAAGACTGCGCTCGACAGTGCGACGGTGATGCTCGCGCAGGCGCTCGCCCCGCGCATACGCGTCAACGCGGTGTCGCCAGGGCTGACGATGGTCAGCCACGACCAGAGCGCGGATGAGTTCGAGGCGGTAGCGCGCGACAATCTGCTGCGCCGCCCCGTTTCGACAGAGGATATCGCCGGCACCGTGGCGTGGCTGCTGACGTGCGGCAGCATCACCGGGCAGAACGTCTTCGTAGATTGCGGGCAGCGGTTCATCACCCGCGATAGCGACGTGATGTTCGCGACACGGGAGCGCGCGCTTGACTGATTTTCGCGATCTGGACGATCCGGCAGCGGGTCGGGCGAGCTACGTCACCTTGCTCGACACGTTGGAGATCGCGGTCGGCCTCGGCATCCACCCGGCGGAACGCGCCGGGCCGCAGCGCGTGCTGGTCAGCGTGTGGCTGTATTGCGATTACGGCGACGTCGCGCCGGCCGACCGGATTGACGCGGTGGTCGACTACGATTTCCTGCGCACTGGCATTCACGCGCTCGCCGGCTCACGCCATTTCGAGTTGCAGGAGACGTTGTGCGAGGCGATCGGCGCGCTCGCGCTGAGCGATCGCCGCGTGGTCGGCGTGCGGGTGCGGACGATGAAGGCGGATATCTACCCCGACGCGCGGATCGGCTGCGAGATCCTGCGGCGCCGGTAGCGGCTACCCTCCTCAGGTGGTGAGGAGGGTAGCCGCGATCGCTTACAGCCGGTTCGCCGTCGACAGCACCGCGCGGACCGAGGCGGTGGCGATATCCTCGTCGATGCCGACGCCCCACACGGTCCGCCCTTCGGCGGTACGGCATTCGACATAGGCGGCGGCGCGCACGTCCGATCCCTTGCCGATCGCGTGTTCGACATAATCGGCCACTTCGAGGTTCACGGCGAACCCATCGGCAAGCGCGGCGGTCACGCTCGAGATCAGGCCGTTGCCGCGCCCGCTGACCGAGTGATGCTCGCCCGCCACTTCGATATCACCGACGAAAATGCGCTCGTTACCCGGTCCCCGCGTTTCGTCATAGGCGCCGAGCACGAACCGGTCGCCCGGCTTGGCGAGATAGGTCTTCTCGAACTGGCCCCAGATGTCGGCGGCGTTCAGCTCGCGGCTGGTCTCGTCCGCCAGCGCCTGGACGTGGCGGCTGAAGTCCGCCTGCAAGCGCTTGGGCAGTTTCAGCCCCTTGTCCTGCTCGATCACCCAGGCGACGCCGCCCTTGCCGGATTGCGAGTTGACGCGGATCACCGCCTCGTAGCTGCGGCCGAGATCGGCCGGGTCGATCGGCAGATACGGCACCTCCCACAGTGGGTCGTTCTTGGCCTCCTGCGCGGCCAGCCCCTTCTTGATCGCGTCCTGATGGCTGCCCGAAAACGCGGTGAACACCAGATCGCCCGCATAGGGCGTGCGCGGATGCACCGGCAATTGCGTGCAATAGTTCACCGTGTTGACGATCTCGTCGATGTCCGACAGGTCGAGCCCAGGCGACAGGCCCTGCGTGTACATATTGAGCGCGACCGTCACGAGATCGCAATTGCCGGTGCGCTCGCCATTGCCGAGCAGACAGCCCTCGACCCGGTCCGCGCCCGCCATCAGCCCGAGTTCCGCCGCCGCCACGCCGGTGCCGCGATCGTTGTGCGTGTGCAGGCTGATCGCGATGGCATCACGATTGCGGATATTCTTGCCGAACCATTCGATCTGGTCGGCATAGACGTTGGGCGTCGCCGCCTCGACCGTGGCGGGCAGGTTGAGGATCAGCTTGTGATCGGGGGTAGGGCGCAGCACCTCCATCACCGCCTCGCAAACCTCGACCGAGAAATCGAGTTCGGCGGTCGAGAACGTCTCCGGGCTATATTCGAAGAACCACTTGGTATCGGGCTGTGCGGCGGCACAATCGCGCAGGATCTTCGCACCTTCGATCGCGATGGTGCGGATCTCGTCGCGGGTCATGCCGAACACGATCTTGCGCCACGCCGGGCTGACCGCGTTGTAGAGGTGGACGATCGCCGTCGGCGCACCGCGCAAGGATTCGAAACTCTTCTCGATCAGGTCGCGGCGCGATTGCGTCAGCACCTGAACGGTCACGTCGTCGGGGATGCGGCCGGTCTTCACCAGGCCGGAGATGAAGTCGAACTCGGTCGCGCCCGCGCTCGGGAAACCGACCTCGATTTCCTTGATGCCGACCTTGCAGAGCAGATCGAACATCCGCGTCTTCTTCTCGGCATCCATCGGGTCGATCAGCGCCTGATTGCCGTCACGAAGATCGGTCGACAGCCAGCGTGGCGCGTGCGTGATGGTGCGCGAGGGCCATTCGCGGTTGGGCAGGTCGATCTGCGGGAAGGGGCGGTATTTGGTCGAAGGATCGCGCAGCATGGGCGTATCTCGCTTGCTGAAGGGTGGGGACTGGCTCTTGCCCTCAGGCGCGTCGTGCGTCGGCAGGGCCACGCAACGGGACGGTCGCGCCTAAGGGCGCGTAAGTCGAAGCAGCAGGCCGGTCTCGATCATCATCGCCCTGCCGATACCCGTGCCGCACGCGGTTTGTCCAGACCGATCGCACGTCGCTGCCCGCATAAATCCGGAAGCCGTTAACCACTTCGTCAACAAGTCACGACAAAATGGCCGTAAAACAAGGAGATGCAAGATGTTGCAGTTGATCTACATCAGTACCGCCGCCGCTTCGATGCGAGACGTCGAACAGACGCAAATTCTCGCCGCGTCCCGCCGTAACAATGCGCGCGATGAGATTACCGGCCTGCTGTTCTTCAACGGGCGGCGTTTTCTGCAAGCACTCGAGGGGCCGGTCGCGGCGGTGGAGCGCGCCATCGCGCGGATCAAGGCCGACGATCGCCACTCCGGCATCGTCACGCTTTCGCGCCGCGAAGTCGACGTGCGCGAATTCGGCGATTGGGCGATGGCTGCACTCGGCACCGGCGAAGCCGCCGCGCAGGCGGCGATCGACCGCGTCGACACGCTCACCGCCGAGGCATCGCCCAACGTCCGCGCGCATTTCACCAGCTTCGCACGGCTTCAGCCGGCCTGACGCGGCGCGAACAGGGTGTCGATGCGGCTCTGCGGCAGGAACCACATCAGCGCGACGAACGCAGCGCAACCGATGCCGAGCCACGGCGAGACGAAGGTAAGCGGGATGCCGAGCGCGTAGATCAGCGAGGCGGCGATACCCTTTCGGCTGCTCGATACGTAGAAGCGCTTGGCGGCGGCGCTACGCACGCCGGACCGGCGGATCGTCGCCTGTAGCCACGCGTAGCACAGCGCCGGAAACAGCATCGTCGCCAGGTAAAGCCAGGTGCCGCCCCGGTCGAAATGATGCTCGCCCAGATACGACGTCGAGAACGGCACCAGCGACAGCGCGAACAGCAGCAGCATGTTCGACCATACCAGCCCGTTGGTGACGTGCGTGGCATGGCTGAACAGCCGGTGATGGTTCACCCAGTAGATCGCCACGTAAGCATAGCTCAGCACATAGGCGAGGAACACCGGCCACAAGGTCCAGAGCTTCGCCATCCCCTCGGAAATCGGCGGGTGAAGTTCCAGCACCATGATTGTGACGATGATGGCGATCACGCCGTCCGAAAACGCTTCGACGCGGCCGACACCGGGCCGGCCCTCGATCATCTCGGACGGCGCGTCGTTCATTATTGCAGCTCGAACGCGGCGTTGATGACGAGCACGGTCTGGTCGGACACCAGAGGCACGTATTTGGTCACGCCGAATTCGGAACGCCTGAACGAGAGCCGGCCGAGGAAGCCGACCCCGGCCTTCTTGCTCATCGGGTTGGTCGCCGCGCCGAAGAAGCGCGCGTCGATCACCGCCGGCTTGGTGACGCCGTGCAGCGTCAAACTACCCTCGATCCGCGCGGCATCCGGGCCGAGCGCGGTCACCTTGGTCGAACGGAAGGTCGCGGTCGGGAACTTGGCGGCATCGAGCCAGTCGGCGCTCTTCAGTTCCTCGACGAGCTTGCCGCTGGTGGTCTGCACGCTATCGACGGGAATCGAGACGCTCAGCGTTGTCGCGTCGAGGTGCGCGGGGTCGAGCTTCATCGAACCGCTCGCGCGCGAGAACCAGCCGGCGAACGGCGAGATGCCCATGTGGCTGACGCTGAACGCGACCTGGGTATGGTCCGGCTCGACCGCATAGGTGCCGGCCTTCACGTCGGCGGGCGCGCCGTTGCCGTGCAGCATGTCGGGACGGTGCATCTGCGCGGCGAGCGGCACCGCGGCGACGGCGGCGGCGAGCGAGGCGGCAAGAACGAAACGGCGCATCACGGCATTCTCCTGTTGAGGTGCGCGAGCCTTGGTCGAGCCGTTCGTGCCCGTCAAAGTCAGAGTCCGCAACCGATCGTTTCGCAGGCGCGCTGTGTCAGGCGGTTGCGCGACTGCCCCGGACTTCGCGATCGACGCGCCGGGCCGCCATGATGGCGACCCGGCGCGGAGATCAGTTCTTCGCCTTGTCGACCAGCGCGTTGGCGCCGATCCACGGCATCATCGCGCGCAGCTTGGCGCCGGTCTCCTCGATCGGGTGGCGCTGCGCCGCGCCGCGTGCCGCCTTCAGTTCCGGCTGGCCGGCGCGATTGTCGAGCACGAAGTCCTTGACGAAGCGGCCTGACTGGATGTCGGCGAGCACGCGCTTCATCTCCTTCTTGGTCTCGTCGGTGATGATGCGCGGACCGGTCTTGATGTCACCATATTCGGCGGTGTTCGAGATGGAGTAGCGCATGTTGGCGATGCCGCCTTCGTACATCAGATCGACGATCAGCTTCAGTTCATGGAGGCACTCGAAATACGCCATTTCCGGCGCGTAGCCTGCCTCGACCAGCGTCTCGAAGCCGGCCTGCACCAGCGCGGTGGTGCCGCCGCACAGCACGGCCTGTTCGCCGAACAGATCGGTCTCGCATTCCTCGCGGAAGTTGGTCTCGATAATGCCCGAACGGCCCCCGCCGACGCCGCTCGCGTAGGCGAGGCCGATGTCGTGCGCGTTGCCGCTCTTGTCCCGGTGGATCGCGATCAGGCACGGCACGCCGCCGCCGCGCACATATTCGCTGCGCACTGTGTGGCCCGGACCCTTTGGCGCGATCATGATGACGTCGAGATCCTCGCGTGGCTCGATCAGGCCGAAGTGGATGTTGAGGCCGTGCGCGAACGCGATCGTCGCACCCTGCTTGAGGTTGGCGTGGAGGTCGTTCGCGTAGATCGCGGCCTGATGCTCGTCGGGGGCGAGGATCATGGTGATGTCGGCCCAGGCGGCGGCCTCGGCGGTGGTCATCACCTTGAAGCCGGCGTCGGTCGCCTTCTTGGCGGTCGCCGAACCCTCGCGCAGCGCGATCGCCACCTCCTTGACGCCCGAGTCGCGCAGGTTCTGCGCATGGGCGTGGCCCTGCGAGCCATAGCCGACGATCGCGATCTTCTTGTCGCTGATGAGGTTCAGATCGGCGTCGCGATCGTAATAGACACGCATGGGAGGTTTCCTTTCATGGCACGCCCCGCGGCGATGCGCGGGACGAACGGTGGTGGGTTGCTCAAAGGAGCGGTGAGTTTGAAGCGCCGCGATGAAGCGACGCGAAAGCGTTCAGGCGGCTTCTCGCCCGCGTGAAATCGCGACGATGCCGGTGCGCGCGACTTCGATCAGGCCGACCTCCGCCATCAGCTCGATGAACTTGTCGATCTTGGCGATGCCGCCGGTCACCTCGAACACGAAGCTGGAGATGGTCGCATCGACCACCCGCGCGCGGTACACTTCGGCGAGGCGCAGCGCTTCGATCCGCTGGTCGCCGGTGCCGATCACCTTGATGAGCGCGAGTTCGCGCTCGACGTGATTACCCTCGGCAGTGAGGTCGCGGACCTTGTGGACCGGCACCAGCCGGTCGAGCTGCGCGACGATCTGTTCGAGCACCGGCGGGCTGGCCGAGGTCACGATGGTGATGCGGCTGACCGACTTGTCGTCGGTGATCTCGGAGACCGTCAGGCTCTCGATATTGTAGCCACGCGCGGTGAACAGGCCGGCGATCCGGGCGAGGATGCCCGGTTCGTTATCGACGATCACGGCGAGCGTGTGCCGTTCGGCGATCTGTTGCTGGATGTGCATGTCGTCCCTCACACCAGCGCCCTCGCGCTGTCGTCCATTTCGCCCGACACTTCGCTCGAATACAGCAGCATGTCGGTATGCGCGGCGCCACTCGGGATCATCGGGAAGCAGTTGGTGAGCTGCGCCACCCGGCAATCCACGATCACCGGCCCGTCATAGGCGAGCATCTCGGCGATGCCGCTCTCGAGCTGGTCCGGCCCTTCGATCAGGATACCCTTCCAGCCATATGCCTCACCCAGTTTGACGAAATCGGGCAGCGCATCCGAATAGCTTTCCGAATAGCGGCTCGAATAGGTTAGTTCCTGCCACTGCCGGACCATCCCCATATACTGGTTGTTGAGGATGAAGATCTTCACCGGCAACCGGTATTGCGTGGCGGTGGCAAGCTCCTGGATGTTCATCTGGATCGAGGCTTCACCGGCGATGTCGATCACCAGCGCACCCGGATTGCCGAGCTGCGCGCCGATCGCGGCGGGCAGGCCATAGCCCATCGTGCCGAGGCCGCCGCTGGTCAGCCACTTGTTGGGCGCCTCGAAATCGAAGTGCTGCGCCGCCCACATCTGATGCTGGCCGACCTCTGTGGTGATGATCGGGTTGCGCGCACGCGTCGCCTCCCACAACGCGCGGACGGCACGCTGCGGCATGATCTCCTCGACGGAGGGCGGGTACGACAGACCCTTGACCGCGCGCCACTCGGCGATCCGCTCCCACCACGCGGTCAGATCGGGCTTGGGGTGCTGACGCGCCTTGAACACGCGCACCATGTCTTCCAGCGCGCGGCCGACATCGGCGACGATCGGCAGATCGACGCGCACGTTCTTGTTGATCGAGGAGCGATCGATATCGACGTGGATCTTGCGGCTGTTCGGGCTGAACGCATCGAGCCGCCCGGTCACCCGGTCGTCGAAGCGCGCGCCCAGGCACACGATCAGATCGGCCTGATGCATCGCATGATTGGCCTCGTACGTGCCGTGCATGCCGAGCATCCCCAACCACTGCGGCGCGGACGCCGGCAGCGCACCCAGACCCATCAGCGTGGACGTCACCGGCGCACCGGTGATCCGCACCAGCTCACGCAGCAACTGGCTCGCCTGTGGCCCGGCATTGATGATGCCGCCGCCGGTGTACAGCACCGGCCGTTCCGCCGCCGCCAGCATGTCGACCGCCTGCTCGATCAGCGCCTGATCGGCCTTCACCTGCGGGCGATAGGTCTTGTGGACGATCGTGGACGGGTTCGGCCCGGTGCGCGTGTAGCGTGCGGTCGCGACCTGCACGTCCTTGGGGATGTCGACCACCACCGGACCCGGCCGGCCGGAGGTGGCGATATGGAACGCCTCCTTAACCGTATCGGCAAGCTTGGCGGGGTCCTTCACCAGATAATTGTGCTTCGAACAGTGGCGCGTGATGCCGACGGTATCGGCCTCCTGGAACGCATCGGTGCCGATCAGCGCGGTCGGCACCTGACCGGTCAGCACTACCATCGGGATCGAATCCATCAGCGCATCGGTGATGCCGGTGACCGCGTTGGTCGCGCCCGGCCCGGAGGTGACGAGCACCACGCCGCACTTGCCGGTCGAGCGGGCATAGCCCTCCGCCGCATGCGTCGCCGCCTGTTCG
>Ga0265798_10004512_pt1 | contig 19126 bp, 17 predicted proteins | sample P3T30metagenome_FD_192430 | JGI IMG/M metagenome (GOLD analysis project Ga0265798, IMG submission 192430) | Plant litter microbial communities from East Loma Ridge, Irvine, California - P3 T30 | ecosystem: Environmental > Terrestrial > Plant litter > Unclassified | place: USA: California... | reverse complement strand
CAATACGATACTGACCTCTTCATAGGGTGTGGTCGAGGGTGGGATCTCCAGCGGCTTCTCCAAGGATGACTGGCAGCAGTGGCTGGAGAAGAATGTCTCGTGACTCGAAGATGGTCCAACCCCTCGTTTATGATTATGAGAAGTGTACATAGACAGCAGCAGTGGTACTGCCGTCGCCGGAAATTCAATTGAGTGGCGTCAGGGGCAGACTTGCGTAAATTGCTTCAAATACTTCAACATTGACATCAAAGCATCGTCGGTGTTGTCAGGTAGCTGTGCAAAGGCTGCGCGTCGTGGTGAAAATCAACGAGTTGTTTCGACGCTCTTTCAGTAGCAGGGTCTCTGGAACAGCTGCACGAGCGTGATGGTATTACCACTGAAGATCTGAATGACCATTGAGATTAACGAGTTGTTTTGACGCTATCTCAGTGGCAGATACTCTAGAACAGCTGCAGAAGCATGATAGTATGACTACCGAAGATCTCGATGACCATTGAGACCAACGAGTCATTCATCTCTTAATGTCACACAGCATCTCTCTGGCACTAGCAAACGTGTGATGTATCAAAGCTGCTGATACCACCGCTTGCCGAATTTCGATCCAGTGAGATGCTGAGTTTTGTGTTTTGAGCTTTCCAATGTTAGTTAGTATCTCACTGGCATGGAAACGATGTGGGTATACAGAAATCGCTCGTATCACCGTAAAAGTACAATACATCCGACTGTATAATGTAAGCATGATTTGTTGCGTTTGTGTATGAAGAAGAAGACTTCCAACAGATTGGAGATTGGAAGCTTCCTTTTCCCTTCGACTTTTGACCAGCCGAATCACGACTTCTGCCGAGCACTGAGCAGACATTTCTAGAGTCGACGGCACAATTTCGTGACAATCGAACAACAGAATCACTTTTTCCCCTAAGTTTGTTCACATCAGCCATGCCTCACCCATTCCAATGCATTGCGAGCGTCACGCCTCAAGCGGCCGAAAACGGTAGCTTCTTGCTCGCAGCGTGCGGCCCCAAACTTCTTTCGCTATCCTCGAAAGACGGCTCCATCGTCTCGCAATGGACCGCCGATGCTGCCGTAAGTGAACTCGACAGCCAGAAGACTCTCTGTGTCGTTGGTCGCTGACCACTAGACTTTCAGCTCGTCTCTAAAAAGTACGTCAACTAAGTATTCATAGGGTACCGTACTCGTAGAGTCTGCCAATGGTGAACAAGCCGACGGCGACGAACGACCTGCAAAGAAGCAGAAGACCACGGCAAAAGCGCCGCCGACTCTGACCAACATCATCAAACTTACTGTTTCCCACGATCAGCAACACGCCGTTGCCGTCACTGAGGACAAATGCGTTCGTGTGTTCAGTATCCAAAACGACGGTGGCGTCGTCGAGCTCAGTCAGCGAACCATGCCGAAGCGACCCTGCGCGCTCGAAATCCTTCCCGACAATGATACTATCATCTGTGGTGACAAATTCGGAGACGTCTACTCTTTGCCGCTTCTGCCAACGGACGAGACCGAGAAGGAGGCGAGTGATGCCAAGGCCGCCCAGGCTGCTCAAGACGCAAAAGACGCAGAACTCCGAGCTGAAGCACGGTCTTCTGGAAAAGCATTCAAGCCTTCGGCCACGAATCTGACTGTCCACACCAAGCGCAACTTGAGATCGCTCGAGGCACAACAGAAGCAAAAGCTCTTTACTCCGAGGAAGGAAGTCCTGGCTTTTGAACACAAGTTGCTTCTGGGCCATGTGTCGATGCTCACAGACGCTACTTTTGCTACGCGCGAAGTCGAAGGCAAGACCCGCGGTTACATTATTACGGCCGACCGTGACGAGCACATTCGCATCTCACGCGCAGCTCCGCAGTCACACATCATCGAAGGCTTCTGCCTGGGCCACACAGAGTTCGTGAGCAAGTTATGCCTGGTCCCAGGCACTGACTTACTCGTCAGCGGAGGTGGCGACGACTGGATCGGAATCTGGGACTGGCCAAATTACTCTCTGAAGACCTCTATCAACATCAAGCAGCATTTGAGCAAGTATCTTACTGCAACGCCTGAAGACAAAGATCCCCAGATTGCAGTCTCTGGCATATGGGCCGTGCCTATTCAAAATCGGCCTAGTGGCTACGCTGTCGTAATTGCATGTGAGAAGGTGCCTGCTCTTCTTGTGCTTACTCCATCGAATGCCGACAACAACTCCATGCAAGTCACCATGGTCGAACAGCAACTCCAGGGCATGTACCCGCTTGACTTCACTTTCGTCGGTCAGCACATGTTGGTATCCATCGATGCCCGTTCAAGCGAGCAGAAACGGGTCTTGGCGCTGCAGCTGGCAGCCAACGACGACGGCTCGATCGCAGCATCCCGCGACGAAGCCCACGAAAGCACATTGAAGCAGCTGAACGACCTGAGCGGGATCGAAGAAGACCCCAAGTCGCTCGACAACCTGCTCTACAACGTCAAGAACCTCAAGAAGCGCACAGGCTGGGGCGAACAGGCAGAAGAGTAATGGCGGTCACGCCTATGTTATCTTTGTTTACTCCGAGAGGGGATGAGGCACCCAAAATCCGAGCTCATACCAGCACAATCCCACAACGTGATCAAGTCTCCACCGGCGCTCCGACGTCCATCTGCAAATTCCTCACCATCCGTTCAAAGCACCCCCGATACGCCTCCCTAATCTCCGGCACCTTGACCTCAACACCCTCGCACTGATACCTCTCCACAACCCCCATCAGCTTCGTCGCATCCAACTCGCAATTACTCCTCTCCGCCACAGTAACCTCCCCCTGCTCCTCGAGCGTGAAATTCTTCCACTCAAACATCGGGTCCACAATCTCCTTGTACAGCCCCAGCACCTCGTTATGCCCGATCGCGCCGGGGTTTGTGAAGTTGTACACGCCCGTCTCGCAGTGCTCGGACATGGCGACCGCCAGCGGCAGCAGGTCGTGCAGGATCGAGTTGGAGTTGGGGATGTTGACGACGTGCTCGTACTTTGTGATTTTGGTGACGAAGCTGCGCGGGTGCAGGTCGTCGGAGATGGGCATGCGGACGCGCAGGGTGAGCGCGTTGGGGTAGGTTGCGCGCAGGATGTCTTCGACGCGCGATTTGCTGAACGAGTAGAAGCTGCCGCCGAAGTTGGCGGGCGAGTCTTCGGTGAAGGGCGCACTGAGGATGGTGTCGCGGGTTTCGTTGTAGGTGGAGGTGTATATGCCTGTGTGAGGAGGGGGAAATGTTAGTGTGGGTCCGTTGGATTGAGATAGCAGAATGGGTTGTAGGAGATGGGAAGACGTACGGGAAAAAGAGGCGGGAAGTAAAAGAACAGAAAGGAAAAAAGAAATCACTTACAGCCCGTCGCCATATTGGTCAAATGCACTCCTCTCTCATGGCACAGCTCGGCCAACAGCAGCGTTCCGATAACATTGCTGCGCACCGTCTCAACCCTGTGGTCTTCGCACCAGTCGACGTTTGGCCGTCCGGTTTTGCCGGCGCAGTTGATGACTCGAGTTGGCCGGAAGTCGTCGAAGACCTCACTCATGCGCGCCTTGTCTTCCATGCGGACGTTGGTGGCGTGTACAGTTTTGCCCTGGGCCTTGAGCAAGCCTTCGAGGTGGCCGCAGATCCAGCCCTCGCTGCCGGTGAGGAGGAAGCGGTTTTCTTGGTCCATGCTTAGTCCTTGCTGTTGGTTTGTAACAGGTGCGGGTGTCTTTGGTTCGGGTTGTGTGAAGCTGTGGGGTCAATGTGACGGATGGATCTGATAGATGGTACTGTGCTAATGAGATTACGAATACAGCACACGATTCCTGGTGTACTAATAGATGCTGGACATGCCGATTCCACCCGGTAGGTCAAGCAAGGGAGAACAACTCGTTGCACGCAGTGTGGAGTCAGGAAAGATGCAAAGCAAGGGAGGACTTTCAACCCCGCGCGGCGCCTTGCATGACAACCGAGTAGCTAGGAGAAATGCCGGTCAGATGACTTTTCGTTCTCGGTCTTGGTAATGCGTGACTTACGCGATGATCCCTCCCAGGGCCAGGAGAATACCAACCAAGCTGCCGTCGCTGAGCGATTTCCCGCTGTGGAACCAGCCGAAAGCGATTATGAGGCATGTCTTGGAGTGGCCGACGACGGTACTGCTCACCGGGCCGGCTTCATTGATGATCAGGAATTGCGAGAGGTTGATGAGACAGGCTAGCATGCCGCTCTGTCGTCGTTTGTTAGCGGTACGATGGATAAGATCAGGGTTTGGCAAAAACTTACCAACAACACCAACATCCATGTGAAAGAATCAAGTGCGGCCCAGACCGTTATGTCGTCGGAGAACGGGATGACAAACAACATGACCAGGACGCTGACAGGCGCCTGGTTGAGTAGTAGCTGCATGCTTGTGCACTCGAGTACACGGTGGTACTTGTCGATCCAAACGGTGTAGATGGCGCTGGCGAAAAGCGCAGCGAAAGCGAAGACGGCACCGATCGGATCAGTCGCTTTCTCCATTGATCCGGACTTGGGCGCAGTATCGAAGTAGCTGACAATCGCGACGCCGGCGCAGACGGGTATCAACGTGAGCGCTGCGTTCACGGGAATCGTTGCTTTCACGATGATGTAGTTCAGCATCGCCACGGCTGGTGTGACGAGCACTCGCACGATCTGGTAGAATTGGATACTCGAGTAGGCCAGAGAGAGATTAAGGAGAACGACGTTGCAGATCATGGAGATGGCCAGAGGTAGGATCCTGAGTACGGGAACTCGCTTTGGCTGGAAGACATTGATGCGTGGTCTCGAGACGGCGTAAAGTGTGAGGGCCGTCACTGCGAAGTGGAAAGCGGCGATCGTGACTTGAGAGTGACGGAGACGTTCGTGTTCGAATAGTCGCTTGTTGACGAAGACCTGGTAGTCGTCAGTTGAGTACTTGTGTATGTACGAGCGTGCGACCAACAGACTCACGATTCCTGCTGTGCTCAATGTGTTGATCGCTGCGAAGGCCCAGAACTTGCGGCTCAGGCCTGGCGGTAAAGATTTCTGAGGATATGCCTTGTGTTCTGCGATTTCGTGCGCAAGGAATGCTTTCTCCTCATCGCGGTTGTCTTCTTCGTGAAGCTCGTGTTCCTCGACGGTTTTTTCAAGACTCGCGACCATGTTGACGACTTTGCCGACTTTGCGAGGCGGATGCACGATTTGCACAAGAGTCTGGGTACCTGGTAGTTGCACCCACGTTCAAGTGGGCGAGAGCGGTCAATGAAGACAGGAAAGTCACGGCGCGACGCGTCCTTGCATCAGCATACCTCGTGTTGCCACCAATTTATCCCTTGCGAAAGACCGGACGAGACAAGATGCAAGCCAGATCCGCTTCGTATCCGGAAGCGTTGCTTACGCTCGCAACACAAGATAGGCTAGCACCACATTACCATGGACGACTCATCCTGGAGCAACACTGGTGAGGACGATGTCGCATTGTCTGCGGTCGACTGCAAACGCCGTGCTAACTGGGACATGATTGAAAACAGGACCGACAAGCCTGGAATCTCGCTTTTTCGTCGACGATGGCGCCTGGCACGACGCGCCTATGCTGACCGGCCAAACCTCGTTCCCGCCATTGCCTGATGTGAAGAACATACTCGTGACGGGTGGGGAAGGATTCATGTAAGACGGTACAGGCCAGGCTCGAAGCCCAAGCGTGCCGTATCTCTGCGGCGAACGTCGTGTTCAGAAAAGTCAAAGTCGTCGTTGAGACCCCTCCGTGCTGACTGCGCCAAAAATAATCACAGTGGCTCATGGCTTGTACGCCACTTGTCAATCAAATATCAGGGACATTACAACATCGTTTCCTTCGACAAACTCGACTATTGCAGCTCTCTCAACAATGCGCGCTTGCTGCAGTCGAAGAAGCTGGGAAACTTCCACTTCTTCCACGGCGATGTGACCGTGGCTGTCGACGTGATCAGGTGTCTGCAGAAGCACAACATCGACACCGTCTTCCACCTCGCTGCGCACACCCACGTGGATCTGAGCTTTGGCAACTCGTACAAATTCACAATGAACAATGTGGTCGGCACACACGTCTTGCTGGAGAGCATCAAGGAGTATGGCAAGGTCCAGCGGTATTACCAAATTTCCACGGACGAGGTGTGTCTGGTCCATGGAAATACTACCCTTGAAAGGCAAAAAAGACATGCTGAGCGTTCTAGGTGTACGGCGAAGCACTCGCGGCCAACATGGCGGAGACCAGCATCTTAGACCCAACGAATCCGTACTCCGCGAGCAAGGCAGCCGCAGAGATGATGGTGAAGGGTTACGTGAAGAGCCACGGACTTCCCGCAGTCATGATCAGGCTCAACAATGTGATGGGTCCACACCAGGTACAAGCAGATCGCACCCTCGACATGTAGAAGTTGTGCATTCAGCTAACATTCCCACAGTATCCAGAAAGTAAGCAAAGCGTGTCAGCGCACGACATTCCAAACGTACTAATGCCACGCAGAGGTGATACCAAAGTTCATCAGCCTCCTTCGCCGGGGTAGGCCGCTGCTCCTCCACGGTGATGGACAACACTCGCGCCGCTATCTCTACGCAGGCGACGCGGCTGAGGCATTTGACACCATCTTGCACAAAGGCGAGATCGGGCAGACTTACAACGTCGACTCGCAAGACGAAGTCTCAAACTTGCAGCTCGCCCAGAAGCTGCTCAACCTCTTTGACCTGACTGACTCGGCGGCTTGGATCCTGCACACGCGCGACAGGAAGTTCAACGATCGGCGGTATGCCGTTGATGGCAGCAAGCTGCACTCGTTGGGATGGAAGCAGCGCACGAGTTTCGATGCTGCTCTGCGGATGACGGTCGATTGGTACGGGAAGTTCGCTGGCTGGTTTGGCGACATTGAGGGCGTGTTAACGGCGCACCCCGTCGTGAAAGGAGATCATGTCGTGCAACCGGCAGGGATTTCGGTCCCGCAAGCCGGTGGCCAGGACACCGAGGGTAGTACGCTCGATGGCTTCGTGAGGGAGACCCAAGCCGGTGCGCTCGACGCCTTCGTGAGAGAGACACAGAGTGCCAGAGACGCTGAGCAAAAGTCCAAGACCATGCCTACTGCGAGTGTCACAAGCAATGGCGGTTCGCAGAATGGCGGCAAGAAGAGGAAGGCAGACAGGATTTCCGACGAGTAGGCGTTTTTTTGATGTTTGGTAGCAAGCTGCAGGCAGCCTATCTTGAGATACGTTGCCAGTCACATCGAGATGCTCGCGTGGACGAGGTCATTGCCGAGCTACACGTCTGCCACGCTTCCGTCCTCTGTGACTCGCGAGCCAGGTGAGATAGCCTACCTGTCGTGTCGCACGCCATGGCGATGCACGTGGAGAGCCCGTAGCACCAGGGCATGGCATCTTGGAAGACTGTATCCCGTGACCCTTGATCGTGAGTACATAGTATGCACTCAGGGATGTAGACGAGTCGACTGGCTCTGGAAGAGCTCCGTATCCTGCCTTCCACGCATGTGTGTGTAGTGTCACTGGTGGGTGCCTGTAAACCGTCACCCGGAGTAGGTGGTAGAGGTATGTACCTGTTCCGTCACCACCTGAGAAATCAGCAACCTCGAAGCTGGAGCAAGCACCATCGTCGTCGTCATCGGCGCGCATTATTATTGAGAAACTGGAAGTCTCTAAGCGAACAGCGCCAGCACAACGGCAGGGTCGAACAACCCCACCCGCCAGCTTCCACATTCGTTACTCACAACTTGCATGTTCCCTGACTCGCCTGAGCTAGCACCGACAAAGATCCCGGCAGCACATCATCATCATAACGACATCCTTGAGCCTTCTCTAATCTCTGGGATGATCCTTGACCTCGAAGCCCTTGCCCACCACCCTTGCAAGTTTGGCTTGCTCTTGTTCTCCACTCAGATGCTGTCTTTGATCCGAGTTTCGTCGTACCTCGTATAGCAGGCGAAAAGTAAGGCCGACGTCTCTCAGCGTGGAAATATGCCATCGGTGAGCAAGGAGGTTACCTGAACATACCTAGACGGAAGAAGCTCATATCCAGGACTGCGAGTTGCAAGGAAAGACATGATGGCCAACGAGTAGTAAGAGGGATGACCATCTGTTTGATGAATCCTACGACCCACCCATATATATATATGCCGCCCGCTGGATTACACTTCCCTGCATCGATCAAACGCATATACACGCGTACGAAACTACACATATATATCCCCAGTTGGGCACTACTACTGTCAAGATAAGATAGGTGGATGGCAACCACGAAACCTAAGCGCGATATACGATGCAACCTCACCACTTCACAGGCAGAAATCTTGGAATGTGAAGGAACACTTCTCATTACACTCTTGACACCGCGTCCCATCCCGATTGGCGGCCAAGTGATGAAAAGTGAAAGCGAAAATGGCATAAGAGCAAGCAAGGCGGGCAAAGACATATTCGACCTGCTATCCCAACTCAAGCTCACCTGGAAGATCCGGTTCGAAACGTACATACATGAGGTATGCAGGGTCTCCCGATCCTGGTGGCTTGCTGTGTCAGTGGGTCCCGGGAAAGTCGATGAGGTATGTGGCTTGTCTGCTTTTTCGCTAGCCGCTTTGGCGCGTCGGCGGCTGGCTCGCGTTTGAAGCGGCGTTTGGAGGTTTGTTGGTGGTGGCTGGCCTGGTATCGAGATCTCGGGTTATGATGACGGTGCTGCTGGGTGATGACAGACTACAACGGCATGCGGAATTCGATCGATGATGGATGAAGGATGCGACTGATGGTGATGGAAAAATTCCGTTCGTCTGGTGTCTCTGCCCACCTATAGACGGAGACGGTTTACAGATGAACGCGGCGAAGACTGCGGATCGTTGAGGGATCACATTGAAGCATGCTCGTGTAATTATTGCCTCTTTGCAACTACCTGTTTATCTCCAGTCTCGCTCTTCTTTTCTAGTAGTGTAAGGGAAAGCGAACGCAACGATTCAGCGTATCGTCGAAGAAGGAGATGCAAAGTAGTATGGTACAGCGATGGTAACGAAGCCCGTCGAACATCCAATTAGATAAAAAGAAGAGAAACAGATTGAAGCGATTTGTGAAGGAAATACAAGCAAGAAAGCGAATATTTTTCTCGCACATTCCCTGATCCTTTCTTTGGGTGGATGATCATAATAGTACAACCAATTCTTTCCGTCCATCAACAGGATGATCTTTGTCCAAACGCAACACGAGAATTGAGGAGCTACATCTCATCTCTCAATCTCAATCTCAATTCCAAGTCCCTTTCCCATTCGCGCCCTTGTAAACGCCACGTGGATCGACAGGATGATCAAACAGCGCTGATCAATCCTTCGCTGATCCCAAGTCCCGCACCTGTTCCAAAAAACAACAAAAATCTCGAAAGCAAAAAAAAGTTTGGGGTATCAAGTAAGAAGTAGCGAACGACGTGAAAAACAAGATTCCTCGCGAGGATATCTTTTTGGTGTAAAAAACCGTGGTGCTCCAGTATGTCCAGTAATTGATGTGTTCATGTCCAATCCCGCGCGATGCACACTAGTGTACGCATCGCGTTTAAAGATATTAGGGGAGTGGGTTCGAGAGAAATGTGCGTTGTACCGACACTACTCGTCATCGTCTGGTGATGGGTGGTCGCGGCCCTCGCCCTTATGCACCTTGCGGTGGCGTCGGAGGTTGGACACGACGGAGAAGTGGCGGCCACAGCCATCTACGTCACATGCGAATGCTACAAATTTTGTTAGTGGAATGCAAACAATCAATATCCAACAGACTTCAAACGTACGCTTTTCACCAGTATGACTGTACATGTGCGTCTGAAGTGAACTGGGGCGGGTGAATCGCTTGTCACAGATCTTGCACTTGTGCTTCTTCTGGCTGCTCGAGGAGACTTTGGAGCTGAATTGGCCCATCATTGATGAAGGCGCAGGTGGCAGACTGCCTCCAATGAGGCCTGATGGGCGGGGCAGAGTGCGAGAGTTGGGCATGTCGACAGACTCGCTAGCCGAGCTGTAGTCGCCAACCGATGCATCGCTTACTGAGCTGCCATAATAGTTGCCGTAGTTGCTTGCAGATGAAATGGATGAATGCGATGAATGCGCAGACGGGAATCCGTAAGAGTCCGAAGAGCTCCTGCTAGGCTCTTGCTGGCCATAAATGTTGCGTGGCGTAATGTCTGACTGGGCCATGGCAACCATTCCACGGCTGGCATCAAGCGCGTCACTAAAGCTTTGTCGCTCTGCTTCCGAGGCAGAGTGAAGTCTGTCGCTGAAGTCAATAAGAGAACTCTGGCGCTGCCTTTGAACCTCGATGGGATCGCCGAAAAACATGTTGGAGGCTACTGACGGGTGGGAGGAGCGGCGGTCGTAGTTGTTGTACGGGCTTCCTCGCTGGAGGATATCGGCAGAGTATTGTGGCTGCGAAACAGGCGCGTACATGCCGCCGTTGGGGGCAGCGGAGGACGTGTAAGGAGCACCATACGGTCTAGGAGCACCCATGCCATCTTGTGCGAGTTGTAAGCCCGACTGATCGAGGAGTGCTGGATCCATTGGGATAATACCTGTGGGCAACGTGGGTGCCGGGACCTGGCCACTGGAGTAGGCAGCCGAAACATTGGGTGCTTGAGGCTTGTAGTCAGCCGCAGGCGCCGGCGGCAACGATGTTGCGTACGGGTGGCTCTGCGGGGCTGCAGGACCAGACACCCAAGGGTTCGTGAACTGCGGTGGCGCGTACCTCATGGTGTCGTAGGCCATGGGAGTGGCGAATTGGGGTTGTTGTTGACGGGAGTCGACGGCCATTGCCATTGCGGTGAGGTCGGACGGTCAACGAGGTGGTGATGATGAGTAAGAGGTGTTGTCCAAAGAGAGCGCTGCGGCAGCGCGGTAGGTGATGGGGTGATCAACAACGGAGTGAGGTTTCGAAAACGTGGAGAGACGATCGCTCTTGGAGGATGGACGGGATCAGCGTGCTTAAGTGCAGTCCTGACCTCGAGGCTCAAGGCTGGGGTACTTTTGGGCGCGTGAGGAGAGACGGCGGACCGCAGGCGTAACGGTTTAGCTGAGTTGGCTCCCGGGGGTAGAGGGTAGGTTGGGCGGGCTGTCAATGGGCGGAGAGTGGAGCCTAATCGACTAGCGGAGGGCAGCTGGAGAAGGACGCGCACACTCTTCTGGCGGGTTTCAGGACGTGCGGAGAGGTGAGGGAGTGTGAGCCGAGACGGAGGCGAGATATGGGAGGCTGTGGAGGCCGTCGAGGGTTCGAGGTAGCAGGAAGGGTCGACGGGGCGAGGCAGGACGAAGCCGAAGCGCGCTGAGTCGGGCAATGATGGGAGATATGAGCGATGATCAGCCGTGGGCAGCCCGTTTCACTTTGGGCACAGCGTGTGTGGTTTTTGGCGGGCGGGCGATGGCGAGTCTGGCAGGCTGGGACTTTGTGGGAGGAGAGACTCAGAGAGGCAAGAGTCTGTGTGGATCAGATGCAGATCGCGTGTGAGGACGACGTCGGACGGGGAGAGCAGCATAGATATGGAGCCACTCACGCTGTCGTTGGACAATTACGAAAGTGGAGGACGGTCGGTGCACGATGATATCAGAGACTGTCTGGCGGGCTACGCAAAGCTACCTACGCCCACGCCCACGCCCATGGCCCCATGCCCATGCCCATGCCTACCACCACGTAACACGCCTACCACTACCACTACCGTACCAACTATGTGCGGTATCGAGGGACGGCTGGGGCGCCGCCGCCGGCCGGCCACCAGCACCAGCACCAGCAAGCAAGCAACCTCTAAGCACCAACACAGGACAGGCCTGCGCGCACAGGCAGATGGAATATGCAGGGCCCGGCGCAAGGCCGCCGAGGCAGAGGCAGGGGATGAGAGAGCGCAAAGTGAGAAGTCAGAAAGTGTTTTGCGCAACGCTGCGAATGGCCTAGTTTCGTGCTGGCAAGTCCTCTGATAGTCTGCGTCCTAGTTGCATCTGTCCTAGTCCGTTTCCTAGTCTGCCTCTTGCACTCCTTAGTCGCCCTCTTAGCTGGTGGTCCTGGTGTGCCTGGTGGTCCTGGTTGGCAGTCCTGCTGGTCCCTTTCTTTTCCTCCTCCTCCCCTTCGTCCACTTCCCTCCAATCCTAGCTTACCACCCGTGCTCCTTCGCGCGCCTGTCCCCCGCGAATGCCCTCGAGCGCTGTGTGCTGAGCCAGCGGTTCGGCGTCATTTGCCTTTCGTTTCACTTTCACCACGGACCCTCAGCCGTGAGCCTTGTCGTCCTCCTCTTCCTCTTCCTTCACCTGTTTGTTGGCCGGCCAGAGGGAGGCGAGCACGGGAGCCATCATGTGCATACAGTAGCTCTCTTTCTCCTCCAGCCCTGGACGAGGAGCGGTCAGGCTGCACGCTAAACCAGCACACACACGACAGGTTGCTCTGCGTTGCTTTCCCTCGTCCTGTTATTCCCATCCGTCAGCGTGCAGCTCTCGTGCCGGGCGCCATCACGACTGTGGCTCTCTCTTTTCTCGCTGCCGAAACCCCATGTACCTTGGCCAGCGCCTCCCCTCCACCGGGAGGCTTGAATGATGCTCGATGCTTATTATTATTGCACCACAGCCGGCCACCGTGGTGCAGGGCACGTCACACCCCTCTCACCCGTAGACACATTGCAGTATAGCAGCAGGGCATGCAGAGGTGCGTCATCGTCGAGGCACTGTGGGAGGAGGGAATCCACAATCCACCACGGTGTCTCGCGCACTCATTTCCTGTGCCACAAGATTAAGCTGGCTCCTGCTCGGGGGGGGACACGCACTCACACGCGCACGACACGCCGCAAAGTGAACACAAGACTGCGCGCCGTCAACGGTCGGCCAAATATTGGCGCGGGTCGAGATGATTGCGCTGCTGCTTTTGCTGCGGTATCTTTTTGAGCGCAGGCCGACAGGCTCAGGCAGGATTGGCTCAGCATTGCGCCTTCCCCACAGTTCACGGTCAGTCGGTCAGCTGGTCTGCGCTAGACAGACAGGCATCAGGCATCTCCGTGCAAGCTACTCCCGTTTTCTGCTAGTTCGACCTCTCTCTCTCTCTTCCTCTGTTACCCGCTCCAATCGTCAAACATTTCCTCACGCCGTGACTACTGCTGAGAATCACCATGCTCTTATCGTCATCTCATCATATGACCGACATCGCATGCCCTTACAATCTAACCGCACGCCAGCATGTGTCCCTGCAGTGCTGTTCCCTATCGCGCAGTTGCCGTATACTGTATAGTCCTGCACGCCTAACACTCTTACAGTACTCTGGCAGTAGCTCAAGCCACCTACAGACCCTTTTCCCTTTCTCTCCGATTGATAATTATCCTTGTCGGCGAACAGCCAAAGGTACGGATGGCGCTGGGAGGCGTACGCCACCTTTTTCGGATACCGTATTTGCCGGTGACAGGCACGCCGCCACTGTACCAGATGTTCCTTTTCACTCTCTAGACGTGCTCAGATTGAGTTCTCACATCGAACTGGTGGGCAGGCCCTCCGATCGTCTCCTCGACATTCCTACTCGGGTTAACTCATTGGGAAACTCAGACTACGGCACCCCTCCACCATCTCCACTTCGGCCTCTCTGGTCTGCCCGCCTAACATCGGCCAGCCGATTGATCTAGCAGGAGCCGTAGGATTGCGCCCTCCGCGCATGCAAGCCCGAGTCTGCAGAGCCGCTCTCATTCGCGAGAATGCCGCAGCCTTTTCCTCCTCCTGAGCTCCCATCTCCACCGGCTTGCCGTCGAGTCAAAGCTGCTCAGCGTTGCAACAAAACTTCATGTTTGTTGACCTCGGCCTTTGCGCCGGTGGTGCGCGTTCAACGTAACATCGGCCAGATCGCGAGATGCTCCAAGCTCGTGCTCGCATGTCTTCTCACAGTCACCGCTGTTCGCTCACCTGGACGTCTGATGGAAATCGCGCATCGAGAAATGCAAAGCTGGGTGTGTGCCAGCCAACAGAACAACAGTAGAGACATGTCTCGAGAGTCGCAAAGTCTATACCATCCATCTCCAGATCGGCGTTCTGTCGTCTGGAGCTGGGCGCGAAGATCTCTGCGGTGATCATCGATCTTTTACTCCATTCGTGTCGATGAAACCCAACAGCCACGTGAAGAGTCGCCGGGCGATGATTCCTTTCCCATGTGCCTGCGCAACACCAGCGCTGTAGAAATACCGTCCATCTGGTTCGCCGCGGGCTACAGCAAGGCGTGCGAGGATCCCACCGTTCGTTCGTTCCTTCCTTCCTTCCTTCCTTCGGGTGGCTCTTCTTCTATTATTTACACACTTCAACCCACTGGCTCAAAATGAATGCTACTTCGCCATCACCAACACTAATCCTCAACAGCTAGAGGCACGACCTATTCCACCAATCCTTTCGATAACCCCCTTCCCATCACCTACCGAACCGCAATTCACCCATTCAGGCAGGGGAAAAGCATACGCGCAAGCAGCGTGGCAGCGTCCCAAAGCGCGCACCACACCTATCCCAAAACTCGATAGCAGTACCTCAGTAGTATAGCTCTTTTTTTGGTCGCGCACGTGAGATCCCTGTTGTAACGCTCGACGCTGCGATGCTGGGTTGGAGAAACGCAGGAGGCAGGCCAAGAATCACGAATGTGAATGGCTGGCCCAGCGCCGAAGAGAGACCTTTGATCCACTTCTTTCTTGCTCTTGCGCGCGTCGCGCGATCCGAGCGCCTCCTGATGTGTGCCTGCCGTCGTGCCGTGCCTGCTTTCGGCCAGGTGAAACACTCGGGTTCCCAAAAAATCATGCCAGAACCCCCGTGGCGTTTGGTAGGCATTATCTGGTGTGTGGAGATGGCTTGGGCTAACTCTGGGAATCGTTCGGTCGTGGGTTTTGGGGTGGAGATGTTTGTACCTCCACTTTTCTCTCTTTTGCGCAAGGTCCACTGGTTTTTTCGTCAACCAACCATATCGTCCTTGTGACAGAGAGGCGGATGTCTTTTGGACTCCGCCATCCTTGCCGTTTACACGTGATGGCGGAACTGCTTTCGTAGGTGGTTTCCTGCCAAAACTTCCACGACTCGCTTGACTTCGCCGTGGCCGTTGTCCGGTTTCGGTCCTGTCGTGTTCGAAGGTTTCGTGGTATGCGTCCAACGAGTTGGATTGATATCAAATCGTCGTTCACTCTTGCTTCATCACCATAGCGATTTTGATGCTATTCTGATACGACTCGGAGTGAGAGATCGATTGCGCAGCACCACTGCTGATCACGAATAGCAATGTCGGTCATTGGGATGCAGTAGATCGATAAAACGCATGGTGTTTGCCTTCTCCTTCGTCGAGAAGTACCTGTGGTTGCGAGGATCGAGAACGGTGACATTGCAACTTGTGAGATGACACCCACGCCGAATAGCGGGCTATCGTCTATCGATTGATTAGAATCCAACTGGAACCGATCTGGGGCGATAACATGGATTTTTTTCTCGATTGGTTTGGTTTGTAGATGAGTTGATGGTCAGTCGCAGCTAATGTCTCTTCGCATCCCTCGTGTACCTTCGTCGTCTTCCCGTGGTGTTGCCTCGGGTCTTGACCTTCACAGATTGAATCTGTCTGCCATTGCGACCGCTGGGCATCGCGAAGGAAGTTATAGAGAACAATTCCCGTCGATCGAACATGTCTAGAGATGTGATTACATGCGATTGATATGTTGATACGTGAGGGCTAACAACTATTTGGTCTTACGTCTTCCTTTCCATAGTTGGTATGCTTTTTGTTACATGGAAGATGTACGCAGGCGAAGACAGGCGCCAGTTTGAACACTGACTTATACCGTCGCTAAATACCGTGATCTTTTCAGTTTCTTTGCAACAGACGACGGACCGTCGTGGTATGAACATCTCGACGCTCCATAATCGTTGCTGTTGTCGAGTCGTAGGGTTGGGGTTGGGGTAAGCTACAGTTATCTCTCGGCGAGTCCAGTGTCGCATGCGTGCAATTTTAGGGCTCTATGGTTTCGGGTGAGTGATTAGAAATCTAACAGGTCACATGTCCAAGTTACTCGGTCGCTGTATGTGTGGGTAGCCAGGTGTTTTCGAATGGTCTTCTTGTCGCTCTCAGCTTAGTTCTCAAATTGTGGAAACACAACATCGCACAATGCCTCAATCACATGGAGGCAGCACATTCCCATTCGAACCGATATGCCTGTGAATGAGCTTCGATCCTCCATGCAACCTACAGATAGAGCATTACTCACACTGCGAAGGAAAGTTCCTGAACGATTACCACTGTGAGATGGAATCACTACAGCTAATTCTCCGAACCGGGTGACCGACCATCGAGACTGCCAGCCATTGTGCAAGGGGGCGATAGACAAATTCATCACAACCAACCATCTAATAATGCCGAGAGCCGAATGCGTCAAGCCGCTATACTGCTTCCCGATCTCTCAGATCCTATCAAACGACGTGCGACCACCTGTTCGGAAAAGACTCCTAACAGTCTCATGGTAGGAGATTGTCAATCTGTGAAGGCCCATCTCGACCTCGACTTCCACAATGAGTATGCGTACCGACAAAGAGGACGAGTAAACGTTAGTCGATGTCATTTCATTTCATTCCAGAGGTCGTCAATCGACGAAGATGATCAGGAGATATACGATTCTATCTGCAAGTTTCGCCGAACAATGGAACACGACACCACATCTCACAATGCGCGTAACGAAAAAAACCAGGGACATCGTTGGTCATGAAATAGTAAGTAAATGGATGAAAATATACGAAAAGAATTATCTACTACACCCCCGAAGAGAGCCTTCCACAGTCATTAAGGAGCGACATCCATCACGCTCGCTGTGTTTTGTGTGTTGCCTTCCGAACACACGCCCGTCTAAGGAGCGGAGCAGAGGACACCGAGACCGGCCTGTCATGATGTGTCAGCATGGAAAGTCAACCATCCATCGTGAAGTTCAGAAATACATACCACAGGGACGGTGCAGCAAAGGGCGCTGAGACCCTCGTCGGCGCAGTCGGCGACAAAGTCCTCGACGGTCTCGAGGTCGGGCGAGGCTGTGGGAGTTGATCAGTTGGGTTGTCTTTTGGGGCAATTTATTTTCGAAGATGTCAAGTCTTACGAGCAGAGCAGGTGAGAGCGACGGCACCGTCGACATCCGCCTGACAACACTGGGGAGTGTCAATGGCCGGGCAGAGGTCAATGGGAGCGCGCTGCTCGAGAGGCGAGCGCTTCTCGATGGCGGCGGCGGAGGTGAGGGCTGCGAAGGCGGCGAAGGCGAAGGTGGTGAACTGCATTTTGGAGGAGTTGGTTGGTTGGTTTGGAAGGAAGTTGAGTGGTTGTTTGGGTTTTGTTGATGGGTTGGTTGAGAGGCTTTGTGTTGATGTGTTGTGAGTTGGATGTTATGCTGGATGAAAGCGGATACTTATACCTTCTTTCCCTCTCTATCTCTGCCAAACAACATGCGGTCATTCGTACCCATCTCGCCAGTCGACATGCGTATGTCTGATTATTGATTGTCTAGCATCGTGATGGAACTCGGGCTCATGTCGATCGCAACAAGTTCTTCCCATCCAAAGATAAGACGTTCATTGGAAGGCCGGCACTCCATGTCATGGTATCTGCGAGAGATGATGGCACCATGGGCTCGCTAGCCGTCCATAGCGCATCTCGTCCGTCTAGACGAGAGTGATTTATGCGGTTAAGTGCACATGTTAAGCATAAGTGTTATCGTAACCCACTCGTATGTCGTATTGTCACATAGGGCTCATGTTCAGACTCCAATTATCAGAACGAGGCAAGAACGCTAGGGACATAGCATCCCAGACTATAAGCCGCTGGGTTCGTGGAAGTAGCTGGGAAGGGTAGATGATCGCTGCGAGGATTCGACGATCATTTTGATAAGGTCGCTCATCAACGTGGAGGTGGATGCGGAGAAGCCGGGCTGGTCGAGAGTTGAGGTCGGTAGTTACTCCATTGGGTCCATTTGCTGGTTGGGTCGAACTATACATGCCCTGATAAGGATCATGATGATCGACGCTTGGCTATTCTTGCCATGCTTGTGTCCAGCCCAAGTGACGTGGGAGCACAGATGGGAGCGAGATTTTCTGCAGGAACCAAAGTTTTGCTTGGGAAACCCACTCCATAGAACATGGCAATGAGACAGCAACAGCATGACGGCAAGTAGCAGTTAATTTTCCGAACCGTTTGAGAGCTGCAGAGCATGTTTGTGAAGGTATTGTCTCTCAGTATCTGTCTCGTCTGTTAGCATGTTGAACAACAGTCTGTCAGCACCTGGCCGCAACACATAGGTTCTGTCTGATCCGATCAAGTCCGTAATTGTGATCTGGTAACTCAAGCGATGCCCACCAATAGTCGAGCGTCCGCTGACCCGGTATGTGGATATCTTGTGTTGTTGTTCGCAGCAGCGCAGAGGTTCCTGCAGTAGTCGTGCCGGAGTCGCGGATAGATAGCTAGCCAGCCGCATCCGGGTGAGATCATCGTCTTGAGGTTTCAACCGCTTCTCGATCGTCGGATCGGGACCTAACCGAACAACGTTGTGCTCTTGCTCAACTGCACAAGCGGAGTTGTCTAGTATGTCGAAGTCGAAGATAAGAGCCCGAGCCTCCAGGAAAGGCGAAGTCGCCAAGTCGCGTTACGTTTCACGGGCGTTGTTATCGCGGTCTTGAAAGGGCTCTGTTCGGACTGGACTCCGTTTTGGCATCGAATCCTCGCCGACGGCCGAAGCCAGATGTCATACTCAATTACTCAAATCATCCTTGAGGATTCATGATGGCGGAGACAGTCGAACATCCGTCTAGTGGATGCGATTCGAGTGGCCCTACTGCGCCGCTTCAGCCGGGACCGAAGCCCGCACTCCAATCTTCGGTTCATCGCCCCTGGCGGAAAAGTTGATCAGCTGCTGAAAGACAGAGACAGCGATATCTTCCGTTTATCGATCCGAGACGGGACGGTGGGATGATAGCAGAGGATTCGTCTGTCAGCTGCCCGTGGCTCAACCCCAATAACAACATGCACACACATATCGTCCAGCATTGACGAAGTCATGGCTCTACCTCTCGCAAAAGATTACCAATCGATCCAACCCTCCATCCACTTCTCAAACAAGTCGACTCCCACCTCCAGGTCATCTCACCTGCCT
>Ga0265798_10004511_pt1 | contig 19129 bp, 16 predicted proteins | sample P3T30metagenome_FD_192430 | JGI IMG/M metagenome (GOLD analysis project Ga0265798, IMG submission 192430) | Plant litter microbial communities from East Loma Ridge, Irvine, California - P3 T30 | ecosystem: Environmental > Terrestrial > Plant litter > Unclassified | place: USA: California... | reverse complement strand
TTTTATACCCTGTATTGCAATTTTTGTTTCCATAAGTTACAGCCATAAAAAAATCCCGATGAGGTACATCGGGATTATATCTATTGTTTTATTTGTCTTTTTTAGTTACACAACAATACAACCCCTGCCCTCTTTCCAGAAGAAATAAAAATAGGTGTTATAAAAAATTGACGTGTTCATGCTTTGCATATTGCTATTTGGCTAATTTAGGAATTATTTTTTATAAACCAAATCACAATGCTAAAACTTTCGCTTTTTCGTTTATAAAACTATAAAGGCTATAATTGCCTATTCTTTTATTATTTTTGTACTTCAAATATACAGCTATGTCAATCGATGTTAAAGAGGTTTCTAAAAGCTATGGCGCTCAAAAGGCGCTTGATGCCGTATCATTTTCTATAAACAGGGGCGAAATTGTAGGTTTCCTGGGGCCAAATGGTGCCGGAAAAAGTACCCTGATGAAAATACTGACTACCTTTATTAGCGCCGATACCGGTGAAGCACATGTTAACGGTGCCGATGTAACTACACAGCAAAAGGAAGTGCAAAAATCAGTAGGTTACCTGCCGGAGCATAATCCATTGTACCTTGACCTTTATGTGCGCGAATACCTTGCCTTTAATGCCGATGTATATAAGGTGGCCAAAGCCCGTATTGAAGAAGTAATTAACCTTACCGGCCTGGCACCCGAAGCCCATAAAAAAATTGGAGCCCTCTCTAAAGGGTACCGCCAGCGTGTGGGCCTCGCCGCCGCACTGCTGCACGACCCCGAGGTACTGATTCTGGATGAGCCTACTACCGGCCTTGACCCTAACCAGCTGGTTGAGATTCGCGACCTGATAAAAAACATAGGCAAGAATAAGACCGTGTTTTTGTCTACACACATTATGCAGGAGGTGGAGGCTATTTGCGACCGCGTTATCATCATAAACCATGGCAAAATTGTAACTGATAAGAAACTGAAAAACCTGGTTAAGGACACTAAAGTGCAGCAGGTTATTGAGGTTGAGTTTGACAACGCCGTTACCAATGAGCAGCTACAGACACTGCCTAATCTTGTCTCGGCAAAAAATACCAAAATCAATAACTGGGAGCTTACCTTTGATGCTGAAACCGATATGCGCCCTGTGATTTTTGACTTTGCGCACGACAACGGCCTGAAAACACTACAGCTGAGCCTTAAGAACAAGAACCTGGAAAGTGTTTTCAGGGAAATGACTAAAAAGAAATAATTATGTGCGGAGCACCGTTACCCTGGTGGGAAGAAGCTCTTGAAAAAGACAAGGAAAAGCCTGATGGTGATTCGCCTAAAATAGACCTGCCAACTCCTGAAGAAGACGAGAAGGGTAAGTGCTGATTAGCGCCAGTATCCCAATTTTATTTGAGATTCCTCCTCTTCATTAGGCTTCGGTCGGAATGGAAAAGCTACGTACCATAGTTTCTCTAAAATATCTCCTTTGCTATAGCTTTTATGTTTTCTGCCTTACCCATACTGTAATAATGTAACACGGGTATACCTGCTTTTACAAGCTCTTTGCTTTGGGCAGTGCACCACTCTATACCTATTTGCCTTACGGCCTCATTATCTTTAGCTTTTACCACAGCCATTATTAAATCATCGGGTAAATCTACACTAAAGCGGTGCGGAATAGTATTGAGCTGTTTTTTTGTGGCAATGGGCTTTAATCCGGGGATAATAGGCACAGTAATGCCCTCTTTGCGGCATTTGGCTACAAAATCGAAAAACTTCTGGTTATCAAAAAACATCTGGGTGATGATGTACTGCGCTCCATTTTTAATCTTTTGCTTCAGGAAATACATATCGCTGTCAAGGCTTGGGGCCTCCATATGCTTTTCGGGGTAGCCGGCCACACCTACACAAAAATTGGTAGCGGCACTGTTAAGCAGTTCATCGTCGAGGTAAATTCCCTGGTTAAGGTTGCTTATTTGCGTAACCAGTTCTGTTGCATAATGGTGTCCGTCTTTTTCGGGACGGAAGTAAATTTCGCTCTTAACAGCATCGCCGCGCAGGGCAACCACATTCTGGATGCCCAGGAAGTCAAGATCGATAAGAAAGTTTTCGGTATCTTCCTTTGTAAACCCACCGCAAAGTATATGCGGAATAGCATCTACCTGGTACTTATTTTGTATGGCCGAACATATTCCTACGGTACCTGGGCGTTTTTTAACCACGCGTTTTTCAAGCAGCCCGTTAGGCAGCTCTTTATAATCATACTCTTCGCGGTGGTAGGTAACATCTATAAATGGCGGATTAAACTCCATAAGCGGATCTATGCCATCAAAAATAGATTGTATGTTTTGCCCCTTAAGCGGAGGCAGTATTTCAAATGAAAAAAGGGTTTTGCCCTGGGCATTTTCTATATGTTCGGTTACTTTCATTAATTTTTTTGTTTCAGGGTTAAAGTTCAGGGTTCAATGTTGCCAGTAGCTACTGCCTACTGCAACGGACACTTAGTACTTTTTTAATCTGCTATATTAGGGTTAAGCCATTTTTCGGCGGTAGCGGTGGGTATGCCACGGCGTTTTGCATAATCTACTACCTGGTCTTCTTTTATCTTGCCCAGGCCGAAATATTTACTTTGAGGATGGCCAAAATAGTACCCCGATACCGATGATGCCGGCCACATGGCAAGGCTTTCGGTAAGCGTTACACCTATTTTATTTTCTACATCCAGCAATTTCCAGATGGTATTTTTCTCCAAATGATCAGGACATGCCGGATAGCCCGGTGCCGGACGTATGCCTTTATATTCTTCCTTAATCAGGTCGGCGTTAGATAACACCTCATCGGCAGCATAGCCCCATACGTGCTTACGTACTTTTTCGTGCAGATATTCTGCAAAAGCCTCTGCAAGGCGGTCGCCCAGCGCCTTAACCATTATGGAGTTGTAATCGTCAAGGTTCTTTTCATATTCGGCAGCCTTTTCGTCTACGCCAAAGCCGGTTGTAACACAAAATGCCCCCATATAATCGGTCTTACCACTGTCTTTAGGCGCTATAAAATCGGCCAGTGCTATATTAGGCGCGCCTTTGGTTTTTTGGCTTTGTTGCCTCAACGTAATAAATTCAACTAATGGCTTTCCGGACTCATCCGAAAGGGCGATATCATCATCATTAACCGTATTGGCGGGGAAAATCCCAAAGATGCCTTTGGCCTCCAGCCATTTTTCTTCCACAATCTGTTTTAGCATGGCCTGTGCATCGGCAAAAAGTACCTGTGCCTGCTCGCCTACTACGGCATCATTTAATATAGCCGGATACTTGCCATGCAAATCCCACGTTTGGAAAAAAGGCGTCCAGTCGATATAATCTACCAGTTCTGAAAGCGCAGGATATACTGTTTGTATACCGAGGCTGTTAGGTTTAAACGGCTCATAAGCCTCCCAGTCCAACTGTAATTTATTGCGGCGGGCATCTTCAATGCTCAGAAAGTCTTTATCGCGGCTGCGGTTCAAATAACCTTCACGCAATGTATCGTATTCTGCCCGCAGGCTCTTGGCATAGTCTAGCTTTGCTTCTGTGTTAAGCAGGTTATTTGCCACGGTAACCGCACGACTGGCATCGTTAACATGCACTACAGTTTCGCGGTACTGCGGCGCTATTTTAACAGCAGTATGCGCACGGCTGGTCGTGGCACCGCCTATCATGATGGGGATGCTTATATTGAGCTTATCCATCTCTTTAGCCAGGTACACCATTTCATCAAGTGAAGGCGTTATAAGTCCGCTAAGGCCTATGATGTCCACCTGCTCGCGCACAGCAGTTTCTATAATTTTTTCAGGGGGAACCATTACCCCCAGATCTATAATTTCAAAATTGTTGCAGCCTAATACTACGGCCACTATGTTTTTACCGATGTCGTGTACATCACCTTTTACGGTTGCCATGAGCACCTTACCGGCACTTGATGACTTGCCATCTTTCTCTGCCTCGATAAAAGGCAGCAAATATGCTACCGCCTTTTTCATTACCCGGGCCGATTTAACCACCTGGGGAAGGAACATCTTACCGCTGCCAAAGAGGTCGCCCACAACATTCATGCCTGCCATAAGATTGATTTCTATAACCTGAATGGGCCTTGCGGCAAGCTGGCGTGCTTCTTCTACATCAATTTCAATAAACTCGTCTACACCTTTTACAAGAGCATGTGTAAGCCTGTCCTGCACGGGTAGTGAACGCCACTCCTGCACCTGCTTTTCGTTGATTTTTACATCGCCCCTAAAGTTCTCTGCCAGGGTTAAAAGCCTTTCAGTGGCATCATCACGGCGGTCGAGCAGTACATCCTCAACATGCTCTAATAATTCTTTATCAATGCTGTCGTATACCTCAATCATCTCGGGGTTCACAATACCCATGTCCATACCGTGCTGGATGGCGTGGTACAAAAACGCCGAATGCATGGCCTCGCGTACCTTATCGTTACCCCTGAAAGAGAACGACACGTTGCTTACCCCGCCACTTACATGGGCATAGGGCAGGTTAGTGCGGATCCATTTTGTAGCGGCAAAAAAGTCGAGCGCGTTTTTGCGGTGCTCTTCCATACCGGTTGCCACAGGGAATATATTAGGGTCAAAAATGATATCTTCGGGAGGGAAACCCACTTTATCTACCAGCACATCATAACTGCGCTTACAAATGTCGATACGCCTCTGGTAGGTATCGGCCTGGCCGTCTTCGTCAAATGCCATCACGATAACCGCAGCACCATAGCGCTTTACCTTTTTAGCATGGGCTATAAAGTTTTCCTCACCCTCTTTAAGGCTGATGGAGTTTACCACGCTTTTGCCCTGCGCCACCTTAAGGCCGGCTTCGATGATTTCCCACTTAGAACTGTCAATCATTAACGGCACACGGGCAATATCCGGTTCCGATGCAATAAGGTTAAGGAAGGTAGTCATGGCATGCACGCCATCGAGCATCCCTTCATCCATATTGATGTCGATAATCTGGGCGCCACCTTCTACCTGCTGGCGGGCCACATCCAGGGCTTCTTCGTATTTTTCTTCTTTAATTAAGCGAAGAAATTTACGCGAGCCTGTTACGTTGGTACGTTCGCCTACGTTAATAAAGTTGCTTTCAGGGGTAACAATAAGGGGTTCTAATCCTGAAAGTTTTAAATATCTCTGTTCTGCCATTATGCGGTTACCTCAATTTTACGGGGTTGATACTGCGCAGCGACATCTGCAATCAGTTTAATATGCTCCGGCGTGGTGCCGCAGCAGCCGCCTATTATATTGATAAGGTTATCATCAAGGTATTCTTTAATGAGTACCTGCATTTCTTGGGGGGTCTGGTCGTACTGGCCAAAGGCGTTGGGCAGGCCCGCATTAGGGTGCGCCGAAACGCTAAACTGCGTATTGTGCGCCAAACGCTTAAGGTAAGGCTTCAGCTGGTCGGCTCCCAGGGCGCAGTTAAAGCCTACACTTAGTAATGGAATGTGTGATATGGAAATAAGGAACGCCTCTACGGTCTGGCCGCTTAGTGTGCGCCCCGAAGCATCGGTAATGGTACCGCTTACCATGATGGGGATGTCCAGGCCAAGCTCTTCCTTAACTTCTTCAATGGCATACAGGGCAGCTTTGGCGTTAAGCGTGTCAAAAATAGTTTCCACCAAAAGTATGTCGCAGCCACCGGCAATCAGGGCTTTGGTTTGTTCTTTGTAGGCTATAAGCAAATCGTCGAACGTTACGGCGCGGTAACCGGGGTCGTTTACATCGGGGCTCATGCTGGCGGTGCGGTTGGTTGGGCCAATGGAACCCGCCACAAAACGTGGCTTATCGGGGTTGGCGGCTGTAAATTCATCAGCTACCTGGCGGGCAAGGCGTGCCGACTCATAATTAAGCTCATACACCAGGTCTTCCAGGTGGTAATCGGCCATGCCTATAGTGGTACCACTAAAGGTGTTGGTTTCTACAATATCGGCACCGGCCGCAAAATACTGGCGGTGCACGTCTTTAATGGCTTCAGGCTGGGTAAGGGATAGCAAATCATTATTGCCCTTAACCGGGTGCGGAAAGTTTTTAAAGCGCTCGCCGCGAAAGTCTTCTTCGGTAAAATTATAGCGTTGCAACATGGTACCCATGGCTCCGTCGAGCACGAGTATCCTTTCGTTTATGGCTTTATGTATGGACATAGTTTTAGTTCAAATATTTGAATGTTAAAAGTTTGAATGTTGCCGTTAGCAGCGTTCAGCCTTCATCTAAAAAATTATGTCATCAGTTTGGGGAGGGAAATTCCTTTTGTGTTATCTATCTGCGCCTGCGCGAAGTAGAATTTAGCACCTTCTTTATAAGATAAAGGGTTGCTAAGGCTTCATCGGGTCTAGTCCCTCTGCCTTTCGTGATAACGTAACAATGTGTATAAGAACAGTGCAAAAGTAGCAAAGAAATAGTTAGGATGCAAATAATGTTTATGTCGCCGTAAAATGTTAAAATTAATATATTTACAATTCATCAAATAATTATGGTAATTAACTACATCGTTGAAATTTGCGTAGCTATTGATATCGCTATTTTGGGCATTGCCTATCCTATTATAGTAGATAAAATTTCAGCTATAGGGGAAAAGTATAACTCAAACTACTTATCCAACGTATTTAATTCTGAATTCCCACAAAGGCCATTTAAATATAAATGGAGCAAGAAAAACAGAGAAATATCATATTTCAAGCTATTTTTATATCTAACCATATTATCATTTTTACCGCTTATAATAAATGCTGAACCATGGTTTGAATGCAATAACTTCATCATCAATAATTCAGCAAAGATAATTGTCTTACTTTTTACAATTATCTTAACTGTTTGCTTTTTATGTGGCTAGATATTGTTGTGCTATATAATGGCAAAGCTACTTCTTTATTACAATATCTGATAACACGATATTATGAAAAAACTGAGTTAGAGTATGATTACAACCTGAAAGCCGTAAATGAATTTGCTGTTTATGCTCTCAATAAACAAGATTCACATTTGCAGAATACGTTACTAGAATTTTATTATACAGTTTTCGCGAATATAAGACGTAAGCATGACCGTACTACACCACTGATATATCCTGTGGATTTATACGAAATGGTTTATCGACTATGCTATGAACTTGTTAATACTGATAATAAAAATTTATTAGCACTTGAACATAGAGCTGTCAGCGGATCTTGGTTTTTGGGAGAAGATTTTGAACCTGTAGAAATTTCTAATGAAACATATTCCTGGCTTTGGAGAAATTTAAATACGATTGCTGAAAAAGACAAGTTTGTCAGAATGTATTGGGGAACCGCACATCAGTATTACGACTTTAGACTGAGTTTTGAAAGACCGGAATATGATAGTGCGTTTGAAATTATTAATGAAGAAAATGTAGAAAAAAGGAGGCAAGAACGTCAAAGATTTCTAGAGTTTAATTTTGCTCTGGGTGGGCTTTTACTATATCGCAAACAGTATCAAACATTGAATTACATTTTTCACTATACTCAATCTCAGCCACCAAGTTACGTATTGCTGCCAGAAAACATGACAACAATTTTTAACTGGTTCGAAATATTTTCAAATGAATTCAAAAGCAGAAGAGAACCTTTAGATCATAGATTTTATTTTTATGGACTGGATAATCTTGGAGTAAGACGAGAAGTAGGATACTGGATATGCAGTTATATGGCATTGCTATTTATTCGTATACATTCACTACATCAATTTTATACTTTTCAAGAATTTACAGCACAACCCGTTCTCCCTAACAAAATTTATGAACTAAGAGATTGGTTGAGAGCTATACCCTTTTTTGAAAGGTGTTTAAAACAGTTACTAGAAAACAGGGAACTTTTAAAGGAGTTAGGTTTCGAAACAGTAGTGGAACAAAATCGAACAAGATTTTTTGATTATATAGAGACATTAAAAGGAAGAGTAGAGGCCGAAATTGAAGCTAAACATGTTAATGCAGATTTATCAGATGAAAAATTGCAGAACTTTACCAAATCCTCAGTAAAGATTATTTCTGATGCTTTTGCAGAGTATAAAAGAATAGTCAATAGCGCAGAATATGTGGACGATGAAGATGATGATAGCGACCTTAAACTTACCGTAAAAGGCCAAACTATTTTAAGTAGTAAATCATCATTCATGGATGAAACAGGTGTTACAAACTTAAACTATGATTCATTTCTCGCAGAGGGAATAGCTTCTCAAAGTATTCGAAGATATATCCCAAATTCATTCACAGTTGCTAAGACACGAAGATATCTCCTAAACCGAGATAATATAATTGAAGGAATAAAAGTCCTTATAGATGGAGAGAAGGATGTCGTTATAGTAGCAATAAATCTGCACTATGAGACTAAAGAAGTACTAAAGGATTACACATCAGTACTAAGAGAAATAACAGGTACTGAACATCAAATACAGGACGTTTTGTTTATATTAAAAGAAAGCGATCTTCCTTATTTTATGCACAAAAAACTAGACCAACAATCTGTAGAGAAAGAGCATTATACACTAGTAGATGATAAGTTAAATATTTACATTTCCATCCTTGATTTGAGCCAGCAGGAGTACGCATCTGCTAAAGAAAAGTGGAGTGCAGAAGATTTAGGAGGAGATCCTAAAGTACAAATCACTATTGGATTTTTAACTCTCCTTATATACAAGAAGGAGAGAGAAATTGTGCAACTTAATATTGCATCAAAATATAAAGAGCAGGGAATACAAAATAGTTTAGAAGAAATTGTGCCTTTAACTTAAAATGCATATCCCACCTACAAAGCTGCTTCCCTTATCTCCCCTATCACTTCCAACACACCTCCATACAGTGCCTCAGCGGCAGCATTTGTATCACAGGGTACAGAGTTGATAAACTTATAGCCCAGCCCGCGGCTTTCGGTTAGGAAACGGATTTCCTTCTCAAAATTTTCGGGCAGGTATTGCACACTTTCGTTAATGGATACCAGGCTAAAGCCGGTGCGCACCAGGTCAGGGTATTCTGCCGCAAGGGCGGCGCTGGGGGTGGCATCAACAGCAATAAGGTTTTGCAGGCCATGCTCTATTACATACTCCACCACATCATCCATCTTAAAGGGTATAGCAAACTGAATAAAGTTGGCCTCCCAGGCATAGCCGTCGCCCTCTTTTTCAAAAAAGGCCACGCTGCTGTTGGTTATTACCGGAAAACGGATGTCGAGATGCTTTTCTAAAAGCGCATCGCGCTCGTTAGTTATTTTATTGATCAGGGCACTGCCTGCATTGCCTATGCCAAACAGTACTATATTTATTTTACGGGCCATGGAATTTACTTTAATGAGATTAAAAAAGAAACTGCCTTTAATGCCGAGTTAAAGGCAGTTCTTAACAAACAAACAAAAAACAACTTAAAACAAACTTATATCTTATTATGGGAGATTTCTCTCGTACGTTGCGCTTCAGTCGACCCGGGGCAATCGCCCGAACCGGCGAAATTGAAACTTGCGGAAATAAAAAAAGGCCTTTTTGATTTTCATATCAAAAAGACCTTCGCACCTGAATTATAAACTGAGTTTACGACGACCGTTTTGGTATGGGTATAAGCTGCACCTGCATCTTTTGTGATGGTGAACATAGCGACAGCATATAATTGCAAATAGAAATGATTACGGTTTTCATATATTTTTAATTTACTTAATTACTAATTAAAACAAAAAAGCCCCTGCTTTTATTGTGCAGGGGCTTAGTGATTTTTTATGTTTACTGAAACTTAAAATTTACACAACGGCGCCCCTGCGGATGGTTTCCACATATATGAGAGATTACATTGGCTAATAATATATTTCATAACTTTACTTATTTTGTTTAGCGAATATCTAAACTATTTATTAATAAACCTAATTTTATTTTAAATTTTAACAGAAAACGATATAGTGCGTTTCCGCCTTTCAGAAAATGCCTCTTTGGTAGCATTACCAAAGAGGCGGATAGTTTGAACGACTATACTAAGGTCAACTTTTTCGCTTTGGCATCGGGCTGGGGTGTGCACATGCACCACCTACAAACACGTAACCCTGTTTCAGCGAAATTTTAATTTTAAACTTTTGTCCTCCCCTCATGTCCCTCTCAAGAAAATGAGAGGGCAGGAAGTTCGGCAATTTGAGTTAGTTAAATCTTGCTCCTGACCCAACGTAAGGGGCCAAAAAAAAGCCTCCCGTTTTGCGGAAGGCTTTTTGCTATATTTTAAAAACTTAAAATTAGGCAACGGCGCTTTCCGCGGAAGATTTCCACATAATACAGCAGCTATTGCACATTATTAAGTTCATTTTATTTCGATTTTCTGTTTAGCAAACTTCCACACTATTTTCCATTCTACCAAATAAAATTTTAAATTTTAACAATACAACGGTTTCGCAATCCATACAAAAATAGTGGTAGATAAAAATAATAGCGCGTTTACCTAAAATTAAAAATGGCGTAACGGTTTTTTTATTCCGATAAGGTTTATACCTTTGCTGCCGAATTAATTGAGAGGAAAAATTTGTCTGATTGCAACCTCAGTAAAAAAATGCTAAAGCAGGACTTCCCTCCCCTTTAGCCGCGTTGCACCAGTCATATCCTACTAAAATGATAGACTAATACTATGGCATATTTATTTACGTCAGAGTCCGTAAGCGAAGGGCACCCTGACAAAGTTGCTGACCAGATTTCTGATGCACTGATTGATAACTTCTTAGCATTTGACCCGGAGAGCAAAGTAGCCTGCGAAACCCTTGTTACAACAGGCCAGGTTATACTTGCCGGAGAGGTTAAGAGTAAAACCTACCTTGATGTGCAAAGCATTGCCCGCGAGGTTATAAGGAAAATAGGCTACACAAAAAGCGAATATATGTTTGAGGCTAATTCATGTGGTGTGCTTAGCGCCATACATGAGCAAAGCCAGGACATTAACCAGGGTGTAGACCGTACTACCAAAGAAGAACAGGGTGCGGGCGACCAGGGTATGATGTTTGGCTATGCCACAAATGAAACCGAAGAATACATGCCGCTTGCCCTGAGCCTTAGCCACAAACTGCTACAGGAACTGGCTGCACTGCGCCGTGAAAACAACGAAATTACTTATTTGCGCCCTGATGCTAAAAGCCAGGTAACACTGGAATATGACGACAACAACAAACCGGTACGCATTGATGCTATTGTAGTGAGTACACAGCACGATGACTTTGATGAAGAGCCTGCCATGCTTGCTAAAATCAAGACCGATATTGTAAACATCCTTATTCCGCGCATTATTGCAAGAAACCCGCAGTATGCACACCTTTTTAACAACAGTATACAGTACCACATAAACCCTACGGGTAAGTTTGTAATAGGCGGCCCGCATGGCGATACAGGCCTTACCGGCCGTAAAATTATTGTAGATACTTATGGTGGCAAAGGTGCACACGGTGGTGGGGCATTTAGTGGTAAAGACCCAAGTAAGGTAGACCGCAGCGCAGCCTATGCAACACGCCATATTGCAAAGAACCTTGTTGCTGCCGGTGTGGCAAGCGAAATACTTGTACAGGTAAGTTATGCCATTGGCGTGGCAAAACCCATGGGTATTTATATAAACACTTATGGTACTGCAAACGTAAACCTTACCGATGGCGAAATAGCTAAAATTGTAGAGGGTATTTTTGATATGCGCCCTTACTTTATAGAGCAACGCCTTAAACTGCGCAACCCTATTTACAGCGAGACTGCCGCTTACGGTCACATGGGCCGTACACCAGAGGTAGTTACAAAAACCTTTACCGCCCCTGGTGGCGAAACTAAAACCGTAGAGGTTGAGCTGTTTACCTGGGAAAAACTTGATTATACAGATAAGGTAAAAGAGGCTTTCGGGCTTTAATACATATCTTTAGTTTATATTAAACAGTCCTGCCGGTGGCGGGACTGTTTGCTTTTATACCATCTTATTTTTCTTAACAATATTTTTTATTATTTCCGTAAATAAAAATATCTTTGAAAAAAATGAAGGGATAATTAATGGAGACGGACAAGTACGATTATTCACCGGGGCTGCACAAGCTGCTTACCTTAAAAGTAGCTAATGCCGATAAGCTTACCGACGTTACAGCATTCAAAAATTTTACAGACGGCATACTGGCAACCTATGGACTGGAAGAGGTGGGTTTTTCTAAGCATATTTTTGAAAACAACAGTTTTACCGCCGCTGTATGCCTTAAAGAATCGCACATTTGCATACATACCTGGCCGGAGTTCAGCCAGCTTACGCTTGATGTATACCTTTGCAACTATATGCAGGACAACGCCCCAAAAGTGCGCCTGGTGGCACAGGATTATATTGACTATTTTGATGCAGAAATCTTTAAAGATGTTGAAGTTAACCGATAAGCCATGGAGATAAAATGTCCGGAATGCCTTGCCATTACACAGGCTGATGTTGATTTTAACGTAACCGAATTTGGCTGTGGCAACTGCAAGAACCTTATTGGTTTTATGGAGAACGGCCGCCACAATTATGTGCGCAAGTTTGACTTTACGCCTACCTTCCCGTTTCCTTTAAGCATTGGGCAAAAAGGCACCCTTGAAGGCACGGATTATGTGGTTACGGCCATCATTGTTAAAAAAGTACACTCCATTTACTTTTGGAGAGAATATATACTTACTGCAAAAACCGGCGAAAAAGCGTTTCTAAGCGAGACTGACGGGCACTGGATTTTCCTTAAGGAAACAGCAGAAAAAGTGGATGTAGCTAACACGCCGATGTATATTGATTATGACGGCAGGGAATTTAAGCTGTATGAGTATGAGGATACCACCATTGCCTATGCCGAAGGCTTTTTTGATTATGAACTGCCTACCGGCACACAGGAAATGGTGGAGTATATCAATCCGCCGTATATTATTTCGATAGAAAAATACAAAGGTCATGAGGAGGCATTTTACGGCCACCACATTTCGCCCGGCACGGTTAAACGCGCGTTTGGCGCTAGCGACATGCCTTACAGGAGCGGCGTGGGCATAGTGCGCCCGTTTGCCGTAAACTTAAGGTTAATGGTTATTATCCTGTCTTCTTTTTCACTATTGATATTAGTATGCCACCTGCTGGTTTATAGTGGCAGGAAAGAACAAACGGTATTGCAGCAAAGCCTTTCGTTTGCAGAATATTATGTAAAAGATTATGTGAGCGCACCTTTTACGCTTGAGGGGGGCTCAGCACCGCTACGTGTGCAGGTGCAGAGCGATGTAAACAACTCGTGGGCAGCAGTGCAGGTAGGGCTTGTTAATGAGTTAACCAATGAAGAGGTATACTCGGGGCAGGATGTAGAATATTACCACGGCTATACCGATGGTGAAAACTGGAGCGAAGGCAGCACCGGCGAAGATTTTTATATGTGTGGCGTGCCCGCAGGCCGCTATCACCTTGTTATTACGCCTAGCAAAGCGCCCGAAGACCTTACTAACAGTAAATTAGATATCCGGGCTACATGGAATGCACCGTTGCAGCGCAATGTATTTATACCCATACTTATCATGGCAATTATATGTGTGGTAACGTATTACCTAAGGCTGCAATATGAACGCAAACGCTGGTCAGACAGCAGCTATTCTCCTTACGAATAATTTAATACCTTTAAAATGAAAAGCTTTTTGAGGCAAAATTACATATCGTTTATAATAGGGGCCTGCTTTTTTGCGGTGTACCTGTTTTTTACCTTTTCGGGCAACAGGCTGTGCGGCTGTGCCCCGGCAGAGAAATATAAGCCAACATCAGGTTCTGGCACTACAAGAGGCTATTATGGCGGCGTAAACCGTTTTTATCACAAATAACAACACTAAAAAACATCAATATCATGGAAATTTTCGACATCTTCTTAAAGCCCATACTGGCATCGGTAATATTTTCTGTAGTAGGGTTAATTATACTTTTTGTAGCCTATTTTGTTGTAGAAAAAATTACTCCTGAAAATACCTGGAAAGAAATTGTACACAATAAAAACATACCCCTTGCCATAATTTTCGGGGCATTTATCATTGGTATGTCCATCATTATCAGCGCGGCCATTCATGGTTAAAAAAAAGCTTTCGTTTGAAATACTGCTGCTGCTTGCTGTATTTACCATTGCCACCTGCGGGCTTATTTATGAGCTTGTGGCCGGCACGCTTGCCAGTTACCTGCTGGGCGATTCGGTAAAGCAGTTTTCGTTTATCATTGGCGTATACCTGTTTAGCATGGGTGTAGGCTCTTATTTTTCTAAATTCATAACCAAAAAATTACTCAATACCTTTGTAGAAATTGAGTTACTGGTAGGCCTTGTGGGCGGATTGAGCTCTGTAGTACTGTTTGTTTTATTTGAAAGCGTAAGCTACTTTCAAACGGTACTTTACCTGCTTGTGTTTATAACGGGCTGCCTTGTAGGACTGGAGATTCCACTGCTTATGAATATCCTGAAAGACAGGGTGCAGTTTCGCGATCTGGTATCAAACGTTTTTACATTCGACTACATCGGGGCACTCCTGGCTTCTATACTCTTTCCCTTAGTTTTGGTACCGCAACTGGGCATTATGCGCACCTCGCTGTTTTTTGGCATGATCAATACGCTCATAGCCATTGTAGTGTGCATCGCCTTAAAAAAAGAGCTTAAAAACCAGTCGGTATTGCTGTTAAAAGGTATACTGTGCATGGTTATACTTATTGTGGTGTTTATATTTTCTGAACGGATACTGTCTTTTAGCGAGGGCAAACTGTATGGCGAAAATATTGTGTATACACATGCGACACAATACCAGCGTATAGTGCTTACCCACAACAAAAACGATTACCGGCTGTACCTGAACAACAATTTGCAATTTAGTTCGGCAGATGAATACCGTTACCACGAAGCGCTGGTGCATCCGGCGATGGCTGCAGCTAAAAGCGTAAAAAACGTACTGGTAATGGGCGGCGGCGATGGGCTTGCCGTGCGTGAAATATTAAAATATCCCGATGTAAAGCACATCACATTAGTTGACCTTGATGAGGGCATGACCCGTCTTTTTAAAACCAATACGGTGCTGACCGGCTTCAATAAAAATTCGCTCAACAATAAAAATGTAACGGTAATAAACAGCGATGCCTATGTATGGGCGCGTGAGTGCAAACAGCAGTTTGACGTGGTTATTATCGATTTTCCTGACCCCAGCAATTACAGCCTGGGTAAACTGTATTCGCTTAACTTTTATAAAACGCTGCAGCACATCCTTTCGCCCGATGCGGTTGTAGTAATACAAACAACCTCGCCTTACTTTGCGCCGAAATCTTTTTGGTGCATTAATAAAACCGTGCAGCAGGTATTGCCTAAAACCGATGCCTACCATGCCTACGTGCCGTCTTTTGGCGAATGGGGCTTTACTATTGCCACCAATAATCCGGCTGTAAATTTTAGCAGTGTAAACCGCAAGGCTGATGAAAAGCTGCGGTTTTATGATTATGATTTTGAGGGGCTAAACAACTTTAGCAAAGACATGCTTGCTAATGATGCCGAGATAAACCGCCTTGATAACCAAATACTGGTACGCTATTTTGATGAAGAATGGGGAAAACTATAGCGGGCCATCGCGGCGGGGTTTCTTAAAAGGCATTGCTGCGGCACTGCTTATCAGTCCGTTATTGACGTATTGCAAACAGGAAGCTGTCAAATTAATGGTTAAGTTAACCGGCACCAACCATATTTTGGGGCATCGCCTGTGGGCAAAAGACTTCCCAAAACCCACAAAAACCATTACTACTCCCCTGCTGATTATAGGCGCAGGCATTAGCGGACTTAGCGCGGCGCGGCAGTTGCGCAAAAGAGGTATCACTGATTTTTTGATCATTGAAATGGAAAACCATGCCGGGGGCAATGCATCCGGAGGTGAGAATAAGTATTCTAAATTTCCGTTGGGAGCGCACTATTTGCCCTTGCCGAACGCCCACGATACCGAGCTGATGCAGTTTCTGGAAGAAGAAAAAATAATTACCGGCTACAGCAACGGCCAGCCTGTTTTTGACGAAACCCAGCTGAGCTTTGCGCCGCAGGAACGCCTGTATTACAAAAATAATTGGCAGGAAGGCCTTGTACCACGCTTTGGCAACAGCCCTGCGCTTGATGAAGAACTCAACCGTTTCTTTGCTATGATGGACACCTTCAGGCAGGGCAAAGGCACAGATGGCAGGTACTTTTTTGACATACCGTTATCATCAATTTCAACCGATGCCGAACACAGGCAACTGGATACGCTTACGATGGCGCAATGGCTTACCGATAAAGACTTTACATCTGAAGAACTTAGGGAGTATGTAAATTACTGCTGCCGCGATGATTTTGGGTTGGGCATTGAGGGTGTTTCGGCATGGGCGGGCATACATTACTTTGCAGGGCGCAAGCACGGCGCGAGCGGCGATGTGGTACTTACCTGGCCGGAAGGCAATGCTCGGCTGGCCTCCCACCTAAAAAAATATGCTAAGGATAACCTGCACCTTAACTACCTGGCACATACGGTTACTGAAACAGAAAATGGCGTGCAGGTGCTGGCGTTTGATGCGGTTAACAATACATCCATCCAAATTAATGCCGGGAAGGTTATAATGGCCACACCGCAGTTTGTAAACGGCTACCTGATGCCGGCCCGTAAAGAACTGGCAAAAAGCTTTACCTATGCGCCCTGGCTGCTGGCTACGCTTACGCTGGCTAACAAACCTGATGAACCCGGCTACCCGCTGTGCTGGGATAATGTACTGTATAAAGGTAAAGGCCTGGGTTATATTTATGACCAGCACCAAAGCGTGCAGCAGCTGCATGATAAAACCGTGATTACCTATTACTACAGCTTTGCCGGCGCTGATACAAAAAAGTCGCGGAAGGAACTCTATAAAAAGTCAGCCGAATATTGGAAAGATTTTGTACTGGCCGACCTTGAAACGGCGCACCCCGGCATAAAAGATTTTACCGAGGAAATACAAGTACACCGCCTCGGCCACGGCATGATTAGCCCTACACCCGGGTTTACTTTTGGCGGCCAAAGGCAGGCTGCTGCAAAAAATACCCGACGTATCTATTTTGCACACTCTGACCTTGCCGGAATTTCTATCTTTGAGGAAGCCTTTCATCAGGGCATTAACGCCGTAAACCAGCTTTTGCATGAAACAGCCCTGGATACATAAGGCCAAAACCGACAGCCTGTTTATACTTTCGCCACCGTTTGTAATACTGGCCGTGGTGTTTTTTTGCCAGGGATGGCTGCAGCAGCTTGAGGCGCACTATTCTTTTTATACCTGGCTGTTTTTTGTGGTGTTTATAGATGTGGCGCATGTATATGCCACGCTTTTTAAAACGTATCTTGTACCTAAAGCCTTTAATGAGCGTAAAAAGCTGCTGATCATTCTGCCAATTATTTGCTTTGCTATAGGGCTTGTGCTGTTTTTACTGGGCAGCCGGGTGTTTTGGGTTACGCTGGCTTATGTGGCGGTATTTCACTTCATCAGGCAGCAGTACGGTTTTATGCGGCTGTACTCCAGGCTGGAACCAAAGACTAAACTAAACATCTTTCTGGACAACCTTACCATTTATGCCGCTACGGTATACCCTATGACCTATTGGTTTATGAGCCCGCCACGCAATTTTAACTGGTTTATGGAAAATGAATTCTTCCAATACCAAAATCCGCTATTGCTTGAGATATTAGGCTATGTGTACTGGGCCATCCTGGCGCTTTATGTAGTAAGGGTGGTATATGCATTTATAAAGCACAACTACTTCAACATTCCTAAAAATGCTATTGTTTTTGGCACCGCTGCTTCGTGGTATTTTGGTATTGTGTATTTTAACAATGACCTTATTTTTACCATGCTTAATATTGTGTCGCACGGGGTGCCGTATATGGCGCTGATTTACCTGCGCGAAATAAAGCAGGCCAAAGCCCCTACACCCGGCATTTTGCAATACCTCAACAACCATAAGGGTATCATTATTTACATCGGTATACTAATTGCACTGGCCTTTAGCGAAGAATACCTGTGGGAAATCATGGTGTGGAACGAGCGTTTTACCTCGGGCTTTAGCGGCGCATTTGAATCATGGCATTTCTTGCTGGTGCCGCTGCTGGTGGTGCCACAGTTTACCCACTATATACTGGATGGGTTTATATGGAAGACTAAGAAGGGGTGATCTGTATTTATACTTTACAGGTTGAGACCAGTATTCACTTTTGAACCATAGGCTCACAGCTATTTTTACCGGTTAATTAATTTGAGGGCACATAAATTGCTATTTTTACACCACGTATGAAGAAACTGCTGATTGCCTTACTCTCATTTTGCACTGCATTGCTTACCGCGCAGGATCTTGCCGTGCCGGTGCGCCTGCTGAGCAATGTAAAAGCCACTACAGAGCGCTTTGTGGGCACCGATGCCTTTGGGTGGCAGTATACCATTGCTCAGAACGAGTTCCGCAAGCATAAAGGTGATATTACGGTAAAATATAAAAATGTGGCACTGGGCGAAATTGCACGTGCCGACCTGCAAAACCCGTTGCAGATTGTGTTGTTTTATCGCAAATTCAACACCGTGGTTTTACTGGATAACCAGCTTAACGAAACCACCTCTATAAACTTTAGCGCCCTGCCCAATAACCAGCCTGAGCTTATTGCAGAAGCCGCGGGTTTAGCCAGCCAGAACCGCCTGTGGCTGTATGATGTAACCACCCAGCAAATAGGTTTGTATGATACCTCTAAAGGGGCATTCAGGACACTTACACCGCCGTTTAACGACGGTATTAAGTACTACCAAAGCGACTATAATTATTTTTACTGGATAGATAACACGGGTAAATGTTTTGCCGTAAACCTGTTTAGCAACGTAACGCCCTTGGGCACCGTTCCGGAGTTTAACAGCGCGCAATTACTGGATTCGGCAAACATTTTGATTGCTACTGCCGAGGGGCTTTTTATTAATAACCTGCCGGGGCAGACAAGTAAAAAGGTAGCTATACTTGAAAAATCGTTTAGCTCATTTTACTATAAAGACCAAATTTTGTCTATTTTTACCAACGACGAGATAATCCAGTATAAAGTAACTTTACCGTAAAATGCATATTGCCGTTGCAGGAAACATAGGGGCCGGAAAAACCACG
>Ga0265798_10004509_pt1 | contig 19130 bp, 17 predicted proteins | sample P3T30metagenome_FD_192430 | JGI IMG/M metagenome (GOLD analysis project Ga0265798, IMG submission 192430) | Plant litter microbial communities from East Loma Ridge, Irvine, California - P3 T30 | ecosystem: Environmental > Terrestrial > Plant litter > Unclassified | place: USA: California... | reverse complement strand
AGGGCAACTTCGCCGCATGCACCACCTGCATGTATTCCGCCGCTCTGAGGTATCGCGATAGCGGTGGCGATGGTGGGGAGCATGATGATGAAGAGGTGTTGTAGATGCATAGTTGGTAGTGTAGATGTAAGGATGAAAAGGTTGTACTGCAAGGCAACGGGAGCTGAGTGGACTGATGTAGTATTTATCTTTTAGTGTGTTCGGGTTTTGTGAGGTGGGCTATGGGGTTGATGAGGGAGGATGTTAAGATGTAGGGAGGTGAAAGGGTGAGTGATGCAAGAGATGTGTTGCCATGACACATGTATGCATTAGGTTGTCATCTTTACACACATGCAGCGACGAATTCCTTTGTCATACCAGCGGGAAACACATTCCTTCTGCTTTCAACTTCTTCCATGCCCAACTAGGAAACCTACCATTCCCGTTTCTTTGCAAGCCCAACTCCCGCCGCTATCTTCCTCCTCACCCATTTCCAATTCCTTTGATCTAGCCTGCATACGCATCAGACGATGTGGTGTTCTTTCTTAGTTTGGATAATGACATACCGCTCACGCACCTCCACCTCCTCCCTGCTGCCAGGGACATTTGCACCACACGTAACTGCTCGCCTGAACGCACTTTCCAGGGCATGATTGCAAACAAGTGCTCATAGGGGCGACAGCTCCACACTCCAATATGACAGCCGCGGAAGTTGTCGTAATGAGGGTGAGGGCAGTGAGAAGTAGGGTTACGACGGGGACGTGCATTTTCGCTGATTGGCCTTGTTCGCGCAGAAGACTTTCGGAGGGCGGTTCAATGGGTAAGGGACAATGAGCAGTGTGAAAATGAGGAATGAAAGAAGATCTTCAAGTTGATAAAGGCTGAATGATGGGAAGCTGGAAGGGCGTTCCTTACGCCGGCAGAATGTGCTGATATTGAGGCACGGGTTTCGAAAAGGCGTAGTATGCGTGTTGGAGGCGTATGACACCGCATGGCCGGGCGTTGTAGTACGTGACCTCAATCCTGTTGGATGCCTTGAGTAGAAAGGTTCCAGAGTGGTAGGAAGCGCCGTGACGCCAAGGATAAGCTGACATATGCTGATGCGATGCCACAACACCAGCGTGACAGGAAGATTTCCTAAATGCGACGCTACAATCTGTGTCGTGTTCTAAGAAAGTATTCTTAAAGCTACATTAACACGGAACCTACTCAATTGCGGAAAATGAACAGTATGTATGCAGCAAATATCCCTACCAACGCTCAGGACTTCTTGAAGTGACGATGTATCAAGCCGCACAAACTCTCCCACAACACCTGGTCCGTGCCTCTCAGCCACTCAACAACGACTTCCCGCGCCAGGTCTACAACCCGAATACGAAAGGCTAGCTCAATCTTTCGTGCGGAATCCTCCTTCATATCGACAAGTCCTTCCTTCTGTTTACGTTCATATGCGCGGCGATAGGAGCGGCTCCATACGTTTTGACTGGCTTCTCCGATACCGGTAGATGTAAGGGGATCCCAGGTCCAGGTTAGGTCAATCGATTCGAGTTGGGTGTTGATAGCATCTTTGGCAGCCTGAGGTTCGACTGCAGGTGGCAGGGCGATGGGATACGATGTTGGGAACGGGAGGTACTCGTTGGCCATTCGTTCTATACGCGCGTGGCTGTTTCTTGGTCTGAGGTCGCCGAAGCTCCACGCAACGATCCATCGCTTGGTGCTTGATCCAACCTCTATAGCGCCAACCGCCCAATTGGTGATGCCGTGCTTCTTCAGAAGATTGATGATAGCCTTGGCGCTGTCCATCTTGCCCAACATGCTAGTATACCACTGCACCTTGTCCTTCAAAACAAGACTCTCATTGACCATCTTCGTGACGAAGCCTAGATCGCCACCGAGACAGACCATTTCGTTTTCTGAGCCAGTACATACGGCGTTGGGCTTCCAGCTCTTTCCTTCACCCTTCAAGCTGGACTGCATGTCGGACACGTCGGTGAAGAAGGGTGGGTTGCAGATGGTGAAGTCAAGACGGTCTACACCAAGGGCTGCCAGTGGTATCACTGGGTTCAACTCGGTGGTTTGGAGTAGCTTGGTACGTGTCATGAGGTTATTTAGCGCGAGGTTGCGAGCTGCGGAATCGAAGCTCTTCTTGTCGATATCCGTTGCGCACATTGACCAGCTTGGACGTGATCTCAGACACAACAAAGTGTATATGGCGGAAGCCCCGGTACCAATGTCCAGGCCTTGAACGTGACGATTTGGGTCGTACTTGCCGGAATAGTCTGGTGATGTCGAGTCAATCAGGCCATGCAGCCAGGCTACGTAGTTCCAGCGATTGGGAATTGGCGGGCACAAGCGATCATCTGGCACGTCTAGTTGGAGGCCAAAGTTGACTCTCAGGATAGCTTTTGATAGGACCTGGGCAGTCTCAGGGTCTTGGAAATCCAATTTTCCAGACGTTCGCTGCCATAGTTGTTTGAATACCTTGTCGCTCTTGGTGAGGGCCTTGAAATCGACGGTGTCGTAAGGTGGTCGCTGCGCAAGATCCATATTGTTCTCTAACGCCGACATCTAGGTGATAGAGCGCAGAAACGGCAGTGTTGATGTGATGTAGTCTGCAGGATGTGGTGAGGGAGGCATTCAACAGGCAAGTGCCGGGAAGAAGACGCTTGGGCCAACCCATCCTGATTGGCTGACAGGACCGGAGGAGATGAGACGAGGAAGGAGCCACTGGGGCACCTCAGACCGGCTGGAAACCGAACAGGTGCGCTGCCGCCTGCATTAGTACAAAAAAGCAAAGTGATGATATCCCCAGGCAATGTAGACTTCTAGGAGGTAGGTGAGAGCGTAGGAGAGTGTACAATTGATATACAAGAATTTGATAGCGTCGCCGCAACTCCCGCTCATACCTACTGTATGCTGTCTACCCAACGCCGAATCCATATGCAATCAGATCAAGAAAGGCCCGTCGTACGCTCCGTCAGCTTCCTGCAGTCGTACTTCTTCGAGCGTCGGCACGGTTCCGGGTCTGTAGAAACCGAGGAGCATCTCCATGTCCTCCTCGGTCATGGCGCAGAGGTCGTCGAGCGAGTATTGTTCGCACACCTTGGACATCCTGCATGGGCTGAGTCAGCGAGTACCTTCCGGATACGATGTAGGGAACATACCACTGCATCCGCTTTGGGCCCTCCTCAATATTGGGCGCGACCTTTCGCAGCTTCCTCCGCAGCATGCCGACTCTTTGTACGGCGTTGCCGATGTTGTACGGTAGCCCAGCTGCTATCTGCCTCCTGACGATGTTGGCCAGCTTGGGGCCATTGCCGTTTGTGCTGACCATGATCTGGAGCGGCCCATCGCGGTGCACGCTGCCAAAGTAGAAGTCGCACTCGGGCGGGACGTCGGCGATGTTGGCTGCTATCCGCCTCTCCTTGCATAGCTTGTAGATCTGCGACGAGGCCTCGGGATCGTCGACGGCCGTCAGGACCATGTCGACGCCATCGAGGTCTTGGGGCTCAAACTTGCGATCGATGTAGTCGACCTGGCCCTGTTCTATCCGGTAGGCGACTTCTTCGTTGAGGCCGTCGCGCGGGGAGACGAGGGTGATTTTGGCGTCGGCATTGAGCACGTTCACGATGCGACCAGCGGCGACCTAGACTTTTGTCAACTGTCAATACTTTGCAAGGGGCCTGGGGGTGTGGACGTACCTCGCCGCCGCCGACGACCAGGACGCGCTTATTGCGGATCTGCCATGCGAGAATCAGAGAGCCGCCGCCCTGGATCTCGGGGTAGGGGCCTTTCATGGTGCGGAGAGTGTTGCGGAGATGGAGCATGCAGCGCGGAGATAGCCATGTCTCGATTCCGCGTCATTGCCAAGGCCGTGCTGAGGACGTCGGCCGGGCTGGCTGGGCTGTAGAGTTTTCTTATCGCATGCACTTCGCAATCACGCAATAATGGTTCCCTCGCTGCCACTAGCCATGTCTCCCTGGACGGTGCGACTGCGGGACGGGGACGCGTTTCCAAGATGCCGGCATGTGGTCCTGCAGCGCATCCCTAGCGGCCCTTGCAACGGCGCGCCCAAGACCCACGCCCTAGCCTACCCATGCCGGCCCATGTACCTTCACGACTCCAGCAGACACTCCCGAATATGACCTCGCGCAGGTCCCTGGGCGGCGGCCGCGTACTCGGCAGCGGGAGGAACCTGTCGCCCGCCGCTGCACCTCCGCAGCCTGCAGCCGCCCACCGCCGCAACGCGAGCCTGCTCTCGCCCTCTGAGAGCTCCGTCTCGCTCAACTCGCAGGCCTCCAACAGCCCCGCCAGCACCGCTGAGACGCGCGAGGATATCGGCAGCAAGGTCCTGGTGGGCCCGAGCGAGAATGCCGCGGCGAGTGCCTCCAGCAGACTCGTGTGCCCGATATGCAATGAGGAAATGGTGGGTTCATAGCACCTGCTGCACCAAGAACAGTCGTCTGACGTAGCAGGTAACATTATTACAACTGAACAGGTAGCGCCGCCTCATATCCGCCCAGTGTGTTAGCCCTGACCAGTAGTAGACATCTCGACGACAACCACCAGAACCTGGTCGTGGAGGAGCAGGATGAGGTCAAGAACTGGTTCGAGGCCCAGATGCACAAGGCCAAGAAGTTCCAGCCGCTCGCCGTGCTCAACCAGAAGCTGAAGGGACTCGACGTCTTCGAATCCAACGATGTCCCGTCGCCACCCCAAATCTCCCACTCCGCGAGCAGCTCGACCGCCCACGTTGCCCACGAACCCGCACCCGTCCGCCGAGACCCCGAGGAGGAAGTCACGCGATCACATTGGCAGAGGCCTGGCTACCGCGATGTCTGCTCAGACCCCATGTGCGCGAGGCCCGTCACAGCATCACAAATGGCGCTAGGCGGAAGTCAGCCTGCAGTCAACTGCAGACAGTGTGGAAGACTGTTCTGCGAGGAACACACCATGTACCAGATGAAGCTCTCACGGCAGGCCAAGCACGACCCTGTCCGAGGCGTCTGGTGTCGCGTGTGCGAGACGTGCTACAAGTCGAGAGACGGGTACAACGATCACCACGGCTTCGAGCGCGACCACTTTGACGAATTCGCCAAGATCAGACGGAAACGGGTAGACAGAGAGCGCATGGAAGTCAGCAGACTTGAGAAGCGTCTCACCAAGTTGACGCAACTTCTCGCAAACCCGCCCCCAATAGAAGAAACACAAACCGCAGGGAGCTGGTTTTCGCTGCCGGGGGTCAAGAGTCAACGCAAGGCTCTGGAGCAATCTATCATCACATGGGAAGAAGACGCCACAGTTCCCAACTGTCCGTTCTGTCAGCAGGAGTTTTCCACATACACATTCAGAAGATCACATTGCCGCATGTGCGGGCGCGTCGTGTGCAGCGACCCCAAGACTGGCTGCTCCTCGGAGATAGGTCTCAACGTTGCTAGCACGCAGACGACTGAAAAAGATGCTGCGCAGATGAGTGTTGACGTGCGCATGTGTAAAGACTGCCAGCACACGTTGTTCGCTAGAGGCGACTTTGAGCGCGAGCTAGCCGACAAGCCAAAGGACCAGCGTGCATACGAGAACCTTGCGCAATTTGAACGTGGCATCCGATTACTCCTCCCACGATTCCACAAGCTCCTGCAGGCCTTGCAAGACCCAGACAAGTCACCCACGCCGCAGCAGTTGACTGACGCGACAAAGGTGCGCAAACGATTAATGGACGGGTTTGCACAATTCGATGTCGCAGCGAAACGAATACGCGACCTTCCCACCGATTCGCCGACACAGCAGAAGCTACAGAGAGCGGTATATCAGCAAGCGTACAGTTTCTTGAGCTTACACATGCTACCGCTCAGAGCGTTACCAAAGATTCTCAAGCATGCAGCCCCGCAAGGTCGACCAAACGGAGTCGGCGCCCTTGCCTCTATCAAGTACAACGACCGCTCCACTGGCAGTGTCGTGAGCAGCAGCGAGGTCTCCGCAATGGAGTCAGAAGAGAAAGAGCTCAAAGAACGATTGATCGTACTTGAGGAACAGAAGTTCATAGTATCTGAAATGGTCGCTGATGCCACGAAACACCGAAGATTCGACGAAGTATCCAGTTTGGCGCAGAATGTGGAAGACCTGAACAAAGAGATTGATCAGATAAATGGCCAACTGGGACAACTAGACTTTGCCAGTGCATACCAGGGTGGCATGGCTAGCCCACAACCTGGATGAACAGCTCCGAGGGAGTATCCTTCCGAACAATAACCAGTCCCGTTATAGGACATGGTCACAATATCGATTTCTCATAGCCCCCGCCACGGTCCGATCATCTTGACAACCGACAACGCAGGAGCCACCATGATGCACCTCACTGGGGCTAGAATCTGTCCTCGTCGCACACCAGAGATCGCGGCTAAAGCCTATACAACTGCCTACAAAGCCGCGCGTAGAGGCGCAAGCAAAGTACATGCGTAGGCAGCAGCGATGGGGTGTCTTCATACGAAAACGGTCCTTTGGGGAATTCAGGCAGGCAAGGTCGGGCCTATTGTGAGCACCACGTCTCACGCATCCATAGTAATACACGAAGTAGCATGTGAACAAGCAATTCATCACCAGTGCACTTATAACTTCACGAACAATCAACTAGCATCGCGATATGGTAATCTCGATGTTGCAAATACATCGATGATGGTGTTTTAATGTTGCACCACACCCAATCACCGCACCGCGCAATCCTTCCGCTCCGTCCGCCTACACCATCTCTCGCACGCATTGTCCACCACATTTATAATTACCCTCGACGTCACGACACCTCCAACGTCACAACCACCGTCATCCCCGTCGTCATCTTCTCTAGATGCCTAATCCAGTAACTGTCAAGTCCACCATTGAACACGGTGCCAACTTTTCTCTGCATTGCCCCCGGCGCCGAACGTGCGCGTCCAATGCCTCGCTGCCAACTTTCGCCAGCACTGCTTTCGGCACGTCATTGCTCGATTGGGGTGTGCGGATCCGTGCGTTTTACTGCTTCCGGGTAAATCGGGTAAGGCAGGGGTTCGCATTGGGGATGGGAAGGGAGCGAGCTAGCACGGATGCAGAGGGATGCGCGGGTATAGGATCAGGGGTGGGTAACGGTGCGAATTGTTGTGGGGTGGGAATGTGGGTTGGGGATCGTAGGATGCGGATAGGCGGGTAGAGTGGTGGTTTCGTTGGCGGCGGTTGGGCTGTCCGAGTGGAAACCTACGAGAAAACTGGAGAAGGGCGCCTCACCACCACAACCTTCTGGTAGGATAATATTCCAGGGGCAAGTGTGAGTGGATGCTTTCTTGGATGTTGTGGTTTGGCGATGGCGGGACGCTCTTCTATTCCTCGACCTGCATCTCCATCTTTCGCTGATCCGTGTACCCGTTAGCGAACTCTAACAACAGCTCGCTCGCCTCGTCATGAACTCACCTTTTCCCTACAAAAGTCATTTCTCATCCCTGCTCACTTCGCTCCATCCTTCTTATCACCAGATTTCCACCCAGCAAATTCCAAGAGATCCTTCATGATCTTCGGTTTCGGAGCAGCCGGACTTTCCCGTACCTCTGCTAAACGCTCAGAAACGTCTTTGCCCTTCTCGAACTGTTTCTTCCTTCTGGCAAAGAAAGACTCGGATTTCAAGACCACTGGTGGAGGTATCGGTGTTGGTATTGATGCCGAAGGAACAACAGCGGCCGCAGAAACATTGCTTCCAGACCGTGAAAGCTGTACGTGACCCGGTACGATCGGATCAAAAGTAGGAAAAGGTTCCACATCCTCTTCCGCTGGTGCTTCTACAGCTACCCCCGAAACTCTTCGTTGTCGCCGTCCGTTCCTACTCCTCCCTCTCTCCTCTTCTTCGCTGAAATTCGCCTCCGCAGACGACGACCTCGACTTCCTTCTCCGTATCTCGATCTCCCTAACATGGGAGCCAGGATGGACGGTAGCGTACGTGGCCTCCTCGATGGTAGCATGCGCGAGGTCGGACAAGGAGGAGAGAGACGACATGGTGGAGTAGACCGATTCATCTGGTGGGCTAAATTCATCGTTATCTGCACCCTGGGCGGTGTGGTTGGGTGGTTGCTGGGTTCCCGGGGCCGTCGATGTTGAGGGTGCGCCATTAGGCGTGTCGTGCCGGGTGTGGTGGTGGGAAGAGGGATCCTGCAGACTGACTCTTGCGTACTCTCGTAGAACAGAGTCTTCGTCCGATTGCAGCTCCAAGAGGAGCTCACGGCGCGAAAGACGCGGTCGAAGCGAAGACGCGTTGCCTCCTTCAAGATGATGTCCTAGCAAAGACTGCGAGGGCGATGGAGCGGCAGAGCGACGCATACGTCTTCCCCTTTCCTGGACTGATTGTTCATCATCTTGTCGAGCGATTTCGTATCGTTTGACTGGATTATCAGCACCATTACGACCCCTTCGCTCATGCAAGCCCCTTCGTTCAGATGAGGTAATTGGTGATTGCGGCGGCGTCAAGTGGGCCTCATTATGACGCTCTACAAACCCGCTTCGCCTCTCTCTACGACCCCCATCATCGATCGTCCTCGTACTATCCCCCCGATCTACACCCCCAGCCAAACGAGTCGTCTCCGAAAGCCACGACTCCTCTGCCTCAAACCTCTTTTCATGCGCGAGCAACAACGCATATTTCATCAGCGACGCTGCACGCCGTGGATCCGCATTCGTCAGCGAGACCGACACATCGCGCGTCTCTACGCGAAGCTTTGAAGCCCCAGGAGCTGTCATCTTGGACTGGCTCACAGCCTTGCCATCCAGCGAGGCAAGAGAGCTTTTCCGGCTGGGAATCTGAGGGGCTTTCAAGAAGCCCGAAGACAGCGTCTTCTTGAGTCTGTGCTCAGATTCCGGCACGTCGACTTGAAGCCTCTCCCCTTCGATGCGTTGGCGGTCGCGGCGAGCCTGTCTATAAGCCTCTTCTATTTCCTTGTCGTTGACTACCCCCTCTGGGTACTCCTCATTCGATGAATCGTGACGAGTGACCACCCTACTTTCGGGAATGAACCCGCAGGCAAGCCACTCGTCCTTCTCCCCAAGCTTCTCATCGACTTGTAGTACTGCTTTCAGCTCTTGAAGGCAAAACCACAACACCTCTTCGTCGTCTGCGTTGTCGGACTCCTGTTTATCTTTATCAAACCATACTGGAAGACGGACGTCTTTGTCTACGGTCACCCATGCCGCTGTCAGCCCACTGGTGTAGATAGCCATCTCAGCGGCATCGAACGACCGCGGTTTTTGCCCCACTTTGTCGGTGTGAGGATATTTGCTCGAGGCAGTGGCTTTGCTCTCGTACATTGAGATAAAGCTCGATGCGACGTTGCGCTGGAAATGGGCTTCGATGCTGGACTTGTTGAGGGCATCGTAGTTGAAGTCTCGTGATGAGCGTAAGGCATGTCGGCTTGGTCGTTCGACGAAGATGTGGAGATGCGAGGGGAGGGTGTGGCGCTTCTTGAGTAGGGCGGCTGGGTAGGAGCGGGGGTGTTCGAATGTTCTGTTCATGATTAGTTTTTATCTGATGTGCAATATAGATCTGCTCTAGATAAATGGATGGCTATAATATCTGCAGTGTGGAAGATCAAATTTTGCTATTTTAAATAATGCGAACACCGCCGCGATGCTCCATGTCTTCGAGATAGACCCAAAACAATGCTGTGTCCTCTTCAAGGTTGAAGTTGATGACTTACATAGACATGGTTGATGATCGGTAATGTGGCGATGCTATGACATTCACTCGGGTTAATGCAGGAGGTTGGAATAGTGGCCTTCGAGAAGCGACGTTGCAGATTTGCCTGCATTGCACACCATCGTCGTGTTTGGTAGCGAGATGCGCTCTTTCTGGTTTGATCTGAAAGAGTGGCCATACACGACACTGTGACGTGGGATCATGGGGCTCGAAGGGGGGCGACCTCGGAACATCACTTGCGACACAACAGAATGGACATCGTGATATCTGGAGCAGGCAAGATTTAGATTCCGAACAATTTGGCAAGGTTTAATGATGAGAAGTGCATTAGGATATAGCAGTCATGGTCTAGGGTAGTAGGTTTACATCGACAGCTGTGAGAGATGAGCACTAGAATCGCTACGTCAGTACCTGATCTGAGCCCTTCAGTAGTTCAACTTACATGCACTCTTCTTCTTGGCTTGCTGACTCTCTCGTCTCCGAGTCTAGAGTGTTGTCATTCGTCCACTCCAGTGCTTGTCGGTATTCATCTGCTCTGAGCTGCTGCATCCTCATGTTTTCGGTGATGGGGGAGTGCAAGGTGGTGTTCATCTCGTACGAAGCCCAGTCTATATTGCTGACCTTCTTCGAAGAGTTGACGCTAAGCCCAGCAGGGTACGAGTTGAAACCACCGCCGCTACTCACCCACACTCGAAGTAATGCGGAGCAAAAAATCTCCGCGATCTCTACTTGTTCCCGTCGGTCGATGAGATAGACAATATACTGGTGCATTGTGAAGTGTTGTTCAAACATGCCGATGTTGTGGAGGTGGGTGGATATGTCCTCGACTAGGTTCATTATGTAGTTGGATGACTTCCGTTGGCGGTGCTCTTTCAGACGATTTTCCGAGTTCTCAGAATATCCACACTCCCCAGGAGGGTATCGAAGGGGTGTATCGCGTAGTGATGCTGACGTCTCCTGCCAACGTTTCTGGTTACCTTGACAGAAAAGTTCGAGGGTACCGACACGCACCTTTGATCGACTGGAATGTGTCGTGTAGAGATACTTACGGTAGCCTTTGGCAGAGTTTTGCCGGGCAATCAGCGGTCTTCCCGGTGAGACGTTGTCTATTTGCCAGAAGTGCTCGTAAGATTTGCCTTCTGCCAGATTATCGGCTACGTAGTCGGCTATCCAATTACAGATGATAAGCATTTGATTAGGAGTAGGTGGAATACCATTCAGGTCTGCGAATTGGTGTATGTACATGGACGGCTGCTTTGCTGCATTCTTGCAGATGAGGTCGTATTCTCGCTTCAAATCAGGATCAGTCCGCATGCGGCGCACCAAGTCGCCGTCGACTGCCGCTAGCAGTATGGGCGGTTCTGAAGCGAGTATTCGCGCGCATTCTCGTATATACTTCACACGGTCTGTTGCACTGATGGTAGTGCCATTCTTGTACTTGGGTATTTCTTCGTTGAGTACCTCAGAGATAACGGGCTCGTAGTGCTTCGAAAGGAGAAGGTGCGCCTGCCTTGCTCGCCGATCATCGAGTGACTCTGTTGCTGCCGCCAGTCCGCCCCGTTCCTCGGGAGCGTTGTCGTAGGTGTAGTTTTTGTTTCTTGTGGTCACCATCGATGGAAATTTTGGTGTTATTCGTTGGGTGGGAGAGCGTGTGCGAAACAAGGAGCGATATAAGGATTGGCGCGCGTTGAGCATCTGCCGTGAGAAATAGTTAAGGATAGGGTATGCACCAAGAGTGGCATGTCGGTCGCTGAGTTTTGCTGTTTTACAGGTTTCACATCCTGAGATTGAAGTTGACATAGCTCCAAGTGCACCTTCCATGCCTTGTGTCGATACGGAAGCACGGCATTTTCGACCTGCAGAGTTGACGATGCTTTGGAAGGGGCGAAATTGCATGTTGAAGCTGGAAACACTGTCGGAGATGAAGTTAGTCGTACACAAATCGAATCCATAGTTACCGCCAAGGTATGTTTATGTCAATCCTGGATATCATGTTGCCGGATTCGTGTCCAAGCTTTGAATCTGCTTTGTGTTGTTTCCAAGGTCTGGTTTCGCAGTGCATTCCATGTCTCAACGATTCAAGGCTGTAGCGTAACTGCAACTGCGTCATTACGAGACAATCATAGTACGTCTGTTGTGATTTTGACATCGTCGACTGCTAGATGGTTGATAAGCCTGGTTGTAGAGACGGTGTGTGATGGAAGGGCAGCAGGCGGGGAAAGTCGAGGTGCCGTGCAGGTGTGGCGTCAGGGGTGTGGCTGGTGTAGCGCGTTTGAGTCAATGCCCCTCCAAAGTTATTGATAGAGCCCCTCCCGCAGCACACGAGCTCCGCAACATCGACACATTCCTGGTAAGTAACGAACTCGTCGCGTCTTATTTCTGCTATATAATCACGTGTACATTCTGCGCGACGTATCTTTGCTAACACGTGTACTGACGTCGCGCAGACATGGCGGAACCTACAGCTCCCGCCCCACCGGCCGCTGAGGAGGAGAAGGGCCCTTCGAAGCGCGCGCTCGAGAAGGCGGCGAAGAAAGCAGCAGCAAAGGCCAAGAAGGCCGAGCATGCCCTCCGACCCAAAGAGCAGGCCAAACCCAGCACAAAGAGTGAGCCGACGAGCATCTTCTCTGAGGGCTGGCTGAAGCGCATCTACGAAGAGAAGCCCGTGTCAGAAGTCAGAACCCGATTCCCTCCCGAACCAAACGGCTTCCTCCACATTGGTCACGCCAAGGCCATCGCCGTCGACTTTGGCTTCGCAAAGCATCACAATGGCAAGTGCTACCTGCGATACGACGACACCAACCCGGAGAAGGAGGACGAGATCTACTTCACGGCCATCCTGGATATCGTCAAGTGGCTAGGCTTCGAGCCGTGGAAGATCACATACAGCAGCGACAACTTTGACAAGCTGTACGAGCTTGCAGAGCAGCTTATCAAGAAGGACGGCGCCTATGTGTGCCACTGCTCACGTAAGTCTGCATGTCTATCGTCATATGCGAGGTACTAACTCTGGCGCAGGCGAGGAGATCAACAACCAGCGCGGAGGACCCGACAACAGAGGCAAACGCTATGGCTGCGCACACCGCACACGGCCGATCGAAGAGTCCCTCACCGAATTCCGGGCGATGCGCGATGGCAAATACCAGGCTGGAGAGGCTTTCTTGCGCATGAAACAAAAGTTGACGGACCCGGATGAGGGCAACCCGCAGATGTGGGATCTGCCCGCCTACCGCGTTGTCAAGGAGAACCACCACCACCGGACTGGCGACAAGTGGAGAATCTACCCTACCTACGACTTCACCCATTGCATTTGCGATGCACTCGAGGGAATCAGCCATTCGTTGTGCACGGTCGAGTTCCGCCAGTCGCGTATCTCTTACGACTGGCTGCTGGAGCAGTTGGACATGAAAGTGCCCAAGTCGGAGGAGAAGGGACCAATGCAGCGAGAGTGAGCGACAGCTTCCCACCTAGAAATCGCTCATATTAACGTTGCGCAGATTCGGACGCCTAAGCGTTGGCGGCACGATCCTCTCGAAGCGACGCATCCTCCAGCTCGTCGAAGGCACAACTGTCGAAAAGAAGAACGCGGATGGCACAGTCGAGACCAAAAAGATACCCGGTGTAGTACGAGGATGGGACGACCCCCGACTCTTCACCATGGTTGCGCTGCGCCGTCGCGGCATCCCAGCCAAGGCCATGCTCAACTTTGTGGACGAGCTCGGCGTCACGGATGCGCTTTCGGAGATCGAGCCTCCACGTTTCGAAGCTTCAATCCGCAAACACCTCGAGCGAACCGTGCCACGCCAGATGATGGTGCTCGACCCTATCAAAGTAGTCATCGAAGACTTCGCGACCGAAGACGAACAAGAAATAACGGTCCCTTACGACCCCAAGGGCACCATACCTGGTGAGCGCAAGGTGAAGATTGGTAGCGCCGTCTACATAGACCGCAGCGACTTCAGAGAGGAAGACAGCGCCGACTACTTCCGTCTGGCGCCAAACAAGGCTGTGGGTCTATACAACCTCCCCTTCGCGATCCGTGCGACATCCTTCTCCAAGGACGAGAACGGCAACGTGTCCGAGATCAAGGCTGCCAAGGTGCCAGGTACCGAGAAGCCCAAGGCCTACATTCAATGGGTGGACGTTGCTACAGCCGTTCCGGTCACAGCACGTCTGTACACCTCGCTCTTCAAGACCGAGTCACCCAACACACTAGACTGGAAGACAGGTGGTTGGGCTGACGATCTTAACCCCAACTCCGAAATCATTCACGACAAAGCGGTCATCGAGCGGGGTATCAAGGATCTCATCAGCGAGACTTCACTCGATCTGAGTGGATCATCAGATGCTCTTGTGCGCTTCCAGGCGCTGCGTACTGCTTATTTCTGCGTTGATATCGATTCTACGGAAGACAAGATTGTGCTCAACCAGATTGTTAGTCTGAGAGAGGACAAGGGCAAATGAATATGGAAATGACTCTCGGGTAGGCTGTTGGCGTTGAAGGTGTGGCATTCAACTCGGGGTTGTAGAGGCGTTGTGTATGTAGAGTAGAGATATCCCCGAAATGCAGCAGCCATCATTTCCGAGGCGCTGTAGGGCTGCATGAATCATTCGTCCATGCGCGTCGCTACCAGAATACGAGTTTTGGCCCCCCGCGCTTCCCTCTCAGCCACCTCAAACATCGGCGGAAAGCCCGAGGCTTATCGCGTACGAGGCGCGCGCCTTATGTTGCTGTTGTCCAATGGCACGGTGCTTCGCATGTCGACCCCACTGCCGTAATCAGCATGGATCTTATATAAGCCAGCCAAGATGACATCCCATACACTCGATACCACTTACGCGAGCTGATCCCCGGGCATAGGTCGCCGCTTCGGCCGATGAGGTGGCTTATGGCTGCACATGACGAGGTGTGGTAGTTGGAGGCCGAAGTATCACATTGGACATACAGGAAATATCTCAAACGCCCAGGCAGAGTCTCTCAATCTTGCCGCAAGCCATTATTTGTTGACTGCGTAGTTATATTTCTGAATTGCGGACGTACCCCTCCTATCAGATCTACCGACAAGGCTCACGAAAATCATGGAGCGCGAGTACGAGTTCTTTGTAACGACGGATAAGCCATACAACCTAGCTGGTGCGGAACGATGTATGATCCGGCGGTTGGTGATGCGCAATCACTTTGATATGAAGATGGCTGGACCGCAGATCAACCCGTCTCAACACTCTTCCATCAGCACGGCCATGGCGAAGAAGAAGCTAAAGAACCGATTCCGGATATCCGAACCTCGGGTCAAGAAAGAGAAGGCCAATAGCAGAGAGAGGATAGATGCACGGAGATTAAGAGAGAAGGGCGCGGTAAGGCCGAAAGAACTGAGAGATAGGTCGGGACCAACGACATCCTCGAAAGCTGGGGAAGATGGTAAAGACAAGAGAAACAACATGGATGGATCATTGGAAGCAAGACCAGTGTTGAAGTGCGGCCTGAGAGATGATCGGATAGACCCTTTCAAGGCTTTACCCATACCTGGAACTCCAGAGCTGGGTGCGCTGTTCCATTTGTGTATGTAGAGTCGACACACGTCGTCCGACTAAAAGAGCGAAGTCTCGAGTTAAAGGGCCATCAGCTGACACTTAAGACAGACAAGAGTGCACCCAAGAGCAATGCCGTCGCCATCGATGCCCAACACACGTGGAAGTCGTTCATCTCGAGTGATGCTGGGTTGCTGCACGCAACTCTGGCAAGCTGGGCACTATACGGCATGCTGACCAATGATCTCACTGACTTGCGAGTGTGCAAACTCAAGCACAAAATTGAAGCAATCAAGATCGTCAATTGCAAACTTGCGACGTCTGGAGGCTATATATCTGATGAGGTAGTCGGCACTGTATTGACTTTGGCAAACCTCGAGGTATGAGCACCTCTCCCCGTGGAATGACTCACACTAACTGTTCCAGAATCTTCTTGGAGACTATGAAGCGGCTCAACTTCACGTCACAGCGCTGAAACGTATGGTGAAAGTGCGAGGTCGGCTATTTGCTTTTGGACACAACAATGGCCTGCTGCGTGGCATCATATGGTAAGCTCAATGCCACCCATCGCGTAATTTCACCGCTAAAGCACTTGACAGGATGGACTTTCACACTGCAGCAGTCTTTCGCGCGCATCCATCTTTCCCGCATATCAGTCTGGACCCCGATACGCCTCCTTTGCCTGACGAGCTCATAGAAGAAGCGACACAAACGTCGCCCACGTCACTGCTGCACCTTTCTTGCGGCGCGGTCGACTGCTTCAAGATATTCTATCAACTCCATCGACTCGCGCTAGCAGTATCGTCGCATTGGGTTGGCTGTGTCGAACGTCTCACTCTAAGCAATCTCCTCTACGAAACGCAGTTCACGATCCTCTCAGTACAAGATCACTCACACAACTTCTTGCACTTTGACCAGAGCATCCATGACAAACAAAGTAACTGCTACGATCATTTTAAGGCTAGAGCGGATGCAGCGAGTGTGGTTGAGGCCCTACTTGCAGCCGCCCTCATCTTCGTGTACGCAGTACTTCGTGCCTTACCACTGAACACGAAGATCTTCACCATCCTTCTTTCTCGGTTACGTACCGCGTTGGATCGACCAAATGCACCGGTGCTGGATATATGGAGACGAGAAAAGAATCTCAACACTTTGCTTTGGGTTCTGGTCGTTGCGAGTTGTGTTGCTACAAGCGAAGAGCGCATGTGGTGGATCGTGCAGCTATCGGAACTGTGTGGGAAGAGGCAGATTAGGAGTAGACAGCATCTTGAGCATGAAATGCGGCATGTCGCATGGACGGATACGTTTTTCGAAGATCGGATGGATGCTATCTGGGCAGAGGTGATGCGGCTGCGAGGGCTGGCGCTTTGCAGTGGGTCGCTGGCGGGGGTTCCCGCGACCACCATGGAGTCTTCATTGTTTGAAAGATGATGTAGAATAAAGAGAGTGAACTGAGCCTTTCATGATGGAAAAAGACTGTTTGAGATCAGAAAGGCGGACCAATCACGGCGGACGCTAATCCGCTTTCAAACCATGTTCGTGAATGTTCCGCCACGTGCATCGGGCAAAGTAGCGCCGACGGCGGCGGGCGCGAAGGCAAAGGGTCTCAATAATCTTCGAGGACTGACGTTCGTCTGGACACGACAACCACAACCATGGCCCCGCTTGTCGACAACCCCCAGATCAAGCAGGCCAGCCTGCACAACCCGCTGCCGCTGCAGCTGCACACGTACATCTGGCCCTTCTTAATAGTGTGGCCAGCCTTCTCCGCCATATACTTTTCGCCGCAGCGCTACGAGCAGTACATCCAGTCGTCGGAATGGACCTTTGTCTGGGTCGCCAGCATCACCACCTTCCAGTCGCTCTTCTGGCTCATGACGCACTGGAACGTCAACCTCAAGAGCGCCTTCACCACCACCTCGGCCAGCGACGTGCGCTCGGCATCGCTTATCAAAGTGCAGCCCGTCAAGAACGCGGGTGCCGCTGAGATTGTGCCATTGGTGCGCGACAACGTGGGCGGAAAGTCGAACCTTTCCTTCCTCTTCCAGAAGCGCCGTTTCCTCTACGATGCCGAGAAAGGCTCCTTCGCCCCGCTCTCGTACCCGCTCGACATCGAACCCAAGCCCCAGCTCAAGACGTTCCAGCAGACGCAGGGCCTCACCTCGCCCGCGGAGATCGAGCGCCTCACCCAGCACTATGGCGACAACGCGTTCGACATCCCCGTCCCGACCTTCACCGAGCTGTTCAAGGAGCACGCCGTCGCGCCCTTCTTCGTCTTCCAGATCTTCTGCGTTGGACTGTGGATGCTAGACGAATACTGGTACTACTCGCTGTTCACCCTGTTCATGCTGGTCGCTTTCGAGAGCACCGTCGTGTGGCAGAGACAGAGGACCCTGAACGAGTTCCGCGGCATGAGCATCAAGCCCTACGAGATTCTGGTGTACAGGCAGAAGAAGTGGCAGGAGATCATGAGCGACAAGCTGCTACCCGGCGATGTCGTCAGCGCAGGCCGGACCAAGGAAGACTCTGGTGTGGCATGCGACATGCTCCTCCTCGAGGGCTCCGCGATTGTCAACGAGGCTATGCTTTCGGGAGAGAGCACACCGGTACTCAAGGAATCCGTACAACTGCGACCTGGCGATGCGCGCATCGAGCCTGAGGGTCTGGACAAGAACTCGTTCCTCTGGGGCGGCACCAAGGTGCTCCAGGTTTCGCACGGTAGCGACGCTGAGGAGGACGGCGGCAACGTCACTAGGCTTTCGTCTGGTGTCCCACCGCCGCCGGACAAGGGCGCTGTTGCCGTAGTTATCAAGACTGGCTTCGAGACTAACCAGGGCAGCCTCGTCAGGACCATGATCTTCGCTACCGAGCGCGTCTCCGCCAACAACGTCGAAGCCCTTTTCTTCATTCTCTTCCTTACCGTCTTCGCCGTCGCTGCCTCGTGGTACGTCTGGCAGGAGGGTGTCAGGCTCGACCGCCAGCGTAACAAGCTGCTCCTCGACTGCGTCCTCATCGTCACCAGCGTCGTCCCTCCCGAGCTTCCCATGGAGCTCAGCTTGGCCGTCAACACTTCCCTCGCTGCTCTGAGCAAGTACGCCATCTTCTGTACCGAGCCCTTCCGCATTCCCTTCGCCGGGCAGGTCGACGTTGCCTGCTTCGATAAGACCGGTACTTTGACTGGTGAAGACTTGGTCGTGGACGGCATTGCTGGACTATCATTGGGACAAGATGGAGCTACAGTTGCAGCAGACGGCGCGCACACCGATCTCGCAAAGGTTACGGACGTCGCTACTGAGACGACGCTGGTGCTCGCCGCCGCTCACGCCTTGGTCAAACTCGACGATGGTGAGACTGTTGGAGAGCCTATGGAGAAGGCAACCCTCCAGTCTCTCGGCTGGAAACTCGGAGCGAAAGATACACTTCAAGCTACCATGACTACCCCTAAATCCCAAGCCGAACTCGTACACATCCGCCGCCGCTTCCAGTTCTCGTCCGCTCTCAAACGCCAGAGCTCCGTCGCTACCGTCATTGTCAACAACACCAAGACTGGCCGCAAGGTCAAGAGCACAATCGCTGCAGTGAAGGGCGCGCCCGAGACCATCCGCAAGATGTTGGTCAACACCCCGCCAAACTACGAGGAGACGTTCAAGCACTTCACCCGTAACGGTGGCCGTGTCCTCGCTCTTGCATACAAGTTCATCTCCGAAGAGGGAGAGTGGGGCCAGAACCGCATCAACGACCTGAAGCGTGAGCAAGTCGAGTCTGACTTGCACTTTGCCGGTTTCCTCGTCCTCCAGTGCCCTCTCAAGCCTGACGCTGTGGAGGCTGTCCGTTCCCTCAACGAGTCCAGCCACCGTGTTGTCATGATTACTGGTGACAACCCGCTGACCGCCGTCCATGTCGCCAAGCAGGTCGAGAT
>Ga0265798_10004508_pt1 | contig 19136 bp, 19 predicted proteins | sample P3T30metagenome_FD_192430 | JGI IMG/M metagenome (GOLD analysis project Ga0265798, IMG submission 192430) | Plant litter microbial communities from East Loma Ridge, Irvine, California - P3 T30 | ecosystem: Environmental > Terrestrial > Plant litter > Unclassified | place: USA: California... | reverse complement strand
TCATTTTTTTAGCGTAGGAGTTTTAATGTTCTCCACCTTCCTTCCAATCGGAATCATGCCACGGGCATGGGACCGACCTCTTGCTTGCTTTCTGAAGCCATGCACTTTTCAGACAATCGGCGACCTGGATCAAGCATTTTGTTTGCTCGTTGGGCTCGTCTTCTTTATATATGAGAATGGACCTGATGCCTTGAGATATGCCAGAAAGATCTCAAATCGCATCCACGGCCCCGTTTTGAGTTCATGATCGGTTTCAGGAATTACTTATTGGGTTTCCGGCTTCTAAAAATTGGAGAGATTGAATACAGCTCAAGAAAGACTAGGGATTAGAAGCTTGGGCATGCGGCCCAGTAATTCGATTTCTGATCGCGGTGACCCGTCCTGGCATGTAATATACATGTGGCTAGGTCTCAGCCTTAAAGCACTTCACTTATTTGCGTATCCACCGAAACAACCATCATCAACGTTGCCCACGTCGATCTCTTCCTATTCACTTTGCTTCCCACTTCTGATCCTTGCTCTCCGAGCAATTTTGTCTCCATACACGCTTAGCGTCGAAAGCTTTCGGTGTGTTGGCAGTGTATTGGGACACTGTCCGTGTTTGACCCATCGCTCCAGCTTGTCGAGCGACAGTAGCACTGAGTGCTCCTCTGGTTATTCGTCCACATCAGGAGCACTATCTTGCTCTCCTTCTCGGATCTTTGCGGGACTTGCTTGCCACGTAGGATCCCTTTTACGAGCTGTGTACATTCCAATCCCGAGGCAGTGATGTTGAAGGCGTCCATGCAAGGGTCACATCAGAGTTTTGGATAATTCAGGCAGGCAAGGGATGGTATTTATTGGTGTAGTGTAATCACATCTCCACCGATGTGTAGCGCACGCCTACTCAGGCGACCGCGCCTCACTTAAACGCCCTTCTTCATCAGCTGCCAATCCTCCTCATCGCTGCTTTCACCAGCCAGATACTTCCATTCCAACTGATCTGCGCGTGGCTGTTGATCTTTGATTCTCTGCTCGATCACCATCTCGAGCCTCTCAAGTGCTTGTTTCGCCGTCTTGTTGTCCCAATCGCCCAGTGCTTGCAACAATGGCGCTGGCTCATTATCTTGCATTGTAGTTATAACAGCAATCCATCGGGATGCGACTGGTGTGAGGACTGGGCGAACATCGTGTAGGACAGCGACACGAATGCCTACTGTTTTTTTTCCTTGCGTGAACAACTCTTTCGCGGGTTCTTGCGGTGGATTGAGCATTGCATGCAATCATCCTTGAGGGGTAGCATACCTTTGATGTCCGCGGCAATGTCTTCGTCGGACCTCTTGCGGCGCTGCTGTAGCAGCGCTTCACGTTTTTCTCTGGCATGGAACTCCCCGTCGTTGGCCGTTGCGATGATGGCAAGGAGAAAGATGAGACCGAGGATGATGGCACAGATGCCGAGGATAATGAGACAGACGCCGAGAGGATGCAACTCATACCGCACTGGGCGATGGTAGAAACGGCGGAATGGTGTTTGTTGGGATAGTGTGTGTGTGGCCGTCTCGTCGACAGCTCCCGCCGTGCCATTGTTAGGTACCATGAAATACAAGGTAAGTGTCACCAGTCTTGACCGCCCAGGTGGGAAGCTACAGCCTTCACATGTCGCAACCGCGCCTGGCTTGCAAAAACCATATCAGCATAATATCATCGGCAATGCAGTCAATGTGTGTATGGCTGGTTTAAGACATCTGTGAAGTGTATTTTCCCGAGAATTACGACCTTGTCGATCACCGCATCATTCCTTTTACCACACTCAAACATTCTCTTTCAATCTGACTTGCATGCCAAGTGGCTCCACTGCCCACTCTTCCTCCTCCTGCCTGTGCGACAAAAGCTGCTCGCAGTCCTCTTCTTCATCAACCCGGCCTCTGCGAAGGGCTTCGCTCGCCAGACGATCCAGCTTCTCAAACACCACTCTCTTTGGTGAATGAAGTACAGTGAAAGATTCCACGACCAACAAAGGTAGCGGAAAAAGATCGCCTGAGTCGTTTCTTACGACTACGATCGCTTTCCAAACGTGCATGTTCGTAAATGGTAGAAAACGACTACTTATGACGACTTCGAAGTCCTCGTGTTCAGGAAAGAGGCGACGGGCGTTTGCTTTGGCACGGCTCAGCTGGAGGTTTGGATCAAGGCTTGTATGTGGAGTCCTTACTCTTGATGCGCTCGATGATTACAGCATCTTCTTCAGCCACCTCCACCGGCGAGGCAAGGCTAGTTTTGAAGGCGTCCCATCTGTTGGATGCGAATATGCAGGCACCAGTAATTGCGCCCAGAAGAAGGAATGTTGCTATGACAACGGAGAAGAAGACTCCCATCCAGACGAGAATCGTCAAGCAGATGTGGAGGGTGGCTCTAGCATTGCCCCAGAAGTCGAAGTCTGGACTGACCGTAGGCACGGTGTGAGACGTGATGACTGCCATCTCAATGACGAAGCTGAGGTTGTTGGGGAAAAAGAATTGGGGTTGAAACAGATCTTGGTAAAGTCGTGCGTTCAATTCGGAATATGTCAATATTCGGGGTGATGCAAGGGATTCGCATGATCTCCACGTTGACCGGTGGAATGGCCCTTTGGTGACGCCGAATCATACAGGCGCAAGGGGAAATAGAATGATGTGAATTGTCGCATGCATTCGTGGTTATTGTTTAAGTCCTACACCATGGTGATTTGACTCCCGTCATATTATTCTGATCACTCATGATCCTCAGCGGTACCCGGCCTCTGAAGAACCACCGCCGTCCCATTCTGCAGTTCTTTATCCATTGCCCCAAGCGCAGCGTTCCTCGTCTGATGTAAGAGATTAGTCGTCGTGATAACCGTGGGACGACCGGACGCGTCCTCGCCGGCTACATAAACAGAGTGTGTTTCGCGCAGTTGCACGTGTTGTATTTGGACGCGCGGATTACGAATGAGGACGATGGAAGGGCTGATGAGGTGCGGGTACACGCGTTGCGCGCTCTCTGTGGTGGTGTCAGTAGAGGGTCGCCAAATGTTCGCGAGTTGCAAACCTTTGATGCGAGCTGCCACGTCATTGAAAGCTTCTTCTGCGAAGAGTATGAAGTCGCGGATGTAGAAAATGAGCACGGAAAAGACGGCGAGGCCAGCGACGCTGAGGACGGAAGCTGCTGCGAGTTCACAAGAGAAGACCAGAAGGTTGAGAGCGCGCGATAGTAGCTCCATTACTATGACAGGTTGTAGAGTTCAGCAACACTCCCAGTGGTCGAGTGAGAGAAGCTTTTGAACATGTGCGATGTAGGCGGCGCGTCACGAGTCCCCTTCACCTCGGTTTGCACGTCACGCCCTGCTTACGTCCTCAACCAGCGCAGCTCTTCCAGCTCACTATCCAGCTCCTCTGTCGTGTTCCTCGTGTCGAGCGCGTTTCTGCCGTACTTCGTGCCCTTCACCCTCCGGTCACTCCAGCTCTCCGACTTAGAGCTTGACGCCAAGCACTGGAGCTCCTCCGCTGAGTTGAGCTCCGTCATCTCGAATTCAGATGAACTTCTTGGGCTCAGGTACCGCTGAATTGCTAGGATCGTCAGTAAGTCAGATCTATGAGATTACGAGATAACACACCTTTGCCTTTGCCGCGCGCCTTCATCGAGCTCCTTAACTCTTGCATGACCAGTGTGCGTACGAAGATGGCGGCGGAGACGAGGACGAGTATGCCGACGATAGTGTAAATGAGCTCGGGGAGTATGAAGATGAAGCGTCGCCGGTGGCCCTCCAGGAACAAGCGCATCGGCGTGGCAGGCGCGGGCGTGGGCCGCGGTTGCTCTATAGGCAACACCGCCATTTTTGATGACTCGAAGCGGATGAGGAGGTTCGGCGCGATATTGGCAAAGCGATGGTGCTGAGGTGTTAGTGTGCGCGGCCTGGTACTCACTGTCGTGATCGTGACCGCGTCGCCAAAAACGTGGCAAGCACAACCCTGAAGCAAACGGGCACGACCGAATAAAGACAACTTTTCCTGCACTCTCAATACTAGTAAAGCCATGTTGACATTGAGCTAGGAAAACGGGGTATCATCGTTGAGTGACCTCTAAAACGCCTGTTGAAACTCCAGATGGCAGCGTTGTTGAAGTGAGCCATGTACACTACTTTTGTCTTCTCTACATGCATCTTGCGCCGGCCCCATCGCCCTACACCTTCTTCTCATTACCGTACCCGCCCTTCCCCTCATGGCTCTCATACGTCTTGCCCTCGCCGCCCCTCCCGTTCCTCGGCCCCCTCTCATCAAGGTCTTCTTGCAGCCACTTCAGCACCAGCTCACCCAACTGACTGTTACCTGTGTACTTCCTTCCTTCCTGCTCGGCGTGGACATCCATGTCCTGCGTGCTGCCCCACTTCTTGACTTTACCAAGACTCATGTGCACAAGATGCGTGGGCCACGTAGCCAGATTGTCGAGAATGTGTGTCGCGTACACGATAGTGCAAGCACGTGTCTCGGTTTCGCGCTTCAGGAAATTGAGGAAGTTGCTGCGCGACAACAAGTCCAGATCGACGGTGATCTCGTCCAACAGCAATATCGTCCACGGCCTCAGCAAGCCCATGGCCAGTTGTACCCTCCTCCGCTCGCCGTCTGAGACTGCGTGCATGCGCCAGCGCAGATCGATGTCCAATATGCGCACGAGTGTGTCGCGGCGCTCGGTCCAGTGGTCGCCGCCCACGGAAGCGAGAAGCGTGGGCACGTCGATGTCGGTGCGCACGATGGGATTAAGCACCCATTCGAGGCCTAGGTAGGTTACGCCTTCGAGGCCCATCTTGAAGGGGTCAACGCCGGCGATGGAGACGGTGTCGGAGGGGGCCATGCGCTTGCCGGAGAGGAGTCGGAGAAGCGTGGTTTTGCCGGCGCCGTTGGCTACGCATGGTGAGTTCGAGTCTCCTTTACAGCAGTAAGATTTGATACACACCTCCAATGAGTAGTGTTCGGCTTCCTGGTGGCAGGTCCAGGAAGACGTCTTTTAGTCCACTCGAGCCATCTGGAAAAAGATAGCTCAGATTCTTGACGTCGATCGAGGGTGCGATCTCCTGCTTCTTGGTTTGGTCTGCCATGGTTGCTGGTGTAATGTGACGAAGCCCGTGTTCGAGCGAGGGAAGGTGGTGGACTACATTTTATGATGTTTGTTTGTGGAGACGCATCGGCCGGCCGGTCGAGATGAGCGATGTCATCATCCGAAACAGGCAAGGCCGGGACGAGACCGCGCTCCAACATTGAATTCGACACTTCAAAGACGCCAACTTCTGCATGCACATTGGGACGACTTGTCAAGAGCTTCGCATGGCAATCATGTCGAGTCGCATCTTCTGGATTATTGTTTTTGGTCCTCAGTGTGGCATTGGTATAGTCTGTGCTTTCCCTATCGTCAGCCCCTGTGCCCTCTCCTTCCAATTTCGAAGTCCGATCTAGACTCATGCCCTTCTGCTTAACATCTGCGTTCCAAGTTGCATTTGTATCTTTCTTCGCTTCCTGCTTTTCAAATCACCTGCGAAGCTCTAAGCATTAGTCAATGACTACGAATCTCGTCGAGCACACTGATGTACCTTGTCGGATATGATCGAGTAGCCATCATAATCTTGCGGCCTATTCATGGTGTTAGTCTCTTCTTTGTCTGAACGTCATCAGAAAATGTTGGTGAGTTATTTTCGACGCAGCTCATCACGGACATTACGACAAATGTCGCGCACCATTGAAAGAGATGAAAATGGCGCCTAGAATTGCATTCACTCAGTGTGACGCCACGCATCACGTGCAGTTCTTGCGCGGGCGCCAACTCGGATGCCCTTTAGACTCCAATCATAAAAGCCCATCATTTCTCATCACCAGCTCAACCACAGACTCATCAGCGGGGTTGTAAGCCTAGGGATGTGGAAGGAGAGATTTTGTTGAGGTACTGGGGTGGGGCGGAGGAGATGGTGGAGAGGTTGAGGACGGAAGAGCAGAACAAGTAGAATAAGGTGCTTTCGACGCGGTTCGTACAAATTCAGGTCCCGCTGAGTTTATTGCAGATATAGAGGTCTGATACCCGGTGACCCACGCTAGCTTCTCCATGCATGCTACCGTGAACGTACGCATCTCTAATAAGGCAGCAATTGTCTGCTCCAACCTCGCGTACCACAAAAGGAAGGTCGGCTCTTGATATGAGGACAACGAAGTACTGTGGCATTATCGTGGCATTGCATGGGCCAAAGTATCCCCGGGAGGCTACATAAGGACGTCGCCCGACTGTCCGTACCCACACTAAGTACAGGTAATCGTCGATAGTTGGATTGCCGGCGGTCAGTGCAGGCTCGTCACCAAACGTGAGAGCTTGGTATCTAGCCTCGTCTTCCGCTTCTGCTTTCCGCGACGATTTTTGTCCTCTCTTCGATATTTGATTTGCGATTAGTGTTCTCCATTTACTGTCTTGGACTCTCCCCAGTCTCCCATTGCGGAAAAGCTTCCATTAGACTAGACGATATGCGCATTGAGTACCCATCCACTGACATCTCATGCTCGTGTTTTGATATGCCCCATACTGGTAAGTACGACAAGCTGAGTATGATATGTTTAGATCTAGTGAGGTGACGAGAAAGTGAAATTCTATCGATGGCGCCTCGACGAACTGAGAGACCGAGAGTAGTCGGATCTCATGGCGATTTGGGCTTAGCGGAGTGTACGTGTATGACGGTCTTTTTGATCATTTACCGAACAAGGAGCGAAACAACGACAAAGACATGGCCGCGATTTTACAATAACTGTTGGCAGGCCGGGTGTCATACACCCTTCTGTTGTAGCTTGCCTCCGGCAGACTCGACGGACGGTTGATAGGTTTAGTGGCTCGAAAGAAACCCCACCAGGCAACAAATTAGGCTGAGCTGTCATGAGAGATTGTGCGTCGCATAGTTGGTAAGACAAGCGCAGTCTACGCTTGTTTGAACGCGTTGCAAATGTCTCGCAGAGATTGGCCCAAGAGTCAACTTATAAAGCTATTGTATGAACAAATACCTAGGCATGGTTGATACGATCTTTCGACAGTGAGAGACCCACTCACTGAGGACGATCCAAGTCGAATCCGTGTTGTGAGGTATTGCTACCTAACTTGAGGCGTCCTGCAACACAGAGACGACATCGCGAGCTTAGAAGCAACGCGTAATGAGCTTCGGGCTTAGTAGCCTAAGAAGCTAATGTCATAGAACCTGAAGCATACAGTAGCGGTTCGGCCTTGCACGTTATGCGACGAATGCCCGCGCGTGAAACGCATCCTCGCCCTCTTCACTATCATCCTCGCTGTCGTCAAAGCTTTCGCCTTCCTCCTCGTTCATAGCTGCCTCCCAAGCTTCTCGGTTCGTCCGTGTATGCACATGCGACGGTCGTTCAGACGCCAGACTGGCCGCATCCTCAACTGCCCAATCGATGTAGCCCCAGATGCGGTTGAAACTCATGTCGTCGAGAAGCTCGGCGCCTGTCCTTGAATCACCTTTCCGGCTTAGATGTTCCATCATGTCGTCGTCGATCTCATTCGCCGAGTCTTTCTCTGCGATTTTCCTAGCATTTTCGAGCAATTCAAGAGCTCCTTGCATCTGCCACCACGCTTGATAGCCGTAGTCAAGGACAAGCTGCATTTCCTCCGCCGACCCGGGTGAGTACGACTCTGGGAGGTCATCAAGCCACTCGTCCGGCCGGAGAAGTCCAGAGACAACAGAGCAGTTGGCATCTGTGAGCTTCGCGCCGAGAACCTTGATATGGCGGGCGAATTTGAGTTCCATAGACAGCAACTCGATGGAGCTCTGCTTGTAGAGTTGGGTCGACAATGGGCTCCTGACCACAGCGGTTTCGATGCGAATTTGAAGCTCTCGGGGAAGATGCTTAGCCGCAGCCGCGATGACCTTTCGCACGAGCCTGATATTGATGGCGTCTTGGAGGAGCTTGAGCTTGAGCAGTATCAGCGCAGCGATGTGATGAGGGTCTCCGTATTCGCCCGTAATGAAGCTTGGGTCTTCGTAGACATCGGCGTTTTTCACGTCCAGGAAGGGCAGGTCCATGTTACCCCAGTCGTAGTGCGAGTCCTGGCCGGACCCAGCATACCATTTGACGAAGTCGTAGCACTCCTGATCTTGATCCAGCTGAAGCATCACAGCTGGGATCATGTCCCGGAGGCCCATGTTGTCACTCCGGCAGAGGCGCATCATGTCCATCAAGTGAGAGAGACATTCTTTGACGCCGTCAAGAGTTCCCTCTTTCCGCAAGGAGTTCAACAGGGCGAACCGTGCTCTCATGTATGGTCTAGTGGGGAGCACGCCCCAAAAGTGCCCGGCATAGCGCTCGAACAAGTTGCCAGGCCAAATTGTATCCGTTGAATTACGCATACCGTGCTCTTCGACCTCGAGCTTCTTGCGGCACTTTTTGATCTTGCTACAGGCGAATTTGTGCTGTGCTCGATGTTCGACTTGGTGGTCCTTGGTACAGTAGCGCACGGCTTTACAGCCAGTGCATATGAGAAGAGGGTTGTCCGTGTCTCCAGTGCCGCAGTGAGCGCATCGGTGCTTCAACGAGCCCCGTGGGCCTCGAGCAACGTTGCTTGGGACGTTAGCAGAGGCCATGCTGATGGTTGTATTGGATGATCGACTCCGAGGCTACAGAGCCTGAAAAAAGCAGAAAGACCAGGGTCGTTGAAGTAGCTTGGCCAACACAAACAGATCTCGAGCGTCGTGTTGCTAAGCGAGAGGTGACCCTACAGTGAAAGAACGGTAAAGCGCGACGCGACGTGTCGCTTACTAAGCTCTACCGTAAGAGAACGGACAAGCGCCTTTCAAGGCTTGCGCGAAACCACCGACCCATACGCCCTTTTCATCTGCTACAAGCGCAATGCTGCCTTTGTAGTGCTGATGGCTTATTACCTGATGCTCATCTCTTTTCGAACTGCAGAGAACGTTTTCGAGCTGTGGTCGGACGCTTGAAACAGAGCATGCATTGTGAGAAACACAAATGCCTTGGTTGCAACCCAACCAAAACAACAACAACTAGCAAACACCATGCAACGTTGAGATTCAGAACAGCCGTGTACACGCTGATATTGATGGAGTTACTCGCATACTGCAGGCTAGAACATACGAGCGGAACTACAGGGGCATCTGTCAGATAAAAGTAGCCAATGACAGCTACAACTATAGTTTATCATGCAAAATAACGCGTTGTAATTCGACAGCGCACTCCCCGGACATATCTCGATTTTCGCTCGTATGTGACAACACGCAGTAGCCCGAATGAGTTATGTTGAAGCGATCTACTGGTGTTGATAACACATTTTTCATCGCGAACCCCCCCAAATTGAGCCGCGTTCATCAAGCACCTTAATAACCAGTCAGTTTCCCATCTATATATATACAATCTTGAAGCCTTTGACGTACGCTATCAAAATGATCATTTGAAGTCTTGGCTCACGTTCTGCTACCTTCCGTGAGCTAGGTCACACTTATCCCAATTTCGATACTTCTTGGGGTGTTGCTTCACCACCTGTCAATGATGATTTTTGATAGGAGGTGCCCAACTACTAAATTTTTGGGTTTCAACCGAGTCATGCTCTGACTTACGCGCGAGTCAAGCGTTGCAAAAATAGAAACCGATCTTGTGTGGGTCGCCGACAATGTGGGTCAGGTACACTGCCGCAATATGGCTTGGATTGTTTTATCCGTTCAAAGTACCAGAAGCAACTCGCTACATCGTTAAGTCGGCGACGTGGCTTAGGCAACCCTTTGCTGACACCTAACCATTTCCACAGGATTTTAGGCGTCCCATGTTGGCTTCTTGTATGCGTGACCAAGTGGATCGCGACTACTATTTCAGCCTCATCATGGCCCTCATGGGGTGGATCGCAACTACAATCTGAGCCACATGAAGGTACCAAGTACGCTGTCACGCCCCTGTAGGCCTCACTGGACCACAATGTTGAATGGGATGGAGAGACTCAGCCTCGACGTGGAGATGGTTAGTCCGCGTCGCGGAATCGCTTTAGGAGGACGACACAGGTAGGTATATAAGGGTCATGGTAAATCACAGGAATCGGTATCAAAGAGCAAGAATTCAGTTAACAACATTCGACAAACTACGCTTAAAGACACCAACATTCAACCGTCCTTACACGCAATCAAAATGCATCTCACAACACTCCTCTCTACTCTCTCTATCGCATCCACTGCCGTCGCCGTCTGTCCAGGCTACAACTGGGCCGTGGGCTCTATGCAAACGCATTCCGATGGTGTCAATACGTGGACCGTCTACGACAGCAAATGCAAGGCTACCGAGAAAGTCACGTCCAAAGGCAACGGCTTCAACGTATGTACGGCTGGGACATTTGGCTGCGACGAGTCTTCGCCACCTGTCATCAATAAGTACACGAGTGCGAAAAACAAGTTGATGTAGGTCTATTCTGTTGATGGTAGTCGTAGGAGCTGACAATGATGCGAAGATACGATTGTCGCCCAGATACAAAGGCGGGAAACTGTGGAGATGATACGATTGCTGTTTGCGTAAGTCTTGTTACGACACTTCCAAGTTCACATTCCCGGCTAACACAACGCCGCAGTGCCGCAACGATGGCGACCAAAAGAATCTCCCAGACTCTCTCACAAATGGCAACTACGAATCTGACATGCGAGCAAAGAACTCTGCTAGGCCATCGTAAGTCAAGACTCTTCTTCGCGTATTGGAGACCATAAAGCTCACACGGATACAGCTGCGACTCCGCGGACGCCTGCATACCCTACTGCAAAAAGGCCACCGTGGACAACCCTACAGTCCAAAAGAATGGCCTCATGAGCACTTGCAACACTGGCGTGTGCACCTGCAGTGCCTCCCCAGGGCCCATTGTCGCCGAAATGCTTATCGGCATCGGCGAGACCGCATGCGTCGTCTGGGACGAGGCAATCCCCGCAGCGATGAAGATACTGTCGTTTGTGGTGCCGTACACAGGCGCCGCGGCGCCAGGCGCGAAGGGACTGTTCAAGGCGGCGGGAAAGGTGTTTAAGCAGGGGTCGAAGCATTGCGCGAATGTATGTCCGGGTGTGCAATACACGGTGGTGGACCCTAAGGATATTGGGACGCAATTGGGGTTGTTGGACTGCGGGATTGGGAAAGCCCGGGAGGGAAAGAAGAGGGGTGAGATGGTGTGGGTTGCATAGGGGTTTGAGGGCTCGGACATGAGTGTTTGAGATAACAGGATTCTGTCTTGGAGAAAAGCTCAAGTGGCACAGAAGGGACAGATGTATGAAAACGCTAGATAAATGATCGCATTGCTTGATTTCAGCTCCGACTACAATATTGTATATGAGTTCCGCCCATGGTCGGTCGATGTAGGGTCCAGATGTGGCCAAGTAAGAAACACACGCGAGCTATCATGGGCATACTGCCTCCTGGAGCATACGAGGGATAAGGCAGGGATAGAAGCCGGCAAAAAAACAGAGAAAAGCAGATTAGAATATCCCGAAGCTGTAGCAAAGCGAGTTTATCTTTGAATAATACAATATGATATATTTGATCGTGTGAGTAGAGAGTTTTGGGAGCTACACCTGCATCTTCCCTCGTATGTGGTAGGAGGCAATATAGACACTGCTCTGGGAGCAAATGCGAGCACAACAGATTCAACCGGTCGCCGACTTGAAGGTGTAGTTTCGTACGACTGGATTCTCAAGCACCCAGGGCTCGCGATGCGTGGGTCATGGCATCATTGGAGACGGAAAACCTGAACATCGCTAGTCCAAAAAGAATGGCACAAATTGAAGAAATAACGTATTGGCCGTAAAGTGAAATATATACAGAAGCGAAGACGTCAGTAACGACCGTAACATTCACACCATTCCATTCTGAAGCACCACATCCCATCACACCCCTCCCTACCACATCATGATGCTCTCGCCTCTCCGAATCGAGCTGTCTAGGCTCCGATCTTGCTGATCAAGAAGCGGGGTGCCTCGCTGCGCGCCTCATCGCCGTAGGAGAGATGAGCAGCCGTGATAGTGAGCGTGCCAGAGCAAACAAGATCACCAATCGCGCAGTAGATCGTGAGCCTATCCGAGGGGTAGTTGGGAATGGCGCGACGATTCTGCAGGTTTTTGGTGTAGCCAAAGAGTACAGTGCCAACGATCTGGTTGCGTACGGTGGTAGTGGCGTCGCTAATAGCGGCGGCAGCGAGAGCGGCACCCTGACTGTGGTGATTATTAGCTATGTCACCTTGATGTAGGAAAGGGTGATGACTGACGAGTAACCGCCGGCTACGATCTTGCTATTGGGGCACTTTGAGTTGGCGAGCTTCAAAAGGCGAACCATTTCCGCGATGGCAGCAGGCGTGGATCCACGGGGAAGCAAGTTGCCACCGATTGTGGCATCGTATGGGCCTCCGACACCTTGTACCCAGACGTTCGCTGCTCCGTACTGGCTTTCGAGTGCTGAGCCCAGAGGCGAGCCCAAGGTGCCCTAAACAAATTGTAAGCCATTCAGTCCTTCCGCTGTTTTTGTCTAGTGTCGATCTACCGTCGAACGTGATCGAACGTGGTGGGAAAGAAGGAGGACATACCAAGTTGCCGGTCTCAGTACTTCCGCGTGCGAAGACCAAGATGGCCTTGGGGCATCTACTGGCACTTCCGCTCTCAAGTTCGCTCTTGGACGAAAGGATTTGGCGAGCCTCAAGGTCGCCACTGAGCTGAAACTCTGGCTCTGGCGCGGCGATGGGAGAAGCAGTAGCTAGAGTGACGAGGAAAGTGATGGCGAGGAACTTCATGGTGATGATAGGTGGCAGTGGCAAGAAACTACTTGAGGAGGAGGCTGTTAGGGACAGAAGTGGATTGAGTAAAGGAGGTGAGCTGTTGAGATCCGTGGATGTCGAACGTGCATCGTGGAGGAACCTCAGGATACTTATGCCTTTCCTTCTTGCTTGTCTATCCTAGGCACGAGTCCAAACAACGGTCCGTGGGTAGGTGTTGTTTTCTCCAAGAGCCTACCACATCATGGCCTGTTCGTTTTGCCCCACTGGCGGACTGCAATATCGTCACTCTCCATGGCTACGTACCGGCATGCCATGACAGGTGCCATCCCAGCTATGGCGTGCATCATCGAACGACTAGTGCAGCAGCCATGCACCAAGTGATCTCAAATGGTCGACAAGCTAGACCGCACGTTTCCCACCGGTACTTACATGGCTTGGTGCTCAGGCCATTGGAGGAGCGTTGAGGAAGGTGGCTGCAGTATCGCGGTGCACGTGGATCTCATCTTGCGAACCCGGCAGTAGATGTTGCTTTTTATTCCGCTCGAGTATTGTTCCCTCGGCAACAAGAAAGTGCTGTGAAACCTCATTGGTCTTTCTTATCTTCAAGATCGAGGATGCAGGATCGCGCAGGCCCTTGGCATAAGCGCTGGAAATGCCCGTTGCGTGGTTCGTTGCTTCTTACATCCAGATCCAGTACACACTTCCGTGTTTTTGGCGGCTCCGCTTTCTCGTCATGTGCTCTGCGGAAACAAATGCTTGGAGGAATTGCACCCTAATGCTTATTGTTCAGCAATAACGACTCTGGATTGCTGCTACCAGAATCGTCACATTTCTGACATTCACTCCGACGATTCTGCGGTGGAGGATACTGAATGCGTCATAGATGATGAGATCGCAGGATGCATGAAGTAGCTACGCGTGGGGTGAAACCGAAACGCGCTTCCCGTCCTACCCACTAAGGTAAGTCAGCAGGGGGGGCGTGTAACTCAGATTGAGTGGAACAAGTACTCTAATTCGAGCGCGCATTATCCTCCACATCTCTTAGAACATCTCAGTCCTCGGCACTTGGTTGCAACACCAAGTTGTAATTCGTCAACTCGCTTTTGTTCCGTGACTCGTGTCAAGACGTGCAGTAACGAAGGGTCTCGGCCGGTAGGAGGGTGGAGCTGATCTATCTAGATCTGGAGCTTAATTTACGGGGCTGATAGGCGTTTACAGACAACACAGCGGCCCTGATCCTCGCGTCCCCGTTGATGTTGTCGATTGCTGTGCTGGTAAGCGTATTCTACGCATCAGCTGTGTCGTTTGACCCCGCATATTCTCATCGGTCGAGATCCAGCTGATGCAATGAGCAAGAACTCATCTCGGCATCTGTCAGCGAAGAGCATGTGGTTGGTTGCAAAAGATAGCAGCCTCGGTAAGGCGTTGTCGTTGATCAGCACTGTCAGGGATGTCATGCAAGCCACGTAGCTAGCCGTTAGACTACCCCACAAAAGCAACGATACAAGGCTGATACCGGTAGTCGTTCGTCCTTGCCGCATGACTTTGTGCGCCATGATGCAAATTGGTCGCCGACTACCTAGATTTACGCTGATATCAGAAAGAATTTCCACCGTTCACGAGCAGATGCCGTGTTATTTGAGACCTCACCATGAAAAGCGCCCATGGTACATCTCCTCAGGAGAGTCAGACAAGCACCAAGTGGGCTGCCGAGTCAGATACACAGTACAAATGTCCATGCGACGATCTTGCGAATCATTCATAGTCGTTGGTAGATCACGGAAAAAGTTTCGGCCTTCGAGAGAAAGTGCCCCGACCGCGCCGAAGTCTTGTCTTACACAGTAACTTGCCCGAAATGGTGAACCATGACCGCTTTTTAATGTCTGCTCTCGCAGAGCTTTGTGTTGCAACCAAATTACGCACAAGCGCAACGCAAGAATTTGCGAGAGCAGACATGAATAAGCAAGGAGCCTGAACAGCAGCGGATGTGAAGTGGGCAAGGACTTCTCTGCAGATTGGGTGCCGTCGCATTTCCACTACTCACTCTCCATCCATCTGCAGAACTCCTACGTGCCGAGCACCTGCAGCGACTGGGTTCCCCGCACACCATATGATGTTGCACAAAAACGGCCTTTGCTTGAGAGGATGAGCTTCGGAGACCTGTCATTGGTGAAGATCGGTATGCCCACCGTCCATTCTAGTCACAAGGGTCTCGCGATGCGATCGAAAGAGCCTCGGTAGCTTTCCGGCAACCTCATTTGCGCTCATAGCATCATAACAAGCGGTCTACCCATGAGCAAGACGTTGCGTCAGGAGTCGACTTGGCAGTGCCTGTCCCTCGGCACGGTTTTCTCGCGTTGTCTTGGACTGCTCTTATGTTCATACTTTGGGGAAAGAAATTGATGTCGTTGAGAAGTGAACGAGCATAGAGAGAACTGCAAGGCTGCAATTATGACCATCTAGCGAAGTGAAGGCTGACATCCGCAAGTCGCGGATGGCACAGATAGACACACCTTCTCTTGTCAATGGTATGTCGCTGAAGATACCGCAGTCTTATGATAGTTCGCAACCTGTACTGCGCCGACGGACGTTGCGGTGCCCGATCGACTGTGACTGCAATATCTTTCCAACCTTGCGCTGAGCCGAGGACACGCTACGCCCTCCGAACAGAAAACAGCTGTTCCAAGCGGACACACGAAGCTTTGCGCAAGACAAACAGCTGGTCCACCCTTGAGGGAGGTTTGATGAGCTGGCAGTGCATAATGTGTCCAGTGGGAGGCGAATTGCGATGCAGACACTATGACAGCGAGGGATTGACCTATGATGAGAGAACCGTGGAGAGGCAAGGGAGATAGAAGGGTTCAACAAGCGGTTGTTCGGCATCCTTTTTTGTTGGCCTGCGTTTAGATGTCGGAACTTTGTGGCGTTCCGTCGCACGAAGCGCTTTCGTCCTGAGGCTGTTTCGCGCTAGGTCGCGCTACGTTTGAGAAATGCTGCGGAACATCCTTGGCCTTCCATGCGCCGGCTTCACTTGCCCTTCCACAGCATATTCCCGTGATTCTGGTAGTCCAAAATAGCCTGGCGTCTTCATCTGCGTATGATCTGCGCATCGTGAAGGCGTTTGAGTCCAGCCTCAGGTATCAAGCGAGGCAATTCCGCACCCGGCTGCTTTGAATTCTGCGATATCAGGCGCTTTGTCAATGCCGCTGGCATAGATCAGAGAATTGGGTCGTCGAGTGAAAAAAATATAAGATGAGCATTCTCTGCATTTAAGTCAGTATCAACGATTCCAATCACACTCATCAACTTTCCTATCTTTGCTTCTTTTACCGCTGGACCGGTCTCCAATAATTACCACATATTAGAATTCCAAACAAGTCCAACAACATTCACCTTCCACCAGCAACAATGAAGTTCACCATTGCCCTCGCCCTTTCTCTCGCCTCTCTGGCATTCGCAGCCCCGAGGCCCCAGAACGACAACCGCCCCGTACCTAACGGCGCATGCTGTGTTGCGAATACGAGCCTGAAGCAGGATGTCTGCAACGTCAACGGACAGACCGGTCGCTGTGTCCCTTCGGGCGCCAACTCATGTAAGTTGCTTTTGGGGCTGCATTGAGAGAACTATCCTGACTGGTGGTACAGGCGGGGCTCAATTGACCTGTATCGAAGACTCGCGTCTGACTTGTGATGCGAATACTCTGGAGCGAGGCCGTCCTCGGTGCAGGCTTGCTGGCGAGTAGGCGTGTAACAAAATGAATCTCAGATAACAAAATGGCATTGCTCAATTCGACCACCATGATTTTTCCTCGCGGTGATGCACGAATGCAATATTGAAAATCTCTACAGATCATCCGAGGAGATGTAAGGGCTCATTGGCGATGGAGAGCAGATGCATTCGATGAGATCAGGCGCGTGTTGCAAAGCGCAGTTTTTTGGCTTGGTTCCGAAAGAGGCAACGCGCACACACTACCGATAGCCCGGTCTGATCTCCCCCCTCTGACTTCCACTAACGACCCCACGACATGCATGCTACGATTCACCAGATCTTTCAGTGTTACCAAAAGCATGGCGCGGGCGCCCGTAAGACCCCTAATAGCAGTAGTTGGCGCGACTGGAACGGGAAAGTCGGATGTAAAATCTCGAATCCCAAATTTTGCTTGCTTCAGCTAATTACGCCAGGAAGTTGGCCGTTGAATTGGCTTGCAGGTACAATGGCGAGATTATCAATGGTGATGCAATGCAGTTGTATCGTGGGCTGCCGATCATCACGAACAAGATTACGGTCGATGAGATGAAAGGCGTCCCACATCATTTACTGGGCTGCATAAGCCTAGAGGAAGAGACATGGACGGTTTCAAAGTTTATAGAAACTGCCCTGTATACGGTAAGTCATCGCCTCGTTCATGTTGGTCGAAGCATTGTTGCTTATCATACAAGATTGAAGAAATCCGCAGCCGCGGCAAACTTCCAATTCTGGTCGGCGGAACACACTACTACACCCAGTCATTATTGTTCCGCAACGCATTGTCAGATGAAACAACGTTGGAGCCAGGTCACGATCAAAACAGTTTTCCCATTCTCGATGAGCCTACTGATGTCATCCTTGCAAAGCTCAAAGAAGTAGACCCAGTCATGGCACAGCGGTGGCATCCGAACGACAGACGAAAGATCCGGCGCTCACTTGAGATCTTCTTAAAGACCGGAAAGCCGGCGTCCAAAGTGTACGACGAGCAGAGAGTCAGGAAAGAGCTTCCGCCAGACATAGCTTGCAGCACTGGCGAGGATGGCAGCTCGCACATGCGCTTCCCAACTTTGGTATTCTGGGTACATGCCAACAAAGAAACACTATACCCAAGGCTCGATGGCCGCGTCGACAAGATGCTAGCCAGAGGGCTCTTGCGAGAAGTCGATGCACTCACAACCTTCAGGCGCAACTTCGAAGGACGAACAGGCGCTACCGTGGACCAAAGCCGTGGCGTTTGGGTGTCTATAGGCTACAAACAGTTTCTTGACTACCATCACGGTGCCAACGCTACGGATGTAAATGCTGCTGATCTTGCGAAACTCAAGATTGCCGCTACGGAGAAAACACAAGCAGCAACGAGGCAATATGCCAACTCGCAAATCAAGTGGATCAGGATCAAGTTACTCAACGCCATCGCTGGAGCTGGTCAAACTCGCAATGTGTTCTTACTCAACGGCTCGGACCTCTCGAAGTGGGAAGAAGACGTTCTGGATCCCGCGATTAGTGTGGCTAAAAGGTTTCTCGACGGCGAAGAGCTCCCAGGTCCTTCGTCTCTGTCGGCAGTCGCAGCCGAGATGCTCACACCAAAGCGCGAGTATGACCTATCACAGCGTCCCGATCTGTGGCAGAAGCGCACATGCGAGACCTGTGGTACGGTCTCAGTCACGGAAAACGACTGGAATCGGCACGTGAAGAGTCGCGGCCATCGCAGCGCGGTCGGTATAGTAAAGAAGCAGAAGAATACTAGGGATGCGACAGAGAAGGAGCGACTGACACTACAAACCGACATCGTCGACGTGCTCGAGGACTACATGCATTCCTTTCCTGACGACAACGTCTGAGATGCAGAATACGGCCTTGTGGGCATAGTACTCTCGAGTCTGGCCGTTGTAGATCTGCTTGATCTTGACGTCGGAAAGCTTTGGGTCGTTGAAGAGCCTACATGAGAAAATGGTTAGCGGTTCGTTGTGCCGATATGTGAAGGACTCGAAGAAGTGAGCATGGGCACAAGAGCATACTTGGCAGCTGGTCGTTCCATCTTGTTTGTCACGTTCCGTATTTCTGGCTGCGGAAGAATGAAGTTGCAGTGATTGGGTGATACGAATGAGCGTCGTGTGGGCAGTCCTGGTAAATTTCGTGAGCTCCGTGGGTGAACGTCGTGGGTGATGTTGAAGATAATGAGAAAAGGTGTGCAGCCCATGTACTGACCGCTCAAATGCTTTAATGAGTGCACTCATAATGACTGTATTTGTAGCGGCTAGTCAGTGCGGTGGTCATAATTCAGGAGTCACCGCACAGGGTGTAAGACTTTGCGCAACTGAAGCAAGTGCCGAAGGTTCTTAATAGTATACATTTCGCATTGTGTTGGAAGCAGATATGAGGAAGAGTACCCAATACCGTCTCGAGTAACTTCTGACCCGACGATCAGTCCGGTGTAGGCTCTCTCCCAAGGTCCTCCAATGGCTGCCGTGTCTTTGCTTGCTGGCTACTCCCACTGAGTGTAGGCAATTTGCTTTGTACCGTGATCACCGCAAAAGCTGCAGTGCGCAACGCGAACGGGCTTTGGATTCGGCTCAGGATAGTGAGATCGTTGTAGCATTCAACGCTAATTGGCC
>Ga0265798_10004506_pt1 | contig 19140 bp, 11 predicted proteins | sample P3T30metagenome_FD_192430 | JGI IMG/M metagenome (GOLD analysis project Ga0265798, IMG submission 192430) | Plant litter microbial communities from East Loma Ridge, Irvine, California - P3 T30 | ecosystem: Environmental > Terrestrial > Plant litter > Unclassified | place: USA: California... | reverse complement strand
CTCGACGCCAAGTTCCGTAAGCACCGCCACAACGTGCTCGAAGCAATGGAGTCGGCCCATCTGTATCGCGACTCGCTACGCATCGGTGCGCAACGGCCGGGGTGGTGCGTCTTACTGCTGCCAGCGCCGGCCGACGTACCGCATCTCGAAGGGAACGCATTTTTAGATGAACACGGCGTGGGGACGTTCAGCGAATTTTCGCCGGAAGGCGTTGGCGTGGACGCATGCATTGCGCGCATTGCGAGCTGGGCTAGCGCTTAGGCAGCCCCGGCTGTGCGGCACGCGGGCCTACTTTTTCTCTCCGGCACATGTCTTGTCGGCTTCTATCCAGTGCCACCGTCAGCCCCACATCCAGTCACCTCAAAACAGTTAGGTTAACGGCTGCTTATGGCCGAACCCGGCCGTTCTCAAGGCTCAGTGTACGGCCCGTATTGCTCTTCTGGCAAGTAGGGTTTTGATAGACGTACTAAAGCACTACTGCAGAAGAGCAATCGACTACGCCTGCCTTGGACTGGGTTAAGATTTGTTGTTTGCTATGAGTCCCTGTGCGACGAGTATCTCCAATGCTCTATCCCGAAGCCGTTGGTAACGATCCTGCAAAAGTTTCTCGCCGCGGATCGAAATTTCTTCGGACTTCAAATACTGGAGGGTAAGGATACCGGCCGCTGCGTAGCGGCTGTGTGGATCGTCCGACTCGAGTCGTGTTGCAATGGACTGGGCGTCCAGTTCGCTGAAGGGGATACCAGCGCGCAAACACCCAGCCAAAAGGCTATCCGATACCTGCCCCGCTATCAGCCGACGTACGAACTCGTTCCGTTCAGTCTCGCCTGTGGAGAGCAGCCTCAGCAGTGCGTCCGTAGCCGGTTTTGAAATCTCGGTGCGACGATCCTTTGCTGCCTCATAAAGGACGTGTTCGCTCACTGCATTTTCCTCAATTAGCTGCGTAAGAATAGCGCCTCTCGGGCTTTCCGGGATCGAGCCAGACCCAGTGGGATATGGCTCCTCGTTGTCCAGCCAATGGTCGTAGGCCTCCCGTAATAGGGGAAGAAGGCTTTTTCGGTGTGGCTGGCCACATGCTCGAAAAAGCTCGAGCGCTGCTTCAGCAGTCCGGGGACCGAAGGGCAGCGCTGACTTCAGAATTTCAGCGACCTGGTCATCTAGTGAAGACCCTCCCAGCTCTGCCAAATACTTGAACAGGTGCTGAGAGCCGGTGTTCAAGGGCAGCTTGAGTCGGGCAACCAACAACTCTATTGCGCGCGCTTCGCCAAGAAAGTGAATTGCCAAGTGAGCGGCGCCTGCCGTTCCCGTTCCCTCGCACTTCGCGAGGACCTCTGGTACCAGTTCCGCAGCGTCTGCAGCTGTAAGAAGATGCTCTGCAAGGTTAACCGCCAGGAAAACGACCCATGTAGAAGGGTGGAGCAACGCTCTGCTAATTACCGACTTCACACTTTTCTCGGAAGTCGCAGTCCAATTGAGGGGAGCGTCAACCGACTGTAGGTGAAGGAAGTTCGTTGCGGATGAGTCCTCTTTGAATTCGCGAATATGCGCTTGAGCTTCGGCAATAAGTTGGGGGTAGTCGTATGCCGTGGCACGGGCCGCCAATTTGACCACCTCACGTGCCGCGTCCTCGCTGGCGTTGCCGCTAGATAGGCTTGCAGCCGATGTTTCCAAACTCATTAGACCGGTTCCATACAAAAAAGCGCTCAGCTGGAGCGATGGTTCGCTAGGTGCGGGTTGCTCAGTTGATCCGTCAGCAATCGCTTCGAGGATGCTGAGCTGGTCCTTGCGCCCGTCCTGGAAAAACTTCGATCCGAAGTAGTCGGAAAACAGGCGTTCTTGTTTCGGATGCCTTCGCGGAATACCGGCCCGATCGAGAATATAGGTGTACTCACCCATACAACCCATTGCCCGCGCGCCGTAGGACGTCTCCACACGGTCAATGAAGCGCTGCTCTTCTGAACCGATCCCCCGTCGCACGGCTTCGTGAGCAGCCGCCGTCAACAACGTTGCCCACAGGTCGGAAGCCGGGCTGTGCAGTTCGAATCCTCCGCTTAATGTCCGGGTGTCTGCGTTTTCGACACACGATTCCATAAACGCTAAAAGTGAGGAAAAATCTAGCGCCTCGGACTCGCATTGCGCAAAGCATGTCCATCCAACCAGTGCAGTCCACCAACGTGCATGGCAGCGATAGGGAGCCGCGTAAGCTGCGGCGCCCGGAATGTTGTTCAGCGCAGCAACAAGCGCGACACCAGTCTGAAGCGCTTGCCGGCTATGCGATCCACCGATGACTTTCCACGACTCGTCCAGCACGGCTGTCGCCAGATCTGGCTTCAATGGGTCTCTGCTGTACTTTGCCCACCGAAGCGTCCGCCCGGGTCCTCCGCCGTTCCCGGAATGGAGGAGGGACTGCCGCATGAGATCTGGCCCTAAACCCAGGGCGGAAGCGAAGGCGAGGACCTCGTTCCACTGTTGCTCAGGCTCTAGCGCTGAGAGCATCTGCGTACGGTCACCCGCGCTCCTCGATACGAGGTATTGGGCGGCGGCATACTCGGCGAACGTCTTATGCACGAACGTGAACGTCTCGCTTAATTTGAACCGTACACGCTCGACGATGCCGGACCTCTCCCAGAAGGAAAGAGCCTCTTCAGAAATCGATCTTGCTTTTAGCGAGGTCACGCCGAGTTCGGCAGAAAGACCTTCTGCACAGGCGCTCAATAGGTGTTCGGCGTCGGCATAAGGTCGGGCGGTCAGCTCCCATCCGAGTCGCTGGAGAAATGCATTCAGGACGGCCGGTGAACCGTTCTGGTAAGCAGAAGTCATCCGCCCGATGAGCTTGAAGAGCTGTTCGTACAGCCCTTCGTTGGTCGATGTCGCGACAACCTCGTTTAGCGCCAGCGATGCAAGCAGAGCGATCAGCAGTGGACTCTTCGCAGAAAAGGTACTTGCGCGCCTATAGTCAAGGTGTCGAAGCGCTGCGGCCGTCGCCTCGGCAATCCTGGGATTTTCCTCCGCTGACGCTGCATCAACAAGACGCTCGATCCCTCGCCTGGCGTCCGACGTATCAATCTGCCCTAACTCGTAGTGCCTCCACGTACTCAACAGGGATGTTTCATAGCCAATTGGCCGCGAGGCGAACACGATGCGGCACCTGGGATAGGTAGCGGTCAGTGCGACAGCTGCCTTTGCAATGTCTTCCTGCTCTGTACCTGATTCGTCGAGGCCGTCGAGCAGAAGCGTAAGGTTCTGTATTCCGATGGCCAAAACGTCGTCGGACTTTAAAGGGGACGCATCCAGCCCAAGACGCAGTACAGCGTCAACAAATGTTTCCCCTGAGCGCATGCGTTCGGCGAGCCTTCGCAATGGAACGATGAGAGAGGGTTCTCTTTTACGAGCCAGCAGTCGCGCGATCCTTCGCAATAGCTGTGATTTGCCCATACCGGGCCCCGCGACGACTACGCAATGTCTTACGAAATAGCCAACGGTCTCAGCAGAGAAAACCTCCCCGCCAGACGTTGCTGTTTGGCTTGATACAGTATCGTGGTAGCGAGTCAAAGCTTCTTCTAGACTTTTCAAACCATGATCGATTTTTTCGTCACCGTGCGCCTTTAGCTCAATCCAGTCGTCGTCCAGGGAGAACCTATACCCAACGGCCGGTATGGTGAACATCTCCGTCGTTTCGAGAGTCCAATCCAGAAGCTGCTGCGCAATGAATGCGGGGGATTTTTCGCCCGGTGTTCTTGCTTGTAGCCCTGGAATGATCCCAGCTACGGACACCGCATCCTGACGGCCACGAAGCTTGACCATCCGGAGCCCTTCGGCCTTTAGGCGCTCCCAAGCCAGACCCGGTTGCGTGCTGATGCTCGCCAGGTAAGCGAGTGCCGCCAGGGAAGATGCGCCATCCTCCTCCAGGACGTGGACGGTATGGATCCGCACACGGCTGCAGACAGAAAGCGGAAGCGAAGCTGCAGATAGTTTTGCAATGAATTTGGCGGCAAGAGCAGATAAGTCATCTGTTCGCCCTTGACCAAGGCGGATGATGTCTCGTGCAAAGACATTGCGAATTGCGGCGCTGGTCGCAGGACCAACTGCAAGGACACCGTAAAACGAAGCATCAACGTGCACGCGCTGGCAGAGGGCCAACAGCGAGCGCCAGAGTTCAGGAGAGTCTCTGAGCCGCTTTTTTGCCTGAACCTCGACCACGCTTCCATCTACCAAAGCCAAGGCAATATCGTCACCGGCGCCGCCGGTTTCAGCCGCAACACTGACAGGAATGTCGCTCTGAGCCGCAGACCACCGAAGAGGCGCGCCCGTTGCCATGTGAACCAAGCATATCGCGGACGTGGCTGCCTGAAAATCGATGCCGCCGCCCGCTGCACTTCCTCCCCAATTACCTGCTGACATGTACCGTGATACCTCCTCAAGTTCAGCAGTATGCAGAACATTTTGACTTTTTCCTAACAAGGGCTTACTAAACGTGCAGCGGCACGGCCTGCCTCCGGTAGCAAAGGTTAGCGCACCATGTCGATCTCTCCCAAACGCAAACTGCCGCCTTCGACATGCGTGTTCGCAGATCACCACCAGTGAAAATGTTTAGGCAACCATTGATGTCACTGGCTCATTACGTTTTGTGGAAAATATGTCATGCCTTGAGAAAAAGGTTGCTTATCGTTTAAGTATAATGCAATTATGAGCGTCGGTTATCCTTCAGCAACTATTTTCTTTTGGTTGGTAATGAACGCTGTGCATCTGGAACTCACGTTCTCACGCTGGTTGGGAACGTTTTTGGCGGACTGTAAGTTACCGGTTCCAAGTGGAGCGCTGCTCTACGGAGACCATGTGACGGACGAGGAAGTGGGGGAGCTACGGCGCTACCTGGCCGAGGCGAACCCATGCCAAGGGCCGGGCGACTCGCGCAGCTTCGCAGCCGAACGTTTCCTGTGCGGGGGGGGGTGGAAGCGTCCGCACAGTGGCGGTGCCTGGGGCTGGTCTGGCGTGTTCGGATCGATCCGCAAGGCCTTCGGCAGCGAAAGCATCGGCTGCGCCTTGCTAACTGGGCCGGCATGTCGCTACACGTTCTATTGCGGGACTGAGCCGGCGATGCGCTTCATAAAGTGATAACTCCATTGTCCCTCTCTGACTGGATCAACGCGGCTGCTGCACCCGGCGGTGATGGTGTGTACTTCCTGGGTGCCTTCGATCGGCGTATCACCTTCTACTCTCAGCAGGTGCGCGGGCTTCGTCTCGCGCACGCGTTGGATTCACAGGGTCTTATCGTCAAGACCGACAGGATCGCGGTCGTCGGCGCTGGGGCTGCTGGCATGAGCTTCGCGCTTTGCTCGGCCCTGCTTGGTTACGACGTTACATTGTACGATCCGGCGAACAAGGCTCTGCAGCTGCAGAGCGCATCTCCACGCCTGCTGCATCCGCACATCTATGAGTGGCCGGACATCGGTTCGCTCGATGACAGGGCTGGCCTCCCGTTGCTGGACTGGACGTCGGGCACGGGCGGCTCGGTCAGCGGAAAGCTTCAAAATGATTTCGCGGCAGCTCTAACAAAGCTCGCGGATCTGCACTTTCAGGCTGAGCACGAGCTCGTCGCTATGGAGAAAGTGAACGCGGACTGGCGCCTTACGATCGAACACAACGGGGCACGGGGAGAACGGCGGTTCCAGAAGGTGATCCTTGCGATGGGTTTCGGCGAGGAGTTCCAATGCGGCGACGCTCAGCCTGCCGCTTACTGGAAGCAGAGCGGGGTAGGGACGGCCGCAGTCGAGCCGCATAGCGGTGCCAGCTATCTTGTCAGCGGAAACGGCGATGGCGGTCTGACGGACATACTCTCACTTCTGATCCAGGATTTCGAGCATGTGTCGTTTACACGAAATTTCCTGTCGCGTATTTCCTCGGATGCATTGCGCCAAGCGGCGCTTAACGCTCAAGATGTTGCATCGCCAAGTGGCGATCTCGAGCCTGGGTTCCACACCTTTCTTCGCCCAGTTATCGACGAATATGGCGTGCTCGACGCGCTGCGGCGAAGGCTCCGCAAGGACCGCACCCTCACCATTAACAGTAGTGGGCCGCTCTTCGCGTTTGGCAAGGCGTCGCTTCTCAACCAGTGCATGGTCTTCGCGACGCTCGAAGCGGCGAAACTCGAATCGGTCCGCATAACCTATAGCAGTGGCCGCGTCGCCAATGTTGTAGAGGCAGCCGCAGGCTTCTCGGTAACCGGCCCTCTGGTGGCAGGTCATCCTCTTTCGGCGAATTTCAGCCATGTGATTTTGCGGCACGGCCCTGACCGGACGGCGTGCTACGCCTCTGCAAAGACTTCTTTTACTCTATACGAGGCTCACATCAAGGCGCTGCTAGCGTCTACGCCGTCGCTCGCCAGCCCGCCGACGCTCGAGCCTCAGCTTTACGACCGCTTCGAGGATCTCAAGATTGCGCAGCTTGTCGATACCGCTTCTCAGAAAAGTTTGCGCCAGCAGCAAACCCAGGAACGCTTGCGTCTTGTGCTTGAGATTGATGCGGCCGCCCATCTTCTGGTAGAACGGGGACATGTCTCCCTGCTGGATGTTGCCGATCAGTGCGAACAACTGCCGGCACCCGTGACGATCCATCTGGCCTTGCCACCAAGCGCCCTGCCGGATAATGCTGCATTCCTGCGCTTGAGGCGGGCCAGCAATGGCTGCGTCCACCTGACGACGGTGGCTGAACATGCTGCCGCATGGCGCGCCGCCTCGGCGGGGATAGTCGTGGCACAGACCGGCGACCCGCGCTATCGTGGGAGAGAACTCGATCCGAGCTTCCTTCAGGGCAAGATTGACGCCTGCTTTTTGCGCCTTCTCGACGGCTCGCTCAAGGCGGTCATTGCAAGCGGCAAATGCACCAAATTACATAGGATTGACAAGTCTATTCGCGACGCGGTGGCATTGACCTGGGGGAGCTGGTTAGCCACTCTTCAGGGGTCGGCGGCGCTTCGCTTCGATTTCCTGCGTTGGCTAGCCAATATCGAGCAGGACACGGGAGCTCCCTGGAGCGGGGATCACGCGCAACTGGAACGTATGGCGGCGGCCCTGCTGTTGGTGCTTGCGACCCATCTGGAGGAGCCGCTCACCCCTGCATCGATGAAGCGTGGCAATCTGACCTTCTTGGGCAATGCCGAAGCGCTTGGCTCGGGCTGCGATACGGTCGACGGCGGGCCACTTACGGCTTGGGACCGGCCGGACCAGTGGGATGTTGATGCTCTTATCCTGTCAGGAACTGCCCAGCTTGAAGTCTTTGGGCCCGACGACACTGTGCTCAACGCAGGGTCCGCCGGTATAGGGATGCGCGTTGCGCGGCGCGTCCGGCCGGCCATCATCCTCAATGACGTTGCCTGGCGCCGGAAGCTCAATGGGCCGCTCGCGGACTGGAAGATAGCTGTGCGGCAGGAATTCGAGGGATGGCGGCAGCGCCTCCAGGATTTGGAAGACGAGGTGTCGAAATGACGATAGAAATGTTCTGCGAGCGGCTCTGTGCATCCGCGGCCGCATTGAAATGGGGAGCATCAGTCGTAGATGCATTTACGGCCCGCCAGTTTCGAGGGCGCACCGATGTGACTGAGAAAACCCTGCCTGAGGATGCCATCGGATTGCGTCTGGGCGACTATCCGGTACTGGTTGCCTCAATCGAGCTTGGCAATCTCACCGGCCTGCAGGCGACGCTGCGGAGCCTCCATACCCAAATGGTGATCGCCCGTTCCTACATGTCGGCCGAGGAGGTTATCAACGCGCACATTATGCTAATTGCAAAGGGCCCTGATCCAGCACAGGATTGGCGCCGTGCGCTCGACCTGGCCGAGCGCGATGAGACAGTTTGCCGTAAGCTGATTTGGATTCCGAACCCAGACGACCTCGACGAAAGCTTTACGCTATTTGCAGCCCGGACTTTTCTAGCGACGCCTTGGCAGAGCGCGCCGAGCGTCCAGAATGCTCCTCTAGACCGCAATCAGGGACTGGTCCTGCGCACGCTCCAGAAGCATGGCCTGTCTCAGGAAACGGCGGCACAGTGGATCGGCCTCACAAATCAGATTCATAGTGATCCCGATAGTTTAGTCGCAGCACTGACAGCGGTGCGGGAGGCATCGCGATGAGTGACAGCGTATACCTCACCAACATCCGTCTCTCGCAATTCCGAAGCTTTGCTAAGCTCGACATCGACTTGCCGGCCGAGCCATCCGTTCTGATCGTCCATGGCAGCAATGGCCTTGGGAAATCGTCCCTGTTCAACGCGCTTGAATGGACGTTGACGGACAAGATCGACCATTTTCGCGACATCAATGGCGCAAAGAAGGCCGGCAAATATCTCTGCCGCTGGCGTGATGGGGCCGATGGGCAAACAAGCGCATCCATGACATTCTGCGATGGCAGCTCAATCGAGCGGATGTTGTCTTCTGCCGACGCGACGCAGTCTACGCAAGGCGGGAATATCAAGGACATCGGTGCTTTTCTCAAGGCGCCGGCCTGGGGCCAGACCATCCAGTCGCTGCAGCATTATCTTCTGCTCACGCATTTCCTGGGCCAGTCGACCCTGTCGCGCCTCACCCACAGGACAGCAGCCGAGCGCTTTGATGTCCTAAAGGAAGCCGCGCAGAGCCGGGACATCGAGCAGCTAGCCATCGCCCTTCACGGTAAGGGCAACACGATGGCTTTCAAAGCATTCACCCGGCGCATTGACCAGATCGAGAGAGAGGTTGGCCGGCTCGATGAGCTTCTCGCGCAGGAGGCTGAGCTTTGGAAAGGGGGCAACGTGTCGGGTGCGCTCGATCCCGCCAGCGCGGCTACACTCGGTCGAACGATCCTCGCCGAGATCGCGGCTGCGCGCGCAGAACTTGCGCTGCCGCCGATCTTACGGAATTCCACTGACGCGATTGATCACAATGAGCTTGATGCGTTATGGGGTGGTGCCCGGTCGCAGATCCGCGATCGGGAAGCGCAACTGCGGCGCGCCGAGCAGCTTGTAGAGGGGTGGGAGCGGCGGACGGCGTTACTGGCCGAGACCGGCACGGCACTCGAGAGAACTCAAGCTGAGCAAACCCAGTTGGCCGCCCGGTCACTGCAATTGAAGGCGGCCCGCATCCCGCAGCAGCAGGCGGCGACCCAGGCTCATGATGTTCTGGCAGCCGCTGTTGCACGCCTCAATCTGCTCACCACGTTACGCGCCGCTGTCGACTACAACCGCGTGCAATGCAATGCAGCGGCAAAAGCGGCCTCGGAAACCGAGGCAGCCGAGGCATTCCGTCTGACTGCGGAGCACGACGTTTCGATCCTTAGCCGGCGTGCCGCGATCGTTGCGAGGCTTCGTGTAGATACCGATCGCGCCACGGAGGACCTCGCCGAAGCGCATCGGCAACGGGATCGGTGCAACCAATGGCTTCATCGCGTTGAAGGAATCGATCAGCTACGCCGCGCGCTCAATGACGATCGTGCCGGCTATCCCGATCTTGAACATAGTGTCCGCCATCTGGAGATTTCCGAACAGGACGCACGGTCACGCGAATCCAGCCAGAGGGAGGTTCTTCATTACCTGCAAGAGGCTACGGGTGAGATCTCGCAGTCAGTAGCGGCAATCGCGGCCCGGCTGCCGGGTGATGCCACAGATTGCCCAGTCTGTGCGACTCATTTCGATGAGCCGTCGCGCCTGCGCGAGCGCGCGTCGGGTGCAGCAAAACGCCTGGCGCCGCTCCTCCTAGCGCAGGAGCGGGATGTGGCACGTACAATCGAAGAGCGCGAAGCACTGACGGCAAAACTGGCTGAGGGGCGAGCAGTACTGGCCCGGATTTGCGAGGCCGAAGCGAGGATCGCCGCCGAGGCAGCTGCCGCTGCTGACCTTGAAGCCGCCTTCGGAGTAGCCTGCACGCTAGATTTAGCGATGGTAACGCGGCTGCGCGACGGCGCTTTGCAGGATGCCGGTCGCCTGTCATGGCGCCTTCAGCGCCTAGAATATTGGCGGCATCGCCTGGCGGACATTTCAGGCACTCAGCTCTCGCAAGCATTAGCGGGCGCAGAAAAACGCCGGGATGACCTCGTCCGTACCAAGGAGTCTGCCAGCCGCCGTGCGGACCAAGCGCGTCAGGCCGCCAATGCGGCACTGGCCGACGTCGCGACGCACGAGGGGATGCTCGGGCTGGACGGCAGTGCGTCCGATCACGGACATGAGCAGGCGTTTATCGCGGGAGAAACAGCGCTCGCGCAGGCCCAAGCGGATTCGGATCAGGCCACGAAGGCGCTGGCTCAAACCGACGCTGCATTCTCCGAGGCACGGACACATGAAGCAAGTCTCAAGGCTCGTATCGCAGACATTACGCTTCGCATGGAGGGCCACCGGCACGCGTTTGACGACGACCGGCGCGGGTGGGCTGCACTCGGCTTCACGGGCGCACAGCCCAATAAGGCCGAGGTGGACGGCGGCAATGAGGCCATTGTCCGTGCAATCGAGCGTCTGGACCGCGCGCAGGATATGATGCGCCGGCGCGCCGACTGTGCGGCTGCATGGGTGCGGCAGGAAAGCCATCGCTCGGCCCTTGAGCGCTTGCGCGAAGCAATCGACGGTGCCCCAAATAGCAGTCGCGACCAGATCCGCACGGCGGCTGAGACATTAGCCGAGACACAGCGCCGGCTGAAGGATGCGACGACGGAAACGAAGGGCATCGCGCGTTCGGCCAGTGTTGATATCCTGGATCAGGTGGCAGACTTCAACCTGGCCTATATCGAGCCACTCGGCAACCTGATGAAGCAGATTAACCTTGCGATCTTGTGCGACCCACGGATAGGCATTGACCTGCAGGTAAAGAACAAGAAGATCGAGCAGGCCGCCTATAAAACTGGCGAAGTTCCTGCGGGAATGGGGGATATTGATCCCGCCCTCGTCCACAGCGAGGGGCAGATGGCTGCGCTTGGGGTCAGCATGCTCGCAGCCGCGAGCCTCACTTATCCCTGGTCACGCTGGCGCGCGCTGATTCTCGACGATCCACTTCAGCACAATGATGCCATTCACGCGTCGGCCTTCGCTGACCTTATGAGCAATATTGTCCAAGATCGCGGTTATCAGCTGCTGCTTTCGACGCACGATATTGCGCAGGCGGAGTTTCTCAGGCGCAAGTTCGAATCGAGACGTATCCCATGTACCCTGCTCAATCTTCTTGGCGCCGGCCGGGAAGGAGTCGAATGGACGCTTCGCCGCCCGCGTACACCGAATCCGTCCACCGGTTCCGGTAACAGCTTAGACCACATCGCAAGCGCTACTGACAAGGAATCGTAGTGCCGGCAGAACCTTGGGTTCGCTTTTGCCTACGACGTGATGGACATACTGCTCGTTGCTGGGTGCTGTATCCGGTCACCGGGCAGTTGCTTTCGCCCATGACTGCAGCGCTGGCAATGAGCTTAAGCTCTGTCTCCGTTATCGCCAATGCACTCGTCCGAGACGTGCTCAATCGTGATAGGTGAGCTACACTCGTTCTGCCACCGCATCACACGAAACTTCAGTTTGACGATAATACGTCGGTGCGGGATGGCGAATGAACGTATTCTAACCGACATCGCACCTTCCTTCGCCGGTCGCATAGCGACGGCTCTGGGGGCGACGCAACGCAACATTCACTAATGCAACTTGAACTCTTAGATAAGCCCGATGGACGTACCTCAATTTTGTTACCGTCGGGCTATGTTCTCGATCTGCTAGCTCCAGACGCCACTGGTTTGCCAATTTCCGACATTGCCTTGTGTCTTGCCTCTCAGCCTCGCTGGGGCGGCGCTGCAAGACCGTGGTACTCCGTTGCCGAGCATTCCGTTATGGTGTCACGTCTCGTGCCAGAGCCTCTCGCATATGCGGCTCTTATGCATGACTGTGAAGAGTTTCTCGGCGATTGGCCGTCGCCTGTAAAGGTCCTGTTAGGCCGTGAGTATGTCAAATCACACATGAAACCTGTCAAAGACGCACTGCGCCGCCGATTCGGTTTTGATGACGAGACTCCAGTAATAAAGCATGCCGATCTTATAAGCATGGCCACTGAGTTGCGGGATCTGCTTCCACCCGCTTGGGTTGACTGGGGGCATCTTCCCCCACCTCACGGCGCCAAAATTGTACCGGTAGGCCCCGACCGCGCCTACAGCTTGTTCCTCGAGCGCTTTGATGAGTTGAAGCATTTAGCACAACTCATCCCAGTTGAAAAAAACAACTAGCTGGTAGGTCGGGAGCTTAACGGCTCCAAATGCTATTTTGAAAGCTACTCAAAAGCAAATATTTCTCTTATTTATAATTCGCAAACGAGTTTTCGATCTCTCTCGACAATTTGCTGAATTTGTCTCCGGTATCAGTCACCTGTTCTTGAAAAATTTAATTATTTTTGATCTCGTCTATCAACGATTTTAGCGATGGCAGTTATAAAGCCTGGGCTAAATATCGTTAGAGGACCTTTAGTCACGGCGCCGCTATTCGCATCCCCCGTCCAACCGTTCCTTCGCATTGTTTCTGGGCTAATCGCACTTTTCAAAGCAAAGATCTCCTGTTCAAGCAAAAAATCGGTCGGAGCGCCCGTCTCGACCGTAGCAGTCGTCTTGCCACGATTGCCCGAGAGATCGATGACGACGTTTTCCTTAGCAGCGACCTTTAAGACCTGGTTCTCATTCGTAGCTTCTTATTTTCTGATATATACTTTTGGAAAAGAATGCGTGCTACTGGATCACTGATTAGCGACAGCACGTCACTTTCAAGATTAGGAGGTCGCTGCGCGGACGACGCAGGTGTTCCTGAATTTACAAACTTTTCCCACGTATCGATAAGTGAACGGTAAATCGCGCCGGTCGCGTTACGGATGGGTTGCGCTTTAGGGCCGCCTCGGTCTCCGGATAATGCGCCAATCATACTATAACTGTAATTAAAGCTCTTGCGCTCGAACTGTTCCTTACAGACCTGATGGATAATGTCTAGCGAGTCCCTCGTCCGCTGTGACTTCGCTCCAATCTTCAACTGTTTCAAAACATCTTCTGGATCGAGAATAATGCTATTCCCCATAACTTCCCCTCTGTGCTACCGTCATCTGCGATACGTGGGAAGGCAGTAAATTATTGTCGAGAGTAATAGGAATTGTCTTACTTCGCTTAATGTTGCCTAACTTGAGTGGACTTCCAGCTGACGCTAAGTTAATAATTTCGTTACTTTCCCCGTGTAAGCCAAGAGCAGAGAGTTGTTTCAGGCCTTCAATAAATGGCACAGCGTTCCCGATACTACCTGCATATGCTTGGAGCAGGCTTGTCATATGAAGAACTACTGACGGCAATTCCTTTTCACTCAACTTAAAAAACACGGCTTCCTTGCCATTCATCATCAACATACGATCGAACGCGTTCCCTGCTTTCAGCACGGCTTTTTGAGCGTCCTCATCGACGTAGACAGTAGAACCAACGGCTGCGGTCAAAATTTGTTCTAACTCAGAGCATTCGCTAACATTGATTTTGACCTCATCCATGCCTCCAACAGCAAGCAGGACAACATCGCTAGTAGGGTCAGCGGCCGCATCGATAATATGTTTGCACCGTACAATTAGCTTCATCGTTGCCAGCTAATCCTCAGCGATCTTTTCGTTTCCGTCATATATGACACTCAACGAATGCCGAAGCTGCTCCAGCCTAGAATGATGCTCGAATACCTTGTTCAATCGTTGACACTCAAGCATAGCTGACTCCAGGCTCGTTATCTCAGAGGACGTTTCTAAATAGCGATGACCGGAATCCCCAAGATTGAAGTGAAGAAGATTCCAGTGGTGAACGAGAGCTTGAAGGAATGCTGGGCCAGTCATAAACCATCTGCATCGCACACAATTCTTTTGTTGAGGATACCCAGGAGTGGCGCCGTATGAAACTGCTCCCGTATCCTCGTCGATAATCTTACCTCCGGTGGAACACCCCATTCCCCCTTTCGCGCACAGACCCAGATTTGTTCTAATTAACGATGACCCGCCTTGGTTAAACGCATCTTTAATAGCTTTCGTGACCGACGCGTCAACGGCCGCAGAATTTACTTCTAATTGTTTGAGGCTGGCGTCCTTAACCCAACGAATCCAATTCTTCTGTTCTGCAGTCTCATCCTTGATTCGCGCGGAAGCATTTTCCATTACATCGCTAACGTACGCAATACCAGACTTTTTGTAGTAGAGGGTCATCAGAATGCGGGCATGTCCGGCAATGCATTCAGACAAGATTTGCATCTCGACGCCACCCTCGGTCGCTAGATGCGTGATAAGCGACACGCGGAGTGAATGCAGTGAGTATAAGCCACAATTCCTACTGCCTTCTTCCAGATAAAAAAATCGTAGCCGAGAACCGTCGACTGCTGTATGTCCGTTTTTGGAACAGATTTGTTCCAATTCTTCCAGAACTTTAATCCATAGGACTACTAGCTTGCCATTTGCAATCGGCCATCCCTTTTTATTCTGCGCTGCACATGGATCCCGGAATAAAAAACATATACTTCCCATCTGTTGCTTTTGCAGCTCGGTTTTTGGTCCAAGAACTTTGTCTGGCAAGACTGAGCACGGAACTGGAGCGCTAATTGGATTATATTTTCTCTGCCAATTTCGCAGTCGCTCGCACCAATAAAGAACTTTGCCATGTTGCCAAGGCACTACGTAACCGCGGTCCCATTGCTCCTGACCTCTGTCTTGCGTTTTATTCGTGTTAATAAATAGACCGGCAAACACTTTTCCGGAAATACTGTCGGGAATGCGGCGAAATAAACCAGCGTGTCGCTCAATGTTCGCGACATCAGATGCTAACGCAGAACTATTTTTGCGAAACTCGCCCCCTCGATAGATTAGCTCATCTCGCCCATTCCTCGCATACGAACTTCCCTCATACCACCACGAGTCTGCCTCACCACTGTCCAACATCCGTACCTGATAGGTGCGGAGGGGAAGTTCGAGTTTGAGCAGCATAGCAACCGTACGTCCCGGATACCAGATCTCGTAGACCTGCTTCGATTTTGTAAGTTGTCTTCGAGCTCCTTTGCCGAATATAGTACGTACTCGCCAAACGCAGTCGGGATCGTCCTTGTCAATTCTGTCGGGGTCAACTTGAAACCAGTCAGCATTTGAAAGTGCGTTCTGGGCCCAAACTAAGTCGCCAAAGTTCGTGGCTTCACTCGGACAAATCAGGTCGCGTACATATCGAATATAGCGACTTGGAAGAACTTCTTTATCTGAATGCGCACCTTGGCCTTTCCCACTCGGCATGTCTGCCTCTTGATCAGTAAGGAAATTCCGGAAATCGCCTGATACTAGTCGTCGCCCATAATCGTCCTCAGCGGAATAGTAATTTTCTAAAACGTAGTCAATGAACGCAACTGATTTCACGAGATGCGCGCGCGCATGCCTGGAGCCTACGGTAGTTAGCGCCGTTTCTCGGTATGATGGAAGCTGGTTATTACGCTGCCATTCCGCTGAAAGCAAGGTGGATGGCTCGGAAGGAAGACGCTCAGCGGAAATGTAATCAACGAAAAGTTCTCTGATCGCAGTCTGCGCGGCGCCTAAATTCACCTTTGTGGATGCTAGCCAGCTAACCGCGTATATTCTCCACTGTTCGAAATTTGGGTTGAGGCGAGTGAGGTAAGAGAGTTCAGGATCCTGAAGTGCTCCAACTGGAACTCTGCGGTTCACGACATTTTTGGTACGGCCGGAGCTCGTAGCGGGTGTTGTTAGTGTAAAGTTGTTCTTATATTGTTCCTTGCGTATTCTGTGCCCATGGCAATCTATGTCGACAAAGTCTTCGCCACGATCAAGCACGTACTCAATAAATGCATTAATTGCAGACCTTTCCTTCTTACTTGCATCCGTTCCACGTTCTTTTGCGGAAAAATCCGAGAAGTCGGGCGGCATGTAGCCTTTTGCCAAGTATTCTTTGGGCGTGAGTCTCACATTGCCAGACAGTAAATACCGCGAGAAAAACGAATATAGCGCAAAAGGTAAGTCTTTTTGATATTCGGGTTGCGAGTTGACGTAGTCGACAAATATTTTACGCCATTGCCCTAGCTCTGGGTGAAGCGCCAGAAAACGAAATTCGGTTTTATCGTTAGTTGGAGAAAAACTCCACAAATCCATGGCAAAACGGTACTTCCGCCAGGACTCGATCTCGGCATTAAGTAAGTTCTTATCTTTTCTAGAGGTGATATTGAGGAGGTTTTGAACCTCCTGCACGGTCGCAATTTTCGTCGATTCCTCAAAAATCTTATCACATGCCATCTGTACCTGAACCGACACACCTTTAGTCCAGCTTTCCCGCCAAATTTTTATCGAGCTAGTCGCCCGGTTTGTTCTAGCAGTTGAAGATTTTCCTGGGCCAAGGAATTCTTTCATCCCCTCTGATTGAATCATTTCGTAACTTGGTAGTAGTCCCGTACGCTGAAAATAATCTTCGATATAGTCAACTGTCTCTTTTCTGTCTCGTTCTCTTAGCAGCTGAGGCGGGGTCCGCGTATAACCGTCTGCAAACTCGGCCCAAGCTTCGATTAAGATACGATAAGTCGGGCGGTAGATTGACTTATCTTGATAAGTTGGCCCTCCGAGAGGTCCGGAGATCCTACCAATGCTCCGCATCGAGAAATCTCGGCTACCCATCTCGAATTGTTTTGTGCAAACGTCGTGCAAGATATTAAGACGTTGCATCGCCTTCACGATAACCGGGTCTTTTGAGTTCGGGTTGGCTAACATTTTATTAAGTAGATCCGACAGCGTCTTTTCTGGATGTGCAGCGGGCACTCTTATTGGGCGTTCCAATGCGCTTCTGGTAATGCTAGCTTTTTTTACAGATGTGTTTTTGTCCCGCGTGGTTCCACCCGAAAATGTCGCCCATGCTTTTATTAGTTCACGGTGGCGTGGCTTGTAGATTGATCGATCTACAAGGACCGGCCCGCCACACGAGCTGCAGTGGTGCGAGACGTTCCGCTTTGAGAAGTCTTTTGATCCGGCTTCGAAGAGCTCTCGACAGACCTGGTGAAGAATTTCAAGCCACTTTATGGCACGCAGGCCAAATTTACTTGTTCGGTTCTTGTTATTTTTGATTTTTCCAATCAAAACTTCAAATATTTGATCGGGGTGAGCAATCCCAGCAGGGGACGTAGAATCAATGCGCTGTTCGGTCAACTTATTTTCCTCTAGTTCTTCGTTTCGTAACATTCCTAATGTGGAAGGGGCTGTGATCTTCCGGGCTTGTCCAGATGTCGATTAAATTTACTGGAGTGCTTGCAGTCGAGCCGCCATTAACCGACTCGGCTCTATCAAGTAAAATTCGTTGTGTTGCTGCCTCTAGCGACTCAGTGACCTGATCCACCGTGGGAACCCTATACACGTCCTGCGACTGCAACGAGCTATGCCCAAACATTTCTTGTGCGTCGTACTTGCTGACTCCAGCTCTATTTGCGCGTATACCTGCGCTGTGCCTGCCACCGTGTGGAGTAGTTCCATACAACTTAGCGTGGGGTAATCCGATGCGTGTCACCGCTCGCTTCCAGGTCGTTGAAAACGCGCCGATCGAATACGGCTCTCCTTTGTGTTTGCCTTGGTGCGAAACGAAGGCAAATGGATGTCGCGTGCTGTCAATGCCGAGTCGCGCACGCTGCTCCATATAATTGTAATAAGCATATAGGAACGCTTCAGCCATGTCAGAAGGGAGCCAGTGAACATGGAGGAACTGTGCCTTCGGGTCCGTGAAAGCGCGCCCTTTGAAGCCGGCGTGGTAATTTCCATGAGCTGAAGTCCGAGGCACATATCGCGGGTGGAAAATTTGAAGATACGCTTGGCGGTTCGTAGCCCTGCGGCCATTGATCTTTGGGTTTTCTGGAGCTTGTCCTTCGGCTGGATGGTAGAGCCGAACTATCGCTTCGCCAGGACGAGTAGGGTTCTCCATGACATCGCCCGTCCAGAGTTGGAATGGTTCAGATAACCTTCTAGCTCCATAGACGAGCAGCATTGCGATGCAGATACCTCGCCAATCGAACTTTTCGAGTATATCTATTTCGTTTGTTTTGCCGGGTCGGACGAAACCATCACGAAATAGGGCGGCTTCAAAGTTTGCCGGAAACGCTTTCGCCGCGCTCGCCTTTCCTAAAGGCTGCCGTCGTAGCTTCAAATCTCTTGCTTTGGTCAAGTCGGCGGATTTTTTGCTGTTAATCCCCAGATGACCTAAAAGAAAATTGGTTCTGACGGTACCATGTAATCCAGTTAAGTCGCTGCGCGGACGTAGTGGCGACTGTCCAAGGGCTTAACGAGCTAGGAACATAGTTCTTCCGTACCATCCAATCAGAAAATTCTTCGAGCATGTGCAGCTTTGGATTTACTGTTTTGGCGTTGGACGGAAACCAGCACAGTAAGCTTGGGTCCTTCTCCTTTTCGTCGAATGTCCCGTTATAGAGGGCATTAACAAAGCCTTGGAACAGATCCGTAGGCTTCAGAATTTGGGGATTGGCATCGATATAATCAATGAGTTGCGCAATAATTTGACAAAGTTTAACCATCCACGAGTGACTGCGCTCATGATGATGTGAGAGGAAATAAAATAGCAGTGGCTCTAATACATTTGTCTTCTCTGCAGCGACTATAAGGATCACTGGAAGACGAACAAAGCCCCCGGTTGCATCAATCTTCACTTTCGCCCAGACGCGCGCGTGTTTCAAATTTTTCTCCAGTCGAAAGTCATTAGCCTTCACAGCGATCGGTGGCTGCAATCTGCTGTTTAGCCGACTTCACACCGTTCCGAGCATCACTAGAGGGGGGGCGCGGCTTCCGATGCGTCACGGCCGTGTTGAGGTACGGCGAAGGAAGGTGAGACGCAGGGACGAAAGCGGGTTTGGCAGTCACAGCGCTGAATAACAGGTGTGACGGCTTGTTATTGTTACGTTTATTTTAGGCCAGAACGGCGTTGACTACAGGAAAGAATCGTCTGCGAAGAGGAAGTTCACCGAACTGGGTGGGTAAGGAAGCCGGAATTGTTATAGAGGAATTTGGGCCTATAACAACGGCCACGCCGAGTGCCCGCCCCAGCGATAGGTGCGCGCCAGGCCGAGCGCCAGGTCGGCGTCGTCCCAGTCGAACGGTGTCGGGTCGAGCAGGTCGAGGCG
>Ga0265798_10004505_pt1 | contig 19141 bp, 18 predicted proteins | sample P3T30metagenome_FD_192430 | JGI IMG/M metagenome (GOLD analysis project Ga0265798, IMG submission 192430) | Plant litter microbial communities from East Loma Ridge, Irvine, California - P3 T30 | ecosystem: Environmental > Terrestrial > Plant litter > Unclassified | place: USA: California... | reverse complement strand
AACTTCTTGATCAGCGCATCCTGCACCTTCTTGTTCCCCGCCCACGCCTCGCGCATCTTCTGCATGCGAAGCGAAGCGATGACCGCGAAACCCACAGTGCGGAGCGAAGGCCTCTTCTCGCGGATAGTGGCGTCGGGCGTGATCCCAATGTCCTCGAGGAGTCGGAGATCGGCGGCGTTGCTGTTGCAGTATGTCAGTATGCGTTGCTCTCGTCTTTCCGTCGTCGTCAAAGGGGATTGGCTTTCTCGAACTCACCATTTGTTGTACATGTCGACCTGCATCAAGAACCAGCGCTTGGTCCACACCAGGCCCTTCCTGAACCCTTCCTCCCTCTCACAACGAGCGCGGAGGAAAGAGATTTGCTTGGCCAGGCCCTTCAGCTCGCCTTCGTGGCGCTTCTCGCGCAGTTCGACTTGTTTCTGGAGGTCCAGAGTGAGGTTATTGTTGTCGTTGTCTGCGGTGGTTTGCAGGCCGCGCATCCTCGTCTTGAGCTCCTGCTCGCGCTTCTGAGAGTGCTGTAGCGCGCGTTCGCGTTCGTGCAAGCGCTGTTGCAAGGCTTCGAGCTCGCTTTCGGCGTCTGCGAGCTGGGTTTGGAAGTCAAGTTGGATGGTGTCCTCGGCGCGAGATCTTTGAAGGCGGTTGCGGAGCTCTTTCTCTTTGTGCGCGAGGAGCTGCACTTGGTCGTCCTTCTCCTGAGCCTCAGCTCGGACGTTCTCGAGCTCGAGCTTTGTATCACGGAGCGACCTGCGAAGCTCTGCTTCTCTCCTCATGTGGCCTGAAGATGAGCCTTCGCGGTCCCCGAGCTGGGCCTCGACGTCTTCGAGACGGATCTTCGCATCCTTCAGGGTCTTGAGCTGAGTTCGGAGGTCCTTTTCTCTGTTCACGTAGCCCTGCAGCCTCGTCTCGTGTTCTGCAACATTGGCATAAACGTCATCTAGCTCCAGCTTAGCGGCCTCGAGTTGGCCACGAAGTTCGCCTTCGCGCTTGCAAGCTGCGGTAAGCTTGCGATCCTTGTCTGCAAGGCGGGTCTGGAGGTCTTCGTTCTCGATTTGAACCTTGGTGAGTACACCGTGGTAGTTGCCGCGTTCTTCGGCCATGGTCCTGTCCTGCTGCACCTGTACCAACTCGGACTGCAGTTTCTCGACCTTGTCTTGCAAGCGTGAGATTCTTGCCTCGGATTCGCGGAGTTTGGCCTTCAACTCGTTACGCTCACGTACAGGCGTGCCGGAGCGATTAGCCTGTTGTGCGAACTCGAGATCGGCCTCCAAGGTGGCGATAGTTGCCTTCAATTCTCGTCGTTCCGCCTCCATCGAACGAAGCTTGTTACGCAACTCGTTGCCATCTGACTTGGCTCGCAAGGCAGCTTCTAAGTCAGCCTCGAGATCCGAAATAGTGTTTTTCATTGTCAGGCACTCGTTCTCCGCCGTCCTGAGCTTCAGACGGAGCTCATTACGCTCGCGGACCGGCGTACCGTTCTCCCTGGCACGCGACGCATCCTGTAACTCTTGCTGAAGAGCCTGAACTTGTTGTTCGAGCGCCACCTTCGCAACTTCAATATCGTCCAGAGTGGTTTCCAGCACCAAGATCTCATCTTCTAGTGCTTGTCTTGCGTCGAGGTTCTCGTTCTCGAGGCTGGCTCTCAAAGTAGAAAGGGCGCGTTGTGCCTCTTCAGCCTGGATGTTGCCGGAAGTCCTTTCGTTTTGGAGTTCACGTTCGAGCTTGGAAACATCAGACTGCCTTTGCTCAATCGATCGTTGAAGCTTGACCTGCAGCTGATCGAGTTCATCCTCGAGCTCTTCGATTTGCTGCTGACTTGCTTTGAGGTCGTCGCCCTGGTGGCCAATAACGCTCTGGTCTCTCTCTGAAGCGCCGAGGCGCTCATTGAGGCGCTCGATCTTACGTTGAAATTCGGCGTTCTGTGTCTCTGCATCTTCTAGCTCACGCTCGAGAGCCCGGGCTTTGTCAGCCCTCTGTCGCAAGCTGTCATTCTCGCGCTCGAAAGCGTCAAGCTGCTGCTCCATGGTGTCAAGCTCGACGTCTTTGTCCTGTGCAAGTTTCTGCAATTGCTGCTCGAGTGCGCGGATATGCTCGACTTGTTGTCTGATGAGACTATCCTTCTTCGAGGGAGTCTCAACGGCGCTGATACGCGACTTGAGCGTTGTCACCTGCTTCGACTGGTCGGCAATACTGGCGTCCTTGCGCTGCAATTCGGACTCTAGCTCTCGGATCCTGTCGTTCTTCAGGCGCACCTCAGCTTGATCGCCAGACTGCAAGCTATTGAGACGATTTTGCAGCACACGAAGCTCCTCCTCGCGGGAGCGAATGAGCCCGTCCTTCTCAGACAGCTTGGCCTGCGCAGATGCAGAGCTGACACGGATCTTCTCCTGTAGTTCTTTGATTTGCTCACTCTGGGCTTGGATTTGCCGGCTTTGCTTTTTGCCGGCTTCGTCCTGTCCGGCTTCAGCGGCACGCAGGCGTCTCTGGAGGTCGTTCAATTCATCATCGCGCTGCTCGATTGCAGTCATCTTCTCACGCAGACGAGCCTCCTTTTCGCGGATGATGTTATCCTTCTCTTGCATACGCGAGTCGATCTGATGCGACTCTGCGTCCCAGCTGCCACGAGCAGTCTTCAAGCGTTCCTGTAGAGCTTCAAGTTCGCCGTCCTTGTCTGTCAGCTCACGTTGAGCATTCCGGATCTCCTCCTCGCGTTGGCGGAGCTCGCTAGCATTCGCAGATTGTGCGGCTTGGAGTTTCCTTTGCAGGGCGCGAACCTCCTCATCACGCTGGCGAATTTCGCTCTTGTTGCCGTTGGCGTCCTGCAACTCACGCTGTAGCTCTTGGACCTGTTCGTGGCTGCTTTCAAGCGCAGAGACCTTCTCGCTGAGTCTCGACTCTGCAGCTTTGGCGCGGCGTTGGAGCTCTTGGATCTGTTCCTGGCTAGTTTCGAGCGCAGAAACCTTCTCATTAAGCCTCGACTCTGCAGATGTTGCACGACGTTGGAAGTCATCGATCTGCTCCTCGCTGAGTTGTAGTTCGCGTTCTTTCTCGCTCAGTTGTGATGCAAGTGCACGCTCTCTCTCGCTCAACTGCGACTCTGCCGATCTTGCTTTTTGTTGCATGTTGCGAATCTGTTCCTGAGCTTCGTCAAGCGCCTGGTCCTTCTCACGCATCTGCGCTTCGAGAGTCGAGACATCCGAACGTAATTTCTTCGTAGATTTCTCGCGGTCAAAGCTGCTGTTCACGCGTTCTTCCAGCTCAGTGATGCGGGCTTTCTTCGCCTCCAGCTCGTCATCCTTCTCCCTCATCTCGGCATCCAGCTCATCGATCTCTTGCTGTAATTGCTCCACCTGCTCGTTCGACCCGCTGGCTGACTTGAGCTTCTCTTGCATTGCCTCCAACTCCTCATCTTTGGCATCGAGCTGGCCGTCGCGATCTCGGATTTCGCGCTCCAGGTCTTGGATATCCTCTCGCAGACCCTGCAGCTCTTCATCGTCTTGATCTTGTCTTTTTTTCCCTTGCTCTGCTTCTTCCAGCCGTTGCTTCATCTCTTCCACCTCGTGCCTCCGTTCCTCGGCAGCAATGCGACTTTGCTCCGCGAGTTTCTCCAATCGCTCAACCTCCTCACCGTCACGCTCGTGGGTGTGGCGTTTCTTCATCTGCTCCTTGTAATCGGCCAGCTTGTTCCTGTACTCTTCAAGCTCGTGCTCGGCGTTCTGCACGCGCTTATGCTGCTTCTTCAAATCCGTGATAATTGTCATTTTCTCCGTCTTGAGCTCTACGTTCTCCTTAAGCGTAGCTTGTTGGAACTCGGATCCGGTTTTGCGCAGAGCGTCTTCCAAGTAGTGGATCTTGAGTTTTAGGGAGAAGTTCGTCTTCTGAATTTCATCGAGTTTCGCTTCTTGATCGCGCAGTGTCATGACATTGCCGTGGTCCAGTACACCGTTCTCCCGCCTGGGCACTTCCGTCATGGGCGTGGAGCTAAGCATACTTGATGTCGCCGCCGGTGCCATTGGCGTAGCATCGATCGGAGGCGCGGAACTTCCAGTGTCCTCGTCCATCATCGAGCTATCAATTGGCAGGCCGTGAGCTTCACTACCATAGCTAGAGCGGAAGCCAGCCGGAGTGTCTGGGACGCCGCGGTTCATAGAATTTTCCTTTTCCTCAATCACGCTCTGCTGGAAAAGCTGGTTTCGCGTCGCGCTCTTCAGCAACGGTGTGAACTCTTGCTTCGCGGCGGCAGGGTTGCGTCTGTCGAGGAGCGGGTTGCGCATCCGGGGTGTCTGCATGACTTGGTGTTGTGCCCTGCCGTTGTTTCTGAGGCCGCGCATCTGATTCCTCAGGTCCTCAGCCGGGTTCTTGGAGGGTGACGCGAAGGGTTGCGCGATCGAGAAATCGAGGTCGCCGGCATGACTGATTGATGTTGCGTCCACGCGCTCGGTGCCGGGTGTGTCGACGTAGTTGCCGGCCATGGTGGGCAACGTGATCGGTCGCGGTATGTAATGAAGTTAGTGTTGTATCGCGCACATGCCGCGTGTGAGTGGAAGAATGCGCCGTGTTAATCCTGGTCTTCAATGTTTCATATCGTGTTTTGGGGAAAGCGGAAAGCGTCAACAAATCAACAAAGCGGCTGCAAGTCGAGCCTAGCGCCGGCAATAGCCGCCGACATCGAAGCCCGATCGCTGTGAACGAATGAAGAGAAATACAACTCTGTCGACGTGGCGAGGAAGTGGATTGACTTGTTGCGAAACTATATTCGCTGAAGGTAGAGCCGCTCCGGAATAATCCTCTGAAGTCAAGTTTTCTCGATTTGTCCACTGCAACGCCATGGAGCCTTCTCAAGACGATGGCTTCAAATGGTTTGGCGAGGGCTTCGAAGGCTTCCCTAAACGATTGCCCGAGGATTGCGTGGAGTATATCATTCATGTTGTCAACGATGAACTCACAACCCCTCTCCAGCTGCGGTCAAGACTCAGTGAGATCCTCAAAGCGACAAATGAGTCTGGTAAAGAATTGTTCAAAGACTACATCTGGCAGCGAGACCAGTTCGCATTGAAGCTACATCCGGACATCGCAAGACAGGACAGTGCAAGCGTCAACTCCAAGGCTCTCCCAGACGGCACACCCCTTCACCTCCGAGGCCGGACAAACTTTGGCGATTCAATCGCAGACGAGTGGCTGATCGTCTACTTCCTCCTCGATCTGAGCAAGAAGTTTCCGGACGCCTGGATACGAGTCTACGACACCGACGGCGAGTTCCTGCTGATCGAAGCCGCCAATGTGCTGCCAAAATGGCTCAATCCGGAGATTGCAGAAAACAGAGTGTGGATTAGCAACGGACACCTACGACTCATCCCAGTAGACGCCGGTGAGACGACGCAGAACATAAGCATAATACAAGCTCTGGACTTCATCCGCCGAAAACCAGACAAACTACTCATTTCCCCATTCGTGGAAGACGAAGCCTTCCATCGCATCAGAAATTACCCAGGAGACATATCGTCTTCTCTGCACCATTCTCTCCTCTCCATCCCACGCAAGCTTGCGCACATCCTACACGCAAACCCTTCTTACATTTCTCCCGCCGTGGAAGCATTCTATTTGCGAGACCCAATAGCAGTCAAGCCATTGGTGACAAAAGACATTTCGACCTTACATTTCCCACCCGAAGATTTCGTCACGGTGAGCGTCAAGTTCACCAAAGTCGGCTTCGCACAGCTGCGCAGCCAAGTTTTCAACCCGCCTCCATCATGGACCGGCGTGCTAGCCAGAGTCAAAGAGCCGCCAGTGGAAATGGGGATGAAGCTCACGTGTGGTTTCGAGATGCTACTTTCAGACCCGCAGAACGCCGACAAGCGTGCGGTGCGCGAGATGCAATTATTGCTGTCAGACATCGAGACGGGTGACGACTCGCTGCCCACGGATAAAGAATTGGCCAGCTGGCCTCGGACTCAAGACGATGAGAAGTGGCTTGACATTGACTACAATGATTTCGAAAAGGAGCTGGCGGGCGATAAGAAGAAGGGAGGCCCTAGCGGTGGCAAAGGCTTCGGCGATGCAAGCGCGCAAGAGAACCTGCGCAGAATGGTCTCGCGTTTTGCAGATTTTGCCAAAGATGACGAAGCTGCCGGGATTGATGGCATTGACGGTGATGATATTGACGATGATGACGACGACTCCTCGTCTGCCAGCTCTTCTGGCGAAGACAAAGAAGGTTCCTTCGACGAAGCAGAGTTCGAGCGGGCGATGAAGGAAATGATGGGAATGCCCACGTCGGAGATCGAGAAGTCCGGCTTACTAGACGAAGCACGGAAACTCGCTCTCGAGGACGCAGAGGAAGGGAATGGGGAAGACGACATGGACGAAGACGAAGAGACGCGCAAAGTGATGGAGCTCATGGAGAAAGAACTCAAAGGCCACGGCGCCCTGAACCTCGAGCAGAAGATGAAGCAAACGCAGAAGCAGAAGCACCGAGCAAAAGAAACAGCCAAAGATGAGAAGCCATCCAGCAAAGCAGCAGCCAAGAAATCCGTCCGTTTCGGCCCCGAAAGACCGCCCGGCATGGCAAAACAAGCCACGGCAGAGGAAGAAGCGGACGAAGAAATCGGGCCCGGCGACATCGAGCTCTCCTCAGACGACGAAGAAGACAACGACGTGGACCTGCTGCTGGCGGAGAACATGCTGGAAGCCTTCAAAGGGCAGGCGGGCATGTCTGGGCCGGCCGGTAATATGATGCGAGCCATGGGCGTGAACATGCCCAGGGACGAGCAAGAGGATTGATGGATTTGATGGATTTGAGGGTTGAGCAGTGAGTGGAGCTTGAGCGTTTCGAAATCTTTTTCCCATCTTCGCACCATTGTCTTTTTGCCCACCCAAGAAGAACCGCAATTAAACAATTTTTTCCTCGTGCTGTTGCACCATTTGTGGAGTAGTAATAATCTTTATCTTTAAATCCTAGATGCCGGGACGTCAAATCATACCTGATGTGTGGCTACTTGTGTGGCGCTCGGTGCTCAGTGCAGGTGGACTCTGCACCGTTTGGAGTGAAAGATTACAGTGGCAGCAGCCACCCTGTCATGGGAGATCTTATAGTCCTGGATTCTTGCGGTATACAGTAGAAGAGAAGATCAAACCCAGCCACAGCAGATCAAGATGCAAGATGTATCACGAGAGTTAAACACACTGTCGGTGAAAGGTCCCTGCGTTAGATCGTGCATGCCTCAGTTTGAAGAAGTCCGATGGGACTTTCACAGCGACATGCATTTCATTTCGTGGAACGCTGCGGGTACTATATCGAAAGGAAAGTCAAGACCTCGAAAGGGATCCATTTCTCGCAACTCGGCAATGGCTGATAGGATTCTCGAGACGTGGCGAGACCGCTCTCTGAAGCCTTGGGAGTCCAAGTGTTCGGGGTCACACGCCGAGAGACAGAGGACAGGGCAATAACGTGGGCGGGTTAAGGCAAGGGTAACCTTTAGTGTAGACGATGGCGAAGATGGCATTTGGCATTATTCGCTATAGCCGTGCACAGGAGCGAAGCAAAGGCCGCAACGACAGGCACACGGGACACCGGAGAGGATTGATGAAACGACTGTTGAAGGACGAGAGGCCCTGAGGCAAGGCCAGGCTGCTGACAGACGTTGAACGATATTCGAGGTGGGAAAAAGCAGAAAGACACGGCACGGCGAGCGCGTCTATCATCATAATCCAGAACCAACGTGAAGGAGTGGAGTTGTGGAAAATATCCACAATGATGTTAGCCATGATTACATACCGTATGTATTATTATCGTTTATGCGTGCGTGCCTCGAACGTCTAGACTTTTCAGGTACGCGCGTGCAAGACACACGCATCGGCAGCCCGCAGGCCTGCCGGGAGGGCGCGGGTGCATGGTGATTAATCTCCCTAAAAGCGTGCTGCGCATTTTTCTTTTGAGCGAGGCTCGTATGGGAAAGAGATCAGAGCGTTTTCCTTTTCTAGGACTCATCAGGCGGATTTGGCGGAAGGGCTTGAAAGTTCGCTGGTGAGGGATAGGAGAAACTCTGAAAGCCAGTCTGCCCGGTTTGCCGTTTGATGATTGGGCTGGCATTTTTGCTGGGACGCGTGGATGGTCGTGTGTGTACATTTAGACACGCGGGTAGCTCGCTTGGATGAAAACAAACAGTGACGAGAATACCTCATCGATACGGGAGACTGGGCGCTGCTTGGAGTAGTGGCGTGTGCAAGAAGCCTACTATATCATAGACTACTGCTCTCTTCCCGTGCCATGACGGACTTGTAGGCCTCGATTGACGACGATCGAGGAATTTCGCGGCCAGGGCGGGCTCTTTCAGTAGGGACAACAGGTGGGATAGAGGGTGCCGAGACGGAAACGGAGGGCGACCGTGCTGATTACTACTGTACTTGTGCAGTAGGAGGAGGCATTTCTCAGCCGTGGTGCCGTGGCGGTTGCCGTGGCCAACGCCTCGCAGGCAGAGTGATTAGTAGTTAGTTTAGCAGGCTTACACGAAGGCCAGACCAGGCGTGCAGGCCTTGTAGATAGGCATGGAAGTCTGTACATGCGGCATCGCGTATGCGTATGCGGATGGTGACTGTTACGTGCATACAAAGGAGACCGGCTGTGTGGGCGGCCGCAGGAGCGAGATTATCTGCGCTATGAGTAGAGGCCGTTTCAGAATCGACGCTCTAGTGCAGGAACAAGTCTGGCGGCCGATTAGCTCCCGTTGCCGCTCTGGCCAGTCGAGGAACGAGCGCGCGAGCAGAGGCCTCTCACGAAGAGAGAAGTGAGAGGGAGACAGAGGCTTGTGGCTTCTCGCTCGCTCGCACGCTCCTCTGCCATCCACCGCTACCTACCGCTACCACCACCACCACGGTCCTTACGCTGCATCCATACTCACACTCGCTCGACAACTCCAACCACTCACTCGACACCTACGACCGACTATCTTGTCCTCGGCCGTTCTTACACTCATTCGACAGCGACCTGCACACTCCTACGTACACATTTCTGGAAAGGGGTCACGGCCTCCTCTGAAACGCACGACACGCGCATTCCGATTCCAACCCGACGCCTTGGATCCTTCTGTATTGTTTCGGCCAACAGCACGCGGCCATCAAAGTGAACAGCACCGGCTACATCGCGGAGAGCGGTTGTCATTGAGACGTGGGAACTGGAGACTCGGCTGCGCACTCATAGGGCTGTTACTGTGACTGCCTCGACATCCATTGTTGTTTTGCAGCACGAGGCTTTCGACAGCCACGCATTCAACGAGCGAGAACCGCGGAGAGAAGGGATTTTGCACAGGCGATCGAGTGCTGCACTACACTGCTGGTTTCAGGTAGGCTATCACCTGACGTCCGTTTCTTGGTCACTCGTGCGCTGCTGGCAGCCCGCGAACAAAGGTCCGCAGTCACCAATTTCATCATGGCCAACTTCACTGTGGCAGACGCGTGTGAAAAGACGTGCTGACAGCCCTTCTCTTGTAGTCTCCCGACCGAGCCACTCGCTTGCGCTCTTTGAGCCACACACAACACCCAACCACCTCACTCCTTGCGTCGCCTCGGCCCACCCTTCCGCCATGCCATCAACATCCTACACCAGACCCGTGTCACGGGCGGCGACCGCGCTTCTCTTGCTCTCAGCTGCACTCATATCACCAACCTCTGCCGCAGGCCTCAGGACCATGAAATCCGCCGGCTGCTACTCGAGCTCGACACCTCTCAAGGACCAAGGATCGAACATCTACCAGAGCTCCGGCGCGTGTCAGCCAATATGTGTGGACCTCGACTTCGCAGTCATGGCCATGACCGAGGGCAGCAACTGCTTGTGCGGTGACATGTTGCCCTCGGAAGACTCCAAGGTCTCCGACGACAAGTGCGATACCCCTTGTGATGGATACGACAAGGAAATGTGTATGTTATCACCATCTCCATGCCTTTGATTTATCCGCCGAATACTAACTATCAATCAGGCGGCGGACACAACTACTTCTCCGTCTTCCTCAGTGGCACCAAGAACAATGTCGACAGCTATGCAGGTGACGAATCAAGCTCCAGCTCGAGTGCATCTGCACCTGCATCAAGCACAACGGCCGCTCCCTCATCCTCGACCACAAAGGCTCCCAACGCCGGTGCCGTCTCCACAAGCATAGCACCAGGAACCACAGTGGTCGTGACCATGCCATCAAGCCAACAGCAAACCGAGTCGCCCGATGCAGCCAGCGCAAACAAGTCCGATGGAGGCTCCAGCACAAATGTGGCTGGTATTGCCGCTGGTGTTGTTGTAGGTGTCGTCGCAATCGCCGGCATCGGCATCGGTTTGTTCTTCTTCATGCGCCACCGCAAACGCAAGGCCGAAGAAGAGGAATTCAAGCGTACCCAGGTCGGAGACTTTATGCGCCACGGTGGAACATCTGGCGAGGGCAAACCCCCAAACACCGGATACTCCAACATGTCCGACTCTCGACTAGACCCGGAAGCCAACAAGCGAAACTCGACAGGAAGCATCGCGGACAACCAGGATTACTCGAGAAGGATATTGAGGGTAAGCATTCGCAAAGCATCATTGACTTCATAAAGTTACAAGAACTGACAGGCTCTATCAGGTCGCGAACCCCGATGACCATTAGTCACTTCATCTTAATCCCTTGCCGCGGAATTGCACAAAGCACAGGCGGTACATTATCAAAGGGACAGGCACGAGCGATGGTGACCGACTAAAGATACAGAAACCTAAGCAAAAACCAGAAACACACGAAACAACATAAAGACGCGCTCACCCACGGCGCCTCGAAAGCAGAAGCAACAAGACGAGACGATTCATCAACGACTTTACCGAAAAGGAAACCCATCACCTTTCCTTCTTCACTTTCTCACCTCCCTCACCGGAACACCCACCATATATTCCCGGTCCCCTTCCAGTCTTGGGGAGGGCGACGTCTAGGGCTCAGCCATTTATTTATTTTCCTTTCTAGTCACTCAAAGTCCACACCTTTTCCTCTTTTCCTTTCCTTTACAAATGTCATCTGCAGTGGGGGAATAGACCGATTCCACGACGGTAGCAGAGCAGAGCGGCATGGGGCAGACCCCCCGAAAGCAGCCAGGGACCCGCGAGGAAATAGGGAGTCTTGTTGCTTGCTTGTGTTTTCTCTTGTATCATCCATGGCTACCACTACTACTTTAAGTATATTTGGAGGCTTGTGTCTTTGCCGCTTTCTCTCTAACATGGTGTGTATCCTTGGGAGAAGTAGGGAGGGTTCAGGTCTTCACAATGAAATGAAAATGCAATACCTGATGTTTCTGTCTGTGTTCTGACTACTCTCGTTGTCCTTACCGGCGCCTGTCTGTCTCTATTAATGGCTGGACTTTGCCCCTCCTTTCTTGCTCAATCAAATGGCTCCATGGCGAACTTTGCTAACTTCGATCCAGACTCAAGCTTCTCTTCTCTCCTATCCTTCGGTACCAGTAATCAGCCTCGCTGGTCAACTGGCTCCCATGCACCCCCTCGTTATCAAGCGCCTGCAGTCAACCTCAGCGATCAACCGCCTACTTCGCCACTCACCAGCTCATGCCGGGATCCTGCCCGTCACAAGCACGTACATGCATGCGACGACAAACAGCAAGATACACGCGGCATAGACTGCGATGCACCATTTGAACAACCGGCCCGACAAACAGTACGGGACAAGGATCGTTGGGACGAACAGGAGGAGCGCCAGGAAGAGTCCCTCTTCGCCGTTCCTCAAGAGGAGGGCGCCGAGCACTGCGGAAATGGTCAGGCCGAGGAAAAGTCCGAGCATCGAGTCGGGCTCTGGAGTGTGGTTTGGGTGGCGAGAGGGTTTCTTGCTGGGGTGAGTTGGAGATGGGATCTCGTCGCTCTTTGAGGACGAGAAGTTGGAGTGAGACGAGTTGGAGTCGGTGCTGTCGTTCGTTGCTGCTTTAGTGACGTTAGTCGTCGATGGCTCGGCGGCGACGATTGGTGATTGTGCTGGAACTGCTGGTGGCTCCTCGTTAGGTTGGGTTGAGTGGACGGTTCGGTCTGGGGAGCTGTTGTTGCTGGTTGCTGACTGCGTAGTGGTGGTGATGTTGGCAGCAGCCAATGAGGCTCTGGTTTTCTCGAGTTTTTCCATAGCAGTCTTCCAGGTAGTGTGAATACCAGCATCAATGTGGGCGGCGATGGCGTCAACTACGGCGTCAATCTCGGCAAGACTCAGATCGTTGCATGCAAATGCAGCGATATCGCGAGCACCAGCAGAGATACGGGAAAGCTCCGCAGCAGTGCAAACATCATCAATGTAGTGTTGTTGACGCGTCGTGAGCCCAGCGATGAGGCGGTCCCTGACTTTGGGACTCATCAGGGTGACGACGGCGTTTTCTTCTTGACGACTCATGTTCCTTGATGTGGAAGGCTTGGATGGCTCGATGGCTGGCTTTTTATTGTGTGCATTTGTACAGGATCTGGCACATCGACCGTTGCAGGTGTCAGAACCCCTGTTTTGGCTGCATCTATATACAACGAGACAGAATCAGTCCAGTTAGATCAAGACTCTAAATCGGTAAGACGTGCTGTTTGGTGTGTGTCAGGAAGCGGCGAGCTTGGGGTGCCTGTGAGGTACCGGACGATCGTACGTGTATGCATGTGGCATGGGCGAGCTCCTGTCTCAGACCTTGAGGCATAATTCGGATGAGCCGAATGGTGTGAACGGGCAGTTGGATGAAACTATTTGTTGCGTACAGGCTGGTAGTCATAGGTCGAGATCTTGGGTGCATGGTTCATTGGGGTCACAGACATTGAGGAAGGGCAACGTTACTGAGAGGCTTGAACAGCTGCCGTTCGCCATGAACCACTACTTTCTGCCGTGTGGATGCTCGGGAGAATTCTCGCGCAACCAGTATCATCCTGAACCTGTCATTCACTGTCTATCGAATCCAAAGACCCAAACAGATGGCCCCATCTATTACTTCCGTGGTACCGTTTGCCTTGCAGAAGCTTCACCATGGCTCTAGTTTTTGGAAAATTATGTTCCGGCAGACCATGAGGAAGGCCATTCAGACGATTAGGAAGCCCATCTAGCCGATCTCTTACGAAGTCACCATCGAACAAGCCATCAGATGAGTAACCTCGAAAGGGGTTAGAACCGAGAAGGAACTCGGATTCACCATCTAAGGATCGGTGAATGGCATCCAAGTTGAGCAGGCGAAAATTGGAGAGGAAGACTACGTCTTGGGCGCACATCAACTCGCCGGCGACCATGTTGGAGCTTTCCTCTGACAACAATGATTCCAGAGGCGTGAGATAATCTTCCAGACGAAGTCGTGCCCTCAATCCGACATCCAATGGTAGGACGGGCGGCGAAGAACGCCATAGCCAGCCACCAAAGCGGGCATCACGTTTTTTCTTCTCAGGCTTCCTGTTCTCGGGTTTCCTAACAAGATTCACCACGACTCGCTCTGCACGTTTGTACATTTCTGAGCTTGTTGGTGCTACCCAGTCGTTCAGCGAATCGTGGGCTCTGTCGCTGCGAATAACATTTATCCAGATCAAACGCGCAGCTTTCAAATCTTCTTGGAGGTAATCAAGTAAGTGGAAGGTGTCTTTAGTGACAAGAAGCGACGTGTCGTTCCACGAAACCTTTGCCACACAGTCCGCGTGATACGTCCGGGAGCAATGGATTGCTTCGTAAGGAGGCGCGTAAACGGGCAGCACTGTGTGATCTTTGCATCTGATCATGGAATCATCTCCATCCGGTGGGTACAAGATGATGAGTCGCATTGTGCTGCCCGTTCCCAAATGGTACCGTGCTCTCATGTGTAACATCAGCTTCATAGTACTTTCCGGATCTTTAAGCCACTGAATTACGCGAACAAAGTCCTCCGGGAGCTTCTTCTCGTCAGTTGGCAAATCACCAGAGAGTATTGAAGCCGAAAGTAAGAACGCCTTTCTCCGGCTCTCCTCGTCCAATTCACCAGTAGCTACCGCATGGAGTTGCCAATGCTCACTCACGTATCGTGTCAGGCACCCACTCGACCCCATTTCTCCGGAAATGAACAGATAGGCGAGGCATTCTTTGGCGACGAAACGATGGGCGTCTCTCAGTTGTATTCTGAAGTTTGCGGAGGGGGATTCCAGTAGTTGAGACCCCATAAGGTATTCCTGGACTGAGAAATGCGCGAACGCCAGTGAGATGTACCCGCGACCTTCTCCGGATGGATCCGCTTGGATTGAGACCACTAAGTTTGGCAGGAGGTTCAAGAGCTGTTCATGAGTCAAATGGTGGTCCTGCTTCAATGTAGTGGCTCCCCTGAGTTCGGATCTTGAGGGTATAGTACACGCCTCAGAAATCTCCATGATGCTCAAGGGACGATAAGATACTGCCAGCCTTCGAAGAACCTTTATGGCCAACGGGCGATGGTTTTCATGGATATCTTCTTGCAGGATCTTGCCATACATCGCATTGATGTCACCGGGCAGTGAGCTCAGGACGAGTCCAATGTCGGATTCGAGCAAGAGGCGCTTACTCTGAAGTCGCTTGAGTTGCAGGGCGGCTAGTCGGAACCTGTGCGTGGTCAGTCCCATGCTGGGCCATGAAACCTTTCAACTTATTAACTCACATCGTCTGGTTTTTACCAGCCAGACTGGCGATTAGCCTTGCCTGGGAAGTATCGTCAATCTTCCACTCTTCTGCAGAGTTCTCAACTGCAGCGCGGACATAGAGCTCGATATCAGCTTGCACCTTGTCGTCTGGGATCGGGTACGCCTTCCACACATGATGTGAGATCGTAAAGCTTTGCAACAAGTCACCATGTGGGCGACTGGTCATGAGCATGCGTAGGCCTGGAGCCTGCGACTTCGCAAGAGAGTTGAGTAGTCTCGCAATGCTTGCCCTTTGACTACGGCAGGTACCGAAAGGGATCTCGTCCAGGGCATCCACGAGGATGATCGTTTCACCCTCGTTATCACCGGGCTCAAGGACAGCCAGCAGAGTCTCTTCAAGTTGGTCTGAAGTTGGGGCATGTACCAGCGGTGTCGTTTCCAGCTCAGCCTGCAAAGCACGTATAGCTGGATGTATTTTCTTGCCCATGCCAAGTTGTGATAACAATGAGCACGTTACCGATCTGGCATTGGTGGTCGAGGGAGCATTCGAGAAGTAGCAAGTAGCAACTCGATCTGCTGCGTTCGCTTCAAGGCGTAGCTTTTCATCGATCGTAGTACAGAGCCAGGTCTTCCCACAACCCATTGCTCCATGGAGCCACAAAGTTCTTGGGCGCCCGGCACGCCAGTCGTGGAAAATTTGTCCATTCAAAAACCATTCGTTGGTGCCAGGCTCACGATTCTCTGAGACACGTGGGTCAGGCATCGGCAGTGTATCATTCGAGCACGAGAACCAAGATCTGTGATTCAATCTACGTTAGACCTTCCGAACTTCTCGAATCATGCATTCCTGGTACTGACTCGAGGAGCGTCCGGACCCGTTGCTCGTTCTCGTCCTCGCGCAATGACTCCAAGAGCTTCCGGACTCGAAGTTCATGCTCGTCCTCGCCCACCGGTGTACCGATGGCGGCCACCTCGGCGCCTAGACGCCGGAGAACCTTCGAATACAAGCCTTCCTTACTCGTGAACTTGCACATTGTGAGATGGTTGGCATCCAGGCCAATGACAAACTCTTTGGTCTTGTTGAGCCTTGCAGAGCCCTCATTGACCACCTAGACAGGCTCTCAGTCAGTTCGGATGCATGGTGTACGGCTGCGATGCGTGGATACCTACCTTGACGCCACGGTAGTTCTCACGCTCCCAGAAAGTCGTGATGGTAAAGCCCTCTGCTATGCCCGCAAAGTTGGTGTTGGTTTCGATGGTCCAGGGGGACCACAATTTCAATTCTCGCAATACGCTGCCATCTGAAGCTCGTGTCAAAGTAGCTCCTGTTGATCGCACGTGGTCTGCTCCTGCGCTGGTGCCTTGATGTGGGGTGCCGAAAAACATCAGGTGGCGAACGCTTTGTAGCAGATCCTCGTATCGAGGGGTGAGCCGTGCCGAGATCAAGGCCTAGAGAACACCGATCAGTATACCAAGGCCAAACTTGACCTATTCGGATCGATAGACAGCACCGGAAGCTGTACCTTCTTGATGACGATGCCCCCAAGGCTGTGTCCAATGAAGATGATAGGTCGGCGACTGGCGGACGGGCCTTGCCTGAAATCATACAGAGCTGACAAGAGATCCTCGGCGAAAGTGAAAGACCGCTGCGAAGCCGCCTTGCTGTAGACGTTCACATTGTATCCGAATGTCATAACCCTAGCAAGGCATGGTGCAGTTCCATCCTGGGGGTTCTTCAAGTCTTCTGGCAAGAAATCGCGAAGCCACAACTTCCCATTGTCTGCTGTCCACGTCTTGAACGCGTCTCCGCCCAGTCCGTGCACTGCTACTATACTGAGTAGTCGTTAGCGATAGCACAGTCATGGAGAGCCCGTCGCTCATACTCGACGTCGTAGTGGACTTTGCCGTGGTCGGCAAGGGCCGGGTTGAGGATATGGATGTCCATTGTGTTGGCCTACAATGTTTGTCAGCTACGACTCGGCATATCGGAGGTCAGATTTGGCTCACTGGCACTTCCGGCTCGTCCACCTCGTCCGGAGCCTTCGACTTCCCGAAGAGTGATGCAAACATGACTATTCGGCAGACTGTAAATACTACTGCAAAGCAGACGGTGTGGTGGTATGAAGGGAAGCGAGAACGACTGGGAAGCCTTTGATGAGGCTGAACCGATGTACTTAGCTATTCGGAGCTATGCGCCACCATGCAATGTGCATGTTGGGCCAGATCTGGCGATTAGACGCCAACAAAGATGCGCGCGATTCACAAGGCGATCAAGATGGTGTCGCAAAGCCCTACCAGGTGAGATACCTGTTCGAATTATTCGAGGCCCCTGATAGGTATGCGTTCTCGCCAGATTTGTTGCCGATACAGAGGGAGCGCATAGATATGGTGGTGGTGGTGGCAGGCGTTTGAATTTGGTAAGTTAGAGTTCAGCATGCGCTGCACCCATTGCTGGGCTTGGAGTGTGAAGAGAATCTGTTCCGTGTTATCCTACGGTGGTGCGCGGATGTCAACTCATGGCATCATGTTCGCAGTACGTGACTACTTTCAGGATGCCTCCGGTGCAATCTCTTTCTGATGTCAGTCAAGTCAAGGTACATGGTAGGTGTAGTACCTATGCGCTCAGACGGAGTCGCGTGGAAATCGTGAGTGGACTGCGGCGAGCGGGTCCAAGGGTCTCATGTCATTGGTCTGAGCGGCTAGGGTTGGGGTTAAATCCTACTTCCATGTCACCACATTCAAAACAAACACCTTTTCCCAAACAACACACCTAACGAAGTACCATTAAGCTTCTCAGCTGATCATGGCTTGTAATAGATGGTACTACGGCTTAAAATGGCTCAGGTCTAAGCAACACCAGTCTCCAATCCCAGATCTCTCGAGTCTTAGGGACCAGCATGCGAATCCGTAGCGACTAAGCGCCCATGGCGTGGCGCTGCTGCAGCCTGGCGAACAAGGGAAAGTGCTTGCACTTCGAGCATTTCCATAGAGAACACGACATCCGCAGGACCTAGCTCATGGTAACATCTTCCACAACCCTCGAGTCTGATTTGCTTTGTCGATTGCACCTACAGACTGGCACGCGACTACTGCTGGGCCATTACCGTCCCACCATCATCTAAGCTTGGGAAAAACATGGACGAAAGAGCAGAATGACAAGGCCGGGAGTAGCTGCCAGCCACGTAAAAGAAGACCTCTGCTGTCCTCCCTCTCGTAGATCATGCCTTCTCGACCTTGGCGAACATCCGCGTCGGAGTTTGTGAAGACACTGCGTCAGCCTCGCACCAACAAGCTAGGAGTGCCGGTGGCGACTGCCGGAGCTCCAACGACAAACGAAGGAGAAAAAACAAATCACTACAGTGTGAAGTCAGAAGCCTTTGCAGCCGGTACTGGCGTCTTGGTCAACGTCTCGGAGCTTGCGGTTAACGCGACATTCTACAAACGACGCATCAAACGAGGAGAAGTCCGGATCCTGACCATACACCCTGGCAGTCACTTGGATCCCCTCTCCTGCACACTGCAAGAACATGATCTCCGACACGTGCCAGAGTATACTGCAATCTCGTACTGCTGGACTTATGATGCGGAGCTGGTGGACATCAGGGTGGACGACATCGAGACCTTCAAAGTTTCAGTCCACCTGCGGGCATGTCTTCGGAGACTCCGCAGTGCAACGTCCGCAACTTGTGTCTGGATAGATGCTGTCTGCATCAATCAGGACGACCAAGTGGAGAAGAGCAAACAGGTGGGTCAAATGCCGGAGATCTACAGCGGCAGCTTGCGAACGGCCATATGGCTTGGCGAGACCGAACCGGACGCTCCAACGTGCACAGTGCGCGCCAACGGATACTGCGCGATTGAAGGATTCTCGTCCGTCGAGCATGGAGGTATGCTTCAGTTCCTGGGTAGATTCCTACAGAACGCGGAAGAGGCCAGCTTGAGGCCGGGAGCTCAACATCTCATGAGGGTTTGGTGGAAGAGACTCTGGTGCATTCAGGAACTCATGCTTTCGCCGAGAGTACCAAAGGTCATGGCAGGGCCACACCTCGTGCGATGGCACGACTTTGTGACGCTCACAGAGGGAATCATCAGTCCATTGTTCAAACCAAGTCTAGACAGCTTGGTCGACTCGAGTTCCATCGACCCATCGATCTCAGATCATGGCTCAGATCATTGGCAAAGTCCAAATCGCGAGAAAAGCCTGTTCGAGCTGTTACGAATCACATCAAAAGACTTCGCCTGCTCCGATCCAAAGGACCGCATCTTCGCCTTGATCGGTATCTCCAACGACCCCGAAATTTCCATACAGGTTGATTACGCGAGGACGACAGAGGAAGTTTACACCGAAGCAATCGAATACTTCATCAATACCGAGGGCAATGTCGATATGCTCTTGGATGGGAGACTCTCACGACAGAACGATCCGCTGCCTACTTGGATTCCCCAGTTTGCGACTATCAAGACGACCAAAGAAGCCGGTACCCCTAATGCGTTCCGGGCGTCGAGCGAGAAGCCGGTGACTGAGATCATTCATCGAGAGCCAAGCACATC